>UEXM01000337.1_pt1 | contig 52399 bp, 81 predicted proteins | sample 1796661 | NCBI WGS metagenome assembly UEXM01 (sample SAMEA4772469, study PRJEB27181) | metagenome | reverse complement strand
GGTCTGCACTTGTCGCAAACACCACTGGCACACAGAACACGGCTGTTGGCGCACTTGCTCTTGATGCTAACACCACTGCGTCACGAAATACAGCGGTTGGCTACGAGGCTGGCACGGCAAATACAACGGGTCACGTTACAGCTATTGGCTCGTATGTTTTGCGCGAAAACACCACAGGCAGCGCAAACGTAGGTGTCGGTGGCAATGATGAATCAAATGGTGGGGCGTTACAGAAAAATACAACGGGTTCAAATAATACTGCTGTAGGTGTTGCCGCGCTGACAGAAAACACCACTGGCGCATCTAATACAGCAGTGGGTGCTGAGGCTTTGAACGTAAACACCACTGGCGAACAACACGCCGCTTTGGGCAAAAATGCTTTAAAAGCCAACACCACGGGGAGCAACAGTGTCGCTGTAGGTGCAGGAGCGTTACGGAACAACACTACCGCAGGTAACAACACTGCTGTAGGCACGTCTGCTTTGAACGCAAACACCACTGGCGCAAACAATGTAGCGTTGGGCTATTTTGCTTTAAATTTGAACACCACTGCTAATAACAACACTGCTATAGGAACTGGCTCTTTAGCAAACTGCACAACAGGAGCAGGTAACGTAGCTATAGGTGAGGTATCTGGCGCAGATGCTGTTTTAAATGTCACTACGGAAAGCAACCGACTTATTCTTGGTCACAACAATATCACCAATGCGTATGTCAAAACGAGCATAGCTGTTACATCAGACCAGCGAGATAAAACAGATATTGCAGATATTGACAGTGACAGAGGCATTTCGTTTGTAAATCAACTGCGACCAGTTTCGTTTTACTATAACGAAAGCAGAGATGCCCCAACTACAAAAGCAGGGCCAAAAAAGTATGGCTTCCTTGCACAAGAAGTTTTGGCTCTTGAAGGCTCAGACAATGTAATCATTGATGACGAATTTGAAGATTGCTTGAAGTATCAGGGTGAGGCATTGGTGCCTGTCTTGGTAAAAGCATTACAAGAATTATCGGCAAAGAACGATGCACTTGAGGCTCGTATAGCTACGTTGGAGGCGAAATAATGACCAGAGCAAGAGATCTCGCTGATGCCGCCGACAAGGATTTTTCAGGCACCGTTACCGTAGATAACATAACCATTGGCGGTAACATCTCGCAGGATAGCGGGACAGTTAAGCTGGACGGTAACTATCCGACAGGCAGCAACAACGTAGCATTGGGTGATGCCGCACTTGATGATGGGTCATTGTCTGGTGGTAACAACACCGCTGTAGGTGCCTCTGCTTTAACAGATAATACTTCTGCTGGACAGAATACTGCCATCGGTTCTTTTGCTGGAACGAACCTTACCACAGGCGGGTTAAATGTTGCCGTAGGTCAGAACGCATTGTTCACAGCTACAACAGGAACAAACAACGTGGCTGTTGGACAAGGTTCTCTGGATGCTTTGACAACAGCAAGCAACAACGTGGCTGTAGGCAAGGATTCACTTGGTGCTAACACTACCGCAAGCAACAACACAGGCGTTGGCTATAACGCACTCACCGCAAACACCACTGGCACAAACAATGTCGCTGTTGGGCGGTTAGCTTTATCCAGTGCAACCACAGCAAACAACAACACCGCAGTAGGCGCCGATGCTGGAGATGCAGTAACAACAGGGGCTAATAATACGTTTCTTGGTTACGGCGTAGCGTTTCAGCAGACAACAGCAAGCGCCAACACGGGCGTTGGTTATTTAGCACTAGGAGCAAACACCACTGGCTCAAACATAACCGCTGTTGGATACGCAGCCGCTGATGCAAACACTACAGGGGTTAGTAGTGTCGCTGTTGGAGTTAATGCTCTTGGAGCAAATACTACTGGAAGCAGTAATGTCGCACTTGGTGAGTTGGCACTAGCCGCGAACACTACGGCTGGCAATAACATAGCCATCGGTCATAAAGCTATGGATGCTTCTACAACAGCCCCTAATAATGTAGGGGTTGGCAAGAATGCATTAGGAGCTTTGACCACTGGAAGTGCTGTTGGTGAAAATACTGCTGTTGGGCATCAATCTGCTGCCGCACTAACGACAGGCTACAGAAACGTAGCTGTTGGTTCTTATGCTTTGGATGCAGCGACAACAGCACAAGCTAATACTGCATTAGGATGGGCTGCTCTAAGTGCAAATACGACTGCAAGTAACAACACGGCTGTCGGGTCATCTGCGATGATTTCAAACACAACAGGGACAAGCAATGTCGCTGTTGGGTACAACGCTTTAGTCACAAATACTACAGGCGATAGCAATGTTGCTGTTGGTTATCAGGCTCTTGATGCAAATACCACTGGAGGAAGCAACGTAGCTGTAGGTCAAAACGCTCTGAGTGCAAACACTACGGCTAGTGGTAACAATGCTGTCGGTGTAAACGCTCTGTTGAATACCACCACTGGTGCCAACAATACTGGTATGGGCTATGCCGCAATGCAAGCGAATACTACTGGTCATTCAAATGCGGCTGTGGGTTATAATGCACTTCTATCAAATACCACTGGAACATCTAATGCTGCGTTTGGTTATCTTGCGGCAGACGCAAATACTACGGGGGGTGCCATAACGGCTATCGGTGAAAACGCATTAGGTGCAAACACTACGGGAGCAAACAATACTGCTTGCGGTAGAGAGGCTCTCAAAGCTAACACTACAGCAGATTCTAATACGGCTGTTGGAACAGCGGCACTTAAAGTGAACACCACTGGCACACAGAACACGGCTGTTGGTCAAGCTACTCTAGACGCGAACACCACTGCAAATTATAACACGGGTATTGGTGGTTCTGCTCTTGGTGTAAACACTACGGGTAGTAATAACACGTCAGTTGGTTGGAACAGCCTTCAAGCTAACACAACGGGGGCTAATTCTACAGCAATAGGATATAGAGCAGGGTATAGCCAATCAACTAATGGACAAAATATGTTCGCAGGTGTTGAGGCTGGGTATAGCAACACTGGTTATAAGAATTGTTTTGTAGGCTACCAATCTGGCGATGAAGTAACTAGCGGTAATAACAATACTATTCTTGGAAGCTATAACGGAAATCAGGGTAGCCTAGACATTCGTACATCCAACAACAACATTGTGTTGTCAGATGGTGATGGCAATCCGCGTATGTATTATGATAACGCCAACAGCAGGTGGAAGATTCACAACACAGGGTCAACAGCAAACTCAAATCTTCTTTTGCTTGAGTCCGACAGCACAAGCTATACGTCAACTGCTTTTTTATTATACGCTGAACGAAATACATCAAACAGCACTTTTAACGCATTTAGATATTACAATACTGGTGCAGGAGCAAATCGGTTTATAGTTCGTGATAGCGGTAATGTTGAAAACACGAATAATAGCTACGGTGCTATTTCGGATGAGACTGTTAAAAAGAACATAACTGACGCAGCATCACAGTGGGATGACATAAAAGCAATTAGTGTTCGCAAATTTCACTTCAATGAGCAAGATGATACTGACCCAAAAATGCTTGGTGTTGTCGCTCAAGAAATTGAACAAGTCAGTGCTGGGTTAGTTGCAACAGCGTATGACGAAGGCGAGGACAGGGATATTAAAACAGTCAAATATTCTGTGCTGTATATGAAAGCAGTCAAAGCCTTGCAAGAAGCTATGACAAGAATTGAAACGCTGGAGACGAAAGTCGCAGCACTTGAGTCCTAACTTACAGGAGATTAAAATGGACGAACTTACAACAGAACAAATCGCACAGAATTACACAGCTATGGGTCATTCCGTGCAACTCATCACAGACGTTATTGCAGGTAATGCAATGGCAGATGATGATGCAGAGGAGCGTCAGGGTTGCGTAGACCGCAATGTTGAGCATCTGCAACTGATGGTAGCTAAAGACTACTGGACTACAGAAGACATGACAGCGGTTAATGCTGCTATCACGGCTGGTCAGGGCTACACAGCAAGCTAATGTTTGCCGAAGCCGCTTTTGCAGAACTACCGTTTGCAGGGCAGGGGATAATTAGAGAAGGCGTTCAGACTATGGACGCTAACTTTACTCAAACCTCTAACGGGATAGGTGTGTTTTCTGGTGTCTCTCACATGATTGGCACCTTTAGCAAACTTCATGCAGCTAGTGGCATACTTGTTGGCAATATTGAAATAGATGCTAACTTTACGCAGACTACCACTGGGACGTATATCGGTGTTGGCGTATCTGAAATGGACGCTAACTTTACCCAGACCACCGCAGCCAATAGGGTCAAGGAAGCTGATGCGTCTATGGACGCTAACTTCACGCAGACCTCGACAGCTATTCGTATAGCTAGTGCCGTTTCCGAAGCTGACTTCCTGTTTGTTCAGTCTGCAAACGGAAATGTAATTAAGGTTGGCGTGTCTACTCTGGACTTTAACTTTACCCAAACTAGCACGGGTAATATCGTTTTATCTGGCTCGTCTGGCATAGAGTTTGTATTCTCGCAAGACACTGACGGGGTTCTTGTAAGATCTGCTGTAGCAGAACTGGTTGCATCCTTTACGCAAACAACAGCAGCTAGTCTTGTCGCATCAGGCGCAAGCAGTATGACGTTCTTATTTGTAATGACAACAGACGGTGGTTTGTTGTGGGTGCCGATTGATCCCGGTGGTACACCTAACTGGTCGGCAATAAGTCACACGGGCGACTCGTGGACAGAAATCAATGCTGGTGGTACAGTAAACCAGTGGACAGAAGAGGTGGTCTAAATGGCTAGTACATACACAGTAAACAGTGGCATAGAAAAACCCGGCTCCGGCGAACAGTCGGGTACATGGGGCGATACCACTAATACGAACTTTGACATCATAGACCGCGCACTCAACGGCGTTGGGGCGATTGCCTTGTCTGGTACAACACATACTTTGACGACATCAGACGGCTCTTTGTCTGATGGTCATTTTAAAGTTCTTGTTCTTGGTGGTTCGCCTAGCGGAACCAACACGATCACTATAAGTCCTAATGATCAAGACAAACTGTATCTTGTTAAGAATGGTTCTGGGCAAACAGCTACGTTTACACAAGGCAGTGGCGGAAATGCTGGTGTCGCAAATGGAGATATGGCTTGGATTTTTGCTGATGGTGCGGGTTCAAGCGCGGCGGTTACAACATTTACTGTAAATACCTCACAAATAAATGACAGCGCAATCACTTCTGCAAAGATAGCCGCTGACGCAGTGGGCGCTTCAGAGTTAGCTAATGATGCTGTAGATACCGCTGCTATTGCTGATGATGCTGTAACAGCCGCAAAGCTGGCCAGTGATGCTGTGGTAAACGCGAGTGTGGCCTCTGGAGCGGCTATAGCATTTAGTAAAATGGCAAATCTTACCGCATCAAGAGCTTTGGTGTCTGATGGAAATGGCGATGTAAGCGTTAGTGCGGTAACAAGCACAGAGATTGGTTATTTAGACGGCGTTACAAGCAGTGTGCAAACCCAAATAAACAACATCGCTGGCTATCCCCAAGTCATCACAATTTTAACTTCTGGAAACTACAGCATACCAAGTGATGCTCAAGCCATTATGATCCGCGCAAGTGGCGGTGGTGGTGGTGGAACCACCCTGTTTGCATCTGGCGGTGGATTAGGAACCGCTGATGGTACAGATGGTGGTAGCACTACGGTGTCAAACAGCACATTGAGTATTTCTATAACTGCTACAGGTGGTCGTGCTGCCCACTACACGACTAGCGATATATCAACTAGAGATGTTATTTCAGGCTCTACTGGTGGCGATGTTATAGTTGGCGCTGGCGCGGCAGGTGGTAGATCAACAGCAGGACAAGGTGGTAACTTCACCTATGACGGACCACCATCCGTTGCAACAAAAGCGCAAGTTGTCCACAAATACGTTACGGGTAATAGCGTGGGTGGAGAGACTTTAACTATTTCGTATGGTGCTGCTGGTGCTGCTGGTAATTCAAACTCAACAGCGGGTCAAGCCGGGTATGTAGAAATTTGGGTGTGGTAAATGCCTCTTACAAAGTTACAATTTAGACCCGGCGTAAATAGAGAAGTTACCTCGTACAGCAACGAAGGCGGCTGGCGGGATTGTGACAAAATCCGTTTTCGGTTTGGCTATCCTGAAAAGATTGGTGGTTGGGAAAAGTACGCTTCATCAACATACCTTGGTTCTGCTCGTGCGCTGCACAACTGGATTGCGCTTGATGGTTCTAACTATCTTGGTATTGGCACACACCTGAAATATTACATAGAAGAAGGTCAGTCTTTTAACGACATCACACCTATACGTTTAACCACAAGTGCAGGAGATTGTACCTTTGCTGCAACAAACGGCAGTGCAATTGTTACAGTGACAGACTCTAGTCACGGTGCAGTCGAGAACGACTTTGTTACGTTTTCTGGTGCGGCGAGTCTTGGAGGCAACATTACTGCGGCTGTGTTAAACACTGAACATCAAATTATACAGATTGTTAACGCCAACAGTTACAAGATTACTGCATCTGCTACAGCTAATAGCTCCGACACAGGAAATGGTGGATCTAGTACCGTTGGTGCATATCAAATAAACGTGGGCCTTGATACAACGGTTGGTGGCACTGGTTGGGGTGCAGGTACATGGAGCAGAGATGGCTGGGGCGATGCAGCATCTAGCGGTCTTGTTACAACCACGCAGATCAGACTGTGGTCACACGATAATTTCGGAGAAGATCTACTCATCAACCCTCGTGACAGTAACATTTACTATTGGGACAGAAGTAATAACCTGTCCACGAGAGCGGTTGAACTGTCTACACTCAGCGGTACAAAGACCAGCGTACCGCAGGTCGCAAAGCAGGTGCTTGTCTCTGATCAAGATAGGCATGTTATTGCTTTTGGCTGTGATGCTCTGAATGCAAGCAACACAGCTAATCAAGGTAACGGTGTACAAGACCCGTTGCTCATACGCTTTTCTGATCAAGAGAACCCACTGATCTGGTATCCGGCAGCAACAAATACAGCAGGAGATCTCAGGCTTGGCTCTGGATCTACCTTTGTGCAAGCCGTTGAAACAAAGCGTGAGATACTGGTGTGGACTGACACTGCCCTCAGTTCTATGCGCTTTATTGGCCCTCCGTTTACCTTTGGTATTCAGCAGCTTGCTTCTAATATCACGATAGCAGGACCAAACGCTGCTGTTGGTACAGAAGACGTTGTCTACTGGATGGGTATCGACAACTTCTACATCTATGCGGGTCAGACACAACAGTTACCCTGCTCTGTAAAAGACAAGGTGTTTCTAGACTTTAATCAAAGTCAGCGAGACAAGGTTGTAGCTGGGGTTAACTCTGAGTTTTCAGAGGTTGTGTGGTATTACCCTAGTGCCAGCAGTTCTGATAATGACAGGTATGTCATATACAACTACGCCGAAAAGGTCTGGTACTTCGGTAACCTTGCCCGCACCGCGTGGCTTGACCGTGGTGTTAGATCCTTCCCGTTGGCTACAGGCAATCAATACATATATAACCATGAGCTTGGGTACGACGACGACGGGTCAGCGATGAACTCATTCATCGAATCCTCACCTATGGACATCGGTGATGGTGACAAGTTTACATACATTGGTAGAGTGATACCTGACATTACGTTTGATGGGTCAACAAATCTCAGTAGCCCACAGGCCACATTTACTGTAAAATCCAGGAACTTCCCAGGTGCGGGCTTCGACAACACAGCATCGGGTGACACGATACGCACAGCCACGTCGCCGGTTGAGACATTTACCAACCAGTTGTTCTTGCGATCTCGTGGTAGATCCTTTGCTCTTCGTATTGAGTCCTCGGCCCTTGGAGCTAGGTGGAAGCTTGGTAGCCCACGCATAGATATACGACAGGATGGTAGACGCTAATGTCATCAAATCAGATCGCACCACCAAGGCTACCGGAAGCACCAACAGAGTATTCGGTTCAGTATATGTCTGACCTGATTCGTTCTCTTGAGCTGTTCATTGCACAGGAGCGTAACCCCGGAGAGATGCGCGGAACAAAACTAACACTGACAAATCTGCCTACGAGTGCAACTGGACTTGAAACCGGCGCACTGTATAATGATAGCGGTACTGTAAAGGTAGTGACCTGATGGGACTTTTTAGCAAGCTGACAGATAAGATCAAGGACGCCGCACCTATCATTGGTGGGGTGATAGGGTATGGTCTTGGTGGTCCCGCTGGCGGAGCATTGTACTCGGCCCTCGGATCTGGGATCGGGGGTCTTGTTGCAGGTCAGGATGTTGATGAAGCCTTGAAGACAGCGGCTATCGGAGGTGCGCTTGGGTTTGGTGCTGGAAAGGTTTTTGGACCTGCGGGAACTTCAAGCTTTTCTCCTGGTTTTATAAGAGATTCTATTTTACCGCAGGCGACAACACAAATTGGTGTCCCAGGAGTAGACCCAGCAATGGACTTTGCTGTATCACCACAAAATGCTTCCACTCAAGCATTAAACGATCCTTCTTTCTTCGACAAGGCGCTTGGCTTTGCTAAAGAGAATCCACTCCTAACAACCGCAGGCCTTGGATCTTTGGCTGCGCTTGGTCTAACCGAAGAGGAAGAAGAGGAAGCAGGGTCTCTGCGTCCATTCCCTGTCGGTAAGATGAGAAGAACTCCTGTAACTACATATCTGGGCGAAGAGCTTGATCTAGCTAACCCCGAAGATGTTGAGTTGTACACCAAACGCAAGGCCGAGGTCCGAGACCCGGGCTTTGAGTATCGGATGTATCATGGCGGAGAAGTTGAGGGTCCGGGCACCGGCACTTCGGACTCAGTGCCAGCCCGTCTATCTGACGGTGAATTTGTAATGACAGCCAAAGCGGTTCGTGGCGCAGGCGATGGAGATAGGGATATCGGAGCGGCACGAATGTATGATATGATGGCTGAACTGGAGGCACAGGCGTAATGGCTACTCAAACCGTTGAACAAATCACCAGACTGCCTGAGTTTCAGGAACAGTTTCTTGCTGACCTTTTAGAACAGGCAGGCACCGTATCCGAAACAGGCATGCCGTATGCTCCTTCGCAGCTTGCTGATCTGTCAGAAGCGCAACAGCAGGCTATTTCTTCTGCCATGTCTGGTGTTGGTGCATACGCGCCGTACCTACAACAAGCAGCCTCGGCTATCGGTTCTGGGATCACGGGTGCGCAGGGTGCAACTATCACCCCTACATCATACCAACAGTTTATGGATCCGTACCTTGAGGATGTAGTTCAGCAGCAGTACGCTGACATCGCCGAGCAGGGTATAAAGCAGCAGCAGGGTCTTGGCGCACAAGCCGTAGGAGCTGGTGCCTTCGGTGGGTCACGGCAGGCCATTCAAGCAGGTGAGATTGACAGGAATGTACTAGAGCAGCAGGCTCGTACAGGATCACAACTTCGCACTGCTGGTTTTGCACAGGCACAGCAGCTTGCTGGTCAGGCTGCGCAGCAGCAGTTGCAGCAGGCACAACTGCAAGGTGCGCTGGGGCAAGGTATCGCCGGTCTGGGTCAGCTTGGTCAGCAGATGGGCGTACAGGATATCAACACACTGTTGGGTGTCGGTGGACTTCAGCAGCAGCAGACACAGCAGGGCTTGAACATAGCACAGCAGAATCTTCTGGCGCAGCAGCAGCTTCCGTTCCAGCAGGTCGGCTTCTTGTCCGATATCTTCCAAGGTGTTCCAGCCTTGCAATCAACATACTCTACCACTACAACACCGCCCCCAAGCGCAACGTCCCAGTTGCTAGGACTTGGTATCGCGGGCCTTGGAGCAGCAGGCCAAGCTGGTGGGTTATCTAAGTTATTCGGGGGCTGATATGAATCCTATGAACCGCAAAATGTTTCGTGATCCAATGGCGAGCAGGCAAGCTGCTGGCATCTTGGCGTCATCTCCTGAACTGATGGCAGCAGCGCAGCGCAGACAACCTGTGCGCATGGCTAACGGCGGCACTGTCAACACTCAGGGAAACTATGTGCTTGCGGTTCAAAACGCTATTCAGGCAGGGGATAAAGCGGCTCTTCAAGAACTGGCTAAACCCATAAACTACGGTCAAGCGGCTCGGACCCCGGACGGTAAGGCTGCTATCGCTTTAGCCACTAAGGCATTGGCAGCGCCAAAGGCAGAAGGCACTGTGCTGGACAAGCTGTCTAGTGGAATATCTAAAGTTGCAGAAGTAGACCGCAACATATATGAAAATACTGATCAATTTTTATTCGGCACAGATGATCGTCAAAGCCCTTTGCAATCAGCGGCTAGAGCGGTAGTGTCTCCGCTAAAATCTGTCGCTGATGCAATCATTGGTGCCCCTGGGGCCGTCGCAAGAGATGTTAAAACCCTGGTTACTCCAGTCTCCACTGCAACTGGGATGACCCCCGCAGAAGAACTCGCTGCTTATCGGCCCGGTACGGTTCCTCCGAGTCAAGGTGCCATGCCGGCAAGCGTCCCCGCCCCCGCTCCTGGTGCTGCAACTAAATCAGGTCCAGTCACAGTCACAGATACTGTCGGCACCACTCCTGATGCGGCAGGTAGCGCAGGTGAGGGTTCTTCTACCCCGCAGACAGCGGGCAAAAACGCGGCAGAATTATTGTCTGAAGCGACTGCCAGACAAAAGGGTGAGACTCCTGCCGCAGGTACAGCGGGAGCTGGTGATACTGACGCCGGTACAACAGGTTCTGGTAATATAACTGCCGCCAAAGTTGTATTGCCCGACTCATTAAAGAATCTGCCAGAGGGTGGCGTAGAAAGGGCACCGGGGCAGGCTCTTACAAGGGGTTTTGAAGTTGGGTTTAATGAGGCAGATGCAGCAGCCGATAAGGTAGACAGTGTCTTAAATGAAAACAGACCAGCTAAAGACGTGGCTAAAGACAATGACGCCGCTTCAGGTATTGATCCAAACCTCTCTAGGTCAGAGAGAGTTAAGCAGCGGGTCGAGCTATATCGTGAGATGCTGGGTGACGAAGCTGTTAACGACATTCGCACAGACGCTAACTACAATCTTATGATGCTGGGTCTTCGTATAGCGTCAGGTCAGTCAGAAAATGCCATAAGCAATATTGCTCAAGCTGGTGCCGCTCAACTTGGTGAGTTTGGAACCGCAGTGGGAGAAGAGGCTCAAGCTAAAGTTAAACAAACGCGTGACTTAAATCTCATGGCTATTGGTGATGTTAACCAAGAGATGGCTACTGAAGCTGCGGCTATGAACGCTGCGGCGGAAGCAGAAAAAGACAGACAGTTTAAGTGGGATGTGAATAAGTCTAATCAAGCATTTCAAGCGGCAACAGCGGCTCAAGATAATATTTGGCAAAATAACAGGATACAGACACAAATTAATGCGTCTCTTAAAGAAGCGGGCATGCAAATTGATGCTGCAAACCTTCGGCAGAAAAATGATGCTGCGTTGAGGATTGCATTACAAAATGCTCAGAACGAAAACCAGGTGAATCTTGCCCTAGCAAACCATAATTTTGCAGCAGAGCAAGCTAAAGAGGGCAGGATATTTGATCTGGAGAAGTTGGGTATTGCACAAGCCTTTGCGAAGGAGCAGGGACTCAATGAGCAAGCCTTCCGTGAAAAACTTGCGAAGCTTCCAGGCGACACGCAAAAGCTGTACGAGCAATTCTTGACACCCGCGCAGATTACAGAGCTTCTCACAGTTGATAAAACGAGTAAGGACAGAAATAAGTACAAATCTAGCTTTATCAGCGACGTGATGGTCAAAGGAGATGCTGCTATCAACATGGAGGATAGTCTAGTACAAGAGCTACTAAACTTGCCTGCAAACCAAGGTAAAAGCGAAGATGAAATTCGTGCCTTTGTAAAAAATAATGACTTGGTCGCAAGAAAGTTTTCTGACCTGTTCGACACAGTAGTATGGCCCACACTTTAAAATAGAGGGGCAGATGGCAAAAACTTTTCTTGAGCAGATGCAGGAGGAACTAGAAGCCTCCACCTCAACTCCAACCTCTACTGATTTCGCATCCACCAATCGTAGGAGAGAGCTTACCGACGAGAACGAGGGTACGCTTCAAGAGATTGGTGAGGGTATCGTATCTGGTGTGTTAGCTGTTCCACAAGGGATCTTGGAACTGGGTGGTTCTGCCATAGATCTGGTAGCAGATACAAACTACGCACAGAATGTTGATGACATGTTCGCCGGTATTCGGGCTGCTGGGGGGATTGATCCCGTCGGTACTCCAGGTGAAATCGCTGAAGTCGTTACTCAGTTTGTAGTTCCTGGTCTAGGTGTTGCTGGCGCTGTCGGTAGAATGGGCGCTCTTTCAAATGTGAGCAAAACAACCAGAGCCGCCGCACAAGCTGGGGCCGCCGGGGTTACTGATGCTGTTGTATCGACAAATGGAACAACAACAATCGGAGACTTTTTCGGCGGGGGTCCAACAGAAACCACAGATCTAATTGGGCTTGAAGGTAGAGAAGCCGCTGCCGCTAGAATCGGGAACAAACTCAAGGTGGGGTTTGAAGCCGCTGGCGCGACTGCTCTTGTAGAACCTACATTCAAAGCTCTTGGACTCGTGGGCGGAACAGCCGCTAGGATTGCCTCTAAGCCAGCCATAGTAGGAACAGCAACACAAAAGCTGATGGAAGCAAGCACTGCACTGTCCACTCGTGGAGGTGAGTTTGCAGAAAAACTACTGGGGGAAGAAAACTTTGATGCGGTAAAGTCAGTGTTTAGGTCAAGAGGAAACCTTCCGCAGGATGTATTTGAGGTTAGATCTCTTATATCTGGACGGGTTCAGGCAGAGGCTAACATTGCTGCTCGCACCCTGAAAGACTTAGGCAAAAACATAGATAAAGCATACAAGGGCGTTGAGGAGGTTATGGTTAACGGAACCTCTCTTACTCGGGCCGACTTGAACAATGACCTGTACGGTTACTTGACGGGGGAGATTTCTGAAAAAGCATTGCCAGACTTCATAAAGGTACAAGCTAAAGCTATGAGAGATCAGGTTGATGGCCTGTCCAATAGAATTCTCAATTCAGACTATCTCTCAAAGTCTGACCAGCAAGACATCATAGACACAATTAAAGGTAATATTGGCTCTTACATACGCCGCAAGTATCGCTTGTTTGAGGACGGCAAAGGGTTTATGCAAACTGCCGAATTCAAAAAAGGCAAGGCTGACACCATAAAATTGTTTGAAAAAAACCCGGATATATACAGACAGTTCCATGATCAAATCATCGGGTTTGATGATCTAAGTGGTCTGTCAAAGGTTGATGAAGGGGTTTTTGTTGGTGTCGGTAAATCGCAGAAAGTAAGCAGGCAAGCTGCTGAAGACTTGACTGAGAAGTTGCTTGCCGCTTCTCAGGCCAAGAAGGGTAAATACGCAAAAAATGTAGGCGTAAACAGAGTTGTTGTTGATAAGTTAAGAACAGATTTGTTTAAAGCGAGGAACAGCCAGCCAGAAGCAATCCGTAGAATGCTGGGAGAGGTGAAAGATCCGCAAGAGGCATTCATATCTACCATTGAAGACATGGCTGTTTTTTCAGCGACAGATGATTTTCTTGGGTACATAGCCAATAAGGCTGGCGATAGCGGAGAGATCCTGACAAAAGAGGCGTATGCCAGACTACCTAATGAGCTGAAAGAACAGTACGAGGTTCTTGGCCCAGCCAAAAAAGGTGCCGCAGATTACTGGGGCACAGCCTCTGGCCTAGCTGTGAGCAACAACATGTATAAAGATCTCACAAGGATTGTTGCAAACGATACGTCTTCAATGGGTAACTTGGCTCGCTCTTCTTACTCCGCGTTTCTCAGAGCGAAGGGCATAACACAGTTTGGTAAAACTGTTCTGTCCCCCGTTACACAAGTAAGGAACGTAACATCTGCTGCTTTGTTTGCCTTGGCACAGGGTAATGTTGGTCGTGGGGCAAACGTCTTTGAGTCATTTAATATGGTTATGGGCAATATAAGAAAGAAGTCCACAGCCGAGCAGCTAGAGGAATATGCCAAACTTCAGAGACTGGGTGTAATCGGAAATCAAGCACAGCTAAAAGAGATAGACAGACTCATTAATGAGGGCTACGGAGTCACTCGTGACGCTGATGAAGTCATCGCTGGGATCAGGGTCGGTAAAAATGCTGGAAATAAATTTACTCAATCTAGCGCGGCTCAGTTCCTGAACAAGAAGCTTGATGTTGCCCGAGAATACTATCAGGGCGGTGATGATCTTTGGAAAATATACAACTTTAACTTTGAGAAAAATAAAATACTGTCTGCCTTTGGGACAGAGTTAGAGGCCACCAAAGCATTGCGAGCTTCTAAACAAATTACAGAAACTCAAACGCTAGACGATTACGCTGCCGACATTGTTCGCAACACCGTGCCCAACTATGAGAGAGTACCGGCTTTTGTAAAGGGTCTTCGTAAGCTACCTCTTGGTAACTTTATTGCGTTTCCTGCCGAGATTCTTCGTACAAGTGCAAACACACTAAAGCAATCACTTGACGAACTAGCGAGTGGCAACGCAAGAGTTCGTGAGATCGGAATGCGTCGTCTTACTGGGTTGATGTCCACCACGATGATTCTTCCCGCTGCCATTCAACAGACAGCTATGGGCTTGACTGGCGTCAGTCAAGAACAGTTAGACGCAGCTAGGCGTAGCGCGGCCCCTTGGTCTCGTAACAGTAGACTAATCCCTACCTCAGTGGATGAGGATGGGAATCTAACAGGATACGTTGATTATAGCTTTACTAACCCATACGACTATCTACAGCGTCCTATACAGGCCATATTTAACGCAGTTAAAGATGGGCAGGACTTAGGAAAAGACACAGGAAGTATTGCCACCAACGCCGTATTGGAAGCTGTTACTGAAATGGTAAAACCTTTCGGGGATGAGTCTATGCTCACCGAAAGATTGTTAGATTCAACGTATCGGCAGGGTGTTACTGGCACAGGAGCGCGTGTCTATAGAGATGTAGATACCCCCGGCACTAAGGCTTACAAAAGTCTTTTCCATATAGCCGAAGCATTTAATCCTGGCGGATCTCCTATAACATTTAAAGCCCAGGAAAAAACAACTCAGACTGGTGGTTTTGAGTTTGGTAGGTTTTTGCGTGGCACACTCCCTGACGCTATGGTCAGCGACAAAGACGCTGCTGGAAACGAAAGAAGCGCGGCGGAGGAACTTCTTCGTGCTGTGACAGGACTGGGCGAAGTCAAAGTAAAGCCAGACAAAATTGCCATGTACTCATCTTTTGACTACAGTAGTAACATAACAGGTGCCCGCCAGATTTTTAACACAGCAGTTAAGACTCAAGGTGCCTTGTCCGATAGTGATGCTACATCTGTTTACCGAGACGCTAATGACGCACTCCTCAGAGTTCAGAACAGAATGTACCAGACCGTAAATGATATGCGGGCGCTTGGCATGAGAGATAGCGAAATCAGAAGGTCGCTAAAAAAATATAAGGTTGGTGACGTAACAAATCTTATGCGTGGTAAATTTACACCTATGCAGGTTAGTGACGAAACTAGAAGAGCGGTCAGAGATAACGGCAACCGCTTGCCTATGAGCGAGATACGTTCAATTCAAAGAGAGTACAGAGGAATAGAACTTGGTGGAGAGGAAGAAGAAACTCGGACCTTGGACGCTGGAGTTAGCGCACCCGTCGTAATGCCCCCTAGCCTTACATCTAGCACCACTCAACCATCTCCCGCAGCGGTGGTCGCTCCCACTGCGGGGCAGGGGGTCGGAGCGCAACAGACAGCCTCTGCTGCTCCGACCTCCAACACCACGATTAGGAATAATCCAGCCTTACTTGGGTCAAATCCAATTAATGTCCTGAAGAACATGATTATAGGTCAAAGGAATCCATAGTATGTTAAACTGGCTGAAGAGTTTATTGTTTTACAAACACACAGGCGATATGAGCCGGCACAGAGTCCATACTACTAAGTATGAAGACCTGTGCATGTAACGAGGTTAGCTATGAACAAAGATAGATTGCGCGAGGAAATCGCAGAGGACGAAGGCTGCAAGTACGAAATTTATTTGGATCATCTCGGCCTACCCACAACGGGTATCGGTCATTTGATTACAGAGTCGGACCAAGAACACGGCAAGCCCGTCGGCACAGTGGTCGAACAGGAGCGGGTCAAGCAACTGTTCAACCTCGACATGGCTGTTACGGTAGAAGAGTGCAAGGTTCTGTACCCAGACTTCGACGAGCTGCCCGAAGAGTGCCAGCATATCATTGCAAATATGATGTTCAATATGGGCCGTCCTCGACTCAGCAAGTTCAAGGGTATGAAACGTGGTGTGGACGCTCGTGATTTTATGGCAGCAGCCGACGAGATGGTCGATTCCAGGTGGTATACTCAGGTTCCCAACCGCGCAAGACGCCTGGTCGAGCGTATGCGGGCACTTGCAGAGCTTCAGTAAGTAACTAAAATCATTGGATAAAAATGTCGATTCTCGTGGACTTCGTTAACGAGTGTCGTGTCCTAGTACCTTGAGGTCGCTGAGAATCGATGTTTTATGCTTGGTGGTTGTGTCAACATCGCACCTCGCACCCCGGACGTAGTGAATAGCACCTATTGTCTCGTCGTTTTCTATTGTGACGATCATATCAGCTAATCTGTCGCTGCATACAGCGATGCTTTCATATGGCCCGCGAGTATCGTCCGCGATAAAGCAGGCGTCGGGACGAGCTATCAGGCATATCATCAACGCTGCTTTGAATAACATATCAACTCTCGTCTATCGGAAGCCAGACAAGATAGAACGCATTGCAGTTAGGGCATGACAGGTTGGACTCAATCATTGCCCCACCCTCATCATCTTCCGCATCGTGGTCTCCGCCCCAGATAAGCTCATGCTCACAATGAAAACACCGGATCATCCTACCTCTCCCCAGTTGTCACCAAGCTCGGCATCTACCTCAAACGGAACCTTCAAGCCATCAACGCATGTCTCCATGATTTCTTTAATACGTTCCGCCTCGTCCTCTGATTGTACACTAAAGCATAGCTCGTCGTGAACTGTTAACATTGGCACAAGACCCTCTGCGTAGCAATCAACCATTGCCTTCTTTGTTTGGTCGGCGCTTGAACCTTGGATCAGTTTGTTGAGAGCCTTGTAAGTAAACGCTCTACGGATGCGGCCCTTTCCGCCGTACTCTTCTGCTGCTTCCTCCAGCTTCATAGCCTTGTTGTAGCCGAATGACTTTGGCTCCCACATATCGAAGCGACACTTCCGCCCCAGCCATGTGCGAATCTTACCGTTGTCCATCGCTGCTTTAGCAGCAGCATCCGCCATGCCTTTAACGAAAGGAACCTTGGAGTGATATCCCTCCATCAGTTCAGTTGCCTCATTGAGTTCGATATCTAAGACACCAGCCAGCTTCTTCTTGCCCATACCGTACATGATACCAAGGTTTACTGTCTTTGCTTCCTTGCGTGTAATTCCAGCAAGATCTGCCACCATCTGGTGAAAGTCAGCGTCACCCTCTTTGTATGCGGCAACGACGCCCTCGACAGATGGATGAGGGTTTGGCATACTAGCACAGTAGTGAGCAAGCCAGCGCGGCTCCTGGGCCGAATAGTCAAAGCTTCCCCATTTACACCCTTCTTCGGGTATAAACAAACCACGAATCATCGCTTTGATTTCTGGATCTCTCGCTGGGATTTGCTGGAGATTCGGGTTGGACGACGAAAATCTTCCTGTAACTGTGCCCCCGTCATCTGTACGAAGAGGATGAAAATCACAATGGATACGACCATTATGCGCATGATTAAGAATAGTCTCGACAAATGTCGTGTTGGCCTTATTAAACTCGCGCAGACGTACAATCTTTTGCGCGACAGGGTGCGTATGATTCGCCAGAAAGTTCTTTGTAAAGGAGGGCGCATTAGATCCTTCTGTCCTGTTGTAAGAAAGACCCAGACTGTCAAACACCTTTGCTACAGATGCAGCAGCCCACGGCTCCACGGCGATGCCGGTCTCTTCCTTTATTTCTTTAAGTAGAGCTGACTCACGTTTCTTCAGATCTTTCTTGACCAGCTCTGCTTTGTCCAGATCTACCCGCACACCCTTTGTCTTCATGTCAAGCAGCACGGGCAGCAGCCCGGATTCTAACGCAAAGATGCTGGTAACCTCATCTTTATTTATATCTATGCTCAGTCTGTCCCATAGTTTGAGGGTAACAGAAGCGTCCTGCTCTGCGTATCGACCTACGAAACAGGAGTCTAGCTTCCACATCTCGCTCTTTGGATCGACGCCATGCATAGACGCCGCAGACCGCAGCATCTTCTCGTTCTTCCACTCACCAAGATATTCGCCCGCCAGCGAGTTCAGGTTATAGAACCTGCGATTCTCATTGAGCAGCGGGGCTGCAATCATTGTGTCGATAATCTTACCCTTCACTTCGATACCAGCCCAGCGCATCCAGCCAAGGTCGTACATGGCATTGTGCATAACCTTCTCAATGTGAGGCGTGTCCATCTGTTTCTTTAGCCAGTTAACTACCATGCGCTCCGGCATGTTCCCGGACTCATGCCGCACCGGGAAGTAACCGACGAAGTCTCCCGCAGCCACAGCGTAGCCAATAACGTATCCGTCGTCTCGGCACCATCCTGGCCCCAACGTCATCAGGTTTGGATCACGAGTCTCTAGGTCAATGGCTATCCTGTCACAGTTAGTGAGATCAGGAAACGTGGACGGGGGTGACCAAGTGTCCCCCTCATCTTCAAACAAATCAGCTTTCATCGTTGATGATCTCCCCGCCCAACGCTGCGTACCCAATGATGTCTACCCATGAATCATCCTTGCTAATGTCCTCTGCCAGTCTTGCCAGCTTCAATCCCACCATACAGGCCACCACCTCTTCCGGTGTAATTTCGGACGATAGTTTACCCCGTAGCAGAATCGTCCATATGTCTGCGATACGCTGGTGGTTCAGCTTTGCAGGACCATATTCCTTGGCCCTCGGACCGTTGATCAGTGACTCTGCTTCCTTGAGGAAGTCTTCTCTCGTTTTCATATCTTGTACCTCGGATTCCCTGATTCAACTATGTGTAAGTTTTTCTTGGCCCTCGTTGCTCCCACATAAAAGCAACGGGCTTCGCCATCTTGGTCGAGGCTTTTTTCGCAGGCTGTGTTGGTCTCGGTGAGAAGGATTACATTATCCGACTCCCCACCTTTCGCGGCATGAATCGTCGATAGACGAATCCTCGGCTTGGAGTTCCCCAGAATCTTCTCCCCACTCCGGCGAACTGAGGTGATGTATGTCACCTCCCTGTCCGACACCTTGATCACCTGCGACCAGTGTGTCTCTCGTGTAACGAGTAAGCTGCACTTCTCTATAATGTCGTCGAGAGTGTAGGTTTCTTCGGGGTCTAAATTGTTCAAACGTCGCTTCCCAGCCAGGGTTATAGCTTCCTTCCTCATAAACTTGCCAAATTGTTTTAGTTCCTCGGATGAAAACGTCTCTCCTCTGCATAGCCGTAACCATACCTCCAGTGCTTCTAAAGTGTTAGGGGATACAGACCATCCGTTTTTACCTCGGCCTTCGCGCCAGAACACGAAGCCTTGCTCTTTGAGCATGGTGCCAACTCTGTTGACGATGTTGTTTGTTCTACCAAGAATCAACCACTCACCAGACCGGATGTCTACGTCCAGTATATCATAGTGCCAATTGACTGATCCATCGTGATCATTGGGTGACCAGTGTTTTTCTTGCCGCAAGCCCACTCGTTTTACGATGTTTTGCGCGACGTTATACACTGGTGCGGGAAGCCTGTATGACTTACTCAATACTCTCACGTCATCACAGGACTTCATAAAATCTTGAACGTCAACGCCCATCCAAGAATAGATACACTGGTCATCATCGCCCGCATAATATGTGCGCTCGGACCTCGGAACTAGAATGTCTTTCACCATGCGCCACTGCAACGGAACCAAGTCCTGTGCCTCATCAACGATCAGCAGATCGAAATGCGGACCCTCCCCGCCTTCAACAAACTGCTCAATCATGTCCACGAAATCCATCTTGCCCTTTGCACTTTTATAAGCTGTAAGCGCACCGTCTATGACTCTGAGTTGACGCAACTGAATCCGCCAGTCGTTTAACTGATGATACTGTGTCTCAACACTGACCTGCCTTGCCCTAGCTAGGTTGATAAGATTCAGATACGCATCCCCACCCCTCCCTGCTTTGAACAGTAGCCCGTCGTCCATTGTAAGAGATGCATGAGACGAGAACGGGAGTCCCACCAGAGTAGAAAGCTCAGTGTAGTCAGCGCCCTTCATCACGTCCTGTGATCTAAGGCCGAGATATTGGAACGCCATAGAATGTAAAGTCCTGAAATGCGTTAGGTACTTTGGGTCGATTCCAAACTTCTGTAATGCTCTTTCTTTTGCTTCCGTTGCAGCCTTCTTACTGAACGAAACAAAACCTATGCGGCTTGGGTTCATGCCGCCCTGCAATGCATCATCAACAATGTTCAGCAGCGTGGTTGTCTTTCCTGTGCCAGGTGGGCCAAAGATAGTTGTTTCCATTAGAACGGCACCTCCGCTTCTTTAACCTCTACCGACGGCACTTCAACCTGAGAACTGAACTCTGGCACATGCCAAACTCGTATGTTTTTCCACTCACCTTTTGAGTCCTTAAATCTCTTTAAGCCATTAGCCTTACCATCAGGGTTCATCTCTTTCAGACGTTCCTGTATTTGCCCACGACTATAGCTGTCAAAGCGGTGGTTCCGCAGATATTTAATTAAAGCCTCAATCCTAAAATATGTGATGCCTTCATCTGTCCACGGCTTACCAAGAGATAGCTCCTCTGGGCTTGCAGCTTGAACTCTACCGACACAGAATTCTTCCAGATAATCAACAAACTGTCCCTTATAGGTCAGTTCCTCTGGCACATCTATCTCGCTCATGTCCTCCATCATCATCGAAACTAGGTCTTGCCAGTCTGCCATCTTCAAAAGTGGTGGCATAATCCTGACCTGTTCCATGCAAGCCTTCTGAAACTTTTGTGGAGTCTGTAGCTCTTCAGTGGTCAACTCGACGCGGCTACCATCAACATCACAGAACCAGACAGGTGGCTCGGACTTAACCACGCACAGCCCTGTGATGTCTGCGCTTGCCCTGTTGCCCCCAACCCCATGCTTCCTTGTCTTGCACAATGATTTGTTGCAGCGAGACTTCAGCGGCTCCTGCTGGCAGGGGTAGCCGTACTCTTTCTTCTCGTGCTGCTGCTGTATGGTGACGATCTCTGACGCAGGCAAAGAAGGCTGCACATACTTTGTGTTGATCTCCTCCAGCCTAGATTTCCAGCTTTCGGGCTGCTCTTTTTTGCAAGCCACACAGGCCGCAAACATCACAGTGTTTCTTGTACCCTCTGGCACACCATCAGAGAACATACCCTGTATGCATGGGGGGTACTCGTTGAACTCATCAATGCTGTTGCCAAGTTTAGTGTTCACAAATTCTTTGGGTGTACACTTGCGCTTCTCAACTAACTCAACAAATTCCTCCAGCGTAGCATCCTGACCATCTTCCTTGACCGCATACCTAGTGGTCTGCTCGTGGTCAAAGTACGGCAGGTTGATGAAGTTACCAACATCTCCACGCTCGACGAGAATCTGCTCTTGCTTGGGAAATATTTCGCACCCACCATACCCAAGAAACGCAGAGATCTCGCCGGCCTTGTCACGAAATTCTCCGGCACTTATCTCTTCGGTAAAGAAAAAGAATATATGCGCACCGCCTGACTTTGATCGGCAAACGATGCACGGTATCTCACTCTCCCGCAGCCTGCGATCTATCGCAGCGAGGTCAAGAGGATACTGGTCAATGTCAAGCGCACCAAACAAGCACTTGTTGTTTTCCTTGATAGGTATAGATCCCACGCCTCGGGCACCGCCGAGATGAGACTTAACGAGATCAAGCGTCAGTGGTTGTCTGACGATACGAGAGTTCGCTTTCTGCTTACCAGCGCGTCTCTCTTCTGATATTTGTGTCTGTCCATGTGCGCCGCTAAAACCATCAAACGCCGCCATGAACTTTTCATCATAGGTCATAGCCTACCCCTTGTTGATTTGAGAGGTATAATCGGGCGACAGGAGCGGAGCTACCACTCTCCACAACTCTGTCGCCCTATGACGTGCTTTTGTCCTTCTTCAGGCCTACTGACACGTCAATTTTGCGGGGAAATGGAAGGCAAATTTCTATGTACATTCGCCGACATCATTTCCCCTTTGGTGTGCTTTAACCTAAAGAGGCAAATGCACACACCAATCTCCGCACCTAGAATGGGATATCGTCTCCGCCGTTATCCTGCTTCTTAGTCATCTCATCACTCGTGCCAGCGGAGGTCTGTACCTCACCTGACTTGAACGACTGGAAGAAGGAACGCGCAGCCATGAATGCTGCATCTGGCACCTCGGATGGCTCTACACGGGCGATAGCATAGTTGTACCATGTACCCCTGTCGTTGCTCTCTGAGACCACTGTAAGACGCCACGCAGTGCCCCACATAGGTGGGTTAAACAGACCATTAGGACCGTCATACTGAACCATACGCATCTGAGTATTCCAGCGGCGTGAGACTTTGAGCTGGGTCTTCTTCATGTCACAGATCGCTTGCTGTGTAGCACCTGTCTTGGTGTCCACAATCATCACAAGATGCTGGGCTGAACGGACCAACTCATTGCCACTTGGTAGCATCTCCGCATTACCCTCGCGGGTAGTGTTGGCAAGGTCGGGATGGTTGGCAGGGATTTCACCCTGAAAGCCACCACCTGAGTCACGCAAACCAAACTCAAGATACTTGAGGGTGTACCCGCAAGGTATGACCACGACACCCTCGTCTCCATCCCAAGTCTCACCAGTAACGGTGTTGACTAGGTCACCAGCCGATGCGCCCTTGATAAACTTGGGGTCGTTCTTCTGGATCTCTGGCGACAGAGCTTGCAGCACCCGCAAGAACGGGATCTGCATATCATCTGCGGTGATGCTATCCATCCCCTCACCAGCGAACTGAGCCATGTCAGCCATGATAGTTGAGGGAAGGTTTTCTTTCTTTTCTACTACTGCTGTATCAGCCATTTTTTTGCTCCATGTTTACTTTCATTACCCGTTGTCCTCTTCCGCTTTCACCGGGCCTTCTTTCACCTGTGTATTGAATCAGGCCTTTTCTCGCCAGCGAGGAGTACCTAGCCGTCACTGAGGAGTAAGACCTGATATTAAATTTTTCCTTACAATACCTACGAACATCGTCGGAAATACACCCGTTTGGGGATGCCATGATCGCTCGTAAGACAAGCCCCTCTAACTTTGACGGATCTATACTGCATGCAGCCTCAATGCTCGTGTCAGGCGCGTCTGCTCTGAAAAGAGTTCTTACATCTTCCATAACTAGCTCCTTGTGATCTTGGCTTCTGTGCCGACAAATACTCCGAAGGTATCGAAGTCTATTTCCTGACCGCTTTCTATGCGGTTCTTTACCCAAGACTTCAACGTCATAGGATGAATGTGTGTCTTCTGCGCTGGTTCCAACCCTTGGTTGCGCAGGTCATCGACCACGGCACCCGCTTGGTTGTCTTGCCCAGCAGAGAAGGATACTGTCACGTCATTCTTGATGATGTCGGCCTCACCGATAGACCGCAAGAAACCAAAAGCCTCATCGCGTTTGTCCTCGGTGATACGGGCATGAACGAACTGGCGGAGAGTAACCTTGTTACCATCCACGTCAACCCTATCCATGCCCATCTCTTCCATGAGCATAGGGATATCTTCTTCGTTCACTTTTCTTTTCTTGAACTTGAGATCCTTGAGATGCTGTTCTGCATCCTTGATCTCCTGATCGATCTGGATAGATCGACGGATAAGGTTGGAAAGCTCCGAAGCGCCCTCCTTCCCAATTGTGTCAAACTTATCGGCGTTGACTGCCTCTTCTTCAAACAGCGAAAACACATCGCTCATCGCACTCTCCTTTTAGTACAAAGTTTTAGCCCTTCGGCTTTAGGTCCGCCCGGTCAACCTGACCGAACGGAGACGGGGTTATACATATTCCAACGGTGTACTGCAACCCCGAAATGTACACCGTAATCTTGGTCAGGCAGCTTTCTTTTCAGTCGCAGCCTTGACCATATGCGCAACCTGCTTACTGACAGACCTGTCGTTCTTGTCTGCAAGTTCGCGCAATGTTCTGTATATATCTATCGACACAGCGATAGACTTCCACTTACTTGTATCCACACCTTTACTCCTATTCCCTGTTCAGCTAACGTATACTATCTTATGTTTTAGCCAGAGGTCAATAACCAAATGAGACCAGCAAAGAAAAACAGTGACGGTAAACGATGCGAGTTGATTGCTGCCAACTGGCTGTTCGCCCAAAACTGTTATGTCTACTCCCCTTTCTTGGAGCAAGGCCCGGTTGACCTGATAGCCATCACCCCCACTAGGAAGGTGCTATTGTTTGACGTGAAAAAAGCTGGACGCCGAAAGAATGGCTCAGTGATCTCACGTCTTTTAGGTGACGAACAAAAGAAGCTAGGTGTCCGCCTGTTATATGTTGACATGGAAACACATGAATGTGTCCTGTACCCATATCAGTTAGAAAGTAGATACCGGAGCAAACGAAGCCAGCACACCTCCGACTATGCCGAACAACGCGCATCTAACCGTCACTTCGGCGGGGGGTTAGTTCCAACCATTTCTTCACTTGTTCACCCAGAGTCTGAGCAGACAGCTCAATCTTTGACTGCAACGTCTTCACAATATGTTCATCCACCGTGTTCTTTGTCATCAGATCCACATACAGGACAGGGTGATGCTGACCAATACGATGCGCACGATCCTCAGACTGAACACGAGTCTCAAGGTTAAAATCATTAGCATAGTAGATCACGTTGGTCGCTGCCGTGAGAGTCAAACCAAATCCTGCGGTCTGCGGGTTAGCCACAAAGAACCTTGCGTCCCCGAACTGAAAAGACTTGATCGCTTCCTGCCTTGCATCATCAGTGGTGTCCCCAAAATAACTGACCGTGGAACTCGGACCGTGGGTCTTTTTCAGGGCAGCTTCGATCTTCTTGATGTCGTACCTGAACCTCGACCAAATGATAACCTTGCCATCCATCTCATCGATGCACTCCTCCAGCGCAGCCAGACGCTTGGTAGGAACCTCAACCAGCTCTCCATCGTCTGTCATCACATGCCCACACAGAACCTGCTGCAATCGTAGTAGTTGAGTCATAGCTGCCGGAGCTGTGACCAGCTCTCCATCCTCCAGGATGGCGATAGCCGCAGACTTGATCGATGCATAGTAGTCTAGCTGTTGATCAGTCAGCCCCACCTGTCGAGTGGTATATATCTTCTCAGGTAGGTCTAGGGCTTCTTCCTTTGTCACACGGTAAGAGAACGTGCGCAGCTTATCCGATAGCTCCTCCAGATTTCTGTAGCCCACTACCTGCTGAAATGAATGACTGCCCATACGCTGTGTGCGAGTGATCGCGTACCGCCCTTGGAATGAGTAGTAAGAGTCATGGCCCAGCAGCTTTTTGTCCATGAATCCACATTGTGCGTACAAGTCTAACGGCGACTTCGTAACAGGTGACCCTGTAAGTATGCGCTTGTAGGCCGCTGTCGTGCCGAGCCGTACCAGACTTTTAGTCCGCTTGGCTTTGGGATTCTTGATTGTTGTTGACTCGTCAACCGCAAGAAGAAATGTGCTGTCTCCAACGAATGCCTCCATATACTTTGGCAGCTTCGCAGTCGCAAACCCCTCCACATTCGCCAAAAATATGCGGAGGACGCCACGCTTCTTAATGGCATCTCGGAGGCGCTCTGTTTCTTTTTTGTTGGCACTCGCTTTCCATACATAAATCTCATGCGGAATGCCCTCTGGTAGATGAGTCGGTATCTCGCTAGTCTGCCAATTTCGGTAGACGCCTTTCGGAGCCACGATAACTGCGGTGTCGATCTTTTTGTTTTCATAAAGCCAGACGATGTTATCAAGTAAGACTTTCGATTTGCCACAACCCATCTCCATAAAATAGCCATAGTTCCTAGCATCATGCGACTTAGTCAGTGCAGTGTGCTGGTGGTCATACGGTTTTGTTTTATAGTTGAACTTCATGTCGCTACTCCGAGTCTGTATCACCTAGCATGATGCCAAACCTTGCGGCCTCAAAATACCAGAAGATCTCAGCGGGATCGTGAATGGTCGTGACCATTTGCACAGACCCCTCCTTGTTCTGACCAAGGATGATCAGATCCTGAAAGTGATCCGCTGCCATCTCACAAACCTTTGGCACAGGTTCTTTGGCCTTCTCAACTTTCTTCACGGGGAAACTAAGTACGTTGTCTGTCATCTGTATTTCTTTCCTGAGAGTTTCTCATGTCAATGTATGTATCCAAACGCTTGCGCGTTTCTTCAGCCTGACGGTGCAGACCTGCGGTCATCAGCTCTGTAAGCTCCTCGTCAAGAATTCTAATGATCCGGGTCAACCCTTGAGTATTCTGTTCCATGCATCCTCCACTTTTTTGCGGTCATCCTCGGTGTAATCATTACCGTAGTCAGTCATGTACTCTAACTTCTCCATGACAACGCCTTCGATAATGGATACAGCGGAAGACCATGAAAGTTTTTCTTCCTTCTCAGCTATCTGCTCCGCTGTCGGAGACAACCATGTTTCATGCATATCCGGCTCCCACTCAGATGGTAACGTATCATCTGATATCTTATCAGATGGTGGTCGGCTGTCAATGATGCGCAACTTGCACACCGTACATTGGTTGCCCTCTACTTTGGCATCGCACGATGGGCACCGGCCCCTAGCCATGCGCTTCGCAAACAATCCATCTCCCTCAATAATCACATGAACCTCCCTGACAACAATCATCAATCACAACATGGCACCCCACACACTGAGTGTGCCCATGTACTTCCACACGATCTCGGCTCCCGCACCTCGGACATCGGCCCTCGTAAGACATGTCCTGCTCATGCCCCTTGGCGATGAGTCCATCCCTCTTGTCGGGAATAACATGGTGCCTGCGTATGCCTCGCCAATTTGGATCTCTCTGCTTCATGTCTCTTCCTCCTCTTTACCCAACACCCAGCGCATTCGTATGTGCCGTCAGAGTTGTGTACGTCAGATGGTGCTGCGCCACACGACTCGCATGTCGGCCTTTTATCAACATACATTTAATCATACCCCCACCGCTTCGGGGCAGAGTACGCCTCTTCAACATGCCCTGCGCCCCCCAGCGATTGAACAATTTCGGTTGTCTTTTCTACCTCTTCGACCCTTGGATCTTCATCTCGTGCCGGAATGTACTCAGCGTTAAGCCAACGCCGTATGCTCTCTCTTGTGCGGCTCCGCCCCAAGTCATCTCTATACCACTTACTCGTCACCATCCTGGATACCTATCCTCATGCAGACCATTTCCTCATTGAGCGGCATTTGATCCTCCCAGTGGTACTCAGTCGCCGCCACATGACACTGGGCTATTGTATCATAAAAGCCCAGAGCCTCATGGTTGAGGGTGTTGTGTTCTGTCAATGAGATCACAAGCAACACCCATTTAATCATCGTTTTCTTCCTCCGGCTGCACGTCTTCTTTCAGAACGTAGTCCATCCAAAACGCCCCCTGTTTTTTGGGCGGCGCAAAACCAAACGTAACTTCCATGACGTGGAGCGCAGACTCAAGATTTCTGAGGTCTGAAATCCAAAGATCGTTTGTCTCTACGATTGTATTCTTCATGTCCTTCAGCTCATTGCGAGCCTTCAGCAAAGCTATACGCATATCCCTAGTCATCCTCTTGCCGTTCATGCCGTTCATACCATGTCTCCTTGTCTGGTTTTATATTTACGCACATTGTTTCCTGACAGTCTGTATTTACGCTGCTTCTTCTTCTGCTGATCTGTCATCTCAGCACTGCCTTTGCGCAGCTTCGCTTCTTCGTCGTCGGCTGTCGGTGCCGCACTGAACGGCACAAACATGGTTTGCAGGGGCTTGTCTTTATCCCGCCCCTCGTGGATCTCAGGATAGATAGAGACGAACACGCCTGCTTTCTCCTTGATTATCTGCACCGACAGGTTTTGGATATCGACCCACGTCTCCTGCCCACGCAACCGATAGGGCTTGTTCTGCAACAAGTTGTCTTCGGTATAATAGCTGTTGTTATTGGCATTCCTCATTCTTCGTCCTCATCTAAGACCTGCTCAATCAATGATCCCATCGTCCAGCCACACACATAAGCCAGAGTAATATCAATCCACTTACGGGCTTCCGCATCAGATATGGACCACTTATAATAAAGTTTTTCCATCGACCTCACGCCGTCTTCATCTTCTTGCACGGCCTCATAAAATTTCATGTACAGGCACGACCTGTCTTCCGCCTGTATGGCTTCAAACCTTTCCAAATGTTTTTCAACTACTGGCATCACTGCTTATCCTTTATTCTATCCCACTGCGCGTTAAGGTCTTGACGAAATTCCGGATCAACATCGTAGAGCCACTCCAACAAACCAGCCACATACCATGCTATGCTTTCATCGCCTTGATAAGCACTCAAGTCATCCTTCGCCACCTTTATGAAATCAACTTTCATCGTCATCCTCCATCTCCACGTTCCCATATGCTTCCTTGCCCGCAGACTCCACATGATCTGACCAGTGTTCTACGGCCTCATCATATACGTCCAGATTATGTGAACCATGCCTCGCGGCCCACGAATCTCGGCTCATCCACATGGCATCTTCCTCCATGTCCATCAGCCAACCCTTTACCTTACCCATAATAAATCGCCTTCCTTCCTCTAGTGTACTCATTAAGCCGCACAACAAATGCATCCGGCTCTTGGTCCGGCTCCATGCCGCTTTCAATCTGGTTGCGTACCAAATCGTCAAAGGCATCTTCGATCTCAGCCTCTGCCTCTTCTTTAGTAGCATAGACCTCAACATCATCGGACTGCTCGCCCCATGCCTGCCACCCTTCACACAGGGTGTCGGTTACAATTACCCAGCCACTACGCATCACTGCACCTCCCTGTCAGTTTTGAATTGAACATATTGCGTGACGCCATCAAACGCCTCGTCAAATTGAGAATACATAGTGTCCGCAATCCGCATCACGCTGTTAGAAAACTCTAGCCAGCACATCTGACAGTCCCAAGTGAAGGAAGCCAGAGCCAACAACTGGTCCTTACCATCGTCCTCCCAATCCCTGACCTTGATTATTTCAATCTGGGCATGTGCGCCATCGATCATGTGTCTATGTCCCATCACTACACCTCCTACCAAGACGCTCTGTATTCAACGTATTTAAAAAAAGCCGGATCTTTTTTATCCAACCAGTCGGCAGCGGCATCAAAGATCTTCGCATCTTCCTCCGCCTCATCTCGACAGTCGGCCCACCAATCCTCGTCACCAAAGAAAAACCCATGACATTCCTCATCATCAGGAAACTCTCCGTCACGCAGCGCAGCCGCTATCAGTCGCAGATCCTTCGGGGTCAGATCGATTGGCCTACAGTCGTCCTCACCATCGTTGAACTTCTCAACGATCATATGATGCAGTGGTGCATGTTTGCGCCAGTAACCAATCTCTAGCTGCTCCTTAATCAAAGGGAACCCATCAATCATAATTGGCTCAACCTTGCCACCATCGTCATTCCAAGTGGAAAGATACCTGCTTCCATTCAAATGCATATCAAGTCCCATCACTGTATCTCCTAATCACTTACGCTTTTAAGGCGAGGGTTTTGGATCATGTTCTGAAGATCAATCAAATCCTCCGCTACCTGCGTGACACTATATGTCCCCGTCTGTTGAATGATGGTGACCCTGCGCTCACGGTCACCCCTCTTCTTTGTCTGTTCAAACATCTTGAACTCCGTGCCATACAAAAGCACAGGCTGATCAAGAGCAGGATCAAGAGAGTCATCAACCATAGTCAATTTCATTCTAATCATCACACCGTCTCCACTTGCTCAATGTTGTCACAATAGTTTTTCTCCAGATGCCGACACACGCCCAACCAAGTGGTCGCAGTATCAGGACCAATGTCAGCAGCAATCCCATCCATGCCCTCGTCCTCACAGACCAAAGCATAATTCGCAAAGGGATCGACCTTGCCATAGCAAAGGGTCTCACCCCCATCCTTGCGCTTGTAAATATAGTCAGCCATTAGTAACACCCCTCCCCATTAAACACTGGCTTACGCTTGCCAAAATCAATGAACACACCACGATCACTCAACTCCTCAAGATACTTGGTCGCATAGACCATGTTCCAATGACCCTTGGTGTGACCCAAAGAAGTCATGCTCGTGTGCATGGCATTCGCGTACCATACCTGAAGCTGCTCATCACTCGCCTCTGCGATCTTTGTCTTTAACCATTGCATCGTTGCTCTACCTCCTTGCAACTCGGACCTCGGTGGTTTATTCTGGGTCCATCCCATGTGGTTACATATAGTCTTTAATGGAGAGTCACATATAATCCCATACAATGCAAACACTTTTTTTCACGTTGTTCACTTTCCTATAGTGTTTTCTCACGGATAAAGTTTTTTTTTATTTTTTTTTCAAATTAGGTGTTACGAGTGTTACGAGTGTTACGAGCATTGTTTTTATTAAGTTATTCTCGGCACACTTCGGCACGTTCGTAACACTTCATAGGCCTCGGAGTCCGCCGCGCGTTGCTTTTTTGTTTTGGTTGGGGTTACCCGTGGAAAAACACTATAGGAGAATTTGACTTGGCAAAGGTTGGAAGACCAGCAGGATTGACACAACGCCAGCGAGAGTTTGCAAAGCATTATGTCGAGGGGCGCAACAGCAATGCTGGCTGCGCTAGGTTGGCTGGATACGCGACTGACTCGGCAGCGCAGCATGCCGCAAAACTTCTTGACGGAAAATCTTATCCGGCTGTCGTGGAGTTGATCAAAGAACTTCGGGAAGACAGACAGAAAAGATATGGTGTGACATTGGTCGGTCAGTTGAAACGTCTAGACGAACTGTCGAGGGGCGCGGAGGAAGAGGGACAATTCTCTGCCGCCATTAACGCAGAGAAGATTCGATCTGCACTTGGTGGGCTGACGATTGATAGACGTGAGCAGCAGCACATTCACCAGCTTGATAAGCTGTCGCGTGAAGAGATTGTCTCTCGACTTGCTGATCTGCGTAAGCAGCACCCACATGCCTTCGATGACATGAAGAGGATTGAAGATGCCAAAGACAGAGAAATCACTGTGGACTTCATTGAAGCAAAAACTCCCGAAAAAGTCTCATTATCAGAGGATTGAGAACCGTGTCGGGGAGGGCATGCCCGACACATATTTGTGCATGGACGGGGTTCCAATCTGGCTTGAATTAAAAATAATTAAAAACAGCCGCGTTAGGCTGTCAAAGTCCCAGATCGCGTGGCATTTGGGGCATACGCGCTGTAATGGCGTAAGTTTTTTCTTGCTCCACTGCCCCTCTAAGGGCGATGCACTTTTGTTTGACGGGGGTTTAGCGCCCGAGTTGCAAGGTTCACGGATCGATGTCCTGCGCCCTGCGGCCCTATATGATGGTCCGTTGTCGGGGTTGCCCTGCGCCCTGCGGGCCAAGGCTGTAGATGCGTGGTCCTGCGTCCTGCGTCCTGCGTCCCCGTGATATAAAAACAGGACGCAAAGCCCTGCGGCCCTGCGTCCTGCGTGTCATATGTCATGGAGAAAGACATAAGAAAAAGTACCACGGTCCGAGGACCGTGGCAATGGTGTCAGTGTTGTTTGTATGTGACATTGGAGACCGAGCGATCCCAACATGCTCGGCATGGCCCGCATTTTCCATCCTGTGTGGGGGCTGGACATAGGTGCCCGGTGATCTTGCCCGCGCTGCCGGCGACTGTGCTGGTGTTCTGCCACGCCTTGGGGGCTTGTCCGTCTATCATATGGGCAGACATTCGCAACGTGACATTGTCGGGCAGGTTGCGGATCCTTAAAACGTCACCCCAAATTTTATATTCGCGGCTTGGGATCCAATGCTTTTTGTTCGGTGTTGCTTCGCAAACATCTAGAATGTTGTGACCCATGCGCGAATCTTCGACATCGCCAGAATCGAACCATCTAAATTCTGGTGTCCGTAGTCGATTAAGAACCGCGACCATGCGCGGAACAAAATCGATGGCATGGAAAAAATCCTCCCTGCGTACCATCGCGGCCCGCACATTAGGCATGTTGTACATGCCCTTTAATGCATAGCATTTTTCGCATGTAGATCCTTTAACTAGGCGGAGCTTCGCGCCTACGTTGCACAACCTGGCATCGCGCGAGATGCTATGTCCTGGCATTTTACTAACATTAGATAAAAGTTTTTTGTCGTCCATTTATTCCTCCATTTATGACCCGATTATTATATAGGAAAATCCCATATATGCAAGCCCTGCGTCCTGCGTCCTGCGTCCCCGTGTGATATGGGGCAGGCACAAAAAATTAGGACCGGCGCAAGCCGGTCCTGATTTTTTCTAGTACCCGCTGAACTCATCGCGCCCGACTCCGGCCTCCGGCTCTAGATCCTCATCGTGCCAATAGTCGGAGTCCGAAAACACATCAGCGCGATAGCGTCTCCGGTTATCGGCCTCGACCTCGGAGGCGCACATGTGGCACATGCGCCCGCCGAGCATGTAGCCCCGCGCGTCGTACTCGTACCATGTGTATTCCTTACGACCATCGGAATCCCGATGGTCGCATGTGTTACGTCCGTCCTTAAAATAGGTCATCAGCTTTCCTCCGGGCGGACGATGACCTCAAGCGCGTATTCAACGCTCTGTAGGTCGGAGATCGCGGTATCGATCTCTCCCATCAGATCTTCGGAGTGAACCCGGTGATCCATAGGGAGATCCTCCAACATGGAAATGGCCTCAGAAACGCGGGCATTAGCCGCGTCTATACGATCAATAATGTTTTCTGATTTAGTCAATATAACCTCCATAGTTATGACTCTTAGATCCTAGCATATTATCCCATATACGCAAAGGAAAAGCAGCGCAGCGCGTACGGTATAATAATACCGTATGGCCCTGCGGCCTGCGCCCTGCGTCCCTATATGTCGGGCGCAGGCCCGCAAAGAAAAGACCCCCAGACCGAAGTCTGGGGGCAAGTCATGGGAGGTTCGCACGGTACTTTCCGCCCCGTGCGGCGGGTTCGATCACCCGTAGTGTTCACGCCACTCGTCAGTGGCTGCTGCTAGGCGTCCGTGCTGCTTCACGTCCGCTGCGTAGGTGTCACCCCACTCGCCCTCCGGGCAAAGTGGAGACGTGACGAAAGTGAACCAGCGAGCGTATTGATCCCCGGCCTCCTTGTCGGGCCGCTTATAGGTCTTCAACACTGCCCACGTCCAGCCATGACTGGATCTATACACTGCGTAGGGCTTTTGCTTGGTGGCTGATTTACCAAAAGGATTAGTCTTTCTTGCGGTCATAATCTTTCTCCTTTTCCTATGACATAATAAAAGCCTACACCATCAAGGACGGTGTAGGCAAGTTTTTTATCGCTGTTAAATTGAGAAACGCTTGTTCCGCTTGCCAGTCTTCTCGCTCTTCACGTCCAGCTTATGGACCTTGCGCATCTCCCAGATCAGCGAGTGAACGCTGCTTTTCTTGAGGCCCAGAAAGGTCGAGAGCTGCGGGACCGTAAACTTGCCCCCGCTGGTTAGCAGCTCTTTGCAGCGGGCCACCGTGTCCTTTGCAAACATGGCTTTTGGCTTGGCGGGCCGGCGGTCCGTGGCCCGGACCTCAATGTTATCCCCGTCAATCTCTATGCGGTTAAGCTCGCGCTTGCCGTCCCCGTCTAGGTGCCAGATCCAAAGATCATATCCGTAGGTTGTCCGCTCCAGCTCAACAGTCTGAACCTTGTCGAAAATAGTCGATACTGTCTTAATCATTTGTCATATCCTCCATGACTATGTTTACCGTTTCGGCCTTTTGGCCTCATCAGTGGCAGCACTCACTGCCAGACGGTGGGGGCCGAAGCCCCCGGCCCTCATTCCTTGAGGACCACGTTGTTCTCGTCTAGAACCTCGATCCAGACCTTTGCCCCGCATGACAGCGGCTTGTCGGGGCTGTAGACCAGCCGGCAGCGGCCCTCAATCTCGACCTCGCTGGCGTATCGATTAGACTTGCCTGCCTTGACGGTGAAGACCGGGTTACGGTCTCCACTCTTGGCGTTGGCGCGGATCACGTGCTGATTAACGTGAATGCGAGTGAGCTTGCCCATTAGCCCGACACCACGGTCTTGCCAGACCGGAATTCGTACGGTCCGTCAAGCTTGGCGCGGCGGGGCTTGCCCAGACCGAAGTCAATGAATGTGATCGTGTCGGGGTGATCATTGAGGCGATCATCCTCGACGAGCTGCCCCCATGCTTTCCGGGTCGTGCCGTCTGCCTTGGTGAATGTGGCTGTAAAAATCCGGCCAGCCAACCGGGTCTTGAGTGTTTCGCGCTTTGACATATGAACCTCCTATGTCGCTGTTGTGAGGGTTGCTTCCCTCTTGAAAACCATAAGATCACATGGGATCGCATGGGTCAACCCATTATCTTTGCGAACGTCTCGCAACTATGCAAATTGGAATCATTCTAAACTGCGCGGGGCGGGGTTACTTGGGGGCTTTGCCAGCCAGATTTGGATCCGCGCGGGGGGCACCCCCTTTTTTCGGCGGGGGGTGTTGACGCCACATGCCATGCCATGCTGGGTTGATAAATTCATTGCGTTATAATATCGTTCCGGCATGAGCATAGGATTAGATACAGTTCCAGAGGACGACCTCCGAGAAATGCTGCTGCTAGAACAGCAGCTAAAGCTCCTGGAGACCCGAGAATCAGCGCAAGATAACTTCATGGACTACGTCCAGCATGTGTATGATGGGTTCATCGTGGGCCGACATCATAAAATCATTGCAGAAAAGTTAGAGCGCATAGCTTCGGGTGACTTGAAGCGATTGATTGTGAACATGCCCCCTCGTCACAGTAAGTCTGAGTTTGCGTCCTACCTCATGCCTTCGTGGTTCTTGGGCCGAAATCCGAAGTTGAAAATCATTCAGGCTACCATGAACACTGAACTTGCTGTAAGATTCGGCAGGAAAGTCCGAGATCTGATCGCTGACCCCAAGTATGCGGAGATCTTTCCAAACACGGACTTGAAACAGGATTCCCAAGCGGCAGGTCGGTGGGAGACCAGCGCGGGGGGCGAGTATTTTGCTGCTGGGGTGGGCGCAGCAATGACTGGTCGTGGTGGTGACTTGGTGATTATTGACGATCCGCACTCGGAGCAGGATGCGTTATCTCCCACTGCGTATGATAGAACCTATGAGTGGTACACTTCGGGTCCGAGACAGCGTCTTCAGCCGGGTGGTTCCATTATTATTGTGCAAACACGGTGGTCAAAGAAGGATTTGACGGGCCGGTTACTGCAAGCACAGGGTAACGACATCATGTCTGACCAGTGGGAGGTGGTAGAGTTTCCTGCCATCATGCCTTCTGACGAGCCTCTTTGGCCTGAATTTTGGAAAAAAGATGAGTTATTAAAGGTAAAAGCTTCGCTTTCGCCTGGAAAGTGGAACGCTCAGTGGCAGCAGAATCCCGTCTCTGAAGAGACGGCGATGATCAAGCGGGAGTGGTGGCAACCGTGGGAAGAGGAGGATATACCTGCTCTACAGTATGTCATTCAGTCTTATGATACTGCGTACAGCAAGAAAGAAACGGCTGACTACACTGCCATCACGACGTGGGGCGTGTTTGAGCCGCATGATAACGGCGAGCAGCATTTGATTATGCTTGACGCGAAGAAGGGTCGGTGGAACTTCCCAGAGCTGAAGCAGATTGCTACAGAGGAGAATGAGTATTGGGAGCCGGATATGATGTTGATTGAGGCCAAGGCATCAGGTACTCCGCTCGCGGACGAGATGCGCTTGATCAATCTGCCGGTTACTACGTTTTCTCCGGGCCGGAAAAGGGGCGGTGGGGGTGTTGATAAGACAACTCGCATGCATATGGCTTCTCCTATATTTGAATCTGGTAAAGTGTGGTATCCTTCTGGTAGGAGATTTGCTGAAGAAGTGATTGAAGAGGTAGCTTCGTTTCCTAACGGAGATCACGATGACTTCTGTGACAGCATGACAATGGCTCTGATGCGTTTTAGGCAGGGCGGGTTTATTAGTCTGCATGGTGAAGAGCTTGATGACTGGTTGCCGTCCAAGACAAGAGAGTATTACTGATGGCTCAAGGTGACCGTCCCGGCAAGAAGCCCTTCGATCCAGAGCGGGCTGACCAGATAAAATCTGACATAGTGCGTGGTGCGAAGTACGCGCCTTTTGATTTGATTGGTGCCCCTGTTGATATCGTCAACATGGCTATGGGTGCGGTTGGCATACCTGTTTCTGACAAGCCGGTGATGGGATCAGAGTACCTGATAGATAAGTACGCGGACCTCGGAGAGGCTGTCGGGGTAACTTATGATCGTCCTACAGGCAGCACGGAAGAGACGATTGGTCGTGTTGTTGGTGGCTTGGGCATGGAAGGCAGTTTAGTGGGCATTGCTTCTCAATTTGCAAAAGCCGCTCGTGTGAAAAAAGGTCAGGGGTCCGAGCTTCAAGGTACGAGTGACGCGCAGCTAAAAGCTCCGCCCTCGGACGTTGAGGTATTGAACGCCCGTTCTCGGAAGGTTGAGGTAGAAGTTGAGGACATGGTTTCCGACTACAACCTTGAGGATTATGGTTTAGGTGGTCCTACTGATTTTGCAGAAGATGTTGTGTTGGAGTATCAGGGGTTACTGGATGAAGGTTTACCTCAGAGTGAGGCATTAACGAGTGCTTTGGTTCAAAGTGCGAATAGGGTGAATGAGGCTGTTGGCGACACGCTTATAAGTGCTGATGATTTGTTGAAGGACATTGCGCGTCGGAACCCGGACCGTGAAGCTTTTACTGGGTTGGATGATCTTGTAGCTCGGCGCGTGGAGGGTAGCAAGTCTCGTCGCGAGATGGAGTTGAAGGCGAAGCGGGCGAGGTATGAGGCGTCTCCTGAAGCAGCGGAGGTAAGGGCGAGGGCTGCTGCTTTGGAACAGGCTGCGGGGGTAACTCCGGATATGGACGCTGCTGCTAGGGCGGATGCGTTTCGTGTGTTTGCAGAGGGTCAGCAGCGGGACGCTGTGGGTGTTGGGTTACCTAAAAAACCGGCGAAGCCTGACCTGAAGTTAGTGAAGAAGGCTCGGGGTGGTATCGCCGACGTGTTTCGATTATACTCTTGACGGGAGGATTTTTTGATGCCTGCGAAAAAAATTGACATTACCACTGCCAGCTATGAAGAGTTGACGCAGTTGATAAATCAGCTCAAGAAGGAGCGAGAGCGGGAAGCTCTTGCTGAATCCAAAAAGGCTCCAGTAAAGAAAGCAGCCGGCGGCATGATCAAGGGCTTTAGCCCGATTGCTCGTCCACAGAGATTTAAGGGGATATTCTAGTGGCTGACAAGAAAAAAGGTAAGCACGATAAAGAGCTAAAGAAAATGGCTAACCGGACGGGCATGAGTCTGGATAAAATACGAGAGATTGACGCTTTTCTTGAGAAAGCTCAGATTGGCAAGCCAAAGTCTGGTGCAGTGATGAAAGCCCGTGGTGGCACGTTCAAGGGGATATTCTAATGAGCAATCAACAGAACGAAGCCATTCTTGAGGATCTTTTCGACGAAGGGATGGACATGGGTTTGACCACTGAGCAGGCTGCTAAGTACGCCCGTGAGAGGTTTGAAGATTTACCAGAGCCTGACTACAAGCGTAATGGCGGCATGTCGAAAGCTGTTATGAAAAAGCGCGGTGGCACATTCAAAGGAATATTTTAATGTCAGGATTATTAGGGACTGCTCGTCAAAGACTAGATGCTATAAAGTATCGCAGGACTGAAGAGGGTAAAGCAGAGAGAAAGGCTCGTAAACTTCACAATCAAAGAATGGGTCCAAAAGATAAAAAGACCAGACGAAAGTTACGCACGGATGCAAAAAGAGCAGATGCAGCTAAAGGGGCACTTTTAAAAAAGCGCGGCGGCACATTCAAAGGAATATTTTAATGGCACTACCTCCTCAGATGGTTGAATCGGCTATGGGTGCTGGCGGTCCGTCAGAAGTCATGCCTCAAGAGATGCAAGTCGAACTTCCTATGGAGGAGGGTCTGCCTGATGGCATAGAGCTTGCGGGCATGGAAGAGATGGTCGAGGTCCAAGCTGAGATGTACGACCACAACGCCAATCTGGCGGAGGTCTTAGATGATTCGGTCCTTGGTTCGTTGTCCGCTGACTTGCGTGACAGGGTTGAGAGCGACAAAGAATCTCGTGAGGATTGGGAAGAGGCTATCTCCAAGGGTCTACGACTTCTTGGTGTAAACTACGAAGAGCGCACTGCACCATTCTTGGGGGCTAGTGGCGTTCACCATCCGCTGCTCAGTGAGGCTGTTACGCAGTTTCAGGCGCAGGCTTACAAAGAAATGCTGCCGGCAGGTGGTCCTGTAAAGGGGCAAGTTGTTGGCACACCTACACCGCAGACTGAAGATCAGGCGCAGCGTGTAAGTGACTTTATGAATTACCAGCTTACAGAGGTTATGGACGAGTACGACCCTGATACGGATCAGATGCTCTTTTATTTACCACTGACAGGTTCCACATTTAAGAAGACATACTTCGATCCCGCCAAACAGCGGGCTGTGTCTAAGTTCGTACCAGCGGAAGATCTGATTGTCCCGTATGCTGCCAGTGATTTGAACACGGCAGAGCGGGTAACTCATGTAGTACGCATGACGGAGAACGAACTTCGTAAGATGCAGGTCTCAGGTGTTTACCGGGACATTGAGTTGCAGGGAGAAGATGAAGATGATCCAGGACCAATTAAAGAGACTGAGAACGAGCTTCAAGGGGTTCGCCCAACGTATGGGGACGATGTGTTCACATTGTTGGAGTGCCACACAGAACTTGACCTTGACGGTTTTGAAGACGTTGATGCAGAAGGTGAACCCACGGGAATTAAGCTTCCTTATATCGTCACACTGGATGAGGGGTCAGGCAAGATTCTTTCAGTGGTTAGAAACTTCCGGGAGACAGATCCACTCCGCCGCAAGAGACAATACTTCGTGCATTATAAGTTTTTGCCTGGGTTCGGCTTTTACGGCTTTGGTCTTCTTCATACTATAGGAGGTCTCTCTCGTGCAGCGACATCAATCCTCAGACAACTTATCGATGCTGGAACGCTTTCCAATCTTCCAGCGGGTTTCAAGGCTCGTGGTGTCCGTATCCGTAACGACGATGAGCCGCTTGCTCCTGGCGAGTTTCGTGACATTGATGCTCCCGGTGGCGATCTTCGCAACGCTCTTATGCCCCTCCCTTATAAGGAGCCTTCTGGCACACTTGCTCAACTCCTCGGGGTTATTGTTGATTCCGGCAGAAGATTTGCACAAGTTGCAGATGCAAAAATCGCAGATGTCAATTCTCAAGCGCCAGTGGGAACAACGGTTGCACTGATTGAGCAAGGCTCAAAGATTATCTCCAGTATCCACAAGCGTCTGCATTATGGGCAGAAGCAGGAGTTCCGGCTGCTGGCAGAGATCTTCGCAGATAACCCAATGCCGTACCCATACTTTGTGGGTGTGAATGTGCCGCCTGAGATCATGGCACAGGACTTCGACGGACGTGTGGATATTCTGCCTGTCAGTGATCCGTCCATCTTCTCTATGTCTCAGCGCCTGTCTTTGGCGCAGACACAGTTGCAGTTGGCGCAAGCTGCTCCGCAGATGCATAACATGTACGAGGCATATCGTCGGATGTATGATGCGCTGGATGTTAAGAACATTGATAGCATCCTGCCGGCACCACAGCCGCCACAACCTATTGATCCGGCAACCGAGAACGCAAATGCTGTAAAGGGCAAGCCAACACAGGCATTCCCACAGCAGGACCACGAGTCGCACATTGCGGCGCATGCCATGTTCTTGTCCTCACCAGTGGCTACAGCAAATCCACAAGGCTTCTTGCTGTTGCAGGCTCACGTCCAAGAGCATGTGTCCTTCTTGGCGAGAGATCAGGTTGCAGCGTTCTTTACCAACGCGCAGCAGCAAGCACAGCAGGCTGGAGAGCCAGTGCCTACGATTGATCCAGCAGTGATTGAGTCAGCCGTTGCACAGCAGGTTGGTGAGATTATGAAAGAGATCATGCCAATGATTCAGCCAGCCCAGCAGCAAGATCCGCTGGTCGGGATTCGCCAGCAGGAGTTGCAGAACGATACGATGGAAATCCAGCGTAAAATGCAGAACGACGCTATGGACTTTCAGGTCGATCAGGCCAAGATGCAGCAGGCATTCAATCTTGCCCAGCAGCGTATGCAGCTTCAGGAAGAGATTGCTGGCGACAGAAACGATGTCAACATATATCGCATTAACACACAGGCGGCACTGTCAGGAAGAAAATGATACAGGCGTTCATAGGTCCAATAGCGAACCTTGCCGGTACATGGCTCAACGGCAAGGTAGAAGAGAAGAAGGCTGAGTCCGCAACTAAGGTTGCCAAGGCGCAGGCTGAAGCTGTGGTCATGCAGAAAAAAGCCACTGGGGAGATTGACTGGGATCTTGAGATGGCAAAGGGTAGTCAGTCTTCGTGGAAAGACGAATGGCTTACTATTTTGTTTTCGATTCCGCTTATTTTAGCCTTCATTCCGGGCATGGAGGAAGTAGTTGCAAACGGATTCGCACAACTCAATGCGATGCCTGAATGGTATCAATATTCCTTGGGAGTTATCGTTGCCGCTTCTTTTGGAGTTCGTAGCGCGACTAAATTCTTCGGGAAGAAATAATGGCGAAATGGAGCTTACATCAGCGGACAACAGAAGAGCAAGCGAGGATTAATCGTGGCAGACGTGACAATGGAAAGGTTCCTGCGGTGGAAGATATTACCCCGCTTGATGATGATTATGATGTCAATATCGGCTTGGCGGGTAGTGGAGTGGTTTATGACATTGCCAGACCCTACACCAGCGCAGGCAGGCTTAGTTAGTGTAGTGACAGGAGCCATGACCGGCGCATTTGCTGTGTGGTTGGGCCACGAAAAGGAAAAAGGAAATGGCTAGACCTAGAGCAGCACAGTTTGGCAGAGACATTGGTGTCTCGACGGCAGGGGCAAAAAAGCTTATAAATGAAGGACGGCGTCGTAACGACGGCGGCTCACAAGTTTTGGAGAGACACATGTCAGAAATGAAAGAAAAAGTAACCCCGCCCCGTCCGCTACCTCCAGAGGCTAGGGCGCGTAGAGAAAACTCTAAGATGTACAAGAAGAAGGGCCGTCCTAATCCTGGTGATCGGAACGAGAGAAAGAATCCTGGTCAGACAGATGTAGAGACTCGTGAGGCTGCTATGGGTACATATGTAGAAGCCAGCGACGGTAAGTACATGTCTTGTCGTGGTATGGGTGCAGCCATTAAAGGCGGCAAATTTTCGGGAACAAGGTAATGCCAACGACCTTTAAGACGGACAAAGCTACGGGCAAAACGGTTATATCAAGTGATAACCAGGTGCAGAGTGCTGCTCAAGGCGGGGACAATCAGTTTGAATACCGTCAAGATGCGGCTAATCTAGGACTTCGTCCTGGTCGTGAGCGTATGTTGAACGTAATTAGCTCGCAGCAGCCCGTGCAGCCAGGGTACATGAACTTCAATGAGTTCAAGGCTGTTAGCGGGATGACTAAAACAAATCCTTACGGAAACGACGGATTTTTTTCTAGAGTTCTTGGTATAGACCCCAGTAATATTGATTACACAAGCAACCTTGGCCCTCAAGGAATCGAAAATGTTTCTAGGATTGCTTATGATAGGTTTTTAAATCCATTTGCTAAAGTGTCTAGTGTCACTGGTAGGCCCGTGGGCGGTGATGCAGCAACGGGTACTCCTCGTTACGGTATCAGTCCTGGTGAACAAACAATCGCGGGCATTGCACGAGAGGTTCCTAGAACAGGTTTAGACGCTCTTGTTTCTGGCATTCCCTTTATAGGGGGTATAGATAGAATGTTTGGTGACAGGCCCACAAGAATCACACCTATGGAAGATTACGAACAACAACAACAAGCTTTAGGCATGGGCGCTAATCTGTATGGCAAGCCAGGTTCTAGCATAAGCTCTATGATAGAAGGGGCAAAACAGTTTTTTCAAGCGGGCCAAGATCAGACAGCACCAGTAGAGAATACTCGCATGGCCTTTGATCCTAAGTTTGGGGATACTGTCTACGGGTCTGATGCGTTAACCCCATACACCTATTTTGATGGTCCCGCTGAAACAGGCTCAGGGGTTCCAATGGATAGAGAAGCTCAAGGCGCTACTTACAGAAGTCCAGATGGTAGAATGTTTAGAGACCAGTTTGAAGCAATTGAGTCAGTAGGTATCGACAACATAAATAACCCGATAATAACAGATATCATTACGAAGCCGGGTCCAGGAGGAGATCTGTTACGTCAAGCTCAACAATTCGGGAGCGTAGGTCAATGAAAATAGAAATAAAACTTATCCCTGACGGTCTGGATCTAGCTAAAGAAATTCAGGATGGCATGCCCGTTGACATGATGAAAGATGCATGCCCGGTTGCCACGCAGGATATCGAAACCAACGAAGAAAACCAGGATATCGCGGTTAAGGACCACCAGTATGGACCGGCGGTGAACCCGGAGGAACGCTGCGGAACTTGCGCGGTTTTTAACGTCACTGACCACATGCAGCAGTGCATGAAGAACGACAGCGGTGAAGTAGGTTACTGTCAGTTGCTAAAGTTCATGTGTAGTGCTAGGAACAGTTGTGACGCATGGGAGGAAGGCGGTCCAATGACTGACATGCCTTGTGACTGTGATCACGATAACTGTGACTGTAACGGGTAACAATGGACGTAATACAATTTTTATCAAGGTATCGTAAAGCCTTGCAAACTCGTGTGGACGATATTAGCATTTCCGTGACAAGCGGCAGTGCATCCGATATCGGACAATACCGCGCAATGGTTGGTGAGATTCAGGGACTCACCTACGCATTAGATGAACTCCAAACCCTGCTAAAAAAGGTAAACTATGACGAAGACTCTATTCGTTCCTGACCACATAATACGGCAACAGCAAGCCAAAAAAGAAGCTGAACAACTAGCAAAAAATAAACCTATCACAGAACGTGTGCCGCAACCCACAGGCTGGCGCATTCTTGTTATGCCGTATGCAGGTAAAGACAAGACTGAAGGTGGTGTTTATGTGCCGGATCAAGCCAAAGACCGAGAAGCACGGGGCACAATGGTAGCCTATGTGGTTAAGGTCGGGCCGCTTGCTTACAAAGATCAAGACAAATTTGGTCCTGATTCCGAGCCTTGGTGCAAGGAAGGTGATTGGATTTGTATTGGTCGCTACGCTGGATCTCGTTTTAATATTGAAGGCGGCGAGGTTCGTATTATCAATGACGATGAGGTCATTGCAACTATTGTCGATCCAGACGACATAAAGACATACGGAGCTTAGTATGCAAAACAATCTTGCTGAGAAAGAAGAAGAACTAGAGGTCGTAGAGGCTGAACAGGAAGAGGAGCAGCAAGAGGCTGCTCCAGCAGAGGAAACCGCAGAGCAGGAAACCGCAGCTTCTGAAGATGATGAGCTTGAGCAGTATTCTGATTCTGTCCAGCGTAGAATTAGTAAACTTACCAACCGCTTTCGGGAAGAAGAGAGGCAGCGACAAGCTGCTTTGGAGTACGCCGAGGCTGTAAAAAAACAGAACGATGAACTCAAGTCACGACTTGATAAGCTTGATCAGTCGTATGTTGGTGAGTTTGGCAGCAGACTGGAGTCCGAGGTCACGACAGCCAAGGAATCATACCGCAAAGCCTATGAAGACGGTGACGCGGATGCCATGTTTGAGGCCCAGCAAAAGATTAGTCAACTTGCCCTAGAACAGGCTAGGTATGCAGAAGCAAAGCGGCGTAATGAAGAGAGGGCTGAACAGCCGGCGCAAGAAGTCGCGCAGCAGCCTGCACCGCAGCAGCAAGCCCAGCCAGATCCAAAAGCGGAGTCTTGGGCAAAAAACAACGAATGGTTCGGTACTGATCAAACAATGACCTATGCTGCTTTTGGCATACATAGGCAATTAATTGAGGATGAAGGATTTGACCCAACCTCAGATGAGTATTATACTGAGCTTGACAAACGAGTTCGCGTTGAGTTTCCACATAAGTTCAAGGAGACAAAACGTGACTCTGGACCCAGAGTCGCTTCTGCTGAGTCCACGGCGTCAAAGTCGTCGTCACCAAAGGGGCGCAGAACAGTCAAACTGTCTCCTTCGCAGATTGCCATTGCGAAACGACTGAATGTTCCGCTTGAAGAATATGCAAAGTATGTAAAGGAGTAGAAAATGGCTGAAAGAACTACACGCGAATCAAAGAGTCGCGCAAACACCCAACGGCGCAAGCCTTGGGCACCACCTTCAAAGCTGGAAGCACCAGAACCACCAGCAGGGTACAAGCATCGTTGGATCAGAACTGCCATTCGTGGTGAGGATGATAAAACAAATGTACACTCAAAGATGCGTGAGGGATGGGAACCAGTTCGTGCAGATGAATATCCTGACGAAATGGATCGTTATCCAGTGCTTGAAGAGGGTAAGAATGCAGGAATTATTGGTGTCGGCGGACTAATGCTGTGCCGTATTCCTGAAGAAACGGTAGAGGAAAGAACTGAATATTTTCGGGAGCAGACCCGCAACCAAATCAAGGCCGTTGATGAGAACCTAATGAGGGAACAACATCCCTCTATGCCCATCCATAATGATAGGCAAAGTCGTGTATCTTTTGGTGGTAAGTAACCACCTAACTTAGAGAGAAAGGTAGCATTATGGCAAACGTCAATGTTGCATTCGGCATGAAGCCGATTAATAACGCAGGTAGCACACCAGCTACAGGCGGTACTAATGCATACTTGATCGCCAGTGATGCGTCGGCAATCTATCAGGGTTCTGCGGTAAAAGCTGTTAATGGCGGTTCAATCGCCATTGGTTCTGCTTCCGGGGACACTGTAGCATTTGTTGGCGTTTTTGCTGGTTGTGAGTATGTATCTTCGTCAACAGGGAAAAAAGTCTTTTCAAATTTCTGGCCTGGTTCAGGGGCGGACACAAACTTCGATATTATCGGATTTGTGTACGACAACCCGCTCCAGCGTTTTGTAATTTGCACAGACGCTTCTTTCACGGATCAGGCAACTGCTGAAGCAGCTATTTTTGAAAGCACAATGTTCAATAGCGGCGCAGGCGGAAGCACAACAACAGGTATTTCCAACGCACAGTTGGATGTAGCTACGTTGGATTCATCTAATCTCTCTCTTCCTCTGAAGATTGTAGGTATTCAGGATGATGCAGACAACGAAGACTACGCTGCTGCTGGTCTGCCTGTGATTGTGATGTTCAACAACCACGCACTGCTTCAGGCCGATTCTGAAGCGGCAATTTCATAGGGAGGCTAGACAATGGCTATTTCTCGCGCACAACTCGCCAAAGAACTAGAACCAGGCCTCAACGCCCTCTTTGGTATGGAATACAACCGCTACGAAGGTCAGCATGCTGAGATCTTTGACACCGAGTCATCAGACCGGGCGTTTGAAGAAGAGGTCATGCTGTCAGGTTTCGGTGCAGCCCCTGTGAAAAACGAGGGTTCTGGAATCTCCTATGACGATGCAAATGAGGCGTATACCGCACGGTATAACCACGAGACCATCGCAATGGGCTTTTCAATCACGGAAGAGGCTATCGAAGATAACCTTTATGACCGTCTTGGTGCCCGCTATACACGCGCTCTTGCTCGTTCTATGGCACACACCAAGCAGGTTAAGGCTGCTTCTGTCCTCAACAATGGCTTCTCCGCTGGCGCATTTGCTGGTGGTGACGGTGTAGCTCTTATGGCGACAAACCACCCGCTCACAAGCGGTGGCACGTTCTCAAACGAGCCAGCAACTGCCTCAGACCTTAATGAGACTTCACTTGAAGACGCTCTTATCAGCATCGCTGGTTTCGTTGACGAGCGTGGACTCATCATTGCTCTTCGCGGCATGAAACTGATTGTTCCACGTCAACTGCAATTCGTTGCAGAGCGTCTGCTTGTTTCTAACCTCCGTGTTGGAACAGCCGACAACGACGTGAACGCGCTGAAGTCAATGGGCATGCTGCCTGAAGGCTATGTAGTCAACGACTACCTGACCGACACAGATGCATTCTTCATCAAGACTGATGCACCTAACGGTCTGAAGCACTTTGAGCGTACAGCTCTGTCAACCAACATGGACCCAGACTTCGACACTGGTAACATGCGGTTCAAGGCTCGTGAGCGTTACAGCTTCGGCTTCTCAGACCCACGTTGTGTATTCGGTTCACCCGGAGCATAACTGTAGGCACAAAGAAACTAGAGGGCGGCTTCCATGCCGCCCTTTTTTATTGTATAGTTACTTATCCCTGACAGCCGCACAGCGTGGCTGACACTAGCCACGACAGGAGTACAAAATGGCTACAACTACTTTCTCTGGTCCTATTAAGGCCGGAACGATTAAGAACACAACAGGCACAACACTTGGCACCAACATTGCCAATGTCGGTCAGGTTGTTATGGCTCAAACATTCTCAGTAGATCTTTCCGGTGGTGCAGTCGCAGCATCTGTAACTGACGTTGTTATCCCAGCAAACTCTCAGATTATTGACTGTGTGATTGATGTTATCACCGCAGCTAACGCTGCAACTAACCTTAGTGTTGGTGACACTGTTGGTGGTGCTGCTACCATTCTCAACACGTTTGCAATCGGAACAACTGCTGGTCGCAAGTATCCAACAACTCAAGCTGGCGCTGCATTGGCGTGGCAGGACACAGGAACAGCAGACATTCGTTTGACTGTAACTGGCTCCGCTGCAACAAACGCAGGTCTTGTTCGTGTTACAATCCTGTACCAGCAGAATAACAACCTTGCTTAATAGGAGGGCACAATGGCTGCTTCTATTACAGCAAAGACTGCTACAGCTACAGGCACATTGCAGGGTGGTAGAACTCGTCTAAAGGCTTTCTATGTAAAGACAGCCGCTAGTGGGTCACCTGCCGTTGTGTTTAAGAACGGGAGTAGTGGTGCAACATTGTTGTCAATGGTGTTTCATACATCAGACGACAATCAAATTACCATTCCTGATCACGGCATGATCTTCGATGATGAGTGTCATGTGACGCTCACTAACGTAGACTCTATCACTGGGTTCTTTGGCTAATGGCTAGAAAGCCATCAAAGATGCCCAAGCGCAACAAAAAGAATTTCCGCTCCACTAAATCTGGAGCGGGAATGACTAAGGCTGGTGTTGCAGCGTATCGTCGTAAAAACCCAGGAAGCAAGCTTCAAACAGCGGTGACTGAGAGCAAGCCTAGCAAGTCTCGTGCGAAGCGTCGCAAGTCATACTGCTCGCGTTCTGCTGGTCAGATGAAGATGCATAACATCAGTTGCAAGAAGACTCCTAAAAAACGTATCTGTGCAGCTCGTCGGAGATGGAAATGCTAAATATAGGGGTTACTGCAATACTGGGTTTTGTTGCTTGGATAGCTCTGTCCATAGTTGAGCTAAAGACAGACACGGCTGTTATAAGCGTCAAGGTTGATGAAAACCACAAGATGCTCACTACTTTGTGGGAAGATTACATAGAGAGGAATAAAGATGGGAATCTCGCGTGGGTCACTCGAAAACCAAATATCAAAGCCGCCCCAGAAGAAAAAGTTCAAGAAGGTTCGTAAGCTTAAAAAACTAAAGAGGCAGAAATGAGCAAGAAAGATGCATGCTATCACAAAGTTAAACGCCGCTATAAGGTCTTCCCGTCGGCGTACGCAAGTGGGGCCATCGCAAAATGCAGAAAAGTTGGCGCAGCAAACTGGGGTGACAGCAAAAAGAAAGCAACCGGCGGAACGTACAAGTACCGCACAACAAAGATTTATTGACCGCGATGATACATGTGTTTGTCTTAATGGTGTACCTGGGAACGGGTGAAGACAGACGCTTAACAAGTGCAGATATGCATTTTAGATCTGTTACAGAATGTAACTATTTTGCTGCCGAGGTTTCAAAGAGGTACGGAAACTACGGCTATAAAGACTATATAGATCCGAAGGACCGCGTCACTGCTTACTGTGTGCCAAAGTACGTCAAGGAAGGAAGCGTGGAGGTGTATTAATGGATCCAGTATCAGCGATGGCAGCAGCTTCCGCAGCTTTTGGCGCAATCAAAAAAGGTATGCAGGTAGGCCGTGATATAGAGTCTATGGCCTCAGACCTGTCTCGTTGGATGGGTGCAATGTCCGATCTGGACATGCTTGAAAAGGAAGCCAAAAACCCACCCATATTTAAAAAACTGTTTGCGGGTAAGTCTGTAGAGCAGGAAGCTATAGAAACATTTGCTGCAAAGCAGAAAGCTCAACAACAAAGGTATGAGTTGCAGCAGTGGATTGGCATGACTATGGGCAGGTCCAAGTGGGATGAACTCGTAAAAATGGAAGGGTCTATCCGCAAACAACGCCAAGAAACTTTATACAAACAGAGACAAAGACGCCGTAAATTTGTAGAGGTGGTGGCGTGGATTCTAATGGTCTGTGTCGGATCAGGAGTTTTACTGGGTTTTGTAATGTTCCTAAAAAGTGCGGCTAACGCAGCATCCATACCGGAGTATGTAGACTGCCGACTCAAGGGTTGTGAGCTTATAGACGGGCAGCGTGTATGCATATATCATGGGCCTAATAACACTGTTGACAGCGTATGGTTAGGCTTGAACGAGTTTTTCCCACGGGAAATAAAGTGCAAGTACGATCCGAAGAATGAGAAGCCTGCCACTATGCGGGAGACATTCGATGCGATTAAAAAGTCAAGGAAGTAAGCAATGGCGGTACGCAAGACGAAAAAGGGCTTGGCTCTTAAAAGATGGTTTAAGGAAAAGTGGACGGACCAGCGTACAGGAAAACCGTGTGGCCGTCGCAAGGGTGAAAAACGGGGTACTCCATATTGTCGCCCCTCTAAGAGAGTTTCCAGTAAAACTCCTAAAACATCTAGCGAAATGACAGCAGCAGAGAAGCGTAGTAGAATTGCGCAGAAGAAACGTATTGGGCAACCAGCCGGAAAGCCCCGGCGTGTAAAAGCATTAAGGAGAAAGAAACGTGGCAAATAAAAAGTTCCCGGATTTGAACAAGGATGGCGATGTTACGAAAGCTGACATTTTAAAGGGACGTGGTGTTCCTGGTTTTAGTCATGGCGGCATGCACTGTTCCCCGCGCAAAGAAATGGCTGGTGCTATAACTATGCCAAAGAAAAATGTCACTAACAGACGTTCTTAAAAATTGGATTGTATCGGAACTTAGTCAGCCAGATAAATCCGTCAACGGAAATGCTTTGTGTCCTTTCGCCAAAAACGCTTGGTTTGCAAACAAAGTAAAAGTCCGAGAAGAAAAAGACGATTTGTGGGACGCGGTTTACGAAGAGATACAAAGTTTTGACGATACATATCAGGTCGTAATTTGTGCCAGCTACACACACAAACAAAGTTACGATGATCTAGAGGCCTCTTGTTTTGCCTTAAACGGATGGTTAGCAACAACAGGACACAATGTTTGGTTGTTGGCGTTTAAGGAAAAAAAGCTAAGCATGGTGTTTATTCAACGCTTGACAGATATAGACAACGCTAGTGCAAAGCTAGAGGCTTTAGGGTATTATTCAAACTATGAAGACCAGGATTATCAACGCTTAGTTAAACATCGTAGAGATAGGAGAAAGTGTTATGAAGAAACCAATGCGTAAGATGCGTGGCGGAATGGGCGCAAAGAAAGCTATGCGCGGTGGTGGTTCAATGATGAAGAAACCAGTCATGGCAAAAAAGGGCAAAGCTATGCGTAAGATGCGTGGCGGCACATTGAAGAGAAAGTAAATGGCAACTTCAGGTTCACGAGACTTTGATCTCGACGTAGCAGAGATAATCGAAGAGGCGTATGAGAGGTGCGGCCTTGAAGTCCGCACTGGCTATGATGCTCGCACGGCGCGTAGGTCCATGAACCTGATGTTTGCGGACTGGGCAAACCGTGGGCTAAACTTGTGGACAGTCAAGCAAGCTACGCAAGCTCTGACTCAAGGCACGGCGACGTATACATTTACATCGGACTATACGGATCTTTTGGAAGTAGTAGTTCGCCGTAGTGGTACAGACTTTGAGATAAGCCGAATGTCACGCAGTGAGTATCTGACAGTACCAAACAAAACAACACAGGGACGCCCAAGTCAGTATTACTACAACCGCCAGGTGGAGCCTCAGATCACGCTGTGGCCCACCCCTGAAAATTCCACAGACACATTGGTATATTACTATGTTCAACGGATTGAAGATGTCGATGCTTTGGTTAACACAACAGATGCACCGTTCAGGTTTTTGCCCTGCATGGTCGCAGGCCTTGCGTACTATACTGCTCTTAAAAAAGCACCGGAACGAGTGCAGCTTCTAAAGAACCTGTACGAAGAAGAGTTTCAACGTGCCGCAGATGAGGACGAAGACCGAGTTGCCCTGAAACTACAGCCAAGCATACAGTATCTGAGGGTTAATTAATGGCGAGGTATGCTTCGGGTAAAGATGCTTGGGGCTACTCCGATAGGTCGGGGTTTCGCTACCGGCTTGTTGAAATGCAGACGGAGTGGAATGGACTGAAGGTAGGACCAGATGAGTATGAGCCAAAGCACCCACAGCTTGAGCCACCACAGGTAGGGCCAGACCCGCAAGCATTGTTTGATCCACGCCCAGATCAAAGGACCGAGGTTGCAGTTGCAAGGCTTCTTGGGCCTAGCCCGTTTATATCAGGTGCCCAAGGTTCTACCACCATTACCGTGGTTGAACCCTCTCATGGACGTAGCACCTCAGATACTGTAAGATTCCGCAAAGCTGAAGCTTTTGACGGTTTTACGGAAGCCGTATTGGAGAATGCAAGTGGTTACTCGATTACTGTTGTGGATTCAAACCTTTATACCTTCACGGCCTCGTCAGGAACCGCGACAGCCGGTAATACACGAGGCGGCGGTGAAAATGCGACTGTCGGACCAGTCACATTGGAGGTTTAAGTGAGCTACACCTATGCACAGCTAAAGACAGCGATACAGGATTACACGGAGAACACAGAAACTTCGTTTGTTACAAACCTGCCTACGTTCATTAAGAACACAGAGCAGCGCATATTCAAACTTGTTGACCTAGAACTTTTCCGCAAAAATGCCACGTCAGCCTTGTCGCAGAATGACCCATATCTTTCTGTGCCTAGTGACTATCTAGCGTCTTTTTCTATGTCGATCACCAACAGTAGCTCCAAAGAGTTTTTGTTGCAGAAGGATGTAAACTTTATTCAGGAGTACAACCCCAACGCATCCACAACAGGGGTTCCTAAGTATTACGCTTTCTTCGATATCGACAACTTTATTGTGTCGCCAACACCGAATGCAAACTTTGCTGTTGAGCTTCACTACTATTATAGGCCTACGTCATTAACAGCCGGGGCTGATTCTGGTACAACATGGCTCAGTGAGAACGCTCCGAATGCCATGCTTTACGGTTCTTTGGTCGAAGCGTATACTTACATGAAAGGTGAGCAGGATATGCTCACCATGTATGAGAAGCAGTTTCAAGAGGCTTTGAGTAGGATTAAGGATCTGGCGGAGGCCAGAGAAAACAGCGATGCGTATCGCAGGGGTTTGCCGGAACGGCCCCGTACATAAGGAGTAAATTATGGCAACTTCAAATGCAGCAACCAATTATACAGAACATGCGATATTGCAGTTTCTGTTTAAGAACAACGCGGAGAGTTTTGCTTCTCCGGGCAACAGCATCTATGTCGGTCTAGCTACAGCAGTTAGCAGTATTGAAACAGGCTCTGTCACTGAAGCGGATTTTACCAACTACGCAAGGCAGCAGGTGGCGGCTTCTGGGTGGACAGTCCCAGTAGTGGGTACAGATGCTCAAACGGCTACAAACGCAGCGAACATTGAGTTTCCTGCTTCGGGCGGCGGCGGGGACGATGTTATTACACATGCCTTTGTTGTAGACGCATCAAGTAGCGGCAATGTTTTATTTGTTGGCGCACTGGATGTTAACAAGACAATTCAAAGTGGTGATATTTTCCGTATTAACGCGGGTAACCTAACTATTGAGTTGAAGTAACATGGCGCTTGTTCTCTCAGATAGGGCCAAAGAAACAACCACGACAACGGGTACTGGCACATATACGTTAGCTGGGGCCGTTACGGGGTTTGAGACTTTTGCCTCTATTGGTAATGGGAACACGACATTTTACGCTTGCACAGACGGGACAGACTTTGAGGTTG
>UEXM01000336.1_pt1 | contig 52423 bp, 73 predicted proteins | sample 1796661 | NCBI WGS metagenome assembly UEXM01 (sample SAMEA4772469, study PRJEB27181) | metagenome | reverse complement strand
GAATAATAATGCGTTATCAAGGACTAGGTGATGATTCAATTCGTCAACTTCCAAGAGGCGATTTAAACGTACAAATAATCGTAGAAAATCATCCAGATTTTATAAGAGATAGGTCGCATATTCGAACAAAGTGTAGTATAAATGTATTACAACTAATATTAGGTACAAATGTTATAATAACCGATTTGGCAGGAAAAGATGTAAATGTAAAAATACCAGCTGGCACAAATCCTGGAACCATAATGAGTATTGCAGGACATGGGTTACCTGATATAAATGGCCGTAGAAACGGTAATATGTATTTAGAAATAAAAGGAACTACTCCCAAAATAGAAGATTGGGAAACACTAGACACAATAAGGAAAATAAATGATGGAACTACTACTGGCACCTGATGGTAGACTAGAAACAAAACTTGAAAGATTTGATTTTGAACAAATGCATCCTGCGCCTGTTGCAGTAGATATGATTGAACTAATGAACAAACACAGCGGATTAGGATTAAGTGCAAATCAAGTTGGGTTTCCTATGCAGATCTTTGTAATGAAGGCATTACTAAACAAAAAACACGGAGATCCTGTTATTGTAATGAATCCTATTATCAAAGGACTGAGTGAAGAAATCGAAGCAGGTGTTGAAGGATGTTTAAGTCATCCAGATTTAATATTAAAAGTAAGACGGCCAGTTAGTGTAATGGTCGAATTTGATACCTTGACATCTGACCTAAAGGATGTTATACATATAGAAGCAAAGTACGACGATATCGATGCACGAATATTTCTACACGAATATGATCATTTGTATGGTATTCAGTTTATTGATAGAGTCAGCAAACTAAAACTAGACATGGCAGAAAAAAAGCGTCTAAAAAAAGGAAAAAAAGTTAATGGTTGAACCATCAAGAGAGTTACAGGCAGTGTTTGATAAAGCAGTTAACGATGCTAAGAAACTTCAGCACGAATATATTACATTAGAACATTTACTATTTTCTATGCTCTGCGAAGAAACATTCGGAACCTTGATAACAGGTTATGGTGCAGACGCTGAACATATGCGTAAAGAACTAGAAAGCTATCTAACAACAAATCTAAATGATATTAAGATTGAAGAAAAGAAATATAAACCAAAGAAAACTACCACAGTAGAACGTGTTTTAAATCGTGCATTTACACAAGTACTTTTCCAAGGCAGAAACGATATTACTATTGCTGATGTGTTTATTAGTATCTTGACTGAAAAGAAAAGTTGGGCATACTTTATTACACAAAAAGTTGGCATTGACAAAGAAAAGTTTCAGAACTATATTAGTGCAGAAACAGAAATATATGAGAACCAGGACGAAAACGAAAACAAAGGCATTGCTAATAAAGCACTACGAGATTTTACTACAGATCTAAATCAACAAGTTAGTATGAATAAGATTGATCCAGTGATTGGTAGAGATGAAGAAATCGAACAAGTTGCTCTTGCATTAGGCCGCCGTACAAAATCAAATGTTCTTATTGTTGGCGATCCGGGTGTTGGTAAAACTGCTATTGCAGAAGGTCTTGCTTATCAGATTGTTAACGGAAATGTGCCAGAGTTTCTAAAAGAATACCGAGTGTTTAGTTTAGACATTGGCGCTATGCTTGCTGGATCAAAATATCGCGGCGACTTTGAAGAACGTTTTAAAATGGTACTTGCAGGGTTAAAAGGCAAAGGCAAAACTATTATGTTTATCGACGAAGCACACATGATTAGTGGTGCAGGCGCCAGCGGCAGTGGTGGATCAAATGATTTGGCTAATATGTTAAAACCTGCACTTGCAAAAGGAAATATCAATGTTGTTGCTTCAACTACTTGGGAAGAATATCGCAAGTTCTTTGAAAAGGATCGGGCTCTTATGCGCCGATTCCAGAGAGTAAGTGTTGACGAACCAGATAGAGAAACTACACTAAAAATCCTCGAAGGTATTAAAACATACTACGAAGAGTTTCATAGTGTTGATATTCAACACGAGGCACTTGAAGCAGCAGTTGATTTAAGTATAAAATATCAAAACGATAAAAAACTTCCTGACAAAGCTATTGATTTGATTGACGTAGCATGTGCAAGATTTAAAGTACGTGATATTACTAAAGACAAAGTTGTAACCAAAGATAGTATTCAGTACGAACTTGCAAAAATGATTAAACTTCCTGAAGAACAAGTAAAAGAGCGTGAAAGTGAAAACCTAGCACACTTGGAAGATAACTTGAAGAAAGTTGTATACGGTCAAGATAAAGCAATTGACGACATTGTTGACAAAATACTTGTAAGTCAAGCAGGACTTAAAAGTGACAACAAACCAGTAGGAAGTTTTGTGTTTATGGGCCCAACAGGTGTAGGTAAAACTGAACTTGCCAAACAACTTAGTAACCAACTTGGTGTAAAACTTGTACGGTTTGATATGAGTGAATATCAAGAAAAACATAGTATTAGTAAACTAATCGGATCACCTCCGGGATATGTTGGATACGAAGACAATGCTGGCGGCTTATTGATTGATAAGATTCAAGAGAATCCCAACTGTGTGTTGCTATTAGACGAGATTGAAAAAGCACATCCGGATGTAAGTAGCATACTACTACAGATTATGGACAATGGCAAGATTACAGGTTCCAATGGCAAAGAAGCAGATGCTCGCAACTGTACACTTATTCTTACAACAAACTTGGGTGCGCAAGAGGCAGAAAAGAATACTATTGGATTTAGTGACAGTATGGAAAAAGATTATGACGATGTTGATCTTAAAAAGTTCTTTACTCCAGAGTTTAGAAATAGACTAGATGGTGTTATTACGTTTGGCAAACTCAGCAAAGAAGTCATGCTGAAGATTGTTGGCAAGTTTCTTGTTGAACTTAAAACACAAGTACAGAAAAAAGATATTGCTATCAACATCACAGATGATGCTCTTGATTATCTTGTAGACAAAGGATTTGATCCTAAAATGGGCGCTCGTCCTTTACAACGTGTTATTGACAATGAAATCAAACGTCCGCTTAGTCGTCAAATGTTGTTTGGTGATCTAAAAGCTGGTGGCAGTGTTACTATTGATTATCGAGAGAAAGAAATCAAACTCGATTGTGAAATAGAATATGAGACTGTATGAAACTAAAAAACTACACTATGGCAAATACTTTTATAAACTTGCCATAGTGAACTGTTGTGCAAGTTATTTTAGAACAGAGTTTCAAACAGACGGAAGTTTAAAATATGCTAGACGCAAACTTGATGAAGTTAACAAACATTATGTTCCTTCAAATCACGATTGGAAGGTTGAAATACCATTAACAACAACCTACAACGATGTTATTCCTGTTGAGCATTTTTGGGATGCTATTGATATTTACAGACATTTACTCAAACACACTGATTATAAAATAAGATGCAGTTTTAACGATTTATCAATCTATAGTAACAATCGAAAAATGTTGGTAGACTTAGGAAACAAACTTAGACAAAAATACACTGAGTTTTGGGAGCCAAATCCTGAAACTATACAAGCACTGAGTTCTGAAAAAAATGCTATTATAGTAAACAAACCTCCTCAGTATGAATACAAAGTTACTCTTGGAAATAAAAAAGGTGTTGCAGCACTTGCCAAATGGATAGAACGTAATCCAAAACTTGCATCAATGGGTACAAGAGCACGTGAAAGTTGTAAAAATGAAGATTACGTATATGGATATTATTTTCATGTTAGAGATCTCAAAACACTGTTGATAATACAAATGATGACCGGTGATAACATACAACGCATAGATAAATTTGTTTATATCAAACAATAGATAAATACAATATGGCGAGTTCAAGTGAAATAATTTTATCAAATCAAGTTCATCCAGGAGACAGTACAACTGAAACTGTTACCGGCGACGACTTCAAAGGGGATGGTTACTACGGACGTAGTGACGGGTTCCATACTGTTCAATATAGTCTCGATGGCTTTATTGGTACATTGGTTATACAAGCAACATTAGCTGTTGAACCAACTAGTAGTGATTGGTTTACGTTAACCGAAACAACACATACTAGTGCAAATGACAGTAGTGACAACGCAGATGGCGGATTTTTATACAACTTCACAGGAAACTATGTGTGGGTACGTGCATACATCAGTAACTGGACTGATGGAACAATATCAAACATATTATTAAATCATTAAGGTAGACACATGAAACATTTTATTAGTATAATAATAGACAACGATGGAATAAACGAAAGCAGAGATTTTGTTTTAGACACTGTCTTGAATACAGCTAACATTGGATTACTAGAAAATACAATGGAATATGAAATATACGAAAGTGAAAATAATACACAAGTATTGAGTACTCCTATCGCACGTGAACTAAACGAAAAACAACAAGCATACCTTGCAAAAAAACTTGCCAACAAACTATTTGACAAAGGTTATAATAACTTTGATATTGAGTTTAGTCTTAGTGAGGCAAGCCTTAATGAAGCAGCACCAACTACATTTACTCCAACGCACTACGGTGGACCAGGTGGACTTAACAATGTTATGCTACACACAGATGGAAATCTTTATTTTAATGGTCCTGAAGGCATTACAAGATGGAATGGTAATCCAAGCGGCGAAGGCATTCTTGGTAGATGGAACCCTGCAACTATCAAAGGTACAATAGTTAATGGACAAAGAGTTCCGTATCCAGCAGGAACAAACTTTAGTAATGCACCAAGAGCAGCAGCACCAGCAGCAGGTAATGCAGCAGCAGGCAATGCAGCAGCAGGCAATGGTACTTTACGCAGAGGCAGTAGAGGCCCAGCAGTTAGAAAGCTACAACTAGACTTAGGCGTACAACCTGCAGATGGTGTGTTTGGTCCAGCAACTGAGGCGGCCGTTAAAGATTTTCAACAGCGTATGATGCCAGGTGAAACAGCAGACGGTATTGTAGGACCAAAAACTAATACAGCTATACAACAATCAGCAGCAATAGATACAGGCGATAATCCAGAGATTGAAAAATCTGATCCTAACTCTCAGTTTGCAGCATTAAGTGGATTTGCTACTAGTAGAAGAGGCGGCATTGCCAACAACCCATCGCAAGTAGATGCTATTAAAGAACTACAAGCTGAGTTAAAACGTAGAGGATTGCTTGATGGCGAAGTTGACGGCAAATATGGTCCTCAAACAAGAGCAGCAGTAAGAGCATTCCAAGAACAAAATGATTTGTATGTAGATGGAGACGCAGGCCCAAGAACTATTCAAAAGTTGATGCAGCGTGATGATGAAATTACAACAACAACATTAGACGATCCGCAAGATCAAAACGCAAGTAACGAGCCGCCAGGATTCGGCAGAAGTCAAGACAGGCCAGACGAACTAGATGCAGACTCAGGAACAGGATCTGAACGCATTCAAGGTGCATTACCTCAAGATATAAGAGATCAATATAATCAAGCAAAAACAGATAAAGATTATATTGCAATGCTGAGATTAGTTGATCAATACGAATTCCTTTATAATAGATTTGCTGAGATAGAAAACCCAGAAGGCGAAGGGACTATGTATGATTGGCTTACAGCAAAAGCAGCAGATGACAGTTCTGATTTTCCTGGAGCAGAAGAACCAGCAGTTGATAATCAACAACAAGCACCAGCAGGAGTTGCTGTAGGCGATGTTGCAACACAAGAACAATCAGATACACTAAAAACAATAGATCCAAAAAACTATCCTGTGCCCGGCGAAGAACTTAATCAAGCAGATGTAGATGCACTCAATGATACAGATCAACTTGCCGCTGATACAATAGCTGCATTAGATGCAAACCCTGCACCACAAGGTGAACTTGGTGCAACAGACCAAGCACAAACCGGAACAGACGATGATCAACAAGCAGCATCAGATGCCGATGACGAACAACAAGCAGTGTCATTAGAGCCAGTTGAAGGTCCTTACAAAGAAGGCGATGAAATAACAGACGATATTGCTGCTAAGTTAGAAACACTTGGTATTGATCCTGGATTGGGTGGCAAACCTATGACTCAAGAAGATGCAGATGCGCTCAACAAAGGTATAGAAGATGGTACTATTGAAGGGCCGGCTACAGAGGCTCCAGAACTTGAAATACTTGACAATCAGCCTAGAGGCTATGGCATGGAGCAAGGTAAAGTAATAGTAAAACGTGGCGAAAGATATTTTGAGGTTGATGTTAGTAGAACAAGAAACTTTAATGGTCAGTCAAGATATCGTGGAAGCTCTTTACCAGGATACGAATATGACGCTGATAATCCACAAGCACCTAGCAGAACAAATGCAGACGCTGTATATTTTGATCCGGCAACCTTTGATGATGTTACAACAAACGTAGCAAACGTAGAACCAAGACCAACTGCCAGCGGCGTACAAGGCGACTATGGTAGAAATGATTGGGATCAAAGATACGGCGAAACACACAACGCAGACGGAACTCCTAAAGCAAACGAAAGTGTTGAACCAATGCCCAAAGGTGCATTTATGGTTGAGGATCGTGCTATATGGCGTTCGCTGTATGAAAGCACACACTACACAAACGGCAAGCCTCGTCCACGTACATTTATTACAGAAAGCAAAATGCAAGAAGTTACATTTGATGACGATGACAAGTTCTTTGAAAACTACGGGGTAATGTGGTTCAATGAAGACGAAACCATAGACGAAGCAGAGTATCAAGGTCGTAAAGTTAAACTAGGCAAGCCAATGGCAGGTGATGTTAAAAAGTTTAAAGTGTATGTTAAGAATCCAAAAGGTAATGTAGTCAAAGTTAACTTTGGACAAAAAGGTGCTAAAATCAAAAAGAACAATCCAGAACGTAGACGCAGTTTCCGTGCAAGACACAACTGCGATAATCCTGGACCTAGACATAAAGCAAGATATTGGAGTTGCAGAAAATGGTAAAATCAGAAGCACAGTTAATAAGAGAGTTAGGCGATCGTCTTTCAAAAATTAATCCGGTCGATGAAAGTGCAGAAGATAATACTCCTGCAAGACCTTTTTATGTTAAAGTAGAAACACCTAAAGAGAAGTAATATGAAAATAAATGAATTTCACGATATGGATATACCAGACGAGATTGTTCCAAAGCCTGATTATGATGTAGCCAGTGACTTGCTAATCTTCATGCGTAATGATCCTATGTTTTATAGAAAAAACTTTTTTCCAGCAGTAGAAACATACAAAGAAAACGACAAAGATACTTCGCCTATTGAAAATATGATCAAGGGCGGATTAGGACAGTATTGTCAAAAGTTTAATATTCTCAATCCAGCTGACGAACTTATGGGCGAAGGCGATATAAAAGCTCTTACACAGCAGATTATCCAAGATGAAATGGAAGATCTTGCAGAGGGAAACTCACCTCATAAAAAAGGTACTAAAAAGTACAAGAAGCACATGGCAGCTATCCACGCTAACGGAGGCTAATATGGATATCAAAGACTTACAGCACCTAGCAGGCATACGCAACAAGTTTACAGGGTTCACTCCGTATGTTCCAGAAAACATGAGTATCACTGGCACTGAAAAGTCTAAGATTCAACGTAAAAAGAAAATACAACCTGGCACTGAAGAATGGTTTAAACTATGGTTTAGTCAGCCACACCTAACAGGAGAGAAGCCAGTTGAGGATTGAACATTTAGACGAAGGTGTCGGACGCATTATACAAGGTGTAAACACTACACCCGATGTTGGTGTGGATCAAACACGTATTGAAGCAGCAAAGTTTGGCAACAAAGTAGACAAAGACGGTAGGCCTCCTACCTTAAGTAGTGCTGTTAAAGGCAAGAGTACAAATGTATTATTCAACTTAGGACTTACTGAAGGTATAAAACTACGTTTAGAACGTGACAAAGACATAGATGTGCTACACATTATGGATACCAAAGGCAAGCAGCGTATCGAAGTGCGTGGCAAAAAAGGTTATGAAACTGGCGGCTACGATGCAAAAGACAAACTACATCAAGTACTAGACCGTGTAGGCAAGGCAGCAAATATTTCAGAACTTATGAATGGGGAAGTAGTAGGTATTAATCCTAACCATCCACAAGGCACTAGAGCAATACGCACAGCACGAGATGTATTACAAACCGAAAGTAGTCGTAGCGTAATGGAACAAGCTATTATCGAAGGTGGTCATAGTTTAGATGATTTAGACAAGCCTACACCAACTATAGCAGAGCTTGTTAAAATGCACGATGTACCTGCTAAACAAATACTAAAACAACTCGAAATGGGCATCGAAGCAGAATATGAACACACTAGTGATTTTGAAGTTGCTAAAGAAATAGCATTAGATCATATTGCTGAAGATCCAAGTTATTATGATAAGTTAAAGTTTATAGAAAACTTCGCCGATGGTAAGAAAAAGATACAAGAAGCATTTGATAATCCTTATCCGTTTAGTTTACAAGGACCAGATCCATCGCATAACTTTGCAGCAATAGCAGAAACAACAAATGGTATGCTAAGAATGGACTTTATAGATAATAACTATGATGAATTTAGTATTGACTTTGCAGTTGGAAAGAACATGGGCAAAACAGAAGCAGGTGATGAGTTTAGAGTATTTGCTACTGTAGTTGCAATGATGAAAAAGTGGATCAATACTGTAGGCATTGAACACGTAGAAAGTTTTGACTTTGCTGCTAACAAAAGTGAACATACTAGTGACGGTAGAGCCAAACTATACGAAAGATTTGCTAAACAACTTGCTAATCAACTAGGATGGAAGTTAGTACAAAGTACTACGGCAGATCGCAGCACCCAGTTCTTTGAACTAACTAATCCTAAGCCAGTACCTCGTGATGATGATCACTGGTACGACTTAGATGATAATCCAGAGTTAGAAGAAAACTTTGCTGATGGTAAGAAAAAAGGCAAAAGCAGACCGGGGCGTGTAAAAAAGTCAGGTGCTAGTTGTAATGGTAGTGTAACAGATTTACGCAAACGTGCTAAAAAATATTCAGGCGAACGTGGTAAGATGTATCACTGGTGTGCAAATATGAAATCAGGTAGGAAAAAGAAATGAAGATTAGAGAAGTCACCGAAGAAGTTGTACCTATTAACAATACCGAACATGCTGTAGAACGGTTGAAAGTTGCTGCTGAACTTTGTAGTAAAATGGGCAATCAGCCTATTCTTTACAGAGCAATGCACGGAAGCACATATCATGGTGGTGCTAAAAACAATCTAATACAAAAAATAACCAATCCTGCAAGAAAAGGTGTAATGGGAAATCATAATACTATACAAGTAGCAGTTCTTAAAGGCTTAGGCATCGCTAGTCCAGCACAAGCAACTACAGTAGCACCTGCAAGCAACAGCAACTATTTTGGTACAAATCATATAATAATTCCAGGTGGCGACTTTACTGCTTATTGGAACCCAGACATCGACGACTTGGGTGGCTTCAAAGGATATGATCCACAATACGCTCAAGGTGCTGGACCTAGCGGCGGCACTATTAGTCGCAGAGATGAGCCAGAAGGTGAAGAATTACAAAAAATACTAAGTGGTTATCAAAAAGGTATTCCTAGTTATAGCCAACACAAAGGCGAAGTTATATTAGATACAGAGTTCTATTATATGCTAAACTTAGAATCGTTTTTGAGTAAGTTTGGCGGTAAGAAAGTCAAAGAATTAATAACAATAGATAATAGGAAAAGTTTTGCTGCTATCAAACAAGATCTATTGGTAGATAAGTTTAAAACATATCGTGATATTGGATGGTATCTTGCAAACCCTGCTACAAATATGATGAAGTGGATTGCTGATAAGGAAGCAACGAGAGCACAATGACAAAAGAAGAACTAGCACACTACATAACTAAATATAAAGAACACGAAGCACGTAAAGCTAGTACTAACGAACGCAATGAATATTGGAGAAAATACAATGAAAATAAGTGAACTATTAGAAGCAAAAGTTGAAATGTGTCCAGAAGCATGTTGCGGTAAGCCTGTTACAGAATGTAAATGTGGGCCAGATTGCGAGCATTGTGACTGTCACGAAAAGAACAAAATGAATGAAACTACTAGTGCAGGAAGTGTAGCAGCAGTAGCAGCACCAATAGGTGGTATGCAATCTCGTCAGCCTAAGAATCCAGATGGCACTGCAAAAAATGCATTAGACAGCGACACGTTAATGGCTGGAAAGAAAAAGAAGACTAATAAACAAAAGGCATAAATACTTAAACTACTAGTATGGAGCCAATCAATGACTAAAAAAACAAATGAAGGTCTTGCAGACTTAGCTGATGTAGCCGAGCGCGACCACGAAGTACAAATGGCACGAAGCGATTTGTACAAACTTGCAAAATATTCTATCAAACTACACGAGATGCTAAAAAATGTAAGTGAAGCAGAAGGTATAGAAGGATGGCAGCAAGCTAAGATTACCAAAGCAGCAGATTATATTTCAAGTGTGTATCATGCATTAGATTATGACACAAAGTTTGAAAGTGTAAATGTAGCAGAAGATGCCAAACCAAAAACAATAAAACGTACATTAACAGATTCTCAAGTTAAATCTTACAAAGGTGGGCTATCTGAAAAACTTTCAACTATAACAGGAAGATAATCATGAGAATACGTGAGCTATTTGAATCAGCAGATCTATGCAACGAATGCGGAAATCCTAGTTGGAAAACACTTGAGTCAGATGATCTCGATGAAGGTAAAAAGAAAAAGAAAAAGAAATCAACCAAGAAAAAAGGCAGCCACGGTAAGGTGTGCTGGAAGGGCTATCGTAGAGGCAAAGGCGATAGTTGTCATAAAGTAAAAGGCGACGGTTAATGGACTTTAATGCACTACAACACAAACTATTTGCAATGGATCCAGTTGATCCTAGAGAAGATATAGCAAGAATGAAAGCACAAGCTGCCGCTCCAGCAGTTGAAAGTGATGGGATTGATTATCTTAAAGAAAGTGCCGTAGTGCCAGAAGGTTCATTACAAATGGATCGTGATTATAGTGTTAATGATTTTGCTGCACTTGCTGGTGTAGTTTCAGAAGGCAAACAACGTGCAGCAGATCAAGTACGTGGCAATGAACCAATGCCAGCTACTTCAACTCCAAGTAACACAGGCGAACAACCACATCCGCTGAAAGATAGATTGGTAGGCGAAAGCGACAAAGATGATCGCATTGCTGCACTAGAACGCAGAGTTGAAGCATTAGAATCAATGTTGCAAGAACGTGAACTATCCAAAGGCGAAGAAAAAGAAAAAGAACGTATTGTTACAGGTATGAAGAAAAACAAAAGCGATTTTAAAAATCGTTACGGAGATGATGCAGAAGCAGTTATGTATGCTACTGCTACAAAACGTGCAAAACAAAATGCAAGCGTAGATTACTCAAGTGATATTAAAACAAGATTGTATGATGCATTAAATAAGAAAATGGGTGTATAATGAAACTAAACGAGTTCATCGTTGAAAATGTTTTAAAACAATTTAGGACAGCAGCAGGTCCAGGACTTTCAATGAATAATCCTGGTAATCCAGATGGCAGTCATGTTGTAGAAATCAAACGAGCTTTAAGGAAGCATACTCTTGTAACAGGAAAAACACAAAATGGCAGTTTTCAAACTGCTGGGCCTGCATGGTCAGGTGATGAGTCAGGAACTTGGGATCAAACATTAGACGATGCTATTAGAACTTGGAAAAATAGTATCAACATACAAGTTAATAATCCAAACGAACTAAACACTGCTTTAGGAGAACTACGAGAAAAAGATATTCGCTATCTTATTAGTACTAGTCTTTTTCCAGCTGGAAGCGGATCTATGGCAGGATTGCTACAAATAGGCAATGATGGCACAACTCCTGGAAATCAAAATACTGCTGCTACCTGGGAAGGACAAGAAGTTGATGTAAATCATGTTATTGATACCCCAGTTGAACAAGTGACTGATACAGCACAAATGATTGCTGCTATTGGCTTTAGTGGCTGGTATTTTATTCTACAAGAACTACTCAACAAACGTGAAGAAAACACACAAGGAATACAACAAAGTCAAAACGCAAGACTAACTGAACTTAATAGAATGATGGTAACCATCTATGAAAGACAGAATCAGTTTGGATCTATTTGGCTAGAAGAAGTATGGAAAAGAGGAGTTGTTCTTAAAATAAGTAACGGATTGACTGCTACTCTTGCAAATGGCGAAGAAATGGAGTTTTCTCCACCAAACTGGCGCAATGGGTCGGCGAAGCAAGAAGCACAACAACTTTACGAATATTTTAGACAACTTGCAACAGGATTAATAGCCAAGTTTAAACAACAAGACTCTGAAGCTAATGCAGCAAGAAATGCTCCAGATGTAGTCGATACACCTACATTAGATGCGACTACTACAACAGCATGGGTTACTGCAATGAATCAGGCATTTGAAAATAGTATTGTTGCAGGTATTATACCAAGTGGTCGAGGATTTGGATATGATCGTGAAAAGATCAGCGATCTAATGAATCAACTAAACACAGCAGGAGATTGGGACCAAGTTGAGGAAGCATACGATGCACAGTTTGAAGATCTATCAACACAGCTAGTTGATGAACTTAGCGAAGCTGATTATCAAGCCCTAGTTATAAGACGACTTACTGCATTAAGAAGAATAAATCCAAAACTGTTGTATGCATCTATTGTTTGGGGACAAGACACTGATAGCATGGATGTTAGTATCGATGAGGACACCTATACTGTTGTTAAACAGTTAGATAGTAATGGGTTTCCTGTGGTCAACAAAGGCAGACGTGAAGTTAACGATGTATTAGTTATTGATGATGCATTGAAGGCAGCGATTGAACTATCTGGTGGAACTGTTCCTGATCTAAACATTGAAGCCAATGAAGAACACCGTGCAATGGGCGGCGCTATTATTGTAACAGTAATAAACGATCGTGTTCCAGAAATGACAGCGTTTTATACAATGCAAGATCCGTTCAGTGAATCACAGTTTAAATCACTAGGTCCGAGACGTTTGCTAGGTATAAGTGAAGGAGCTGCGGTGCTTGTAGCAAATGGTTCAAGTGAAGAATCTGTTGCACAATGGATACACGGACAAGTTATGGACGATAGACTTTGGCTTATTGGAGATGAATCTCAAGATATCGAAGGTGCTGCTAATGTTCATTTTGATAGTAGGTATAGAGACGAAAGTGAACAATCAGACGGATTCGGAAGCGATGATGATGATGTCGAAAATACAGAACTCGAAACTGATCTTATAAACAGATTATTCAGTCCTGATGCACGAAATGCTGCATTGGCAGAACTTGGACAAATATCTCCAGACACAGAACTACAAAGAGTATATGACAGAGTTTATCGCGGATATCAAAGTACACACGGCAACTGGCTAGACGAAGATATTACACAAGTAAGCGAATTAGAAAACTATGTAGAAGGTGATCAAAACAATATTCCAGATGGCTTTAAATCTATCATGGGTAAAATAGGCATTCCATATGCTGCACCAACACTGATGGCCCAAATATTTAAAGAAAGTATGGAACCTGGATGGTTTGGTTGGGGAACTGATGATAATCTATTAGGTGCGTTGATTGCACAAATAAGAAATAGAGAAGATTACTTACAAGTAAATGAAAGATACAAAGCAAAATACGGTAGCAACTTAATCGACGATGTTGATGCAGAGGATAGTAGTTGGAAACTCAACAATGATGGTGAATTTGTTGAAGCACTTAAACTTGCTATTGGAGAAGATGTTGATATTACACGAGAAGGTATAAGCACGCCTGCTATGAGAGCATTTTCTACAATGCGTAACGAACCCGCAGCAAATAATATTGCAGCCTTTAGAGCAAAGATTAGTAAATCTAACTTTGATAGTGTTGGCGCAGTAATGTATATACTAGATGAAATCAATAATATTGTATTAGCAACTCCAGGTGCATCACCGGAACAACAAGAAGAGTTTTTACAAATCATTGCAGATTTTGAAGAAACATTTGAAGGTGAAAGAGCCGAGCGTAGAGGATATAGTGCGCCAAAGTTTGAAGATATAATTGCTGACTGGAAACTAAACAACAGCGATCAATGGTTTCAATAATAGTGGACGAGTACGATTTAGACGAGCACGAACTTTATCTAAAATATCCACAACATCACAAATGGTGGAATAAACTTTATCTAGCAGAAACTATGGGCTATAGTTGTGGTCCAGGGGGTGTAAGAATACCCAGCACAGGCGAATATGTAATACGTCCTATATACAATCTTATAGGCATGGGTGTGTGTACAACTATAAAAGTATTAAAACAAGGTGATTGTACCAGCACACCTCCGGGTTACTTTTGGTGCGAATACTTAGAAGGCAATCATTACAGTGCTACATACGAAAATATCAACGGTACATGGAAACCTTTACACTGCTGGCAAGGATGGAACCGGAAATCAAATGTTGTAAAGTTTAATAAATGGATACGCAGTGATTATACACCAACCATTCCCAAAGCTATTGCTAATATAAATAATGTAAAGTATATCAACATTGAATACAAAGGCGACAATCCTATTGAGTTGCATTTTCGTCCTAGTGGCAATCCAGATGGTACATCGATTAGTAAGTGGAATGAATATATTCCTATATGGCATGATACTACACAGTTTGAAAAAGACAAACTAGTCGATCAAGGATACACTTGGATAGATAATCCGTATGATGACTGGATGGAAGACATGGAGCCGTATTTAAACGAAAGGCGGCTCGGGTACTATGTACGGTAGAATTGATTTATCCAAAGTAAAATACAAACTAGATCCTGATATTTTTTTGCACAAACCCAGTTGGGATGAAGCAGCACACATATACAACACTTACTGCAAATACAAAAACTTTGATAGTGTATATCCATTGTACAGTGATGATATCTTACAAAACGATTTTCATTGCTTGTATATAAATGATAAACTTGTAGCATGGGAACAAACAAGAGTATATACAACAGATAAAGTTGCATTCAGTGATCAGTTTGCATGGGATTACAGCAATCCTGAAGATAGTGTTGGTTGGAGATTTAGTTATCATGTTCCGGCCTATTACAAGTCGCAAGGATATAAGTATCTATACTTAGGAGATCATCACGACTATAAAAGTCGTATTCAAGGATATGAAATATTAGGCTCATGCAAGAAATAAAAAATAAAGTTAAACTAGGAACAGTACAATTTTATATCAGTCATACTTGCAATCTTGGGTGTGATAACTGTTTAAGTTACAACAACTTTTTAATCAAAGGACATGACAAGTTTTCTAACTATTCAGCTGATGCAGTTGAGTGGAGTAAACTTGTTGAGCCTGAAGATATGAGCATTATAGGAGGAGAACCTTTAAGCAATCCTGATGTAAACAACTGGGTAGTTAACATAAGAAATCTTTTTCCAAACTGCAAAGACTTTAAAGTTTGCACAAATGGCACAATGATAATGAAACATGTATCAAACATACTCAACTGGTGGGATAAAAATGTAATACTAGAAGTTCATGCACATACTGTAGATCACTTTGAAAAAAGTTGTAAAGATATAGAAACAATTATAGGTAATAAAGTTTATAAAAAAACTAATATTCCTCCAACAGATTCTCCCGAATATTACGATGAAGATTTTGATGTATTTTATATTATAGACGATAAAATAGTTGCTGTTGTAGCAGCTCCTTACAAGTTCAAACAATGGGGTGTAAATGCTTATAAAAACAATCAATGGGAGCTATACGATAGTAATCCAAAAATTGCACACATGATGTGTGTTTCAAACGATTGTCATTACATATACAAAGGGCAGATGTATAAATGCGGAACAATCGTTGGTGCTAAAGAGTTTGTAAAAACATACAAAGTAAAACAAGAACACGCAGATTTAATAAATGCGTATACACCAATAAGTTGGAGTGATGAAAGTGTAGAAAATGATCTAACCACTCTAACAAAGAACAGTATTGATCAATGTGCGTTATGTCCTAGCAACAACAAATGGACAGCAATAGAAAACGTTAAAAACAAAAGTAAAATTGGATTGACTTAGTACACATTATAGTGTATAATCAAATAAACAAAAGGAGTGTTGCATGAGCGATAGAGTTTACGGTACAGAAGAAAAAGCAAAACTAGAACGGCTGGTTAAAGAAGGCGTGACAGTACTACAAGAGATTGAAGACTTGCAAGGAGGTCTAAAAGAAACTGTGAAAGCAGTTGCAGAAGAACTAAATGTAAAACCAAGTCTTATCAACAAAGCTATTAAGGTTGCACAAAAGCGCGACTGGGGTCGTGTACAAGACGAGTTTGAAGATCTTGAAACTATTGTTGCAACAACAGGATACGACACGGACGCCTAATGTATCAAATATTTGATGGTGCATTTAATATCACCAATGTTTGTAACTTAACATGTAATGGTTGCGAAAGTTTTAATAACTATTTCTTTCGCAATCATTTTCGTTTTGACGATTACAAACACAAATATGAAAAATGGAGCAAGTTAGTCAAAATAAACGTTGTAACAATACACGGTGGTGAACCTTTTACCAATCCTGATATTGTAAACTGGGCTGATGGATTAAAACAGTTGTGGCCAAATGCAAATCAACATTATGTAAGTACAAATGGCACACTGATAAAAAATAAAATAGACATTTGTAAAAAACTTATTGATTTAGGCTGGTATATTGATATAAGCATACACGATACCAATTTACAAAAAGACATCGAAAACAGCATAAAAGAGGTTTTAAATGAAAAACCTTATAAAGTTGTGAATTTTGAGGACGAGACACGATATGTAGCACATAATAGCAATCGTCCATACTTTATATTGTATCAAACTACAGATTTTATAAGCAGTGCAAAAAAAGGCGTTAAAAACAATAAATGGCAGTTTCATAGAAGTAACAGTACATTAGCACACAAAGTATGTTTAGGCGGAGAACCTCCGTGTACACATTTTAATAAAGGCAAAATGTATCAATGTCACTTAACCAGTGTAAGTGCAGACTTGATCAAACAGTTTCCATTAGAGGAATATGCAATCGATTTATTAGAGCAATATAGCGGTGCTGATCCTGATGACGATTTAACAGAGTTTTTTGAAACATTGCACAATCCTATGCCACAATGCGAGTTATGTCCACAAAGCTACAAAACACATAACATTGCACCATTAGCAATAAAAAAGGATTTACAATGGACATAGTTACAAGTGTACTTTATGAACCTACTGTACGTTTAGATATTGATATCAAAAGTTTGCGCTATAAAGAATTTGATAAACTACACATACTTGGGTGGAGTGAAGAAGGTGTTGCATTTGATTTTATAAAATATATGATAATACGTGATCCTATTGAAAGACAAATCTACGACGATTTGTACAAACAAGGTAGACTGGTATATCATTGTAATATTATACATCCAAGGCACAACGATTCAAGTTTTCATGCACCTTGGCCTGAGTTTGATCAGTTCTTGGGCTGGCAACAATATAAAGAAATACCACATATACCGGAACAGTTATATCACTGTCAAACTCTTACATATAGGCCGCATAAAGATACACTTGTAGAACGCTTGTTAAACAGTGATTTACATGGAGAAATCTACTACAAGCGATTAGAAGATATCTGGGACAAAATACCCAATACACCTAACTGGCATAAACAAGTAGATAGATTTGTAGAAAGCAAAGAGTTTGATCCTGACTTTGTGTTTGACAGTGACACTAATCCGCCGCCACCAGTTGATGTATGGAAAAAATCGTTGTTCCTTATTACACCAGAAAGCACAGATGAAATAGTATTGCATACAGAAAAAACCTGGATGCCTATGCTATGGAAAATGCCTAGCATACTTGTTGGTGCTAAAAACTTGAACAAAAAACTAGAAGACAAAGGATACAAGTTGTTTCATAATGTTATTGATTATAACTTTGATTGTCTAAATACAATGGAACAAAGGATCGACGGATTGATTGAACAACTAAAACAAATCAAAGATTATAATGCTGTAGCACAACAAATGGCAGAAGTATGTGAGTACAATCATCAACGTTTTGTAAATGATATTGCATATGGCAATCTTCCAGAAGTTGTTGATATAAAGGCAGAGTTTACGCCAGAAGCACAAAAACTTGTAAATGTAATAAGAAAAGCAGTAACACAAGCAAAAGAGTTGACAAATGAAAAGAAATATAGTATAGTGAATAATAAGGAGAACTCATGCCATACGTAGACGCATTTTTTGATAGAGATTCAGATATTATTCGAGTAGTCGAACGCAAGGATGGAAAAAGACATTTCCATGAATATCAATCAAAGTACACATTTTATTATGAGGATCCACGTGGAAAGTACAAAAGTATCTACGGCAACACTCTAAGCAGAATTGTTTGTAAAAATACAAAAGACTTTCGTAAGGAACTTGCTATTAACAAAGGCAAGAACTTGTTCGAAAGTGATATCAATCCAATCTTCCAATGTTTGAGTGAAAACTACATCAACCAAGATGCACCCAAGCTGAATGTAGCGTTTTGGGATATCGAAACTGACTTTGATCCAGAGCGTGGCTTTGCTCCTGTTGAAGATCCGTTTATGCCTATTACTGCTATTACAGTATGTTTGCAATGGCTAGACGGTATGCTGGTTACTGTAGCAATGCCGCCAAAAGGCATGCCACTTGAAGAAGCAACTGCAATGTGTAAAGCACGTTGGGGAGACAGTGTTATACTATTTCCCAACAACGAAAAGGGCGAAGGTGAAATGCTGAGTATGTTCTTGGATCTCATTGAAGATGCAGACATTCACAGTGGTTGGAACAGTGAAGGATATGATGTTCCGTATACTATCAATAGAATAAAACGTGTATTAAGCAGTGATGATACACGTAGATTCTGCTTGTGGGGACAAAAGCCCAAGCGTAGAGAATATGAGAAGTTTGGCAAAACAAGTGAAACGTATGACACTATTGGTAGAGTGCATATGGATTATCTCAACTTGTATCGCAAGTACACATATGAAGAACGTCACACATATAGACTAGATGCTATTGGTGAACTAGAAGTAGGTGAAAACAAAACAGTGTATGAAGGTACACTTGATCAGTTATACAACAACGACTTTGAAAAGTTTATTGAATACAATATTCAAGACGTTGCACTGCTAGACAAGCTAGATAAAAAACTAAAGTTTATTGATCTTGCAAACGTACTAGCACACGAAAACACTGTGTTGCTACAAACCACAATGGGTGCTGTTGCACTTACAGAGCAAGCTATTGTTAACGAGTCTCATAGACGTGGTATGCAAGTGCCAAATAGAAAACAGCATGAAGGAAATACACAAGCCGCTGGTGCCTATGTTGCATTTCCAAAGAAAGGTGTACACGAATGGGTTGGCAGTATGGACTTGAACAGTCTGTATCCAAGTGTCATTCGTGCATTAAATATGGGTCCTGAAACTGTGGTTGGACAAATACGTTTAGATATTAGTGATGAACGTATTCACAATGATACTACACTAAAGAAAAAGAGCTTTGCAGGCAGCTGGGAAGGACGTTTTGCAACAGAAGAATACGAAGCAGTTATGGAACAAAAACGTGACGTAATGCTTACACTTGAACTAGAAAATGGTCAAGAAGAAGTGCTGAGTGCAGCAGAACTATGGAAGTTGATTTATGATAGTCATCAACCATGGATGCTTAGTAGTAATGGCACAATCTTTACAAACGAGTTTGAAGGTGTTATTCCAGGACTGTTAAAACGTTGGTACAGCGAACGTAAAGATCTACAAAAGAATCTTAAAAAAGCAAAAGACGCTAAGAACGAAGTAGAGATCGAATACTGGGACAAACGACAGTTGGTTAAGAAGATTAACTTGAACAGTTTGTATGGTGCTATTCTTAATCCTGGTTGTAGATTCTTTGACAAACGCATCGGACAGAGTACAACACTAACTGGACGTACTATTGTTAAGCACATGAGTGCAGAAGTTAATAAGATTATCACAGGCGAATATGATCATGTTGGTAAAGCAATGATTTATGGCGATACTGATTCATGTTACTTTAGTGCATATCCTGTGTTAAAGGATGAGATTGCAGCAGGCAAGATTCCGTGGACCAAAGACAATGTAATAACGTTATATGATCAAGTATGCGAGCAAGCAAACACAACATTTCCAGACATGATGCTGAAAGCATTTCATTGTCCAAAGAGTAGATCGGATGTTATTGCAGCAGGTAGAGAGATTGTTGCCGAAACTGGTTTGTTTATCACCAAGAAACGTTATGCAGCACTAGTGTACGACATTGAAGGATTTAGAACAGATGAAGATGGAAAACTAGGCAAAGTAAAAGCAATGGGGTTGGATCTAAAGCGTAGTGATACGCCGGTGTTTATGCAGGATTTCTTAAAAGATTTGCTTGATATGGTACTACAGAAAAAACCTGAAAAAGAGCTGCTAGAAGCTATCAGTCAGTTTAGACGTGAGTTTAAGGATCGTCCGGGATTTGAAAAAGGTTCGCCAAAACGTGCAAACAAGATTGGGCATTATCAGCGACTTGAAGAAAAGCAAGGCAAAGCAAACATGCCTGGACACGTTAGAGCAAGCATTAACTGGAATACACTCAAACGTATGAATGGTGACAAATATTCGCAAGAGATTGTTGACGGTATGAAAGTTATTGTTTGTAAACTAAAACAGAATCCGCTAGGCTATACTAGTGTAGCGTATCCTACAGATGAATTGCGTATTCCGGATTGGTTCAAGGAACTGCCGTTTGATGGTGATGCAATGGAAGAAGTTATTATTGACAACAAACTAGACAACTTGATTGGTGTGTTGGATTATGATTTAGAAAGCACAAAACAAAAAACTACATTTAACAACTTATTTGATTGGGACTAATATGAAAGTAGGTATTACCTTTAGTGCGTTTGATTTACTTCATGCAGGACATATTGGTATGTTGCGTGAAGCAAGAGCAAACTGTGATTATCTCATTGTAGGGTTGCAAACTGATCCTACTATCGATAGACCAGATACCAAAAACAAACCAGTACAAACATTGGTAGAGCGTTATGCACAACTTAATGCACTCAAGTTTATTGACGAGATTGTGCCATACGAAACTGAGCAGGACTTGATGGACATACTGGAACTGTTTCAGATCGATGTAAGATTCTTAGGTGAAGAATACAAAGAAGATGAGTTTAGCGGCAAGGATATTTGTCGCAAGCGAGGTATTCAACTGCATTTTAACAAGCGTGATCACAGATTCAGCACAAGTGATTTACGCAAACGAGTTGCTGAAAGAGAGAATAGATAATGTGGACACTACTTATTGTTAGTACAGTTATTGGACTAGAAGAACCTAAAATAACATATTGGAATAACTATAAAACTCAAAAAGAGTGCTTATTAGAACGAGCAGTACTTACTTCAACCTTTACACAAGGCGAAAGAGCATTGTGTAGTAAAAAGGAGAAATAAGTTGAATAGATTTATATTTGATGTGGACGGAACACTTACTCCTAGTAGACAACCCATAGATCCTGAGTTCAAAGAGTTTTTTAAACACTTTATTCGTGACAACAAAGTATGGTTGGTAACAGGCAGCGATTATCCAAAAACTGTGGAGCAACTCGGTGCAGACATTACTAAAAGTGTTGTTACCTGCTACAACTGTAGTGGAAATGATGTATGGCATCAAGGCAAACGAGTAAATGCCAAGTCATTTGAAGCACCTCAAGAACTGTATAGTTTGATGGAAGGCTGGTTACAAAGCAGTCCTTTCTCGCTACGAACAGGCAATCACATTGAACCACGTATGGGTACCATTAACTTTAGTGTTGTAGGTAGAAACTGTACACTAGAAGAACGCAAGTTGTATGTTGAGCACGATCTTGCAAACAGAGAACGTGAAAGCATTGCATTTCAAATCAATAGCGAGTTTCCTAACATCACTGCTACAGTTGGCGGTGAAACAGGCATTGACATTTATCGCACAGGCTGTGACAAAAGTCAAATCCTAGACGACTTTGACAAAAACATTTCTACATACTTCTTTGGTGACAAAAACGAACCAGGCGGCAACGACTATCCGTTGGCAAAGGCACTGAAAGATCGTGGATTTAGAGGTGCATCGTTCAATGTCAAAGACTGGCGTGACACATACGAAAGATTACAATATTTTCAAGAAGCAAAGGTAGCAGCATGATTATTGCAGGATACGGCTTTGTAGGCAAAGCACACGAAATACTATTCAAAAACTATCGTAGAGAGATTGTAATACACGATCCTCCCAAAGGTATGACAGCAGACTTTGACAATACCAGTGCTGTTGTTGTTTGTGTTCCAACGCCAGAACTGGAATCGGGTGCATGTGATATTAGTGCAGTATACGATATTGTATCGCAGTGTAGCAAAAACACACCAATATTGATCAAAAGCACTATTAGTTTGCAAGGATGGCAATACCTAAAAGAAACATTTCCCGAACATCGTTTGTGTTTTAGCCCAGAATTTCTTCGTGCAATGAACTACTTGAACGATATTAAGAACGTTGACAATGTTATACTAAGCGGTGACACAGATTACTGGCGTGATCAATACAGTGTAAACTGGTCAAATATCAAAATAAACATTGTATCACCTGAAGAAGCCATTGCTATCAAATACTTTCGCAATGCATTCTTAGCAACCAAAGTAAGTTTCTTCAACGAGATTTACGACTTCTGCAATGCAAACGATATAGACTTTGATCAAGTACGTGGAGGTATTGCAGCAGACGAACGCATTGGCAATAGTCATACATACGTTATGCCAGATCAAGGTGTAAGAGGCTGGGGAGGCATGTGTTTCCCCAAAGACACAAATGCTCTATTAAAAATGGCAGCAGAAAAAAATATTAATCTAAATACACTGTCAGCAGCAGTGCAATACAACAATAAAATAAAAAATAAAACTTGACTTACTACAAGTTTAATATTATAATGGAATATATAGGAGATAAAAATGCAAGACATTCTACAAGATATCGTAAGCCATACACATTCGTTGGGCTTTATCACAACACTAAAAGTCACAGCAGAAACTGATACACAGATCGAAAGTATGGCAGACGATCGTAGTGTTATTATGACTGCAACTACAAACACGCCGGTTGGTGAATTTGTAGGCACATTTGGTATGCCAGACTTAGGAAAGCTGTCGTATCACTTGAAGAATCCAGAGTATCAGAAAGATGCCAACATTGAAGTTGTGCAAGCAGAGCGCAATGGAGAAACTATTCCAACACACATTCACTTTGAAAATGCAGGTGGCGACTTTGAAAACGATTATCGCTTTATGAACAAAGCAGTGATTGAAGAAAAACTTAAAAGTGTTAAGTTTAAAGGCAACAGCTGGAATGTTGAGTTTCAACCAACTATGGCAAGTATTGCACGTATGAAACTTATGTCTGGTGCACACAGCGAAGAAACTGTGTTTCAAGTTCGTACAGAAGATGGCAACTTGAACTTCTACTTTGGAGACGAAGCAACACACGCAGGCTCGTTTACATTTGAACGTGCAGTTGAAGGTACATTAGCACACACTTGGGCATGGCCAGTAGCACAGACTATTGCTATCTTGAACTTAGATGGTGATAAAACAATGAGTATTACCGATCAAGGTGCTATGAAGATCTCCGTAGATTCAGGTATGGCAACATACGACTACATTCTACCAGCACAGCAGAAGTAAAATGGAACAGTTTGATCTCAAAGAGTTTGCACAAATGTTTGACGCAGCACTTGCGTCAGACAACCCTGGTGTTAAAAAAGCACTACGCAACTTTATGATGGTTGCTGCTATTGTTCATGCTGAAGAACAAACTGGTGAAGGACGACCAATGGGTCCGTTGGAAACACTGGTTAAAAAGGTTGCCGATCTTGAGCGTATGGTTTACGAATTACAACATAATCGTACTACTAGAGATTACAAAGATTACTACTACGGTAATAATCCTACTTGGGAGTATCGTCCTAACACCAGCATCAGCACAACCAGTGGCACTACTTGGAAAGATTCAACAGGGTATACTGCTCAAGATCTAAGCGAGTTAATGAAAGATTTAAAGATTAAATGAAAACAAACCTAACTGAAACACAAAACGATTATGCACACTTCCTGCCTAGTATCAGTGGCTTTTATGCTACATTCATAGGCAAGCAACGCTATGGCGAGTATGTTGATCCAAGTCGTGTTCCAGCAGGTATTGGCGAAGTAGAAGGTCTCAACTTTTTAAATCCATCCAAAGGAGCGTTCCACTACAAGTGGGCGCTCTATTCTGCAGGACACGCAGAACTTGATGTAAACAAGTTCAGTGAAAAAGAAGACATGCTACGCAACCGTGATAGAGATAATTCATGGTTGCTAGGCGACTCGGGTGGTTTCCAGATTGCTAAAGGTCTTTGGCCAGGTGATTGGACTGATCCTAACTGCCCGCTGGCTGCTAAAAAACGTGAACTAGTAGTCAACTGGATGGAAGAATACATGGACTACGGAATGATGTTGGATATTCCAACTTGGACATTCCAAAGTCCTAAGGCAGCAGAAGCAGCAAACATTCACAGTTATCAAGATGCTGTGGATGCTACTCATATCAATGCAAAATACTATATGGCAAATATGCGTGGCAACTTCAAAGTACTAAACGTGTTGCAAGGCAGCAACCATGGCGATGCAGATAGTTGGTATGATGAGTTCAAAGACTATTGCGATCCTACAAAGTATCCTGACACACACTTTAGAGGCTGGGCAATGGGTGGACAAAACATGTGTGATGTGCATCTTATCCTAAGACGTCTTGTGCATATGATACATGACGGATTGCTTGAAGAAGGATTGCATGATGTTATGCACTTCCTTGGTACTAGTAAACTAGAATGGGCTGTATTGCTTACAGATATTCAACGTGCTGTACGCAAGTATCACAATCCAAACTTTATGATCACATACGACTGTGCATCACCTTTCCTTGCTACTGCAAACGGACAGATTTATCACAGTATCCGTATTGAAGATAGAGGCAAGTGGAGTTACATGATGTCACCCGGTGCTGATGCACTAAAGTATGCCACTGATACTCGCAAGTTTAAAGATGCAGTAGTTACTGATAACATATTAGCAGCGTTTGAAGATTCACCTATTAGTAGTGTACTTAAAATGAACGATGTATGCTTCTATGCAGAAGGTGATAAGAACAAAATCGGCACACCTAAAGTTAAAGCAGGCGATATTGATATAGACAAACACGGAAACCCTATATTAGATAACACAGGCTCTCCAGATAAAAGCAATAAAAAGTATAATCCAAACTACGGACAGCCTATTGTTAGAACAAAAGACAGTACTAGTTGGGATAGTTTTAGTTATGCATTGCAAATGGGTCACAATGTTTGGATGCACATTGAAAGTACACAACGTGCTAACAGAGAATACGATGCAGGTATTTCGCCTTACATGCTGATAAACGATAAAGACTTTCCGGGTTGGGGCGTTGTTAAGTTTAAAGAAGTTATAGACGAAATCTTTAGTTTGAAAGACAGGCAAAAGAGTCTAGACTTGATTGAAAAATATGATCGTTATTGGATGCATGTAATCGGAACACGCCTAAATATTGGTAAGAAAACTAAAAATGCACTAACAAACTTTGGTAAACTATTTGAGGAAGTATAAATGAACTATGATAGTCTTGAGGCACATTTAGATGAGCTTGTTAAAAAACATCGAAAACTTGATGAAGAAGTCGAGCAGTTGTCGACACATCATGTTAGTGCAGAACTGAGGCAACTAAAAACACAAAAACTTTGGCTCAAAGATGAAATACATCGTATACAAAAACAACTCAAAGGAAGTAACGGTCATGGATAGTAAACAGATCCAACTTACTAACTTAGAACTTGCACTAGAAGATCTTGATAAAATCATTGACAATATGAAAAAGAACAACTATAGTAAAGAAGAGTTAAATGAATACGTAAAAAAACGTTGGAATGTTTGGAACGAAATGCATCAAGTGAGAAAACAATGAAAAGAATTTACGATCAAGGCACAGAAGAAAATGTCGAATACTTTGTAGGCACAGAGGTAGAACATACTCCACAGTATAAAAAGAAAACACTGTTTGTTGTAGGTATTAAAGAGGCCGAAGACGTTATACGTATTGCAAACGATAATGGCTGTAAACACATCTATCTTGGTGCTAACATGAGCTTTGGTGTTACAGAAAATACTAGCACTCAATGGGAACCTTGGGAAGCAATGGCGTTTCCACTATTAAAAGAAGGTTTCTGGGTTACATTGGATATTGATAGCAGTCAGGTTGAAGGACTATTAGAAACTGGACTGATTGAATACAATAGATTTATTCCAATGATCTCTGTCAAACTTCCGTACATTGATCTATTGGGCTATAATGCTTGCATCAAACTAGACGACAAGGACTTTGATGAAAGTAATCCTGGTGTATGGGTACATAAAATACACGATTTAAAAACCCGTGATACTTTTACAGATTGGTCACAATACACCACAGACGAAATAATATCTTGACAATATGACACAAGAACGTTATTATACATATATGCAACGGCGTAACAGAGAAGAGGACGCTAAAATGACAAACGCATTAGAAAATGCAAAACGTAGTATTTGGGTAACTTTTACAAAAGAAGGTATTCACAAATATCCAGCAGCACTAGATGATCCTGCACTAGCAACAGGTGACGAGTACGATGTTAGCTTTTTAGGTTATCCACATCGACACATGTTTCACTTTAAAGTGCAGATCCAAGTAACACACAACGATCGAGACATTGAGTTTATTCAGTTCAAGCGTTGGCTCGAATCCTTGTATGCAGGTGATATCCTGCAACTAGATTACAAATCATGTGAAATGATTGCAGATGATTTGTATACACAGATTAACAGCAAATATCCTGGCCGGTTTGTTGTTATTGATGTCGCCGAAGATGGCGAAAACGGCTGTCAAATTGTTTACCCAGCATAAAGGAATAAAGGTAAATGACTATTAAAAACCCAGTAGTAAACAAGATCTTTAACGATCTTGAAGAGTTCCATGACTTCTGTCGTACAGAAGGACATCCTTTTAATAAAGAGGATCTGTATCGTAATGATCGGCGGCCGTGGCAGGCTTTTCAAAAGTACAAAAACTGGTTACGTGCAAAGGCACGTGGTGGTGAACGAAAGCCACGTCATGCGTAAACTATTTTATATGGGCTTAGAGCCATATGAAGGCAGGTACACACTCCAGTTGCAAGACTGGAGTGAACGTGCATTCAAGCGGCGCGGCATTGATTATGTTGTTGTGCCTGGCACAACTATCGACAATACAAAAGCAATTCAAGTAGGTCAGGTGCTGGATGCACATGGCCGATCTTACTTTGCAATGTCGCAAATGATGAACCTTGTGCAGATGATGCGCAATGGTGAAGTAACAGGCGAAGACGTTGTTTTCTTTGAAGACATGTTTCAGCCTGGTATGGAATCGCTTCCGTATATTATGGATCAGATTCCGGCAGAGCAACGTCCTCAAGTTTGGATCCGTTGTCTTGCACAAGCAGTCGACCCTGACGACTTTGTTCATGTTTGGGGTATGGGCAAATGGATGAGTTTGTATGAAGAAATGTGCAACGAGTTTGTTACAGGCGTATTAGCAAGTAACGAAGAAATGGTTGCACATATGAAGATTGCAAACTGGAAAGCACCACTTTACAATGTTAGTGGGCTTGCATTTGACAAAACAGAAGTTCAAGAACGTGTTAACGATGTTCTTAAAAGTTGGGATCAACGTGAAAATCGTGTTGTGTTTACAGCAAGGTTTGATCAAGAAAAACAACCTGACTTCTATATGGATATGATTGAAGAATGGTATGCTACACCTGGCACACCTGAAGTAGAGTTTGCTATACTACAAGGCGGACCGCTACGTTCAAACAATCCAAAGTACATCGAACGTGCTCGCAAAATGGAAAAGCGTGGACAGTTGAAGATTTATGAAAATCTTAAAAAAGATGAATACTACAATATTGTAAACAATAGTAAAGTATTGTTCAACTGTGCATTGCAGGATTGGACAAGCAACACTGTTAGTGAAGCAGATGCATTAGGTTGTAATGTGCTGTTTCCAGCATATCGTAGTTTTCCAGAAATCTTTGCTAACTGTTATGAACGCATGTATATTCCATGGAGCATTAACGATGCAATGAACAAACTAGAAAAGTTATTGTTGGTTCCACACAAAGATGTAGGCAAGATCAGTAACTGGACTAGTTCTACTATTGATCGTTACATTGACATTATGTCAGGTGACGGTGAACAATGGCGCCGTGATGATAATCGATACAGAGATCACGTAGCTGTTAACAAGTATTAGACAAGAAGGAGAAATAATTGTTTAAAGATATTGATAAAAAGATGATGATTAAACTTGCACTACTGCATGTTATCGTCGTTGTAGTAAGTAATGCTTTGGTTAGCATTCCAGTAGAGATTGCTGGAGTTAAACTAACTTGGGCTGCATTTACATTCCCGATTGTTGTTCTTGCAACCGATCTTACTGTGCGTATGCTAGGTAAGAATATTGCACGAGCAACTATTGCAGCAGCCTATCCGCTTGCTATCATTGGTAGTATTGCAGTTGTATTAGCAGAAGGTGCACCGCAGAGTGTTGCACTACGTATTGGCTTTGCAAGTGCTACAGCATATGCAGTTGGTACAATGCTAGACGTATATGTATTCCAATACTTGCGTGAAAAGTATCGTGCATGGTGGTTAGCACCAGCGTTGTCAACTGTGGTTGCAAACGTAATTGATAGTTACACATTCTTCTTTGTTGCGTTTAACAACTCAGCAGACGAGTATATGGCAGCAAACTGGATGGAGATTGCAGGATCGCAAACTGTACTAAAGATTGCAGTAGGATTGATTATCTTCTTACCAGCATATGGATTGCTATTAAAAGCATTATCCGGAAAGTTGCGAGAACAATAAATGAAAGTATTAGTCACAGGTGCAACAGGTTACATTGGTAGCCATGTTTGTAAGTTATTGAAAGAACATGGACACGCAGTTATTGGTTGGGATACAGAAATCCACAACGAAACAAACGATGTTTCTGCATATTGTGACTACTATGACAAAATTGACGTCACCGGCCAATATGTCGGTGGCATCTACGATGCAGTAGTACATCTTGCAGGACGTAGTGTTGTTCCGCAAAGTTTAAAAGAACCTGCTGAATACTATCGTGTGAATGTAGGTGGCACAGACAACTTGCTCAACAAAGTAACAACACCACATGTACTGTTTGCAAGCACCAGCAGTGCTTGGGAAATGGCAAGCCCTTATGCTCGTAGTAAAGTGGCAGCAGAAGATATAATAAAGGAAAAAGCCAATGGATACACTATCTTTAGATTTTTTAACGTATCTGGTACTGACGGGGTTAATCGTCAACTGGGCGATCCTACCCATCTTATTCGTGTTGCTGCTATGGTGGCTGCTGAGAAACTACCCGGCCTTGAGATCTTTGGTACTGACTATGATACTAGGGATGGCACTTGTATTCGTGATTATATTCATGTTGTTGATTTGGCTAATGCCATTGTCAACGCCGTTGAACGTGGACCAACTAACACACCATATGAGTGTTTAGGATCAAATGTAGGGTATAGTGTGCGTGAAGTAATCAATACCATGCAACAAGTAACCGGTAAAACATTAAATATCACAGAAGCACCACGTAGAGCAGGTGATGCTGTAGCAAGTGTTGTAGACGATCTTAGCAACCTTGTTACACTTACAAAAAGCATAGAAGATATGTGCTTAGATCAATACAAACTGGAGATTGGAAAAAATGGAAGAACTTAAAAAACTTACAAAACAAATGGTCGAAATGATTGACAATGGCGATCTTATGGGATGTTACAGTTTATTTGAAGCTGAAATAAGAGAAAAGTTGTCTAGTTTAGATCAAGAATCAGAACTTGTACAAGGATGGGTACAGCAAGGCAAACTAGTTGACGAGGAAGATTGGGCTGCTGTAATGGAAAATATGGAAAATATTAGAAAGTTATTAGATGCGTGATCATGCAGGAGATACTATAACTATTACTGCTACAGAGAATAATGATTATACTTTTGATATAAACAATATAACTGTTGATACTATTGATATTAGTAATATTACTACCAGCACAATACACACTACTAGTCCGACCATTACGCTCGATGATACCCATTGGGCTGACGAGATTACTTGGGAGAAAACTGAGTTTGAAGATTGTATGCCTAGTGTTGCCAAAGTAGAAGACATGTGCAACGACTATCCAGCATTGGAAAAAGCATACGAAAACTTCAAAATGATTTATAAAATGGTGCACCAAGATTGGAAAGGCAAACAAGATGACGAGACTCCGTTTTAATATAACTCCAGATTGGAACATTGATGATTATAAATCGCTCAGTTTTAAACGTGATACTGTAAAAGGACAAACTACAGTACAGGAATATTTTCGAGTAGGACATAAGCCTAAACAAATGACCATGCTTAACTACTTTGAACCCAACCCTATGCCTAACAGTGTTGAATATGTCAAAACCTTTTTTAATGACTTGGTTAATGTTACAGCAGCAGTTAATGTATTCGAACCAGGAAACTACTTGCCTTTGCATAGAGACAACTATAGAAAATATCGAAGTGTTGCTAAAGATGTTTTACAAGGCAGAGGTATTGAAGCTGTATATCGATATGTTGTTATGCTTGAAGATAGTGTTCCTGGGCAAATGATGCATATTAAAGATACAATACACCACACATGGGTTGCTGGTGATGTGTTTGGGTGGATTGGTGACGAAATGCATACATTTTATAATATGAGTTTAAAGGATAGATATGCAATACAAATCACCGGAATACAAACGTAGTGATGTTTTTTTAGATAACTGCTTGGTTATAAGAATAAAAGGTCAAACTCGATTTGTAGATGAACATTACAATATTTTAGATAATCTCAACGATTACGTTGGGTGTGATCAAATGTATAAAATGAGTTTTTTAAATGATTATAATGAAAACTTTATACAAGTACACGACATGGGTCACATACCATACTTAGAAAACTTGAATCTAAGTTCTATTGATATTAATGAACTGAACAAAAATAAACTAACTATTTTTCTCACTGAACAAATATTGCATACAGACAATGATTATTGCAGAGTATTACTTGGAAACAATGGTACTCCAAATAACTTATCAAATGGTATTCCTTACAACACTACAAAAAATATCTGGTCTCCTGAACTTGATAGTATTGAAATATTTGTAAAAAATAATAATCTAACCAATGTTTCAGTTTGTGTAAGTTTTGATGATACAACTGATATTTACAAAGATAGATATAGCTTTAGACTTTATCGTAATGATGCTTGTTTAGATGCATTAACCAACTTGTATAAATCGTTTGATGAAGTAGAACATATTAGACCCATTGATATAGACAAAAAGTTTTGGTGTGGAAACTGGAGATACAGTTCTCATAGACATCTTATTACAGCATATGCTAGTACACTTGATACTGAATATAGTTGGGGATTTATTGACGATGATTTTAAAGTTTTAAAAAACACATGGTTAGATTTAGAAAACTTTAAATTTAAAGATAGCATTGTTGGTAGATTAAAATATTTAAATAAAAATAATAGAAGTATAGATATACCAACTACATCGATGGATATTGATGGTAACATACTCGACGAAGCCAAACGTCTACATGAAATACCAGCTGGGCCTTATGATACCAATCAATATACTAGTGGTGAATTATTTAAAAATACATTTTGTTCAATTGTAAATCTCAGTACATTTGCAGAACCGTTTCCGTGCTACGATGAAAAACCATTAAATGCAATATTTAACATACGTCCATTTATATTATGTGGCCCTCCAGGAAGTTTGGCACTTATGCGTAAGGACGGATTTAAAACATTTGGTGACTTTTGGGATGAATCATATGACAACGAGTTAGATCATACCAAACGTTTAGAAAAAATATTCAAACTAATAGATGAGATAGATAGTTGGAGCATACGTGATTGTCAAGAAATATATGCCAACATGATTCCAACACTATTTGAAAACTATCATAAATTTAAGAAACCCAATATATGAAATGTGCAGCATTATATAGTCATACAAACATAAGGGGAGGCAATCGTGTCTACCCTTGTTGCCGTTATAAAACACCTATACAAACATTCGACGGTGATGTAGGCAATATACTGCATAGTAATGAGTATAAACAGTTACGTGAAAACTTTAGTATAGATGATCCAAACTGTGCAAAATGCAAGCACGAAGAAAGTCTCGGTAAGGAAAGTTTGCGAGAATGGTTTAATAAAACATACCTAATGGATGTTAAACTTAGATACCTTGAAGTAGGCTTTGATAACATATGCGATCTTACATGTGACGGCTGCTGGGAGGAATGGAGCAGCAGTTGGTGGGTAAAAAAGAACCCCAATCTCCCCCCTAAACAAGGTATTACTAGCACTACAGAGTTTGAAAATATTCCTGGCAGTATAGAAAAGGTTGTGTTCCTAGGCGGCGAACCATTAATGACCAACAGGCACAGAAGGTTCTTAGAAAGTTTTGACACATTGGATCATTTGGAAGTGGAATACTTTACAAATGGTATGCACAAGCTACACGAAGAAGATTACAAACTATTACGTAAATGCAAACGTGTGCATTTTACAATCAGCATAGACGGTGTTGGTGCATTAAACGAACAAGTGCGTGGAAACAGTATATGGAGTACAGTTGTCGACACATTGGACAAAATAGCAGATACATTTGAATATACTATCCACACCACCATACACAAAAACAACTGGCACGGATTACCAGAGCTAAAAGAATTTACAAAAAAATATGCAAACTGGACAACAAATGTGTTGACATTTCCAAAAAAACTCGATATAATAAACTTAGAGCAGTGTGACAAAGACAGATTATCTGATATATTATACAAGCATAATATACCTAATAAAGAATATATCAGTACACACTTAAAAGGAGAAGCATGATGGACATGCGAAGTTATGAAGATTGGCAAATTCACGATGCAATCGAAAGTGCCGTAGAAGATGTTACATGGAATAGTAACGATTTGCTTACATTAGATTGGCAAGCAACTTATATGACAGATGAGATTCCAGAAGACAGCAGCTGGGATACATTTGCTACCAAAAACAAAAAAGCATTAGAAGCAATGTACAAACAATGGGGAGTGCCTAAAGAAGGCAGTTTGCATTACATGTGCATACGTCCTGAGTTGACAAAAGGACTAGGAAGTATTATTGCACCGTATGCACATATGAAGTTCAACTACAACTTTCTCAAACTCACACCAGGTTGTAGTTTGATGTGGCACTTTGATACATATGCTACATTTGTAAAGTTCAACAACATTGAAGAAGACAATGTACACAACGTTTGTCGTACAGTTGTTATGATGAATGACTGGGACAGAGGACAAGTGTTGCAAGTTGGCGAAGAAGTTTACACACACTGGAGCGCAGGTGATACATACACTTGGAAAGGTGACACATGGCACGGTATGGCAAACTTTGGACCTACAGACATTGTTGTATCGCAAATAACATTTTTGGACGAAGATGACAAATATACCCAATGATAAACGTAGTATGGATTTTGGAAGTGCATTTGCTATACAAGATCCAGAAACTATGAAGCTGTTACGTCAAACTTTTAATTTTACTGATCTTAACAGTGACAGTATCATTGATGAGTTTTTGTATGAATATGACGATTGGATTAAAAGTGGCACACTAAATGTATTTACTGGATTAGAAGATTTTAAATACAAATGTTATAGTAATGGCACTACAGAAAGTTTTGATAAGTTTTATTTAAAAAATGCCAAACGGAGATTCCGCTGCTATAAGGGCGAGTATATGTATCATAAACTTGCTTGGCGTGACAAGTTTGTTTGGGAATGGCTTGAAGACGCACCGTTGCACAAAAACGATGCTGTTGTTATAAGTTTGCCCTTTGCAGACACAGGCGACAAACACACAAGTTATCACGAGTTAATGCGCAAATGCAGCGAGCTAGATATACCTGTGTTAGTAGATTGTGCATACTACGGTGCCTGCAGGCACATACATATTGATCTAGCGTATCCGTGTATTACAGATGTTACATTCTCGTTAAGCAAAACATTTCCTGTTGCATATGCAAGGATTGGTATACGTTACACTCGAGTAGATGACGACGACACTATGTTTGTATATCATAAAATAAACTATAACAATAAAATAGGTGCATTGCTAGGATTAGAATATTTTAAAAGTTTTACACCTGATTATATACCAAACAAATATGTTGACAAACAAACAGATTTCTGTAATAATATAGATGTGCAACCAAGTAAAACAGTGTTGTTTGGAGTTGACGTAAAAAACAAGTATCCTCAATATAACCGAGGCGGTGAAACAAACAGATTAAGTTTTCACAAACAATATATAAAAGGACTAGATATTGCCAGTACAGAGTAACAATGATTGGGATCCACTAGAAGAGATTATTATTGGCACAGCAGACAACTGTGTACACCCTACTATGAATATTAGCACACATAGTTTTATCTACGGCGGCGAACAACTTGAAGATATTAAGCAGTTTGATGGACAACCTATTGAACAATGGATTGTAGATGAAGCAAACGAAGACCTTGAAGGACTTGGAAAGTGTTTGCAAGGATTAGGCGTTAAAACACTACGCCCTGAACCAGTAGATCATAACAAGAAGTTTAGCACGCCAGAGTGGGAAACAACAGGTTGGTATACATTCTGCCCACGTGATTTGCTATTACCGCTGGACAACATGATCATTGAATGTCCTTCGCCTATGCGCTCAAGATACTTTGAAACTAGAGCATACTATGAACACTTGTATCGTTGGATGCAAGAAGGCACACAATGGATCAATGCTCCGAAGCCTATTCTAACAGACGACAACTATCAACTAGAAGATAGAGCAGATGCTACACTAGTAAACAAAGAGATTATTTTTGACGCACCTAATATTGTGCGACTAGGCAGAGACTTGCTGTGTCAAGTGAGCAACAGTGGCAACCAACTAGGCTTTCAGTGGCTCAAGACTATCTTAGAGCCCAAAGGCTATCGCTTGCACGTTGCTGAGAAGTATTATAGCTTTGCACACTTTGATAGCACAGTATTGCCTCTACGCCCAGGGCTGGTGCTGTTAAACGCAGGTAGACTAAGTGAAGACTGGTATCCACCTATTTTCAAAGACTGGGATAAGATTTGGGTAGGTGAAGAAGACCTACACGTACCGCCAGCAAACACAGGCGTTGCTCCGTGTAGCCCATACATTGGACTTAACTTCCTAAGTGTTAACGAAGAACTGGTTATTGTAGATGAAAAACAAGAAGCACTAAGACGTATATTAGGCAAGCACGGCATTGATACTATCGGTTTGCCAATGCGTCAAGCACGTAGTATGAGTGGAGGCTTTCATTGTGCTACACTAGATACAAAGCGTAAAGGCACACTGGAGGATTACTTTTAATGCTGCATACTATCGAAGATCTTATACACCGTATTAATTTAATGAAGGATAAAGCAATACTGTTGCACCGAGTTCGCAACGAGTTTGCTGAGATTAGTTATAAAGAATATGATAAGGTGGCATGTCAAAATCTTATTGATGATATACAATCTATTGCCAGAGGTATTGCTAACGATACACAAGGCGATGAAATAAAAACAGAAATGGACGAATGGAAAAAATGAACAACTACATCTTTACAAGCGAAAGTGTTAGTGACGGACACCCTGATAAAGTAGCAGATCAAATATCTGATGCACTAGTAGATGCCGGGCTTGCTAATGGAGACGAGACAACTCGTGTAGCCATTGAAACACTTGTAACCACTAATCACGTAACGTTAGCGGGCGAAGTAAAAAACTTTAATGTCACCAAAGACAAAGTTAAACAACTCGTGCGTGACAAAGTTAAAGAGATTGGTTATGAACAAGAAGGGTTTCATTGGGATAACTTGCGTATCTATAATGAGATTCATTCTCAATCAGGAGACATTGCACTAGGTACAGATGACTTTGGTGCAGGTGATCAAGGCTTAATGTTTGGCTATGCTTGTAATCATACTGACAGTATGATGCCAGCACCTATTCATTATAGTCATGAAATCCTAAAAAACTTAAAAACAAAACGTGGTGCTATACTAGGACCAGATGCTAAAAGTCAAGTAAGCGTAGAGTATTATGGTGCTAGACGTGACGGCGTAATCAAACGTATTGATCAAGTTGTGATAAGTACACAGCACACAGAAGGCAATGTAGAAGAGGCAAGACATCTTTGTAAACTTGCTGCAATGGAAGAATTAGGAGACTTAGTCGATGAAAGAACTACATGGCATCTTAACCCTACTGGAAATTTCGTTATTGGCGGTCCTGACGGTGATGCAGGTGTTACTGGGCGGAAAATTATTGTTGATACTTATGGGGGTTTTGCTCCTCATGGTGGCGGTGCGTTTAGTGGCAAAGATCCAACAAAAGTCGACAGAAGTGCCGCCTACATGGCACGATGGCTCGCCAAGAATGTAGTAGCAGACAATATGGCGGACTGGTGCAATATCCAGTTGAGCTATGCTATTGGTGTTAAAGAACCTACAAGCATTTATGTTGATTCAAACGGTCATAATGCTAGTATTGCAAAGTTTATTGAACGTGAAATCGACTTAACTCCAAAAGGAATTATTGACAGATTCAATTTATTCAAGTATAATAACTATAGTAAAAACTGTACATACGGACACTTTGGCAACAAAGATGTTCCTTGGGAGAAAATTGGATGGTAAAAAAATATTACACATATGATGATGTACACAAAGCAGCAATGGACATTGTACTCAAAATGTACAAAGACAACTGGCGACCAGACTATGTTGTCGGCATTACAAGAGGCGGCCTTCCATTAGCATTGCGTATTAGTAACCTGCTAGATTGTCGTATGGAAACACTCAAAGTAAAACTGCGAGACGGCAAACCTGGTGAAGAATGCGAAACCAACTGCTGGATGGCTGAAGATGCATTTGGATATATCGAAGACAATGACTATAACACCAGCAGTGTGTTTAAAAAGAAAAACATTCTTATTGTAGATGACATCAACGACACTGGTGCTACATTCAACTGGATCAAACAAGATTGGAAGAGCGGATGTTTGCCCAATAATCCAAACTGGAATACAGTATGGGGCGGCAATGTGAGATTTGCAACAATGACAGAAAACTTTAGTAGCCAGTTTCCTGACGTTAACTATTGGTGGGATGAAGTAAACAAGTTAGAAGAAAACACCTGGCTAGTATATCCATGGGAATATGATTAAGGAGATAATATGAGTTGTGGTTGCGGAAGATCGCCAACAGGTAGATGTGTTGGCTGGCATAGTTTGACAGAAGAAGAATATCGTGTTAAACTAGAAGAATACAATAAAAGACAAGCATTAAAGGAGAAAAAAGATGCGTGAACAACTAGTTAAGGCAGCACGGATGCATGCCGAAGGCGAGCTTGAAAGAGCAAAAACAAATATTATGGTGTATATGCATCAAAGTGTAGGCATTGGTGAGCATAGTGATATTGTAGAAGCTATTCAAGAAGAACTTGATAAAATGGCTGCTGCAACAGATCGTATTGAAATGTTAAACGTACATTTTAGTTGACAAAAGATCTAAATAATGTTACTATAAACTATATAGACATCCTCGTCTATAACTCGGAGAAATAAATGATAAAAAATAATACTGGACTTGATACTGATACTGTAGATACAGTTAAAGTAAGTGAAGTTGTTCGCGAGCGTTTGCGTAAAAACGGCGTTCGCTTTTTTGCTAATGATAATATTAGCGAACATATTAGTGATTTTGAACTACAAGAGATTCAAAATGAACTAGCCTACAAGTTTCAAGATGTACTTGAAACATTGATTATCGACACCGATAACGATCCTAACAGTGAAGGTACTGCAAAGCGCCTTGCTAAAATGTATATACATGAGCTTATGCAAGGTCGTTATTTTAAAGCACCTAATGCAACAGCATTTCCTAATACAGCAGAAGACAAGTATGAAGGTATGCTAGTAGTGCGTAGCGAACTTAAAAGTGTTTGTTCACATCATCACCAACCAGTGAGTGGTGTTGCATACATTGGTATTATTGCTGCCGACAAACTTATTGGACTTTCGAAGTATACACGTATTGCGCAATGGTGTGCTAGACGTGGTACATTGCAAGAAGAACTATGTAATGATATTGCTAAAGAGATCATGGATGCTACTAACGCTAAAGATGTAGGTGTGTATATTCAAGCAACACACGGTTGTTGTGAGAATAGAGGCATTATGGCACATAGTAGTCTTACACAAACAAGTGTACTCAAAGGTGCATTTAAAACTGATCCTAGTACAAAGAAAGAGTTCTTTGACAACATTAAACTACAGCAGGAGTTTGCTCCAAGATGATAGCACCAGTATTTGAAAAAGGTTATCCTTCTTATGAAGCAGTTAACAAAAAGCCAGCTATGAAATTACGTTATAGTGAAGCATTTTATAGTGTGCAAGGCGAAGGCAAGTTTGTAGGAGTACCCAGTGTATTCCTACGCACCTTTGGTTGTAACTTTCGTTGTATGAACTTTGGTTTAAAAAACGAACCGATGCGTGATGAAAAGCAAAAGGCAGGTATTATTCACAATGCCGAAGTCCAAGGATTACTTGACGCAGGTGTGCATGAAACTACTAAAGAGTTTAACGACTTGCCTATTATACATACAGGTTGTGATACATATGCTAGTATCTATCCAGAGTTTAAACACTTTAATAGACAAGCAACTGTAGACGAAGTAGTTGAACATTTACTTTCACTTACTCCTAACGGTAAGTGGGTACAAGATAATGGTCAAGATGTACACTTGATCATGACAGGCGGTGAACCGTTGTTAGCGTGGCAACGGCTTTACGTAGAGCTGTTTGAACATCCACGTATGCAGGATTTAAGGAACATCACATTTGAAACAAACACTACACAACATTTACACGACGATCTCTACAACTATCTCAACGACAGTGACAGACTTACAGTCACTTGGAGTTGTTCCCCAAAACTTAGTGTCTCAGGAGAACCTTGGGAAACTGCTATCAAGCCTGATGTTGCTCGTGAGTATACTCGGGTTGACGGTAGCGAACTTTATCTTAAGTTTGTTGTGGCTACTAATGACGACTTTGATGAAGTTAAAAAAGCTGTTAGTGCTTACCAAGATGCCGGGGTACAATGTCCAGTATATCTTATGCCAATGGGTGGACGCAGTGAAGAATACAGTCTCAATGTTAAAGACGTGGCCGAAGCGTGTATGGCAGAAGGATGGCGATTCACCCCAAGATTACATATCAGCTTATTCGGAAATGCCTGGGGGACTTAGTAAAGACGATCTTGATTATTTACAAGGTAAGAAGATTACTAACGAACAGTACGACAAGATAAGGAAACAAATATGAAAGATCCAAAAGTATCAGAACTTGTAAAACAGTTTAACAAAGATATAGAAGCGCTCAATAAAACTTGGGCGGCGCTACAAAAGAATGATGTGTATGCTCGTGTAAATGTAAAAGGCACTGCTACGTATACAGAACCTAAATACATCGAAGTAACTGAGATTACCCAGCATGTAGCATATATGAAGGAAGAATCATGAAAAAGTTTTTAAAAGATATTACCGGTATTACTGCAAAAGAAAAAGAACTTGCAGAACAACAACTAAGAATCGACGAAGAAAACGATAAAATTTTGTTGCAAAACGATCCAAAGACATATGCTAACAAAAAGAAAGAGCCTTGGGTTAATGTATTAGATATGAAAGTTAATGAAGATAATATCCGAAATGGTTTTTTTGAACTTGACTGGAACAAATACTTTATTGACCAACTTGTTTCTAATGGATATGGAACAGAGGCTGACGCAGAAGAGGAAATCGTAGATCGGTGGTTTAAAGATATTGTGTACAATATGCTTCAAGAAGAAGGTCAAGACACAAACAGAGGTGCAGGATATATTAATGTTGTGCCGCTCGATAAAGGAAAAAGTGAAGTATCATGAAATACGTTATTGATATAGACGGAACTATCTGCAAAGAAGTTATTATTCCCGACAGTGGTGGTAAAAAAGACTACGCTAATCATATTCCAATGCCTGAACGCATTGCTAAAGTAAATGCATTATACGATGCAGGACACACTATTAAGTATATGACAGCAAGAGGTTGCGTTAGTGGTGTAAACTATTTTGAACTTACATACAAACAACTAATGGATTGGGGTGCAAAGCATCACGAACTAAGTGTTGGCGAAAAAGAAAACTACGATATTTGGATTGACGACAAAGCATTTTGGAGTGAAAACTTCTTCCGCGAAACAGGGGAAACTTATGAGTGATTACACATGTGATAACTGGGTAGTTATCAAGATGAAAGGTGACGACCCTCACTATCGTCTTCTTGTTGGAACATCTGGTGGTTACTTAGATGGCGACAGTTGGCGAATGAATAGCGGCATTACAGAAGTAAACGAGACTGATGAATACTACTATTTCAAAGGTTCTAGTGGATCTGAATATCGCTGTCGTAAAGAGTCTTACATGCTAAGAATGAATAACGCTGGTACCTGGGCACGACTTCAAGAACTGCATGGCGACAAAGTTGAGATGATGCCAGAAGATACTGACTGGATGAATATGGATTGGATTATATCATGAAGTTTACACACCAACACAGTGACGGCACAAAGATTGAAATAGAAATGGCAGAACATGCGTCTATGGATGCTGTTCTTGAAGAGTTTCAAAACTTCCTTCGTGCCTGTGGATACGTAGTTGAATACAATCAATGTTTAGTTTTGGAGAATATAGATGAGTAGATTTATTGCAGCAATGGATCACAGCGGCGGAAGCACAGGTGGTGTATTAGAACGCTACGGACAAGAATATACAGAAGCAGACAAGATGGAGAAAGTTCATGCTATGCGTCTTAGAATGGTCAGCAGTCCTGACTTCAACGACAGTAACATCTGGGGAGCAATCCTCTACCAAGACACAGTCACACGTGGCATGGTTAACGTCTTGGATGAAAAAGGTATTGACACGTTCCTAAAGATTGACAGTGGGTGTGATGAAGATGGCACACTCAAACAGTTTCCAGTAAAGCAAATGTTGGAATGGGCTACAAACGGCATTGGTCCTCGAATCTATGGCACTAAAATGCGTAGCATTGTACATGGTGTAGGAATGATTCATCCTGTACTCAAACAACAATTTACGCTTGCTCGTACTATTTGGGACTATGGGCTTGTACCTATTATTGAACCAGAAGTGCCCATTGATCATCCTATCAAAGCTGAAGTCGAAGACGCTCTTATGTATCACTTGCAAGAGTTCTTAGATGAATATCCAGGCAAGTGTATTCTCAAACTAACGCCGCCAGAAGTGCCCAACTTGTATCACAACCTTACAGTGTTTCCTAATGTAGAACGTGTTGTGTTTCTAAGTGGCGGATACAGCACAGCAGAAGCGTGTAATAGACTAGGTCTTAATGATAACGTAACTGCCAGCTTTAGTAGAGCGTTGTCAGAAGGCTTGCGTTATGACTTGACAGATGAAGAATTTAATGCTAAAATAAGTAGTAACATTAAACAAATAACAGAGGCATCTAAATGAGCACTTATATCTTAGTAGATACAGCAAACACATTCTTTCGTGCAAGACATGTAGTACGTGGTGATGTTGATACTAAACTTGGCATGGCACTACATATTACACTTAATAGTGTTAAGAAAGCATGGCTGGACTTTAATGCAGATCATGTTGTGTTCTGCTTAGAAGGACGTAGTTGGCGCAAAGACTATTACGAGCCTTACAAGCGCAATCGCAAAGAACATCGCGATGCAATGACTACACAACAGCAAGAAGAAGATACATTGTTTTGGGAGATCTTTGATGAGTTCAAAGACTTTATTGGCAATAAAACTAACTGTACTGTAATGCAAAATCCTGTACTAGAAGCAGATGATCTTATTGCAGGCTGGGTACAGGCACATCCTAATGACAATCATGTTATTATTAGCACAGACGGTGACTTTGCACAGTTGGTTGCGCCTAATGTACGTCAGTACAATGGGGTAAGTAATACTACTATTACAGTAGAAGGATATTTTGATGACAAAGGCAAGCCCGTGTGCGATAAGAAGACAGGAGAACCTAAGCCTGCTCCACACCCTGAATTCATGTTGTTCGAAAAATGTATGCGTGGAGATACTAGTGACAATGTGTTTAGTGCCTATCCAGGTGTTAGAAAAAAAGGTACAAAGAACAAAGTTGGACTAGTTGAAGCATTTGAAGACAAAACTACAAAAGGCTTTAGTTGGAATAATATGATGTTGCAACGCTGGACTGATCATGAAGGTGCAGAACATCGTGTGCTAGATGATTATAACCGTAATGTTGTATTGTGCGATTTGACTGCACAACCCGAACACATTAGACAAGAAATAGATAACACTGTTGCAGAAGTAGAACCTAAGAACGTTACACAAGTTGGTATGCGTCTTATGAAGTTTTGTGCTAAATGGGATATGCAACGTATTGCAGACCAGGCAGCAAGTTATGCAGATCCATTACAAGCGAGATACCCACAATGACTATGAAAGCCAAACCTGTACTAAAAGATAAATTCTGGATTGTTGAAGAAGAAGGACTAAGAGTCGGTACTCTTTCAAAAAACGATGACGGATTTGTTGTTAGCCAAAAAGGGTCTATTGAATTTTATAAAAGTGAAAATCACTTAAAAAAGACATTTGGTAAAAACTTTTTAGTAGCAAATATTACAAACAAAGAAACAGTTTCTAGTAGAGAAGTACATGGATATCCAACACGTACTACTCCTTACAACAGTATGTATGATATTAAAAACAAACTACCATTGTTTACTAAAAGTAAAAAATCTAAAAGTGTATATTGTGCCGGATACTATCTTGTTAAGTTTAATGTTAACTGGCTTAAAAGTTACTGTCCAAAGCTAATTACTATTGAACGTAATGAATACTTAGGTCCATATAAGACCGAGTTAGAAATGAAAGCAGCACTAAGTAATGTCAACAGAGCCGATTAATACAATGCCAATACAACAGCTGATCCAAATGGTTAAAGCTGCTGAACAAAGTAAAGCAAGAGAAGTAAGACTAGATATTAATCAAGCAAAGATACTAGCACTTACACTAGGCGAGGTTATGGCAAGATTGCATGGAGACTTGGAAAAAATCATTGATAGTAAACTTGAAAAACTCAATGAAGATCAAGTTATTGAAGTAAATATGGACTCTGGGGCTTGGTAAAAGGATAAATATATGCGTAGTTAATAAAAGGACACGCATTATGAGTAGGCCAAAGCCAGTTGTTAGACTTGAATATACAAATAAAGTCACCTATAAATGTGAACAAATTTTAGATGCAGAAGCCATTTGGGCAGTATTTTATCAAGATAAACCTTTTAACTTAAAAAGTTCAAATGCACTAACCAACTATCCAGGTCCTAAGTATAAAAAGACTAGTTTTTCAAATCCAGGACATGCTCACAATCTTGCAAAAAAACTAAATGACATGTTTAACTGTACGGACTTTTCGGTATATATGCTATCCGAAGGTGAGAAGTTATTTGACTGACAAGGTTACTTATACCAAACTTTTTTTAAAAGAACTTAATAAAAGTTATAATGATATCAATGTAAAAGAATACATGCCATTATGGTGGCAAAATACACGAACCAAAGGCAATGGCGGTCTAAGACTCACAGAAGAAGGATTTGATGTTATAAATCAAATCGGTATTACCACATATGATATACCGTATCCAAGAGACATTCCACTAACCACACAAATCATAATACATCTCGACAAATTTATAACTTGTCCATATTATCTTACAACTCGAAGCATAACGGTGACAGATGAACGTAAAGCAATCGAGCTTGGGCTGTTTAGTGGCGACTTACGCAAATATGGATTAACCAAAGCAATGAACAGGCAGAAGCAGGATGAGAATTGATCTCCACGGATATCATATTCATACTGCCTGGCAACACTTTAATACACAGATAGAAGAAGCATATCTTAATGGTTATAAAAAATGCCATGTTGTTACAGGGCAAGGTGCTATGATGCATGAAATACACACATGGGCACACAATCATTCACGTATTAGAGAATGTGTTCAAACCAAACATAATCCTGGAAGTTTTAGTATAAAGTTGAAAAAAAGAGGTTGACTTCTGTAATACTTGTGTTATATTAAGTGTATAGGGCAAATACACAAAGGGCAATACAATGTTTACATATAGTGAAGATGTTATTTCAGATTTACACAAAGACGCTTATGGCTTCCGTCCATCGCAGCGTTTCTTTGATGACTGGTCTACATATACACCTGCAGAGAAGCAAGAGTGCTGGGATATAATGTGCCGCGACATGGAACAGGCTTGGGCCGAAGAAAAGGTTCAAGAGGCATCAGATGTTGCCAAGTTCGAAGACCGTGTGCAAGATGTTATTGCAATCGGCGCTGGCAACCGCACTACTGCACTTGAGTGGATTGTAGGACAAGAAACTTTCTACCACAGCCAAGATGTTGAGCATTTTGTTTGGCAGCAAGGCATCTTGTTTACAGATTATGGCAAAAAACTTATCAAAGAAATTGCCGCTATTGTAACATACAAAGATGCATATTAAGGTTGACACTAATAGCAGTTAATGCTATTGTACTGTATAGGCACTGAACTCAAATCTAAAAGGAATATAAAATGTCAGACGTAATTCGCACCGTTTCTCCAAGTAAAGCAAAAAACGCTCTTAGTCATGCAATGCAAAAGAAGCGTCCTGTTTTTCTTTGGGGTCCTCCAGGTATTGGTAAATCCGATATTGTTCGCCAAGTCAGCGAAACTTTTTCTAAATCTCATCTTATTGATATTCGATTGAGTCTTTGGGATCCAACCGATATCAAAGGCATTCCATATTTTGACAGCAATAATGTTAAAATGGCATGGGGTGCACCAAGTGAACTGCCAGATGAAGAAATGGCAGCACAATATGATAATATTGTACTATTCTTAGACGAGATGAACTCGGCGGCACCTGCTGTACAAGCGGCAGCGTATCAGTTGATTCTTAATCGTCGTGTAGGTACATATAAACTGCCAGACAATGTTATTATTGTTGCGGCAGGCAACCGTGAAAGCGATAAAGGTGTTACATATCGTATGCCTGCTCCGCTGGCTAACCGCTTTATTCACTTAGAACTTGCTGTAAACTTTGATGACTGGTTTAACTGGTCAGTAGACAACAACCAACACCAAGATGTTGTAGGTTACTTAACGTTTGCAAAAAAAGATTTGTATGATTTTGATCCAAAGTCAGCAAGCCGTAGTTTTGCAACACCACGTAGTTGGTCATTTGTAAGCGAATTGCTTGAAGATAATCTAGACGAAACTACTACCACTGACTTGGTTGCAGGTACAGTAGGCGAAGGGCTTGCTGTTAAGTTTATGGCACACCGTAAGGTTGCCTCAAGTATGCCAAACCCAACAGATATTCTAGCCGGTAAAGTAAAAGAGTTGAAAACTAAAGAAATCAGTGCCATGTATTCCTTGACTGTTTCGCTTTGTTACGAACTTAAAGAATCATCTGATAAAAATGACAAAAAGTTTGATGACAAAGTAAACAACTTCCTGCGCTTTGCAATGGATAACTTTGATACAGAACTAGTTGTTATGGGTATTAAACTTGCTCTTACGCAATATGCACTTCCTATCGATCCAGACGAAGTGGAATGCTTTGATGAGTTCCACAATCGCTTTGGTAAGTATATTAAGGCAGCGCAACAAGTTTAAGTTGGTACATAATGGGCAGTTTCGGCTGCCCATTATTCTATTTAAAGGTTGACATTAATAGTAAATATGTTATATTAAATGTATAACGCTTACACGAGGTGAGAACATGGCTACTAAAGATACACAAACTAAACTTAAAAACTGGGAACCTAATCCAGATATTACTCCAGAAGAACTTGAAGAAATGCGTGTAGAAGTACTCGACCGTATTATTGTTGCACGAGTAGGATTGCTTCTGCGTCATCCGTTTTTTGGTAATATGGCCACACGTTTGCGTATTCAGGCAGCAGATGAATGGCTAGGTACTGCCGCAGTAGACGGTAGAAACTTATATTTTAATACGCAGTTCTTTAATGCCATGAATAACAAAGAAATCGAGTTTGTTATTGCACATGAGATTTTACATTGTGTGTTTGATCACTTGGGTCGCCGAGATGAACGTAATCCAATGCTGTACAACATTGCCGCAGATTATATTGTAAACAATCTACTAGTGCGTGATCGTATTGGTACTATTCCAAGTATTGTAAGTTGTTATCAAGACTTTAAATATGAAGGATGGAGTAGTGAAGAAGTCTATGACGAGTTGTTTGAAGAAGCTAAAAAGAACGGCGAAGAGTATCTCAAACAACTAGGCGAAATGTTAGATGAACATTTGGACCTAGAAGGTGAAGATGGTGAAGATGGTGATAACGGCAAAGATGGAAAAGGCAGCAAAGGTCGTCCCAAGTACAGTAAAGCCGAAATGGATCAGATCCGAGACGAAGTAAAAGAAGCTATGATCAATGCTGCTCAAACTGCTGGTGCAGGTAATACACCTGCTGGAGTTGCACGTATGATCAAAGAGCTTACTGAGCCTAAGATGAACTGGCGTGAGCTTATTCGTCAACAAATTCAAAGTACTATTAAAAGCGACTTTACATTCAGTCGTCCGTCACGCAAAGGCTGGCATACTGGTGCTATTCTTCCAGGTATGGATTTTCAAGATACTATCGACTTGTGTATCTGCATTGACATGTCGGGTAGTATTGGTAACTCGCAAGCCGCAGATTTCTTAGGCGAAATACAAGGCATTATGGATGAGTTCAAAGACTATAAGATCAAGTTATGGTGTTTTGATACTAACGTGTACAATGAACAAGACTTTAGTGCAGACAATGGTGAAAGCCTGTGCGACTATGAAATATTAGGCGGCGGTGGCACTGACTTTATGGTTAACTGGACGTATATGAAAGAAAATGACATCCAGCCTAAAAAGTTTATTATGTTCACAGATGGATATGCTTGGGATAGCTGGGGTGATGAAGATTATTGCGAAACAGTATTTGTTATTCACTCACACCATGATAAAAACTTACAAGCACCGTTTGGTGTTACAGCACACTATGACGAGGCTGCATGAAACTAAAAGACCCTAATCCACTTGATGTATTAGATATAAGGAGGGTGAACTTTTGCCCTCCTCATTTTGCTACAATAAGTATTCCACGTAGATATAATTTGGATCAAGCAATATGCGACTGGATCATTGGAAATCTATCTGGAAGATACTTTTTTGGTAATTCTATTCAGTTAGATGAAGGAAAAAATCTTGTACATCAACATTATGTTGGATTTGAAAGTTCAAAAGAACTTAGCTTCTTTATGCTGGCTTGTCCACATTTGAAGTACAACTAAGATACTGGTTATAAATAAATTATACAAGGAGTAAAATATGACCGAAAATACACAAGCAAATGAATTAAATATTCAAGATTTAGCATTAGCAAGAGCTGTTATCGAACTTGCAACAGAACGTGGTACATTTAAGGCTAATGAATTGGCTAATGTAGGTGCGTTATATAATAAACTAGATGCTTTCTTAAAAGAAGTAGAAGCACAAGCCAAAGCGGCAAAAGAAGGTGCCGAAGCGGCGATGACAGAAACTCCACAGGAGACCGAAGATGGCGCTTAAACATGTAGGCAGAGTTGCTGCCAATAGACGTAAAGTAGTTGTAGCATACCGAGTTATTCCAGGTGATCCTGACAACTGCTTGGTTGTACAAACAGAAAATCTTAGTGCAGATGAACATGATAGCTTGATTAGAGTTGTTGAATCTGCTGCTGGGCAAGAAGCATACGAGTTTGCAGAAGCAATGGCTCGTGCATACTTGCCTGACGGACGCAATATGCTGGCAGGATTTCAACAAACTGGAAAACTAAGAAAAGTTCCAACCCAAGCTATTGAAATGACTCCAAATGGTAATACTACTATTGCACTCAACGAGTTGAATAATACTATTGCAGAACAACAAGGTGTTACAGTAAACGATCTTGCACTTAAAGGACCCGGTGGAGAAACTGCTCCACAGCCAAGTAATCAATCAGAGCCAGCTGTTGATCCTACCGCAGTTTATACTAACGAAACTACAGTCTCTACAGACGGTGTACTTGATGATAACGCACTTGCGGCGCAATACAGATCACAAGCAGATGCTTTGTATAAAGAAGCAAAAGCACTCCGAGCACAAGCTGAAGAATTAGTACCAACTATTAAGAAGAAAGCGAAGGTGACAGCAAAGAAAACTGAAACCAGTGACGGATAAAAACAAAGACGAGTATTGGGAAGAAATACTAAATGATATTGATATGGATTTTATTCCATTAGAATATATCAACACTGTTATTGTTGGATTTGTTGACGGGAAAGAGTGGGAAATTGATATTAAAAAAACCAAGCAAAACTCTGATGATGTTGACTCTATACTAGAAGATTTTTTTGAAGAGTACGACGATACTATTGAAAAAGTTGATTTTAGATTAGATACTGAGCGTTTAAAAAAAGACATTCAAAAAAGAACAACACGTTTTCTTAAAGTAAACAAGTAAAAAAAGGCTATTACAACTGTATTTTTAGTACAAAGTTGTAGTAGCCTTTTCCTTTTAAAAATAGTTTCTGCACAGATATGATAAATATATAAAACAGTACCTAGGAGACTTTAATATGGCTTTAAAGCTAAGACGCGGAACAGAAGCAAACAGGACAAGTATTACGCCAGCTGAAGGCGAAATAATATATGTTACTGATACTAAAAAACTATATGTCGGTGATGGAATTACACCCGGAGGTGTACTACAAGGTGGTAGCGGCGGCAGTTTAACTGGTATCACCGATAATGCTACAGCATCGGTGTTAACACTCGGTGACGCAAACATTAGCATCGATGTTGATTTAAGCATTACCGGACAAGAAATTGTCGGTGATGGTGATATTAATATATCAGGAGATATTACAGCAAGCGGTGCAGGTACTGGCATAATAACCGCTAATAGTTTCATAGGTAATCTAACTGGTGCAGTAACTGGTAATGTAATAGGCAATGTAACAGGCGATGTTGCAGGTAATACGACTGGATATCACACAGGTGATATGACAGGTAGTGTGTTTGCAGATGATTCAACATTGCTAGTTGACGGAGTTTCGTCTTCAATAAATTCAGAAACTTATAAATCTACTACAGGTGATTTTAATTTTACAAATATCGATGGTAGCGATGGCGAAGTTTCGTTAAAAGTAAACGGAATTGAAAATCGAAGTATTTTAGAACTTAATATAAGTAGTGCTTCTGATTTAACTGGTGATCTTGTTACACAATACGGCACTATATTATTTGGTAGAGATGATTTAAACGGTGCTCTTAATACAGGACTAATATTTGGAAGAGAAAATTCTATCTATATCGGCCAAGACAGCGGCGGTGATTTTACTACTGCTGACAAATACATTGTTTGGAAAGATCAAAAATTAGGATTAGGACAAACTGTACCTACAGAAGTTTTAGACGTAGTTGGAAATGCCAAAGCAACAGGCTTTATACAAACAGGATCTTTTACAACTGCCGAACGTGACGCACTTACAGGTGCTGAAGGTATGATGATTTATAACACTACAAACAGTAGATATCAAATATACGAAGATGGCAACTGGTTAAACATGCGCGAAGTATCAAGTGGCGGTGGTGGCAGTACTGACAACTATTCACATTGGAATATTACCGCAGATGATAGTACATTAAGAGTTGTTAACGGACAAGAAACTATTGGTATACTTGGCGGAACTAATATTACTACAACAAGTGATGCAGAAGGTAATATAACTATTACCAATACAGTAGTAGATTTTACTGATTTAGGTGTAACTCCAACTACACTAGCAGGATATGGCATTACTGATGCTTTACAAGTAGGATCTGCATTTGATGTGACAGGAGATCTAACAGGTAGTGTATTTGCTGATGATAGTAGTACTATGATAGACGGTCAAGTTGGCAAGATTGTTGGTCCTATTGAAAGCACAAATCCTGTTCTTACAGGAACAATAGACAGTTCAGATTCAAGTGCAATCACATTTGTTCCAGCACTTGTTATGAACAGCGATGTTACTATAGAAAACAACCTTATAGTTACAAATAAGATTGTTGCAGATACAATCGAAGTTGAAAACATTATTACTAATGCCAGCGGAACACCAGAAATATCAAGTGATACTGATATTATTCTTGCAGCAGGAACAAGAGTTGAGGTATCAACTAGTCCGTTTAAACTAGCAAGTTTTACTACTGTAGAACGTGATGCACTAGCTGCTGAAAATGGCGATATGATTTACAATACAACTGACAACAAATTCCAAGGATATGAGAACGGTGCTTGGGCTAACTTAATCTAAGGGCTAGAAATATGAGTGAACAATATTATTCGTTAGGAACGAATACAGCAGAACAATATATTGAAATACACGATCAACTTTGTGAAGCAACAAATGGGATTGCAAATATTCCAGATAGAGTATGCACATGTACAGATGAAAAAGCACATAGTCTTACAAGAGGAAGTTTTTCCTTAACAGATGCAGAAGCAACTGCACTAAAAGCAGATCCACGCATAAAGTTTATTAATATCGATTACTCAAAATATCCTGAAACATATAAGGCGCCGCCGGACGAACTTTATGCAAGTGCTCCAAAAAACTTTAATAGATACAAAAATACAGTTAAAGTTTACAAAGAAATGGAAACTTCAAACACATTGCCCGGCACACCTGATTCAACAGATATCAATAGAACCAACTGGGGAACATTAAGAGGTAGCACACTAGTCGATCCTTGGATCGAAGGCGGTGACGCAGATAACGTTGTAAAAACAAGTAAAATACCTCAATGGGGAGACGGCAAGCATGTTGATGTCATTGTAGCTGATGATGGTGCTGGATGGATTGGTCACCCTGAGTTCAATAGAGACACAGAAGGCGAAAAACCAAATGGATACGTAGGTGGTAATCTACTACCAGGTAACGGAAGTTGCGATGTACTAGATTTAGTGTTAGATGCACCCTATTATTTAGATCCAGATTATTTTAATGCAGATCCAGATAATAGACTTATAACACGCTGGGATGGTACTATTGTACCTGTAGAAAGTTTTGCAAGAGGTTGGTGGACAAGCACAGGCAATAGAAGTAGTGTATTCAATGCAAAGTTTCCTAGTGCAGGTATCGTATCGTTTATTACAAGCGGATACACAAGAGCATACTGCAACGGTAGTAACACAGCACCGAGCACTGTAGGAGAGCACTGTACGCCCTGTATGGCGCTTACATACGGTAGAACACAGGGCTGGGCATACAACGCTAACAAATGGGCACTTAACTTATATGGCACTAATAGTACTGACATTGAACCAGGCTTTGATTTACAAAAAATATTCCACAATACAAAACCAGTAAATCCTGCATACGGCACACAAGACCCTACTGTAAGTTCAAACAGTTGGGGATATCGTGCAAGCAAAGGCGATAATCCAGGATGGTATCATTTTAGAGAAGATTCACCTGTAACATATGCAGGAACAGGTGCAGAACCTACATTTATCTCGCACATGGGATCACAAGGGGATGGCGGTCGCTGGAAAAGTGAAATGAAAACCAACTCACTTACAACTGCATTAGACGAACTTATCAACAGCGGAGTAATATTTGTGTGTGCTGCTGGTAATAGTAACCAAAAACAAACCAACTGGGGGCATCCTGATTTTGACAACTATATCAGTGCCAACAGCGATGACACTATCGAAGAAAGCAGTTACAGCGAATTTAGTGTAGAAGTTACCGGAACAACCAATAGACGTGGATTTCCGCAACAAGGTGGCAAACATGATTTAAGTGACGGTCTCGGTAGCGATTTCTTTAAGCGTGAACTTACAGTTAATGGTGTACGTATTGTAGGAGCCGGTAGCGTTGGCG
>UEXM01000335.1_pt1 | contig 52478 bp, 38 predicted proteins | sample 1796661 | NCBI WGS metagenome assembly UEXM01 (sample SAMEA4772469, study PRJEB27181) | metagenome | reverse complement strand
CAACAGCATTACAGTGGCAAGGGCAGCCACCAGATAGAAGATGGCGTGCCAGTCGAAGCGGACCAGCATTTCACCGCCGACGACCGGTGACAGCATGGGCATGACGCCCATGACCATGACCAGGGTGGCGATGATGCCGGCGGCCTCATCGGCCGGGTAAACATCGCGCACGATGGCCCGCGCCAGCACCAGACCCACAGCGCCGCCCGCGGCCTGCACGATGCGACCCAGTATCAGCCACTCAATGCTGCCGGCCAGCATGCACAGCAACGAACCAAAAACGGTAATGCAGATGCCTGTGAGCATGACGGGGCGCCGGCCATAACGGTCTGACAGCGGTCCGTATATGAGGGTGGCAATGGCAATGGACAGCATCGACAGGCTGAGCGTGAGCTGAGCGGTGCCCGTGCTGACCATAAAGCGTTCGCGTACCACGGGGATGGCAGGCAGCATGATTTGCATGGCGACCGGTCCCAGGGCGGACGCGCCGGCGAGCAACAGTATCATGCCGCGAGAGAGGGATCTCGGGATGTCGTGCATAAACTGACCTGAAGGTGACGTCAGCGCTGCAGCACGGAGTCTTGTCGTTGCTGCAGGCCGGAATCCTGATTGCTGAAGATAACGCTGTTGCCAAGTAGGGCGACACGCTGGGAACGGTCGATAGTATACGCGAGACTGAAGGTTCTGTCGTGGAACTGGCGGGCCAGACGCTGAGCGGCGCTGTCATCAGCGTCTCCGGCAGCATCGGTGACAGGGTCCGGCGCCTGCAGTTCGACGCAGGACAAGGCATCACCCGAGTGGTCGCGCAGGCACAGGCCAGGCGTGTCGGTCGACAGAATTTCCAGGGGTAGTCCCTGGTCGACAATTCTGAACCTGGGAGAGCGACTCAGGTAGGACACCAGTTCAGCACCTTGTTCGCTGCTGCTGCCCCCGGGGGTGATGGGGAGCGCGAGGCTCAGCCGGCGTAAAATAGTCGGATCCTGACGCAAGGCGGCTGCATAATGCTGCAGCGCCTGCTCCTGTTGACCTGAGCGCCACGCGGCGTTCGCCAGTCTGGCTGATACCCGTGCGCGCAGCATCACCTCCTGCGCCGGCAGTTGTGCCAGTGCCTGCTCTGCCGCAGCCAGCACCGCCGCGTCCCGTCCCTGCTGCGATGCGATCTCGGTCTGATAGGCAAAGACGTAACCCTGATTGAGCGCAAAGGCGCCTTCGCTGGCCGTGCTGGCAAGCAGTTGCTGCATGACGCCCGGGCCGATCAATGCGATCAGTTCCGGTTCCAGCCACTCGGGGATATGAACATCCAGCGGCGCATACGGACGCAGACGATTGGTCAGGGTCCCGGCGTTGGCGAACAGCGAAGCGGCATGACGCGCTGAGCGCCAGGCGCGGAAGCGAGCCGTCAACGCTTCAATGCGCAGACCCCAGGCACCAAAGCGTGACCGGGTGGCAAGGTCTTCCCGGATGCGCTCGTAGCGCATGCGGTGCGCAACACTGTTGACCAGCGCGGCAAAGGAGTCCTTCTGGGCTTCATCAGCGGTGTAGGAACCGGTGCGGTCGGGCTGGTTCAACGCAGTCTGGGTCAGTCGGGCGGCATCATCCGGGTAGCCCGCCAGCATCAGAAAAATGGCACTGACCATAAAATGATCAGCGCGGTTCATGACGCCCACCAACGGCGATTGGCTGTCGCGCCACACCAGCATGTTATCCAGGGCACTGCGGGCGGCATCAAAGCGGCCCTGGTTCATGTACAGGTAAAGCTTGTATATCCAGGGGTTGCCCACGCTGTCCGGATCTATCTGACGCGATGCGCGATCCAGATAGTTTTCTGCTTCCTCAAAGCGCAACAGGTTAAGCGAGACCTCGGATGCGTTAAGCAAATGCACGGTGTCGAGTTCTGTTGCCTGCGAGGCTGCGATGTTCTCGTCCTCGGTCATGGCATTTTCGCAGGCCTGCAGAGACTCCGCGGGTCGCATGTCGGCCAGCTCAACCGCGCACAGCGTATTCCAGGCCCGACTGCGGTCGCGTGGATTGTCGCTGGCAGCCAGTACTTTTTCGGCACTCTCGCGGGCGTCATCGTAGCGTTTCATTTTGATTAACGGCCAACCACGAAAGGACTCGGTATCCTGTCCGTAAATGTCGCTGATCTGGTCGAGATACTGAAGAGACGTTTCCTGATCACCGATCAACTGATGCGCGTAGGATAACTGGCTCAATGTCAGGTAGTGCCATTCCAGGTTGCCGGAGGCCATGGCGCGGCCCAGTGAACTGTAGTTGGTCAGTGATTCGGCGATATTCAGATGGAACAGGGCACGTGGTAAATTGCCTTCCACGCGGAACAGGACTTCGGCCAGCGAGAACTGGGCGCCCGGCGCCTCGGGTTCATCGGAAACCCATTGCTGGGCCAGTTCACGCGCCCGCACATTCTGCCCCAGTGTCAGTGCGTCGCAGATGGCCAAAGCTCGCTGCTGGGTGATGCCGCTCATGCCAAAACACAGACGTTGAGAATTGAACTGGATGGCGTCGAAGCCGTCGTCGCTTTCCTGTGCCTGCAGCGGCGCAGGCATTAGCATCGCCGACAGCAACAGTGCCGTCGCCGGGCCTTTGACCAGTGCGGGCACGCGGGCCAAAACAGTCCTTGTGAGCAAGCGGTGGTGTGACATAAAAACCAGTTTATTTATCGGACGAATGATGTGTCTTGAGCGTGCTTCGTGCCAGCTGTTCCAGTGGCTCACGCATGCAGTCGCGCAGTACCTTGCCGAAATCAGAGACACCTGGCGCTAGCTCGACTCTGTGCGTCAGTACATGCGGCAGCAGCATTTCCAGATCGTCAGCGTTGACATAGTTGCGTCCGCGCAGGGCAGCCAGCACCTGTAGCGCGGGCAGAATCAGCACCAGGCTGCGTGTCGAATTGCCCTGCACTACCCGTTCGTCAGCGCGCAGCGCGCGCGAGATGTCGACCAGCGTGGACTTGATGCCATCAGCAATATAAACGTGCTGGTCAATGCTCTTGCGGGCACTCAGTATTTCATTGCGCCCGACGCGGATGCGGTCGGCTGCCGGGTCGCGGCGCTGTTGCCAGGTGTCCAGTACCGCCAGCTCGGCATCGCGGTCGATATGAGACATGGTGATCTTGAACAAAAACCGGTCCAGTTGCGGCGTCGGCAGTGGGTAGGTGCCGACCAGGTCCAACGGGTTCTGTGTGGCGATGACAAAAAACAACGGGTCCAGCGGGTAGGTGATGTTGTCCACCGTAACCTGCTTTTCGCCCATCGCCTCCAGCATGGCCGATTGCACTTTGGGCGAGGTGCGGTTGATCTCGTCGGCGAGCACGACGTGGGCAAAAATGGGTCCGTGACGGAAGTGGAAAGTGTTGCTGTTGGTGTCGAACACGGGGCTGCCGGTGACATCGGAAGGCAGCAGATCTGGGGTAAACTGGATGCGGCGGAAGGCTGCAATAGGCACCGCGTCCGTTGCATCCGACGGCGAATGGTCATCGACAATGGCTTCGCCCAGGGCTTTGGCCAGTGTGGTTTTACCGGAGCCGGGGAAATCTTCCAGCAGCACATGCCCGTCCGCCAGCAGAGCAATAACAGTCAGTTCGATGACCTGGTCACGCCCGATCACCTGAGCGCGCACGGCCCCCGCCAGTCGTTGCAGGACATTACTGGCTTCGCTCAGGTCCGGGGTTGTCGAGGCTTCCGCTTCCATCACTTGCATCGTTCACTCCTGCTTACATGCTTGAAAATAAATCTCGGGGAATACAGGCTACCGGCTTGTCAGCCAGGGCGCCGGATGTAACACGGCGATGAACCGCCGCCACTGGGGCTGTGACCTGGTCAGTTCCAGCTGCAATTGTTTGCGCAATTGCTGCCAGTATTGTCGGCTAGCCAGCGCGTCCTGATCCGATATTTGCCAGCCACCGGCCGGCGCCAGGCCATAGCCAGGAGCCACGCGCAGGTGATCTTCGGTGAGAACACCGAACACGGGTGCTGCTGGCGCCAGGCGGCGGGCAAAGGCTTCCCGGCTTTCGCCGTGTCGACGCGCTATGCCATAACTTGCCAGCGTATCGAGAGCCGCGCGGTATTGCAGCCGGTACTGGTTCTGCGCGCGGGCCCAGGCGGGCACCTGGGTACGATAGAACCGGATCAGATAGGCGGCAAGCAGCAGGGCACTCAGCAACAGGGCGATGCCTCGGGTGATGTTCACCAGTGACCAGCGGCTGTCGCCTGTCTGATCCTGCAGAAAGGCCTCAAAAGCGGCGTCGTCGCGCAGCATGTCGGCAAGCATTTGTTGCAGTGAGTCCTGCGGATCGGTGGACATATCCACCAGTGTCTGTGCAGGTGTCGGGTCGACGATGACCCAGCCCAGATCCTGCAGATAGATCTCCGGCCAGGCATGGCCATGTACAGCCTGAATCAGCAATGCGGAGCCGCCGGCCCTGTTGGCAGAGGGAACCGAGTAGCCGACACCCACACGTGCCGGAATGCCGAGGCTGCGATACAGGTAGGTGGCAGCGTAGGCAAAATGGATACAGTAACCGGTCATGTCACCAAACAGAAACGAGGCTGCCGGGTCAGTGGCATAGGCGTGTTCGTTGGCCAGACTGTAGATGCCGTTAGTGTCCAGCCAGTCCTTGACGGCCAGCGCTTTGGCGTAAGGGTCCTCAGCGAACTCTGCGCGCAGGTTGGCAATCAGCTCGTTGGCAAACTCACCGTAGCGCGGGTCATCGGGCATTTCCAGATACTCTGTCCATTGCGCCACAGTCCAGTCGGGCGAGCCTGCCTGGCGGCCGATCAGGTCCGGGAAGCTGAATTCAGGTACCAGTGATTCAACCGTGTAGGTCTGTCGGAAGCGCAGGCTGTTGGGATTGGGAGCACGCTCAAAACGCACCGGTGCGTCCAGTCCGAACGGGCTGCGGTGGGGCGTCAACAGGCCAATGGTGGTGGTGACGCTGCGACGTTTGTCCGGTGCCGGAACCTGGTCTGATACTTCAATGGGTGAGGCCGGAAATTCACTGACCAGATCCTGATCCAGGCTGTCATCCTCGGCTGTCCACAACAGTGTGCCGTTAAACTGGGAGTAGGCTGACTCACGAAAATAGTAGGCACCGCTGTCGGGTTCGTAGTCATCGCGGAACAGGACGATGGCAACGGGAGCTTCGCGATCGCTGGCATCGTTTTCGCCATCACGGAACGGATTGTCCGATTGCGAGCCACCACCTGCTGCCGATTGTCCGGTCAGTCCCAGGTCATCGGTGAGACTTGGGGTGGGCATGCCAAAGAACTGAACGTAGGCCAGCAGCGAAAAGCACAGCACGGCGAGCACGGAAAAATGATAGGGCAGGCGCTTGTGATTGTTTTCCATCATTAACAGCACTGCCAGCGCCAGCACCGCGATGACGCCAATCGCCATCAATATGGACGATGGGTCGATGCCGCGTATCAGGGCAAAATCACCAATGAAATACGGCCTGTCGATCATGCCGCGCTGATGGGCTGCCAGCGTAATGACAAACGCACTGGCGACAAACAGCAGTTCCGGAATACTGCCCCAGCTATGGCGGCGCGCCAGCAGGCGAAGAGTCAGGCCGATGCCGGCAGCCAGCAATACCCAAAACAGCATCTGCCCGAGTTGGTAGCTCGCCATGGCGCCCACGGTTTGCGCGATCAGCGAGGTGCCGGTTAGCCAGTTGGCGACGGCGGCGCCGACGGCAAGAGTGATAGCGATGATCAGTACGATCAGGGGTGAGCGCAGGCGGAACAGGCGCGCCCCGGCATGCTGACGATCCAGCCACAGACAGGCCAGCAGGCAACCGGAAAAAGCAGCAGCGGAGCCGGCAACGGTCGTCAGCGGGGTGCTCAGCACCCAGCAGGCGATGGCCAGGATCAACGCCCTGATCACACTTTGCTGAGCGCGTGGTAGTGATCCCGGGGTCAGGGCCCGGTTGTGCTGAGTGATCTCAATCATGGATTGTGTCAGTCATAAGTCAAAAACATTAAACCCTTTTCAGGAACTGGTCAAAAGACAGACCGGTTTGCCGGTCAACCATTACAACATGCGCCCCCAGTTTGTGAAACTCAAGCATCAGTTGTCTTAGCGTGGCGGTGCTTTGCGCGTCCTGGTGGCGTTCCTGTTCGCCACTGGCCAGCAGCAGGGCCTGCCACCACGGCGCGGGCTGTTCGTCGCTGATGCCGTCGGTACTGAACACGACGGAAAACGGTCCGGGGTTGGACTGCAGTGTCCGCTTCAGGCGCTGTGTCCAGGGGCCGGGTGTCGCCGGTGCAAAAATGATGCAGGCAGACTGGGCCGACCCCTGTCGCTGCAGAAACCGATCCAGTCCGTAGTCCGGGGTAACGGGTTGTGAGCGGGCATTGACCTGGCGCGAGCCGGCAAGCAATGGCAGTGCGGCGGCCACCGAGCTGGCGGTATCTTCACTGGCATCGGCGCCAAACACCCAGGGTGAACCGATGGCGCCCTGCGTCAAGGCAAAGCGGGCAACACCTGCCGCCGCTTCGTCAGCGTCACCGGTCACCAGATAGGCCAGGGTGCGTTCGGTGTGGAACACACTTCTTTCCGCCAGCCGGACGTTAAGGTGCCGGTTGCGGGCATAGACCCGCCACATAATGTCACGCACCGAATCGCCGGCCGCGTAGCGCCGAATGTCCATGCGATCACCTTCCGGACGTCCGGCAGGGTTGGGTATGCCGTCTTCGGACTCCATGGAGCGCAGCACAGGCAGGGTACGGAGTCGACCGGTCTGCGGCAGCACAAGCAACGGCATCTGCTGCGACTGGCGCCATGAAAAGCGACACAGGCCCAGTACATCGCGCAAGGTAAACAGTCTTACCAGATGGTGACTGCGGCAGCGCCGCCAGGGCGTGATCTCCTCATCGACAGAATTGTCGTCGGGATTGATCCGGTTGACAGTGGTGAACCGGTCCGGCGCCGTGACGCGCCACTCCAGTGTCATCAGTGGCAGCCAGGCGAGCGCGGGCATCCGGAATCCGGTTTCATTGGGAAATCCCGCCTCTGCCTGACAGGCGGGCAGGGACGTGCCGACAAGGCGGCGCAATCGTCTGCGCAGCAGCAACCCGGTCACGGTCACCATCAATACACTGAAAATGACAATACTCAGGGCGCACACGGTCAGCGCGAACACGACCAGGTCCATGCGCTGGTAACCAAAGCCCTGCAAGGCCAGCAGTGCCATGGCAAGCACTGCGAGACCCGCCACAGTGAAGGGGAAATGGGGACGAAGGTGAGTGCTCCGGGCTGTCGCCCAGCGTTGCAGGCGTTGCCATCGTGACCCCATTGAGTGGTGGCTGGCAGCGGACATCAACGCGGGTCCTCATTGCTCTGATGTTTCTGCGCACGCGCCAGGCATCTGGCCATGATTCTGTTGTTGCGGCTGTGCACCAGGTGCCGGGCATTAAGCAGTTGCGGAATCTCGATAAAAACCATGGCCGTCAGCAACATCAGGCCATAAACCACCTGATCGGTGCCCAGCAGCAGCGTCAGCCCGGTTGCAGTCAGACCGCCATTGACAATACCTCGCCCCCAGCGGGCCAGATAAAAATGATGCAGCCCCAATGGGAACAGCCGGTTCAGCAACAGATAGCGATCCGGGCTCTTCAGTCTCGCGCTTTCCAGCGTCAGGTAGTACTGACGCTGGTGGTCAGGCAGGCTTCGGATCTGCTCCCGCAGTTCATGTTCTTCCAGATTAAGTTCTTTTTCAGAAAACATGTGCGGATACGTCTCTTAAGCGATGTCGCTTAGCCGGAGTTGCCGTTGATGGGTTTCATTCAGGTCGCTGCCACGCTATTCATTTTGTCCTGATGTTTCTGCCAGAGCACAACAGCTATGACCAAGGCTGCGCCGGCAATATGGTGATAAACCGTTAACGGCGCCCACATCAGTAGACCGGCGCCCACGGCAAGCATTGCAGCGGTGAGCAGGTTGAGCGGCCGGTCCAGTCGCCACTGTAACAGACCTGCCAGGGCAAAGAGACCGATGCTGGCCCAGAAAAAGGTATAAAAGCGTTCTGGCCAGGTGCCCGAGATCAAAGGTGAATAGGCGAACAACACGGGCACCAGATACAGACCTTTGGCTATTTTCCATGAGGTCACGCCTGTTGCCATGGGTTTGGTGCCGGCGATACCCGCTGCCGCGAACGCCGCCAGACAAACCGGAGGCGTCACGTTACTGTCCTGCGACAACCAGAATATGATCAGGTGCGCACTGAGCAACATGCCGGTAAGCAACTCCGGGCTCAGTAGCTCCTGGCGCAGTATCTGACGCATTTCCAGCGGCATTTCCCGCAGCGCTACTATCGGATCGCCACCAAACAGATTCAGGGTAGCGGTAACACTGGCCGGCAGATCGGTGGCCTGCAGTGCTGCCAGCATCTGGTCCTGAGCGATGAGATCGTACAGGATGGGTGCGGCCAGCGTTGCCAGTACGATATAGGAGGCGGTCACCGGCAGGCCCATGCCCAGAATAAGCGACGCCAGGGCAACCAGTACCAGACTGATCAGCAGACTGCCCTGGGCCCATTCCACGATCATCAGGGAAAACGCGTTGCCAACACCTGTGGTTGTCACCACCATGATGATCAGTCCCACTGCAACCAGCAGCAGTGCGGTTGACACCATGGTGCGGACACCATCGACGGTGGCTTCAAAAATATCGCCGGCTTTCATCGGTGTGGGTGACAGCCACGAGGACGCAATGACCGCCAGGATCGCTACCGCGGCAGCGCGAATCGGGGTATAACCGGCCACCAGTAATCCCACCAGTACCGCCAGCGGGATAATGAAGTGCCAGCCCTGTTTGACCACCAGCCAGATGCTTTCGTGATCGCCCGCTTTGTCTGCCAGCAGCCCCAGGCGTTTGGCTTCAATACGAACAAAAAAGATCACCGTCAGATAGAAAAGCAGTGCCGGCAATGCGGAGACGGCAATAATATGCAGATAAGGAATCTGTGTGTAACTGGCCAGAACAAAGGCACCTGCCCCCATGATGGGGGGCATCAACGCGCCGCCAGTGGAAGCTGCCGCTACCACACCGGCTGAGAACTGGGCCGGGAACCCGGAGCGTTTCATCATGGGGATGGTAATGACGCCTGTTGAAACTGTATTTGCCACCGCGGATCCTGTCACCGACCCCATCAGGCCCGAGCCGACCACAGCCACAATACCGGCGCCACCGGTAAAACGTCCGGCCAGGCAGCGCGCGAAGTTGACGATAAAGTCACCGGCGCCGGACTTGAGCAGGAAAGAGCCAAACAGGATGAACATGAAGACATAGGTCGCCGAAATATTGGCAGTCATGCCGAACATGCCTTCTTCACTGAAGTAACTGCGGTACAGCACTGTTTCCAGGCTCAGGCCGGGGAACGAAAAGACGCCGCTGATGTAGCGGCCCATGAACAGAATGTAACTCAGCGAAATCAGAATCAGTATGGGCATGAACCAGCCCGTGGTGCGACGCGTGAACTCAATGGCCAGTGCTATGGCCAGCGCTGTGATGACGTAGTCAGAGAGGATGAATTCGGCTTCACGGGCATACAGCGCATCTTCGAACAGAATAAGGTAAGCAGTGATTGTTACCGCAACCACTGCCAGCACGATATTCAATACTTTTATCGGCAAGCGGGGAGTCACACCATCCGCATCTTTTTCATTGCTGGACAGTGCACACAGCGCGACAAAACCACCAAAGTGGATGGCAGAGAACCACAGTTCCGACATCGTGGCAAAAACATTGACGTAGACATGAAACAGGGCAAACAAAAAGGCAGCCCATTTCAGTAAAGGTGTTCTCATAGTGCGGACTCGCTGGTTTTATTGTTCTGTGGTGCTGCTTTCTGTGTTGGTGTCACTGGTGTATGGCAGGCTGGCATCTGCTGGCCGGTCATCGCCGGGCAGAATCAGATGCGGCGCTATCTCAAGCCCCTGTTCGCGATAGAAGCGAATGGCGCCCGGGTGCAATGGTGCTCCCAGTCCGCGCACGGCACGATCCAGCCTCATGTCACGCGTGGCACCGTGAATTTCCTGCAAGGCCGCCAGGTTCTCCCAGATGGTGCGGGTGATGTGGTAAACAACATCTTCCGGCACATCGTCACGAACCGCGAGCACATTGGGGCTGGAGATGGAGCGCACCAGCTCGTTCTGATTGGGGTAGGTGCCGGCAGGCAGGTCATACCAGTCCCACAGGTCGTAGCGCCGATTGATCGCGTCCAGCTCGTCCTGGGTGAAATTGAGCAGGGTGATGCTTTCGCCCATCTGGGCAAAGGCCTGCGTAATGGCGCTGACCGGCGCACCGGCAGGCACGTTCATGCCGACAATATTGCCATCCTGGATGGCGTTGGCGGAGCCACCGTAGCCCATGTACGCCAGCGACAGGCGATTTTCGTAGTCGATCTCCAGCGCATCAAAAATGTAACGGCCGGTCTGTTCTGCGCCCGAGTTGCGTGCGCCCAGCACGAAGCGTTCGCCGTCCAGGTTGCGGAAGTCCTGCATGGTGCCGCTTTCAACCAGTTCGGTCATCAGTACAAAATGCTCAACATTGTGCCAGACCGCGCCCACTGAGCGCAGGTGGGTCTGCGGGCGGCCAATGGGGCCTTCGCCGTTCCAGCCCCAGGCGGCAAATGGCCCTTGCAGCAGGGCGAACTGAGCCTGGTTATCGCGCAGCAACTTGATGTTCTCCAGCGAACCGGCAGAGCTGATGGCTGACAGGCTGATGTCATAGTCTTCGGCAAGTTGGGATTTGGCGATGGTGGCGATGGCCACCCCTATGGGATAGTAGGCGCCGCCGGTGGTCGCTGTGGTCAGAATAAAGGGCCGGTTGCTCGCCAGCTCATCCGAGCAGGAAGCGAGTGACAGGGCGCCAAGCAAGAGTATTATCAGACGTGTCTTCATGGGCGCAGATATAATCACATTTCCCCGCAAAGCTCAATCAGGCGGCGCGCATTGCAGTGCCAGACAGAGAATATCATGGTCAGCGCTACCAGTTTACCTGTGCTTCTATTTATCATATTGATGTTTCAGGTTTTTTTTGGGATTATTAAAGGTCTATGGCTGGTTTCCAGAATGACACACAAAAGGATGGTTTGAGTGACATTTGATATCGCACTGGTATTGAGCATTCTGCTGGTAGCGGTGCTGCTGTTTGCCACCGACAAATTGCGCATGGATGTCGTTGCACTGCTGGTGTTGTGCTCGCTGGCGGTGACCGGGCTGGTCAGTCCGGAGGAAGCCATCGCCGGTTTCAGTCATCCAGCCGTGATCACCATCTGGGCCATGTTCATTCTCAGCGATGGCCTGACCCGCGCCGGCATCGCCGATATGATGGGGCAACGTGTGATCAAGGTGGCCGGCAACAGTGAAGTGGCGCTGGTGGTCACCTTCATGCTGTTGGCGGGGCTGTTATCTGCTTTCATGAACAATATCGGCGTAACCGCGCTGCTGCTGCCCGTGGTGGTGGGTGTTGCCCGTCAGGTCGGTGCAACGCCATCGCGACTGCTGATGCCCATGGCATTCGGCTGTCTGCTCGGTGGTGCTCTCACCCTTATCGGTACACCTCCCAATCTGCTGGTCAGCACTGCGCTGCAGGAAGCCGGCTTCGAAGGTTTCGGATTTTTCGACTTTGCACCGATAGCGGTGCCGGTACTGCTGGTAGCCACCGCGTTTGTGGCGCTGATTGGCCGGCATTGGCTACCGGCGCGGGATCCGGTAGCGGAGACCGGCGATAGCCGGGATCTGCGGGAGCTGTACAGTCTGCAGGAGCGCATTTTTGCTGTTCAGGTACCCGATGAATCGCTGCTGGTGGGTAAAAGTCTGGGCGAAGCCGGTCTGACCACCGCGGCCGGGTTAATGATCATTGCACTCAGCAGAGGCGGGCATACGCAGGCGCTGCCGTCGTCGGTGACCCGTTTGCAGGCGGGCGATATTCTGCTGGCCCAGGGGCGACTGGATCGCTTCAAGCTGCTCAGGCAATGGAGCGAGTTGTCCATTGAGCGTGAAGCGCCGGTTTTGCACGACCGGCTGCTGGAAGACGCCGGGCTTTACGAGGTAACCCTGAGTGAGGACTCTTCGCTGGCCGGCAAAAGCATGACGGCGGCGGAGTTCTACGAATCAACACAATCCTGGCTGCTTGCTGTGCTCAGCGGCGAGACGGTGCGCCGGACACGTCTGGCTGACTACACCTTTGTCAGTGGCGATCAACTGTTGATTCAGGGCGACGAGAAGGTGCTCAAAACCCTGCGCGAAAAATACCAGTTGATTGGTGTGACCCCGCTCGACAAGGAGCGCGTGCAGCAGAAGTATCACCTGGATGAACGTCTGTTGGTGTTGAAGGTGCCCAAGGAGGCATCTCTGGCCGGGCGGAGCGTGGGCGATACCCGCCTGGGCAAGGCTTTTGATCTGCGTTTGCTGGCCATGTTCCGGGATGGCGAGTTTATCCGGCCGTTACCGGCCGAACAGGAGATACAGGGCGGTGACCTGCTGCTGGTGCAGGGCCGCCAGGAAGACTTCGATCTGCTCCGTGGTTTGCAGCAGTTGCGCATGCTGGACGATGCCACGCCCTACATGAAAATTTTTGAGCAGGGCAAGCTGGCGATGGTGGAAGCCATCATGCATCCGCACAAATGGATCAACAACAAAACTGTCGCTGACCTGAAACTCAGGGAAGCCTGGCAGGTGGAAGTGGCTGCGCTTTGGCGTGGCGGCCGGCCCTACCGTTCCGGTCTGGGCGATATGGAGCTGCAACGTGGTGATGCCCTGCTACTGGTAGCTCCCATCAAGCAACTGGCGGCACTTAACAGGAATCGCGACCTGATCATCCTGAACCCGGTGTCGGCACCCGAAGTAGACAAGTCGCGGGCGCCCATCGCTGTGGGCAGTATGGCGCTGGTGGTCTTGTTGTCCATCTTTGGCCTGATGCCGATTTATATCGCAGCACTGATAGGTGCCACGTTGATGGTACTCGGGCGTTGTCTGAACATGGAGCAGGCTTACAAAGCCATTCACTGGCGCTCCATTGTTTTGCTGGCCGGCATGATGCCATTGGGCGCCGCGATGCAGGGGAGCGGGGCGGCTGCCTATCTGTCGCAACAGTTATTGCAGTTGACCGGAGGATACAATCCCTGGCTGACCGTGGCAGGACTGTACTTTCTCACCGTTCTGGGCACGTTGATCATACCCACAGTGGTCCTGGTGGTGCTGATGGCTCCCATTGCGCTGTCGGTAAGTATTGGTCTGGGCGTGCAACCGCATGCTGCCATGATGGCTGTAGCACTGGCGGCGGCAGTGAGTGTGGCGAGTCCGGTAGCGCATCCGACCAACGTGCTGGTGATGGGGCCGGGGGGTTATCGGTTTGTCGATTTTCTGAAGCTGGGGTTGCCGCTGACTTTACTGATCTTTGTTGTGGGCGCAATCCTCATGCCGATCGTCTGGCCACTGTAGGGTTTACGCCCGCAACAAAATATTCCGACTTATTTCATCTGCGAGAAATCGGTTGCTGTCATGTATTTGCGTTCCACGCCCTGCAGAATGGCGCCGTCGCGATTGGACTCGTCATTGACCACCGCCCATGCCGGATCAGAACCAAATGCCCGCCAGGATGCGTTGGCGGCGTCGCGGCTGTCATGTTTCAGCAGGTAAATCAGCGTATTTTCTGCTGCTTCAGGGTCGGTAGGCACCCAGTAACCGATATTGGTCATGCCGTGTTTTTCAAACAGCGCCATGGTGTGATCACGGAACCGGGTCAGCAGTTTGTCCAGATTGCCGGGCGTTGCGGTATACGTGCGTAGCTCAAACACCGGGCCTTCCTGTGCCTGGGCATGAACCGGGAGCAGCAGCGCCGCCAGTACAACAAACGAAGCCGACGCCAGGGTGTTAATCATTCTTTTGTACATTGTTGTTTTCACGATCAATCTCCTAGTTATGCAGTGACTGCAGAGGAGCAGGAGCGTAACAGAAAGCACAGACAGACAACAAGCAACTCGCGACTGTAAGGATGCATGGAAGGGCATTGCCCCCATCAGGGTGTTAGTGTCTAATACCAGCAACAGCCTGCGACAGTCACCAGCTTGTCAGGTCGAAACGGAGTAAGGGTATGACGGTAGACCAGTTGATGATTATCGCCATTCTGGTCTGCAGTGTGGGTATGTTCATGTGGGGCCGCTGGCGCCACGATATGGTGGCCGGTGGTGCCTTGTTGGCATGTATCCTGACCGGGCTGGTGCCATCTGCCGAAGCCTTCGCCGGCTTCGGTCACCCGGCGGTGGTCACCGTGGCTTGCGTGCTGGTGCTCAGTTACGGTTTGCAGGTTACCGGCGCGGTTGATGCGCTGGCGCAAAAAGTATTGCCAGCCAAAGCCGGTCAGACATTCAGTATTTTTGCCTTGACCGCGCTGGCGGCAGTTCTTTCCGGATTTATGAACAATGTGGGCGCGCTGGCGCTATTAATGCCAGTTGCCATTCAGGTGGCTGTTAAACAGAACCTGCCACCGGGGCGCGTGCTCATGCCCCTGGCCTTTGGGTCGATACTGGGTGGCACTACCACGCTGATCGGCACACCCCCCAACCTTATCGTTTCAGGTTTCCGCGAAGAAGCGGGCATGGGCCATTTTGCCATGTTCGATTTCACCCCCGTCGGTCTTTCCATCACGGTTGTCGGCATATTATTTGTGGGGCTGATAGGTTGGCGCCTGGTGCCCGCGCGGCGTAATGCGGAGTCTGCCAGCTTTGACACCGGCACTTACCTGACCGAAGTACGCATCCAGAGCGAGAGCAAGGCAGTAGGCAAAACCTTGCGTGAAGTGGAAGTGATTCTGGAAAAAGCGGATGCCCAGATTGTGGGTCTGGTTCGTGGCGAGGTGCGTGTCATTGCCCCCTACTCACGACGGGTGTTGCGGGAACACGATATTCTGGTGATAGAGGCGGAACCCGAATCCCTGGGGGCAGCATTGTCCAGCCTGGGATTGAAGCTGGAAGAAGAAGTACTTGAGATCAGCAGTGAGCAGGACGACGCCGACGATGAGGAGTCCGGCGATGCCCGGAAGGCTGACAGCAAACCAGCGCGTTCAGCCAGACGCGAAACCGGGACGGCCGTCAAAGCAGACTCGACCGCTGGCAAAAATTCCGAGCGCAGTGCAGAAAAAGGTTCCGAAAAAAGTTCAGGAAAAACTTCAGCAAAGGGAGCCGGCAAGAAAGCCGGCAACGAGTCGACAGGCGAGGGCAAAAGCGGCACCAATAAGGAAGGCGACGCTGACACCAAGACACCCACCAAATCAGATGAGTTGGTGATTCAGGAGCTTGTGGTGATGCCGGGCTCTCCATTGCAGGGTCGTTCGGCAACCGACATTGAATTGCGCACGCGTTATGGTATCAACCTGCTGGCAGTGTCCAGGCAAGGGCGACGCTCCATCAAACGTTTGCGCTCAACATCCATCCAGGCCGGCGACGTCCTGTTAATGCAGGGCGTACCCGAGGCGGTGTCCGGGTTCGCCGGCGATTACCGTTGCGTACCCTTGGCAACCCGGGATATCCGGGTGCCGGTCAAAGGTCAGGCTGTGCTCGCAGTGGCAATTTTTCTTGCCGCCATCTCAGTGACGGCACTGGGCCTGCTGCCAGTGGCAGTGTCGTTTTCGGCGGCCGTGCTGGCGTATATGGCAGTGCGCATCGTGCCGCCACGTGCCGTGTATGATGCCATTGACTGGCCGGTCATCGTGTTGCTGGGCGCCTTGTTGCCGGTGGCCGGAGCGATGGCCAGCACCGGCACGGCGGATGTGCTGGCGACGGCATTGCTCGACTCGGTGGCGCAGGGCAATCCGGTGGTGGCGCTGGCCTTGGTGCTGATCGTTACCATGACGCTGTCGGACTTTATGAACAACGCAGCGACGGCAGCGGTAATGTGTCCGCTTGCCATCAGTATTGCAGCGCAGTTGGGAGTGAATCCTGACTCGTACCTGATGGCGGTGGCAATCGGAGCGTCCTGCGCCTTTCTGACACCGATCGGACATCAGAACAATACCCTGATTCTTGGTCCCAGCGGATTCAAATTCGGTGACTACTGGAGGCTGGGTCTGCCCGTGGAAATCGTGGTGGTTGCTGTCAGCATGCCCGTGCTGTTGTGGGTATGGCCCTTATAGGATTACGGGTCTCGCTTTTCCGGTTGCGGCTGTTGAGGTTTTTGATTGGACGGTACTTCCTCATCTGCCTGGTTCATCAATACCCAGGCGCCGCCGAACACACAGCTGATCAGGGTAATGCTTAGCACTACCGCCAGCCGGTAGGGCATGGCGATGTAAACGCCGCCGAAGCGGTCGGCGGCAAAGGCGAGCAGGTTGACAATGACAAGTGCGCTGATAAAACTGATCCAGACTATTTTTCGCATTATTTTCTGTCCTGGTTGTTGCGTTGGTTATGACCATCACGGCGGCACTGTTGCCGGCGCCGGATCAGTCAAACCCGGATAACCATAATACTCCGGTCACGGCAGTCTGACTGCGTTCAAGAAAGACGACGATATCGTCATTGCCATTGTTGTTCAGGTCAGTGGCAATGATGTCGCCGCGTTGTGCCTCGCGGGGCAGTGCCAGGCTGACGTCGGCCTGCTGCCCACTGACAGCATTGAGGTCACGATTGATCTCGATGTCAAACTCGTCAATGATGCGCCTGACGTCGATTTCATAATCATCGCGTGTCCGTTGGTAGCCAATAGAGGCGAGGAAGCGATCGTCATCGATTTCAGATTCAGGCGCCAGTGCGCTATAGAAGACGTTGACCTGATCGTCGAGCAGCACCAGCAGGTCTGCCATGGCAGCACCGGGCTGAGCAGCGGCGGCCTGTTCAGCGGCCAGCAGCGCGCGTGATGTGGGCACGATGGTTTCGGTGCTGCGGGCACGATCGCGCACCTCTTCAACCGAGCTGATCATTCTGACGGCCGACGGAAACCGGAGCGCGACAGTGATTCGGCGCGCCGGTCGCCGTGCAAAGGCATTGCCTTCGTTAGGATAGACAAAGGCTTCTATATTGATGGTGCCCGAAATCGCCAGCCACAGAAATACATCACCCAGGGAGATCTGTTCCACCCGCCACAACCAAAGGTCGGGCTGTCCGTCGTCATTCTCATCCTGCAGGAATACACTCAGCACGTTGCCACCCGAACGCAGAATCTGGTCGGCCTGATCGAATTCGATGCCGTCAGCACTGCCCAGATGCAAGGCGACCCGTCCGCCTTCACGCAGGATCATGTCATCGATACCATCGCCATTCATGTCCTGCAGAATCTCTTCATGAGTCAGCGCCAGCACACCGGTCAGGTTGGCAAAGTCGAGCTGATCGACATCAAATTCGCCCAGGCGTTCGCGAATGGCCGTGCGGTCAATACTGTAATCCGGCGTGGCTGAAAAGTAGTCACCACTACCGTCCGGGCTGGCCAGAAACACGTCAAAGCGCTGGTCGGTATCCGATACCAGATCGGGGCGACCATCGCCATTGACGTCACGCAAAGCCAGCAGCGGAATACGCAGACTCTGGCCGACATCACGGGTGAGATCGACGGCCTGCTGGCGTCTGTTGTCAGCGCCAATGACACCGAGGTTACGGGGGTTGTCCGGCGTCAATATCGTGCGCAGCTGCATGTCCGATGAGATGGCCAATGGCTGCTGGTAACTGTCGTCGGCATTGCGGATATGCAATGACAATTGACCGGCACCCGGAATGATCAGGTCATCGAGACCGTCATCGTTGATGTCGCGGGAGAAGTTGAGGCGATAAACACCCTGTCCCAGAAAGCCTGTGAGACCCGAGAGCAGTGCCGTGGCCTCAACGAACTGTCTGTCCTCGACCTGCCATCGCAGAATCCGGTTGCCATCAATCAGCGCAATCAGGGACCAGGCTTTGTTGTTAGTCTCTGAAGCATAATTATCGCTGATGTCCCAGCCTACGGCGTTACCGGGCAAACTGAGTTGCGTGCCCGGGGAAGAGAAATCGAACCCGGCTGGCGTCTGAAAGTACAGGCTGATGGTGTTGCCGGCGAAGGTCATCATGTCATCAAGGCCGTCGCCATCGGCATCGGCGACCAGCATGCGTTCAGTGTCCGCCGCGAGTGTGAAAGCAAATTGCCGATAACCCGGCAGGCTGCTACTGGCGCCGGTTTGGGCCTGGGCGTTTAAGGCGGGCAGACCTTGGCACAACAGTAAACCTGTCAGTGCGAAATACCCGGCTGTTTGGTGACGTGGTCTTGCAGCTAACCATTTCATGGTGAAGAAACCAGGACAGTCATGGAATTGGAGTGGTTCAGTAACAGGTCGGGAATCCCGTCCGCGTTCAGGTCCTGTACGCTGAATCCGATAATGGTGCGCTGTGGCACGTATTGCCAGAAAGGAGTGTCGGCAAACTGCAGATTGCTGTTGATTGCCTTGGCTGCCAGTGTGCCGTCGGCGGTCAGGTAAAGTGCGTCAGCCCGACCATCGCCATCGAGGTCAGTGTCGATCACGATGGGACTGGAAAGACCGCGAATACTGCTGGCGGAAAAACTCTCCTCAAGGCTGAAATCCGGCCGGTTGTTGAAGCGATGCTGGTCCTGATTGTTGTTACTGCCATACAACAACTGGGTGCGCACAATGCTGGTGTTGCGAATCGCATTGACCACCGGAATGGTGTAGTAACTGATACTGAGCTCGGGGTGTCCGTCGCCCAGAATATCATTGATGTTGAGCTGCAGGTCGTAGCCACTGAAACGCATGACCTGATCGGGTTGATCAAAGTCGAAATGTCCGCCCCGATTGAGGTAGAAATGCACAGTCCAGTCATTGGCATCCTCCACCACGCGGACGACATCCGTCAGGCCGTCGCCGTTGATGTTCTGCAGCAGGATATCGCCCTCCATATCGATGGGGCCTTGCCAGTCCGGTTGCTCGCTGTACGTCCCGTCGCTGCGTTGGGCGAGCACATTGATCTGGCCACGGATATCGTTGCCAATATTCAGGAACACAATATCGTCGCTGTCGCTTTGTGTCATGTTGCGCAGTACTGCCGGCGGCAGCCAGACACTGCGGTCGAGCAGGACGTTGCTGTCGTCGCTGTCGGCATGATCCAGGAAGTCTTCAAAGGCGGTATTGGGACGTGCATTGATCCTCACCACCAGTCCGTCCTGCCGATTGAACTGTACCTGTGTGGACAAGCGTCCGGCAGTGTCTGGCAGATCGGCCGGGTCCAGGTCCTCATTGACGGTACTAAAGCGATGCGCGAGTGTGAACTGTTCATCCGGTGCGCCATACCAGACACCGTAAGTCTCGGGACCGGGCAATAACAGATCAACGTGGCCGTCGCCGTTGATATCTTCGGGCGGTGGCAGAAACTCAACGACTCTGCGGTCAGGAATGGCAGCGGCCAGCGACCAGTCGAACAGCGGGCGAATATTGCCGCTGTAGCCGTCGATGGCACTGGACAGGCTGAACGCAGCGGTGCCGGTAAACAGCAGTAACTCAGCGCCGGGTTGTGGCCGCAGGTCGGCGAAACTGACTGCGACAATTTCCGGCACGATAGCAATATAACGCGATGCCTGGGCGGGGAACCGGTTGTTGGTCTGTTGCAGAAAGACCAGCAATTGTCTGCCGGTATCGGCAGTCCACTGTGGCAGAATCAGATCCTCACGTCCGTCGCCGTCCAGGTCGGCCATGGCCAATCGATTGGGCCATTCCGGACTTGGGATTTCTGACGCGATGTAGTTGAGCTGGCGCGGCTCACTCTGTGCAAGAGCACCCGGGCCGGACAGACTGATGCCGGCTATCAGCCATGCCGCTACTAATGTGAGACGCTGACCGCGCATATCAATCCTCAATCAGTTCACCATAGTCACTGGCGGTGCGGAACAGTCCGAGCACGTTGTACTCACGTTCGGCACCGTTGCGCTGATAGGAAAATAATGAAAATAGGATCAGGTCGCCCACATTGAGACGGGTCTGGTCCGGGCTCAGGGTTGACTGATAACTGAACAGCGGCCACAGGCTGAGCCGGGTCAGTTTGCGACCGGGGTGCCACAGATCAAGGCGCTGGCTTCGTATAATATTGTTTCGACTGACGGTCAGCGTGACTGATTGCCCGGCACGGTAATCTTGCGTCAGCGTGGACACCAGCCCCTGTGCAGATTCAATGAGCCTGTCATCAACGGCGAGGATGATATCGCTAATACCAATATCGGCTGCCGCCAACGGGCTGTCTGTGAACAAGCGCACCACACGGGCGCCGGAGACCCGACTGCCGTTCCGGTCCTGCAGCAGTTCGGTGCTGAACCCTGCGCGCAACAACACTGGCTCAGCCCGGTACAATTCGACGGGTTCTGTCTGTTGATCCAGGACCGGCCTGACCTCCAGCGTTGTCATGAACACCGTGGTGTTGCGGCGCACTTCAAACGCAAAGCGGCGCGCCTCGGTGGTCTGCACAGCCAGTGCATCAAGCACATCAGGATGATTCGTGTCGGCGCCGTCTATACTGAGGATGATATCGCCGGCGCGGATACTGGCCCGGTCAGCGGCGCCGCCGGGCGCGACCGCGCGCACCCGGATTCCGGGCAACACACTGATATTGGTCAGGGAGTCACTCTCATTGACGCCGGCAGTCAATCCGAAATTAACACCGGGTGCCTGCGGTGCCCCGGCGTTGTCGGACAACACAACATTATCGGGAGACAGTGACAGGGTTGGCACCAGTTGCCGTGGCTCGTAACTGACGCAGGCAGTCAGTGCCAACAGACAGATCATCAGGCCGCCCGGTTTCAGTCGTTGTTTAATCGTCATCTGGAGGCCCTCAGGTAGCACGCATTTTTTGAGAACAGGTCAAAGCTTACGGTATTGAACTACAATCAGGCTGGCAATGACCAGCGCCAGCATTTGTGGCCAGGGTGCCCACTGGTTGAGTTGCAGCAGCGTCGGGTCGATCATGACGTCAGAGTACCCGCGCACCAGGCGGCTGACATCGTCGAGGTACGATTCGTTGAGCAGGGATGACTGGTAGTTGACGTACAGGTAGTCGGAAAAATCACCCATCAGGCCTTTGAAAATATCGAGCGCCAGTGTCAACCCAAGTGCTGCCGTTATCGCCTGAGTAGCGTTCTGGGTGCTGACTGAAATCAGCATGCCCAGGGCAATGGCGGCCGGCAGCGGGATCAGCGCCAGCACCAGCCCCAGGCGGATCTCGGCATGGATCTCGGCAGTCCCGATCAGCTCGTAACCATCTTCCACCACGGGGCCAAAATCCCACAGGCCGTTGGCGACCAGCAATGCGACTGCCAGCATCAGCACCACGGATATCAGGCCCATGATATGGACACTCACCAGCTTGGCCGCCACCAGCGCCCGCCGGCTCACGCGACGAATCAATAAGTGCCGCAGCGCGCCGCTGTCTTTGTCGCCGGCAAAACTCCAGGCGGCGTAGGCCACCAGTGTCAGCCCTGTCAACGTCAGTCCTGTGGACATCGCATCCACCAGCGCGCCCCAGGCGTCGGCGCCTTCAGCAGCGCCCTGGCCAAAACCCTGACCCGACAAAGCATCACGTGCCTGTTCGCCGGCGCTGCGGAAACTCACCAGCAGCAACTGCAGGGCACTGATAAGAGCCGGCAGCAAGACCACCAGGCGTGTCGAATTGCTGCGTAAAGCGACATAAAGTTCAGCCCGCAGGGCGATGACAAAACCGTCCATCAATGCGCCTCCACCACGTCGTGGAAAAGCCGGGCCAGGCTTGGTCGTCGCATCTCCAGCCCGGACACGGAGATGCCGGCCAGGACCAGCACACTGTTGATGGCAGCGGCGTCGATATTGTCCAGAGTCATGCTGAGCACCGTGCCAGTGGCATCGTCATCGCGGGTGATGGCGCTGACGCCGTTTATGTCAGCAAGCAGGGAACAGGCTTTGTCCGCCTGGTCACAGCGCACATCCAGGCGTGCCAGCCGATCTTTAAATAAAGTGTCGACACTGCCTGTCAATTCAATGCGGCCCCGGTGCAGAATGGCCAGGTGTGTGCAGACACTTTCCAGATAAGCCAACTGATGGCTGGACAGAAGAAAAGTGGTGCCATGCTGGTGGTTCAGCTGTTTAATCAACGCCAGCACATCGTCGACGCCGCCGGCATCCAGGCCGTTAAACGGTTCGTCAAGAATAATGAACTCAGGCTGCCCGATAAGTGCGTGGGCAATGGATGCCCGCCGCCGGTTACCGAGTGACAATTGTCTTATTTTATAGTGACTGTATTGAGTGATACCCAGCATGGCCTCGACCTCGGCCGGGCTGCGCACCGGCCGCGCGCAAACAATGCGGGCATGTTCCAGTACCTGGCGTACGGTCAATGCCGGATGCAGGCTGGGGGCGTCGAAAATGCCAACCACATCGCCGCGTCCCTGCCAGAGCCTGGACGGGGGCCGACCCAGCACCTGCAGGTCGCCCGATTGAAAGCGCTGCATACCCAGCACGCATTCCAGCGTGGTGGTTTTGCCCGAGCCATTGAGTCCAACCAGCCCGTGAATGGCGCCACGCGCCACGCTGAGATTCAATTGTGACAGCACAGCGGTGGTACCGTAGCGTTTCTCCAGCGCAGCGATAGACAACACGGATTCTGGCGATTCCACGCCCGCACGCGCCATCTGCTTACTCCACGAAAACGTCGTCAACGGTCAGTTCGCGAATGCTGCCCAGTTCCGCCAGCGCCTCCATGTTGATGCGACTGGTGTCGCCCACTATCGAAATCAGCTTGGCGCGGTCGGCAACCTGTGTCTGCTGGAACTGCAGCAGATCCTCCAGAGTCATTTCCTGTAATTGGGCAAAGCGCTGTTGACGCGGATCCCCGTTCAGACCGAGTTGCTGCCAGGCATACACGGTGCCGGGAATCTGGCGAAACCCGATGGTGGAGGTGCGATATCGATTGATCTGGGCATTCACAGCGTCCTCAAAGCGGTCGCTGGAGCGCGGCATATTGTCAAACAGATCAACAAAGGCGGCGGTGGCTTCGACAGCTTTGTCATTTTGCGAGCCGATGGCGCCCAGTACCATGGTTTGCACCTCGGGACGGCCACCCTGAGAGTAGTTCGCTGCCGCAGAGTAGGCCAGGGCACGTGCTTCGCGCAACTCCTGGAATACCACACTGGACATGCTGGAGCCGAAGTAGCTGTTGTACACCGATGCGGGTACCACCAGGTCTTCTTCGTAGGTGCCGTCGGGGAATTCCAGGCGAACCTGTGATTGCGCGGTCTCGCGGTGAATGACGTAGATCTCGTTGTCAGCGATCTGGCGTGCACGGCGGTAATCATAGGGTGGCGGCGGCAGCAGATCGTCACCGGGCTGATGATGTTCCTGCAGCAGCGCAGTAACCTGCTCCAGGGACATGGATCCGGTGTAACTGATGCGATGCTGGTATTGTTGCAGGCTGCTGATCAGTGTCAGTAACTCCTCAAGCTCGACTGCCTGAATGGCGTCGCTGCTCATCGCCTGCAGCATGGGCGATTCGTCGCCATAGCGGTTGTACAGGTACAGTGCCTGACTGATCGCCTGCGGATCTTCGCGCTGATTGCGGCGCGCCTCCAGTATCGTCGCCTTCAGTTCGGCAAAAGTGTCTTCATCGGCGCGCGGGTCACTGATCAGCTCCAGCATTAACGCCAGCGTTGCCCCAAACTGTGAGTCCAGACCCGTAATTGCGATGCTGGTTTCATTGGCACTGCTGCTGAGACCAAAGTCACTGCCCAGGCGGTACCATTCTTTCTGCAGTTCTTCTGCTGACAGGTTTTCCGTGCCGGCCTTGCCCATCACGGCGCTGGCCAGGCTCAACAGATCGTTCTCTTCGGTACCCACATCAATACTGATGTTAAGCGTGAACAATTCGTTCAGGGGGTTGTGGGCATAATATAGCGGTACATCCGCCGCGTACTCGGAAACCTCGTAGTCACGACCGGCTTCCAGAAAAGTCGGCTCGATTTCTTCTTACGGCATGGCGAGAATGCTGGCGGCGAACTGCGACTGACGACTCGGGTCAATCTGAACCGGATCGATCTGCGGCTTCTCTACCGGGGGGATCACCGCGGGACCGTCGACTCGGTGAACAGCCACGTAGCTGTTGTTATCGAAGTAGCGGTTGGCGACATCAATAATGTCCTGGCGGGTCACCGATTCCAGTCGTTGCATTTGGTTGATGTGGTAGTTCCAGTCTGTGTCGGACAGGAATGCGGCGCGCATATCGGCGACGCGGGCAGTGTTGGATTCCAGGCCGCGCATGTTCATGCGGCGGAAATCATTGAGAATAGCGGGCAGAATCCAGTCTTCGAATCCGCCGCGTTTGATGATGTCCAATTGTTCGAGCAGTAAGGCTTCGACTTCTGCCAGTGTCTGTCCGTCGCGGGGCACGCCCCACAAGCGCTGTGACCCGTAGTCGTTAAGAAATTCGGGTGACGAGCCGGCGGCCTGCACACGTTGACGCTGATTCAGATTGAGGTTGATCAGCCCGGCGGTGCGGTTGTCCAGAATCATGTCCAGCAACATCAGCGCTTCCTGGTCGGGGTGGCCATTGGGGACCGTGCGGAATGCCATCTGCACTTCTTCCTGGCCCGGATAGGTGACGGTGACGCGCTCAATATCGGTAATCGGGTCTTCCTGCCAGGTTTGCTCATCGGGCAGTGGTTTGGCCTCCCAGTCGGAAAACTCCTCGCTGATGACGGCAATGGTGTCTTCTATATCGATATCGCCGCTGATAAAAATCGCCATGTTGTTGGGCACATACCAGGTGTCGAAATATTCCTGAATGTAGACCAGTGAGGGGTTCTTCAGGTGTTCGGCGTCACCGATAGTGGACTGTTGGCCGTAAGGATGGTTCTTGTAAAGCAGGTCAGCCAGCGCGTAGTAGGAGATGCGGTCACGATTGTCCAGCGTGCGGTTCTTTTCCTCATACACCACTTCCAGCTCGGTGTGGAACATCCGGAACACTGGATTTACAAAGCGATCTGCTTCTATCGTGGCCCATTGCTGCAGGCGGTTGGCGGGCAGGCTCACTTTGTACACGGTCTCTTCGTGCCAGGTGTGCGCGTTCAGGCCGCTGGCGCCCATATTGCTGTAGACGGTGCTGATTTCGTTGGGTACGGCGTACATCGCAGCCTGCTGTGACAGGCGATTGATCTCGGCATAGATCTCGGCGCGGCGCTGTTCATCCGTCTCGCTGAAGTGTTGCTCGTACAGCGCCTCAATCTGCTCCAGATAGGGTTGTTCGGCGCTATAGTCCAGGGTGCCCAGTGATTGGTTGCCCTTGAACAACAGGTGTTCAAGATAGTGCGCCAGTCCGGTCGCATCAGCCGGATCCTGTTTGCTGCCGGCGCGTACCGCGATTTCAGCGTAGAAGCGCGGTTCCTGCGGATTGCGGGTAAGGTAGACCTGCAGGCCGTTGTCCAGTTCGTAGATGTGAGCGTCCAGCGAGTCACCGGGCTGGGGCGGATGGACCAGGGTATAGGGGGGTGCGTTTTCGGCACTCATGGCTGTTTCTGCGCTCAGGGCTGTTTCGCCGCTCAGGGCTGTTTCGCCGCCATTTGCCGGCGCCGGGGCATCCGGTGAGCACGCGACCAGTGCCAGGAAAAGGGCGCCAACTCCGATTGGAGGGAGTCGATACAGGTGGCGGAATTGGGCTATCGCTGAATTGAACATGGTAAAACTCTCCGGATAAAACTGCGGCAACTCCCTAATGTATAGGAATTCGTACAGAAATCCAGACCCGTATGTTTACCAGTAACTTTCGTAGCTCAGTTGACCTGGTTGTCCGGGTCGATTGTCGCGGAAGCCACGGTTTTGCAATTCGGCGACGGCGTCCTTCACCATGCCGGGATTGCCGCACAGCATTATATGGCTGCTCTCGGGGTCGAGTTGACGACCAAGCCGCTGCTCGAGCTCGCCACTGCGCAGTTTGTCCGGGATGTGACCTTGCAGAGTGCCTGCGCGTTGTTCGCGGCTGATAAACGGCAGCAGGGTGAATCGGTCCGGGAAGCGTTGCTGCAAAGTCTGGAACAGCTCCCGGTAGCGAAAGTCGTCCCAGATCCGGGCCGCGTATACCAGTACAACGTGATCAAACAGTTGCCAGGGCTGATCGGTTTTTAACATGGAGATAAAAGGCGCGACGCCGGTCCCGGTTGCCATCAGGCACAGGGTTTTGCCGGGCGTGCTGATGCCTGCCAGCGTCAAGGTGCCGGCGGGCTGAAACTGGACCCAGACCGATTCGCCTGCAACTTTGCGCGACAAGGCCCGTGACAGATCACCTTCGAGCTGGGTATAGAAGAAAAACTCCAGCGGTTGCTCACCTGGCGCACTGAGAATTGAATAGGGTTGCGCGACGCGCTCGCCATCCACGTCCAGTGCCAGGCTGGTGTATTGGCCAGCCTCGAAAGGAGCAATGTCTGCCCGGATTTGCAGCGAAAAAAGGTTGTTCGTCCAGTGCGTGTTGGCCACCACCACGCCTTTGACCCAGTCTGTCATGAAGTCCTGCCTGCTGTGCGCCGAAGAGGCGGCATTGTCGCATAAATGGAAATAATTGGCACTTCGTCAAGGTTTTAGATAGTCTGTCCCGAATCGGTACATAAAGACAAAAAATCAGAAAAGAGGATGACGATAGTGACGAGTTCATCAAACACGATCACTCAGAAGTGGTTTACGACACCTTTGTGGAAACGGATCGTGCTGGCGTTGATTCTGGGCGTGATCGTGGGTGCCATCTGGGGCGAGGGTGCACAATCCATTCGCTGGATCGGTGATCTGTTTATCCGTCTGATTCAGATGGTGGTGGTGCCGCTGATCTTCATTACCATTGTCGCTGGCATCGTGGCCATGGGGGATCCGCATAAACTGGGATCGCTGGGCATCAAAACGCTGGCGATTTACATGGGCACAACCCTGATCGCCATTATTATCGGTCTGACCATGGCGGCCATTATTCAACCAGGGATCGGCGTCGACCTTTCGGGTGCAACACCTGGCGCCTTGCAGGACCCCATCCCCATTGGCGAACGCATGATGTCGATCGTGCCGACCAATCCGGTGGCGGCCCTGGCTGAGGGCAATGTGCTGGCAATCATCTTTTTTGCCCTGATATTTGGTATGGGTATTCTGGTCGTTGGTAAGAAGGCACAGCCCATGGCCGACATCATGGACGCAGGTGCCGAGGTCATGCTCAAGCTGACGCATTGGGTCATGGAGTTTGCGCCGTTTGGTGTGTTTGCACTGATCGCCTGGGTGGCTGGCACACAGGGTGTATCAGCCTTGCTTGATGTGATCGCGCTGGCTTCAACAGTGATACTGGCCCTGATCTTCCACACGGTGGTTGTGCACAGCAGTATCATGAAATTTGTGCTCGGTTTGTCACCGGTGAAGTTTTTCAAGGGTGCCAAGAATGCCATGCTGGTGGCGTTTTCAACTTCATCCAGCATGGCAACACTGCCCGTCACCCTGACCTCGGCAGAAGAGAATCTGGGCATCAAGCCTGCGGTGGCGTCAACGGTACTGCCATTGGGTGCGACCATCAACATGGACGGCTCTGCGATCTACGTGGGCGTGGTGTCCGTTTTTGCCGCTCAGGTGTTTGGTGTTGAACTGGGTTTCATCGACTATCTGCTGGTGGCAGCGACCACAACCATGGTCTCCATCGGCACGGCTGCCGTGCCGGGTGCGTCAGTTTTCCTGATGGCCGCAGTGATGGGAACCATCGGTCTGAGCCCGGAGCAAATAGCAGTGGTGGTCGGCTTTGTGTTGCCATTTGACCGCCCGCTGGACATGCTCAGAACCAGTGTCAATATCACCGGGGATCTGTCGGTAGCGACCACTGTGGCGAACTGGGAAGATGAGTTCGACCGGGAGATTTTCGAGTCTACGGGCAAGAGCCGCGACAATGCTGCCAGCGCTTGATGAGAGGCTTGATGCGAGGTCCTGGGTTGAGCGGGTGTGCTGCCTAGAACGACCAGCTCAATGTCAGCCCCGCACGAACATCGCGTTCCAGAAAAAACAATGCACTGTCACTGGCTGCGTGGGTCAGTATGATCTGGCCCGCGACTTCCCAGGCGTCGCTTAAACGGTAGTCGGCCGCCAGGTTCAGCAACACTTCATCCCCGTCCAGCGCAGCCTGCGCTGTCGCCGATAACATCAATTCTTCATTGCGCAGGCTCTGGCTGTAGCGCAGCAGAGCATTGCCTTCGGTTTCGCGCTGCCGCCATAGGGTGGATGCCGAGTCGGATGGTAACCCGATGAACCGTTGTGCCTGCACGCCCAGGCTGACCTGTTGCGTCGCCGAAATGCCGTACTCAAAACCCACCGCCATACTGATCCGGTTTTGTGTGTCGAACCCGGGTAGCCATAGGGCACTGTCATCGCTATCTGCGACCAGGTTCAGGACATCCGTTAGCAGGCCGTGGCTATAGGCGACATCCAGAGTTAGCAACAGGCGATTAATGGCACGGTTGGCGCTGAATCCCAGCAGGATAAAGTCATTGATGTGCGGCCGCGTCCGGTTGGACCCGTCTGTGGGCAGGGTGTAGCGCAGGGCGTTTTCGTACAGACGTGCCGCCATCACGGCTATGTCGCTGCCGGTCAACGTCCGGTTCCAGCGGGTGCCGGCCTCAAACAGATCCCGCTTCCCATCATAACTGCCAAGGCGTAATGGCCGGCCGTTCATCTGCGCCGGTTCAGGAAACAGCGGGCTGCCGGTGACCGGTACCGGATCGAATTCCGGATACAGGTTGATAAAACTGGACCAGCTGCCGCTGTCACTGAAGTGATCCCACACCGCCAGCCACTGGTTGAGGCGGGCATCTTCAATGTCGATGATGGTCAGGTCACGATACTCTGTGGTATTGATGACATCCAATACCGACATGCCGATGGTTTCGCCCCAGACGATGGTCTGCCTGCCGAAGGAGAAACTGTTCTGCGCGCCGCTGCGTTGCAGAAACAGCTCATTCAGCCGCCATTCCCAGCCATCGCGGCCCGGGTTGTCATGTTCATAATCGCCGGGCAGATAGGCACGCAATTGGGCGCTGCTCTGCAGCAGCCAGCCGGCAGCAAACGGGTTTTGATAACGAATGTTCAGGCCCAGGCGGTTGTTCTCCAGGCCACGATGCTGGGTGTCTGTGGTGCCGGCGGGTGTCGAATAGCGATGTTTGCTCAGATGCGTAACGGTTTGCTGGCTGAGCTGGAAGCGGAAGTTGCGTGGAGCTTCGGTAGCAGTGTCAAACAGATCGGCCCCATCAAACATGCTGTCATCAAATGCGGCATTGTCAAAAGCGCCGGCATCAAACTCAACGGCGTCCGGGAACTCACCGGCATCACTGTTCTGGGCCGACAGGCTGGTGGGTGGCAGCAGCGCTAACAGGCAACAGATCAGTCGGCGTCGAAGTCTGCACTCAAGAGTCGTCGGCAACAGTCCGGTCACCAGCGTTGTCACTCGGTCGGGCATTAGTCTACCTGCGCACGAATGCGGCTGAGCTCGGCTTCACGGAAGGCGACATCGGTCAGTGTGCGTGGCGTCAGAAAGGTCTCCGGCACGTCGATGCCGGTGTTGATTTCCAGAATAGCCATGTTGGACAGGCGGTTCGCCACCAGGTTCATCATGGTCAGGGAGCGCGCAGTCCACACCCCGTCGACCTGTTCAATACGTGATGCCATCAGGCGTTTGACTTCACGGCCCTGACGGTCATACATGTCAGCGCGCAGCACCACGAAGCGCTCTTTGTCGATGTATTGTACGGTGCGGGCATAACGGGTTTTACGGGCACGCTCCTCGGTGGGTATGGTGTCAATGACCCAGACCGGGCGACCCGATTCAGTACTCTCTTCCAGGATATTGATTTCGTACTCTTCCAGTTTGCCGGTGTCCTGGTCTTCGGTAGTGAACTCGGAACCAAACAGCGAAGCAGATTCGGAATCATCGTCAGAGTTGCCGCTGGCAATACGTTTTACCTGGCCCAGCGCAGACAGGTAGAGCCAGGTTTCGTTGTCCCGCTCGGGGTCGTCGTAGGCATAGCTCAGCATACCGATGCCGCGCTCGGCTGCCGGTTCCAGCACAATGGAAATCGACTGGGTGTCACGGTTGTCGGCACCGGTATTGATGCTGACTGATTCCAGTGCCTTGACGCGAGGGCGTTCGGCGCAAGTGATCTGATTGTTCTGCAGCCCGAAACGGCAACTGGAAAGCTGGATACGGTTGAAGGCGGCGTCCGATACTGCGCGCTGGTTGTCTTCCACACGCTCGAGAATTTCCCGGCCGCTGAGTTCTGACTCAGTTTGTGCGTGAACGGTGAGCGCTGTAGCGGTCAGGGCGGCGGCAACGAGCAGGCCGCTTAGTGTCAATCTCATGCATTGTCTCCGGCGTGATTGCTGGTGTATCGGTCGTCACTGCTGGCAATGACACCAAATTCCTGAATCGGACCTTTCAGCCCGAAGCGTGGCTTGAGCTTCATCAGCAGTGCCGGCAGAAGCAGCAGGTCACACAACAAGGCGACGAAAATTGCCAGTGCTCCGAAAATGCCGATTTTGGCCATGCCCAGATACTCCGAGAAACCAAGAATAGCAAATCCCAGGCCCAGTATCATGGTGGTGAACAAGACCGCACGACCAACGTCGTGAACTGTACTGTCCAATGCCTGCTGCATGTTGCGTGTACGCACCAGTTCGACGCGATAGTGTGTCATGAAGTGGATTGTGTCATCTACCGCGATTCCGATAATCACCGGCGCAATCAGCAGGGTGTCAGTATCCAGCGGGATATCCAGCAATCCCATCAGGCCAAAGGCGAGCAGGGCCGGGATCAGGTTGGGTACAATGGATATCAGACCGGCCTGTACCGAGCCCAGCGTCAGTATCATGATCACACTGATGACGGCCAGCGCGAGCAGGAAGCTGCTGTATTGCGACTGAGCAATCTCATCCATGGCGCGCATCATCAGCGGAACCGAACCGGTGACAGTCACTTCCAGGTCCGGGAACTGCGCCTGCAGCGGCGTGAATACGGCGTCTATCTCGGCGCCCAGTTCGTCAAAGAACACTTGGTACTGGTAGGAGCCGGCGTTGTAGGCATTAATGGTGATATGGCTGCGACTGAAGTCGTCCGACACCAGGCTGCGCCGTTCTTCCGGATTGGCACTGTTGAACAGGTACATGAGCTGCGACACGGTGATGGCTGAATCCGGAATACGGTCGAAATCGGGATTGTCCTGATTCATCACCCGGTTGGTGTCCTTGACGATATTGGCCAGTGAATAGGTGCGCGAAACTTCGTCCGGGTACCGGTTAACGATGCGCGTTTGCAGTTGTTCCATGGCTCTGAGTAGCGCGGGCTCCATCAGTCCGTCGCTGGTACCGCTGTCAATCATGATGGAAATGCTTTGCGCGCCGGCCATGTGCTCATCGACCATGTTATAGGCGATGCGCGGAGCGCTGTCCTGGCGTGCCAGTTCAGATACATTGCTGTCTATCTGCACCTGGCTGGTGCCGTACAGGGAGGCAGCAAACACCGCGCCGAACACCAACAGGATAGTGCGCGGGCGCGAGGCGACCAGCGGCGGGCAGGCGGCAAGCAGTGCGTCCTGCCAGCGCAGCACTGCCAGTGCCAGCACGCCGATCAGGGCAATGTAAAGCGCCAGTACAACACCAGCCACCCATGCCAGGGCTGCCAGCGCAACGGCAACAATGGCACCCCGCGCCGGCCAGGTGCAGCGTTGCCAGAAAGCCGCCAGTGAGAGAGGGTGTTTCACCTCTGACTTTTCCTGGGTGGCGCCGGGGTGCCAAATGCTGAGCATGATGGGCAACAGCGTCAGCGTAAAAAAGAATGCCATGAACACGCCGAGCGCGGACATGGCGCCGAACACCCGGATAGGGACCAGACCGGACGTGGTCAGTGCCAGCACGCCGGTCATGGTGGTGATGGTGGTGACCATGATGGCGAGGCCGGTTTTGCCGTAGGCGCCGGTCAGCGCCTCCTCATGCCCGCGGCCCTGCTGACGATAGACAAAATAGGCACTCAGGACATGCACGCAGTCGGCAATACCAACGGCAAAGACCAACAGCACGGTCAGTGAGATCATGGTCGACAGCGTGACACCCAGGGCGACGGTAATGCCCCAGGTCCAGATCAGGCTGAGGGCGATGGTCAGAATCGACCACGCCACGGCGCTGAAAGACTGGAACAGGGTTCGCAACAGAAACACAAAAATGGCGACCATGCCCACTGCCAGCCAGGCAAACTGCTGCAGCACCTCATACACCCAGGCCATCAAGGGTGGATTGCCGACAGGATAAAACGTCAAAGTGTCGTCAACGTCGGCGAAAACCTGGCTCAGTGCAGCATAAAAGCGCTGGTACTCGATCATGTCGACGGTCTGGAACGGAATGTCCTGCACTGTAGCGCTTTCATCATAATACAGATCAAAGCTGCCATCGCCGGACGCAGCGCTGTCAAAATCACTGAAAAAGTCGCCCAGCGTGACATCGTCAGCGTTGACGGCGGGCTCGAAACCTTCCACCGGAGTGGCGCCGAATGTGGTCTGTATCATGAGGGCGCCGAAGCGACCGTCGGCCGAATAGAAGGCCAGCCTGAAGTCTTCCTCGGCCATCGCCTCATCGCGGATCGCGGCCAGCGCCGCCGGTTCGACGGGAATCGGGTCAGGGATCAGGCTGTCTGAGCGCAGGGTATCGCCCTCGACACGCTGCACCCGCAGGGTGGTGATGGATTGCACGCGCCGTATCTGGTCAAGTTCATTCAGGTCAGCACGGTAGTTCCCGGCGTCCAGGTCGCGCCAGTTGCGTAGCTTTTCCGTCAGTTCGCTGACCGCTCGCAATGAAGGCGCAGAGAACACGTCGCCATCGCGAGCTTCGTAGACCAGAAACACGGAGTCGTCGCTGCCGAACTGGGTCCGGAACGAATTCAAAGCCTCAATGGCCGGATCGCTTTGATCCAGGAAGCTGTCAATGCTCATGTCCAGGCTGGTACGCGTGACGATACTGTAAACGCTGAGCAGGGTGCCGGCGAGCAGTAACAGGCACACCAGTGTTCTGTGCCTGACCATGGTGGCGGGTGCGCTGGCAAAAAAGCGGCTCAGCACCAGAAGCCCATTCTCCATCGGGGTGACTCCAAGTACGTCCTGTTACCGCTTAACACAAGGACTGAATTATTGTTATTGATTGAAAGTTAGTGCCTGGCCGTGGTGGTTCTTTTCAGCACTGATAGATGCCGAAGGTCTGACGGCCTTCATTTATGGTCGACTCCGGTACCACGCGGTTGCCACCGGCTTCGCCGGCCTCGTTGCGGGCCAGGTTGACCAGCTCGTCCTGCAGCCGGTTGGCGCCGCGATTGACAAACCCGATGCTGTCCAGCGCATTAACGTTGGCGGCACCAATACGGCGGCAATTGTTTATTTCAGCGGCCGTGGCCAGGCTGACGCGCTCGCCTTCAGGGGTAACCTGCACCCAGCTGTTGCCGCAGGCCGCAAGTATCAGCGGCAATGCGCAGAGCATCGGCAGGCGACGGTATTTAAAAATAGACCGGATAATTGAATGGTGCATAGGAAAAGCCTCATGAGTGTTTCAACGCCTGCATGCTGTCAATTGCCGGGGCAATTTGTGAATGCATTCAGGCATACAGCTGATGCTGTGTATTATCCTTGTTCTCCGGCACTTGGCAACTGCCCAAACGGATTAAAGATGTGCGTTGCTTCACGGTTTTTGACACTGTGTCAGGCACGGAGGCAGGTCTGATCGCATTTGTGCTAATATCGCGCCATTCGCAAATCAAGTTGGAGAGGGTTTATGCAGGCACCAGAGACTGTGCTGGATGGGAAAAACGTCGTGGTTATCGGTGGTACATCGGGCATTGGTCTGGCCACCGCGATGGCGGCCAGCAAACTGGGCGGTAAAGTCTGGGCATGTGGACGGTCGGCCGAACACATGGATAAAGCACGCGAAGCCACTGACGGCAAGGTGGAGTTGGTGCAACTGGATACCCACGATGATGCAGCCATGACGCGTCTGTTTACGGAAATAGGCCACATTGATCATCTGGTGTCAGCAGCCACCGGCGGCACGCGCACGCTAAAGCCATTTATAGAGCAGACCGAAGAGCAGTTCCAGGCCGCCTTCGGCAAGCTGTGGGGTTACGCCAAGGTCGCCCGCCTGGGCGCGCCATTTGTTGCCAAAGATGGCAGCATCACCTTTGTCAGCGGCGCGCCGGCGCGACGTTACAAACCCAATATGTCGGCGCTGAGCTGTGTCGGCGGCGCTGTCGAGAACATGGTGCGCTGCCTGGCTGTCGAGCTGAGTCCTGTCCGGGTCAATGTGGTGTCGCCTGGTATTGTTGACACTGCGCTGTTTGACTGGATGGGCGCCGACAAGTCAGAGCGCGTCGCCGCCATGACCCAGGGGCAACTGGTGCGCCGTATCGGCCGCCCGGAAGAGGTCGCCAGCGCTCTGGTGTACCTGATGCTGAATGGGTATGCCACCGGGACGACCGTCGATGTTGACGGCGGACAGTTGTTAAGCTGATGGCTGGCATGACGCTTCACGATGCGATCCATCAGCGCCGCTCGGTTCGTGGTTACCTGCCCGATGCCATTCCCGACGAGGTGCTGACCCGGATTTTTGCACTGGCGCAGTTGGCGCCGTCCAACTGCAACGTGCAGCCGTGGAAGGTGTTTGTCGCCACCGGCGATCTGCGTGATCAGCTCAGCGCCGAAATGCAGCGTCGCGTCATTGCCCGCGAACCGGCCAACCCGGACTATGAATACCGCGGCGACTTTGACGGTGAATATCGCAAACGACAGGTGGAGTGTGCGGTTGCGTTGTATTCGCAAATGGGTATTGAACGCCACGACCGGGAAGGTCGCGAGCGTGCAGTTCTGCGCAATTTTGAATTTTTTGATGCGCCTTACATGGCATTTTTTGGCATGGACAGGGCCTTTGGCACCACCGTGGCGATTGATGTCGGCATGTATGCGCAGAATCTGATGCTGGCGATGGTGGCCAATGGCGTGCACAGCTGCCCGATGGGTACCATGCGCAACTACCCGGAGCTGGTGCGTGATGCCTTTGGCCTGGGCGATGAAACCCGTATACTGTTCGGGCTGGCGTTTGGCTATGAAGATACCTCGGTGCCAGCCAATCGCACCCGAACAACACGTGAGCCGGTCTCGGCCAGTGTTTTGATTAAACACGCGATCACAAAAGAATAAAGAAAAGCCTGAGGGCACGGAATGCGTTTTAAACCTGTTATCCTTATTTACGACATTGATAATCGTCTGGTAGACGACGTGGCTGCAGAAATCGGTATTACCGGTAAATACACCAGCATCAATACCTATAATGAAGCCAATGCCATGGATGCTGTACACCAGTATGATCGTGGCTTTGGCTGGCTGACCAACAAGCTGGCCTGCATTATTACTGGCTGGAACAGCCATAAAAAGCCACGTGATCAGTTCCTGTATCGGTTGCGGGCCATAGAGCGCAAGAGCCCGTTGCGCGACCCGTCACCGGTAATTATCATCAGCGAAGATCATCGTGATGACCTCAAGCAGCGGGCACTGGAACCGGACGATGGTCACGTTGCCGCTTATCTGCATCCCGATGATTTCAAAAAGTCTCTGGCAGAGCTGCTGGAACAGATTGTTTATCGGGACAACGCCGAAGTGTTGAACAAACAGGCATTGTCCAGCTTTCTTGCGGAGAAAGATCAGGAGTAACTCGCTTGTCCAAATTCGAGTTCATCATGATGTTCGTCTCGGTTGTGGTTGCCTTTGCCATGGCGGAGCTGCTGATGGGCTGGGGCAAGATTATCCGCGCCCGGCACCGCGTCAGCCATCCCTGGCTGCTGGCCGGCTGGTCAGTCTGGTTGCTGATCATCATTACCTACCATTACCTGGGCTTCTGGGAATATCAGGCTTACAATTTTACCAAGGTTGCGCCAATGGTGTTGTTCCTGGCGGCGCCCATCATGATGGTGTTGTTGACCTTTGTATTGACCCCGGAGCTGCGCTATTACCAGAAGATGGATCTGGAGGTGCACTACTTTCAGACCAAGAACTGGTTTTTCTGCATGGTGATCATCTTTCTGGTGCTGTCACGGGCGTCGGATCCGCTTCTGCCTGACTTTGCCGACACCTGGGAGCGACGTATACTGGGTACTGTGCTGGTCAGTTTCTCGGTCATCTGGTTATTGTTTACGCACAATCGTACCGTGCACTATGGGCTGTTGTTCTTCAATCTGGTATACCTGATTCTGGTTTCCAGTATCATTCCCGTAACCGGCCTTACTGCATTCTAGCCTGTGTCCGGATCTAGTTGACCAGAATACTTCGGCCACGCGCATTTGGCAGACACAAAAAAGCCCGCCCCTGATATATCAGGGGCGGGCTTTTTTGTTCGATAACGCGATCAGGATGACGCGGGGTAGGCCCCATCGGCATCATGTACTTCGCGACCGGTTACCGGTGGGTTGAAGACACAGGCCAGGCTCAATTCTTCATGTGCATAAAGGATATGCTTGTCATGCTTGTCCAGCACGTACAGAGTGCCAGGCGTTATCGCGTGAGTCTGCCCAGTAGCCAAATCCTTGATTTCACCTTTCCCGGAAATGCAGTACACCGACTCGAGGTGGTTCTTGTAATGCATGTGGGTTTCAGTGTCAGCGAAAATGGTGGTGATATGAAACGAGAAACCCATGTTGTCGTCTGCCAGCAACATGCGCACACTCTGCCAGGTTTTCGACTTTACGCTTCGATCGCTCTGTTCACATTCCTGTAACTGTCTGACTATCATGCTGTCTCCTTCTAGCTTCGGTAAATGTCTGATCTAAATGATCAGTCGGCGTCTCAGGACGCTATGCTGAGCTCTTTCTGGAAAGTATGTGCCACAGCTTCTTCCAGTATATCGAGACCTTTGTCCAGCTCTTCCATGGTGATGATCAAAGGACACAGGCACTTCACGACCTGACTGTCGGCGCCACTGGTTTCAATGACGAGGTTCTTGGTGAAAGCGTATTTGCAGATCTTGCCTGCCAACTCGCCATCTCGACACTCAAGGCCCTGCATGAAGCCACGGCCCTTGGCCTTGACCAGCTTCCTGTCGTACTTGCCCGCGATTTTCTTCAGGCGCATGGTCAGGTGCGCGATTTTCTTTTGCACGTCGGTCTGGAATTTGTCGTCTGACCAGAATTCTTTAAGTGCAGCATTCGCCGTTACAAAAGCATGGTTGTTGCCGCGGAAGGTACCGTTGTGCTCACCGGGCTTCCATGTGTCCAGCTCTGGTTTAATCAGTGTGACCGCGAAGGGCAGACCATAACCGCTCAGCGATTTCGACAGCGTAATAAGGTCGGGCTTGATGCCCGACTCTTCAAAGCTGAAGAAACGTCCCGAACGACCACAACCGGCCTGGATATCGTCGGCGATCAGGATAATGTCGTGCTTGCGGCACAACTTCTCGATGGCGCGCAGCCAATCGTTGCTGGCCACGTTCAAACCACCTTCACCCTGGATAGTTTCCAGAATAACCGCAGCGGGCTTGTCCAGACCGCTGGATGAATCTTCCAGCAGGTTCTCGAAGAACTTCACGGTGTCCAGTTCTTCGCCCATGTAATTCGAGTATGGCAAGTGTGTCACGCCGCCCAACGGAATGCCTGAAGCATCGCGGTGATGTGAGTTACCGGTCGCTGCCATGGCGCCCAGGGATACTCCGTGGAAACCATTGGTAAAGGCGACGATGTTGTGACGGCCGGTCACATTGCGGGCAATCTTCAGCGCTGCTTCTACGGCGTTGGTACCAGTCGGGCCGGTGAACTGAACCATGTAGTTCATGTCGCGCGGCTTGAAGATCAGCTCATTGAGATTGGTCAGGAACTCTTCCTTGGCACTCGTGTGCATGTCCAGGCCGTGTGCAATACCGTCACGCTCAATGTATTCGAGCAGTGCCTTTTTCAGTACCGGGTTGTTGTGACCATAGTTCAGCGTGCCTGCTCCGGCAAGAAAATCCAGATAGGCGTTGCCGTCTGTGTCATATAGATACGCGCCCTGAGCTTTGTCAAAAATGACCGGAAAGGCACGCGCGTAGCTTTGTACTTCAGATTCGATGTCGTTAAAAATGTTTGTCATTTTTGTTCTCCATTGGGGCTGTCTTTGCCAAGAGGTCCAATTCTCAACTTGTATTCTGTGTCGTGCAGATTGAGAAAATGAGTCTGCCTGTCAAACATGACAGATTCTTCAATGCTGCAATTGTTGCGTCGGGCCAGGGAAGCAAACATCGCTCGCGAAGCGGCGTTGTCGCTGGTCACAGTGGTTTCCACAAATCGAACGGCTTTGCTTGCGTCGGATGCCAGTATGGCGTTCAGCATGCGGCCGGCCAGTCCCTGCTTCTGAGCAACCGTGTCAACGGCTACCTGCCAGACAAACAAGGTGTCCGGCTGCTCTGGTGGAATGTATGCCGTCACCAGGCCAACGATATCTTCGCCCATGGTGGCAACAATACTGGTCTGCGAGAAATGCGTGCAGATGGCCAGATAGCAGTACAGGGAGTTATCGTCCAGAAACGCGCTTTTGCGAATCAGATTATGGACAGGAGCACCGTCTTCCGATTTGGGGGTGCGTAATTGAATGTCTTGTCGGGGGTCGGGTCTTTCTTGAAGCGCTGGCGCTTCTTGAAAAGTAGTCATAACAAACAGTTTGTTTCCCTTTGTTAATGAAAAGATGATGTAAGCTGACATTGATACATGTGTTCGACAATATCAGTTCTTTATAGTTTTTATCTATGAATATTGAGAACGTGATAAGTATATCAAAATAGCTCCCTGTTGTCTAAACCGGCGGGTTTGCATTTGTTCAGCACAAAAAAAACGGCGCCGTCTATGGGCGCCGTTTTTGTCGTCAGGCCTTGCGGGCCAGGGTCTCCGGGTGGATCAGGTTTTTAATTGGGCAGTGTCAACGCAACAAACTGCGCCGGCCCATCACCACTGACAGACATGACGATGTACTGTTTGCCCTGGTGGGCGTACGTCATTGGCAAGCCTGTTTGCGAAGCTGGCAGATCGATTTCAGCAAGGATCTCGCCACTGCTCTTGTCGTGGGCACGGAAGATCGGATTGCCGCCCTGACCTTCTCCGGCAAACAACAGGGTTTTGGTTGCCAGCAGGCCAGCGCGCGTCGGAATGCCCGTGCGCTCCAGATCAACGCCTTTCAGCAGCGGGTGATTGGCAATACGGTCCGGTGTGTCCGCATTGGCTATCCACCAGGCCATCTCGCCGGTTGTCAGGTCGAGCGCGGTGATACGGCCCCACGGTGGCTGCACGATCGGAATGCCATCTACATTGGGCGTTCGCGCCGGGCCCTGGATCCAGTCGACCGCTGAGAACTCGGCGCCCGGTACCAACGACAGCACTGCAACATCGGTACGCGACGGGATGTATAACATGCCTGTGTCCGGATCATAGGCTGCACCTTCCCAGTTGGAACCGCCCAGCGTGCCGGGCAGGCTGAGTGTACCGATGGTGCCATCCTCCGCATTCGCCAGTGACGCCGGCTGGAATAACGGCCCCATACGATAGGGTTTGACGGCCTGTCTGGCCCGGGCAAGGATTTCCGGTGTGAAGTTCACCAGATCATCATCGCTGATACCCTGACGGTCGTAGGCTGGTGGTTTGGTCGGGAACAACTGTGTTGGTGAGGTCCACTCGCCGGGAACGTCGGTCTGCGGTACCGCCCGCTCCTGCATTTCCCAGATGGGCTCACCGGTTTCTCGGTCCAGCACATAAGCAAAGGACTGCTTGGTCATCTGCACCAGCACCTTGCGGCCATCAGGCAGATCAGCCAGTACGGGCGCGGAAGGGGTGTCATAGTCCCAGATATCGTGGCGCAGGTGCTGGAAATACCATTGACGCTCACCGGTGCGGTAGTCAACAGCGACCACAGAGCCGGTGAACAGGTTTCTGCCCGGACGGTCACCGCCATAACGGTCACCGGTGCCGGACTCTACCGGCAGGTAAACCAGGCCCAGTTCGGGGTCGGCCGACATCGCCGTCCACACGCCACCGTTGCCAGTGTGCTGAGCCGATCCGTCAAGCCAGGTTTCATAACCCTCTTCGCCTTTACGCGGGATATTGCGATGTGTCCACAACAGCTCGCCGGTGCGGATATCAAAGGCCCGCACGTCGCCCTTGACGTTATCCGCAGTAGGGGGACGCATGCTGACCTGGTGGGCAGCGCCAACCACCAGCACGTCCTCGATTACGGTCGGCGGGAAGGTTAGTGTGATGTCGCGGTCATCGCGGACTTCAGAAAAACGCATGCCGTCCATCAAGTCCAGTGTGCCACCGGTGCCGAATGACTCGAGCATACGTCCGTCGCGCGCATCCAGCGCTACCAGATAATAGCCAGGTGTCACCACAAATATGGTTTCCTGTTCGCCATCGGTCCAGTAAGCAACACCCTTGCCGGAGTTCTTGCGCGGTGATTCTTCAAAACGCTCGCCTTCCTGCGGGCGCCACATCCACAGCGTCTGGCCGGTACCGGCGTCGATAGCGACGACGTTACGGGTAGTGCCGACCGTGGCATACAGCACACCGTTGGCCATGATTGGGGAGGTCACATTCAGACCTTCCGGGCGCGGGCCGTAATTGGCGCCGTTCCAGGTCCAGGCAATCTGAAGCTCATTGACGTTGTCGGCATTGATCTGTTCGAGCGGTGAATAACGATTGGAATTGAGCCCGCCATTCATGCTGGTCCAGGGATAATAATCGGGTCCGGCACCGGCTTCTGCGCCCTCGATGGTCAGCGCCGCCAGCTGTGGCAGGCTCATGCCGATACCTGTCTGCGTGGCGTTGGCAAGCTGCAGCACGTAGGCAGTCAGGTCCAGGTATTGATCCGGGCTCAGTGATCCGGGCGTCTCCGCCGGCATCGTGGCCATGATCTGGCTGTGAAGTTCATTGGCGGGTCGCCCCAGCCAATCGTTGCTGATGCGCATTTCAATATCAGCCTGCACGTGACAGCGGGCACATTCGGATTGAAACAGGGTGGCACCACGTTCGGCGGACGCTGTCTGCGCTTGCGCACCGACAGACGCGAAAATGGGTAGTAACATGAGCAGCAGGAATCTGATCAAGCGGATTCTCCTCTTTCGTGGGCAAAGATGGTGATTTGTTCCGGGGATTTTTCTAATTATAAAGACGGTGTTATTAGGACAGACCGAGATATTACCGCGTTTGTTACGCACGAGAAAGCGTGGTTCTGCAACAGAACGTGTCAGCGCCGCGGCGGTCAGAGCGATTGCCGCCGACTCTAACGAAGATTACAATCGTGAAACCGGTTCATTGCACAGGAGTGCCTTCATGGCTGACAAGACAAGCATTCAGAGCAATATATGGCACCACCTGACGGTGACAGCCCTGGCCCTGACGCTGTCGACCTGTGCGGAAAATCCGGTGACGGGGGACCGTGAGCTGACTTTTGTGTCCGAGCGCCAGGAAATCAGCCTGGGCCAGGAGAACTACCGGCCGACTCAGCAAAGCCAGGGCGGGCAATGGAATATTGATCCGGAGCTGAGCGCCTACGTCAGTGAAGTTGGCCAGCGCGTGGCAGCGCAAAGCCCGCGCGATCTGCCTTATGAATTTGTGGTGCTGAACAGCTCAGTGCCCAACGCGTGGGCGTTGCCCGGAGGCAAGATTGCCATCAACCGGGGATTGTTGGCAGAACTCGACAATGAGGCGGAGCTTGCCGCTGTGCTGGGGCATGAGGTCGTCCACTCGGCCGCTCGTCATGGCGCGCAATCTATGGAGCGGGGCATGTTGCTGCAAGGTGCACTGCTGGTCACCTCAGTGGCGGCCCAGAACACTGAATATGCCGGCGTTATCGTGGGCGGCGCACAATTGGGCGCCCAGCTGGTCAGTACGCGTTATGGCCGCGAGGCCGAGCGCGAAGGTGATCTGTATGGTACACGGTACATGGCCGAGGCCGGCTACGACCCGGCGGCCGCTGTGAGCCTGCAGGAAGCCTTTGTGCGCCTGTCAGAGGGCAACAACCCGGGCTGGCTGGAGGGCTTTTTTGCCAGTCACCCACCATCAACCGAGCGGGTGCAGAACAACCGGCAATTGGTTGCACAACTGCGGACAGAAGGTTACACCAATGGGGAGCTGGGCGAGCAGCGCTATCAGCAACACACCGCACGCCTGCGTGAAACCCAGCCCGCCTATGAGGCATTCGATGAAGCCTACGCACTGCTGCGTGAGGACAAGGTAGAAGAGGCCGAGCAGAAACTCGATAGTGCGATCGCCATGGTGCCGCAGGAAGCCCGTTTTTATGGACTGAAAGCCGATATTTTGTTGATGCAGCGTCGTTACAGCGCAGCCATTGAGACTTACAATCAGGCACTGGCGCGCGATGACGCCTATTTTGACTACTACCTGGGCCGCGGCCTGGCGTATTCCCGTCAGGGTAATGAAAACCGGGCGCGTGCCGACCTGCAGGCCAGTGTCGACTTGCTCCCCACCGCGCTGGCGATGAATGAGCTGGGCACGATGGCGTTGGCGGCCAACGAGCGCGGCGCTGCCAAGCAGTATTTTGAACAGGCCGCCCAGGCGCCGGGAGAGCTGGGCGCACAGGCCCAGGCTTCCTATATGCGATTGGACGTATCGGACAATCCTGGCAATTACGTTCAGGCGCAGGCGTTTGTCGGGTCAGGTGGGAGAATCCAGGTGCGTGTTGTGAATCGTGCACCGGTTGACATCACCGAGATCGAGTTGGAGCTGCAGGCCTCAGTTGGCCGTGAGAGCGTTCGTCGTGCTATTGCCGTGCGCGGACTCGCTGCAGGTCAGGCACGAGACGTTGACTCCGGCTTGACACTGCCTGCGGAGACCGACCCACAGACAGTGCAGGCGCAGATCTTTGTGCGGCGAGCAGCAGTTAACTGAGCAGAGGATTATGCTGGATAGAAAACGAACTTTTTCCGAGAAATGGCTCCGTGTTACCCGAATATCATCGCTGGTTGCAGGCGTGCTGGTTGTTGGCACGCTGCTGACACTGATGGCCTGGCGCAACGCCGTTGTGGTAGTGACACTGGAGGATCAGGACCGGTTTGAGGAAGAAACCAGCGACAGCCTGGAGCTTATTCGGGAGCGAATGCAGGTTTACGGGCAGGTGCTCAGAGGCGTCAAAGGCCTCTTTGTTGCGTCTGAGAATGTCAGCCGCGAGGAGTTTCGGTCCTACACCGAAGAGCTGGATCTGCAGCAAAACTACCCGGGCATCCTGGGCATTGCCTATGCGCTGAACATCGAACCGGGGCGGCTGGAGCAGCATATTGCTGAGGTGCAGGCATTTGGCTTTCCGCAATATAGAGTGCGGCCTGAAGGCCAACGTGACGCGTATTCATCAATACTGTTTATTGAACCGTTCAGTGGCAATAATCTGAACGCGTTTGGTTTTGATATGTACTCCGAGCGGGTCCGGCGTGAAGCAATGGACCGGGCGCGAACCAGCGGCACACTGGCACTGTCCGGCAAGGTAAGCCTGGTGCAGGATGTTGATCGTGGCCCGATTGCCGGAGTGCTGCTGTATCTGCCTCTGTATGCTAGTGAAGTCACAGGCGCCGAAAACAATTCCGATGAGTTGCTCGGGTGGGTTTACGCACCGTTCAGCATGGATATATTGATGGCAGGCATCCAGTTGGATGACTCAAAGATAGCGATGACCATCTACGATGGCACTGAGCCGGGCGTGGAGGCGCAGCTGTATTCGTCAGCGGCCGAATCGATGACGGCTGGTGATCTGCCTTTCTCACGTACTGAGCAGCTCGATATTGCCCAGCAAACCTGGACCGTCAGTTTTTCAGCGGATGCAGGTTTCATTCAGCCGCATGAAAACACCGAGCCGGAAGCTGTGCTGTCGATAGGCGCCCTGTTTACAGTGCTGATGGCAATACTGACCTGGGCGCTCGCGTCTGGCAGAGAGCGGGCAGAAGCACGGGCAGAGGTCATGAACAGGGAGCTGGTGGAGACTGAGTTTCGATGGAAATCAGCATTGTCCGGCGCCGGGCATGGCGTTTGGGACTGGAACAACCTTACTAACGAGGTCAATTACAATACCGAGTGGAAATCGATGTTGGGTTATGCCGATGATGAGATCAGGGATGATTTCTCAGAATGGCAACGTCTGCTACACCCGCTTGATCGGGAGCGTGCAGAGGCCACCATTACTGATTTTATCTCCGGTAAAACCAAAGACTTCAGTCTGGAACACCGGCTTAAAACCCGAGAGGGTCATTGGCGCTGGATACTGGGTCGCGGTGCGATTATCAGCAGGACTGAAGACGGCAGGCCGGCGCGAACTATCGGCACTCATACCGATATCGATCGACGTAAGTCTCTGGAGCTGGCGTTAAGTGAGAGCGATCAACGTTTCCGGGGTGCATTTGAAAGTGCGGCCGTCGGTATGGCGCTGGTGGGGCTGGCTGGCGAGTGGCTGGAAGTCAATCAGGCGATACTGGATATGTTGCAATATGATGAAGACGAGCTGCTAAAGCTGACCTTTCAGGACATCACCCACCCTGATGACCTCGAGCTTGATCTCCAGCATCTGGAAGCACTGACGGCCGGTAAAATACCCAGCTATCAGATGGAAAAGCGCTATTTTTGCAAGGATGGCTCCATCATCTGGATTGTACTCAGTGCCTCAATGGTCAGAGACGGTAATGGAGAACCATTACACTACATCGCGCAGATTGAAAATATTACCGAGCGCAAGGAGCTGCAGAGACGTGTGATTTATCAGGCCAGTCATGATGAGCTGACCGGCTTGCCCAACCGCCGTCTGTTGCAGGAAAGGCTGGCGCAGACCCTGGCGCTGAGTCGCAGGCACAAGCGTTCATTTGCGCTGATGTTCATAGATGTCGACCATTTCAAGCATGTCAATGATGCGTATGGTCACGACGTTGGTGACGAATTGCTCAAATGGATAGCAGAAAAGTTGAGCGCTGTTGTGAGAACCTCCGATACCCTCGCGCGTCAGGGGGGAGATGAATTTGTGCTGTTGCTGTCGGAAATCAGCGCGCCTGAGGACGCCACCCTGGTGGCTCGCAAAGTGTTTAACGCAATGCGCGACGAATTCGATACGGGGGTCTTGCAATTGAAGGTGTCGCTGAGTGTCGGTATCGCCATCTTCGACCCGCACCACCCGGATTCTGCCGAAGACCTGCTGCGCAAGGCCGATGTCGCTCTCTATCAGGTTAAACGCTCGGGTCGCAACGATTTCCAGCTCTATCAACATGAGGATGAATAATCTCTGCGTTGACGGGTGACCTGCGCTGCAGTTCCCTATATAATGCCGCCCCACGCACCCGTAGCTCAGCTGGATAGAGTAGGTGGCTTCGAACCACTTGGTCGGGAGTTCGAATCTCTCCGGGTGCGCCAAATTTAGCTTAAAAATCAATGACTTCTAAGCTGCTTGCCTGGCAGTTCTCAGTTTGAAAACTGTCAGTGCGGGACTTTTGCGGGACTGATCTTCACACAGTAGGTTTAGTGCGCTCAGAATCTCCCCAATCTCCAGTGCCGAATAGTGTGATGTAATATCACCATTACGGTGACCCAGAATCACACTTCGCGTCTCCTTCGATACACCCGCAGCCCTCAGTCTGCGCCCAATTGTATGGCGTAGATTGTGAACTCCTTTCCTGTGCACTCCATCGCACGGCAGCCCAGCTTCTTTCCATGCTCGTTGCCAGCTGCTGTTGTTCATCCGTAAGATGGGTTTGCCTCGATGGACAAACACATAATCTGAATGATGGCCTCTGCAGCTGTCCACCGCCGACTTGGCGATGTCGTTGAGGACTATCAGTCGATCGTCCCGGTTTTTCACACCCGCATCATTTGGCAGAACGGCATCGCCGGGTATGATGAAAATTCGCCCGCTAAGCTCAGGTATCTCAGTATGACATTCCCATTCCCAGCGAAGCCCCGAAACTTCTGATTCACGGCATCCGGTATTAACCTTAAATAGCACCATTTTGGCCAAATGCGGCGCTAAGTGCTTCAGCAATGCCTCTTGCTCATCCCAGTCCAGTGGATAGGGTTTCAATGCGTCAGATCGTCCTGTGGGCGACTTCTGCATCGAGATCAGCGGTGCTGTATCCAACCAGGTCAGACCGTTGTCCAGCCGCCACGAGCGAGCTGCCAGGTTCAGGATCCTCCTAACCACCGTTAGCGCGTTATTGATAGTCTTCGTTCTGACACCCTCACGTCGCCGCTGGTCTATAAACGGTCGAAGCGAGTCATCGTGTACTCGATCCAGCAATAACGTACTAATATGCTTGTCAAGCAATGTCAGGTGCATCAGATCCTTATCGATGGAGGCCTTGTGCCGGTTTTCTGATAAGAATTTTGTCGCTGCTTGGTGCCATCTTATTACCGGTCTTTGCCCTGACTGAAGCTGTCGAATCTCCCTGAGCCTATCGGCCAGAACTTGTTCAGCATCTTCCAGAGAACTGAGCCCGGTGGTTTCGCACAATCGACCCCAGCCAGTGACTTGCTTATCTATATGCCAAACATCTCCTCGTTTAATGAGTCCTGCTGTTCTCTTCTTTCCCATAGCGTACTCCTATTCGTCAGGAGTGCGCCCGTTGCAACCACGATAATCGACCCCAAGCGGCCATAGGTCAAGTCAGATTTGTCTCTTGAAACTATATTTTTTGCGCAACCTATGTAAACGACAGGTTTCACGAGTTTTACAACTTTAAACATTGTGACCAAAGCTCGGGCGATTTGTCGAAACGAGTGTATACGAGGAACCTACGCTCAAATGTGGAGGGCAGGCATGTAAGTTTTTTTTGAATATATTGCATGACTATGACAATCGTGCAGGTCTACAAAACATCACTGATTACGTTATATTTCGTAGATCACAGAGTTTACAAGTTTGGCTACGGGGAGGGTTGCAGACTTCCTTTCTAGCACTGAAAGCTGCGTTTGAAATGCACTGCAAAAGCTAAGAGCCTATATTATGCCGCGCTGCGAAAACTATTGATTTTTAGCAGTGTCAGTGACTGACTTCTTTCAGTGTATGCGTCTGAGAGTAAATTAACTGCTGACAGCAGCTCTTGGATTTCTGGCTGAGAATAGTGTGATGTGATATGGCTCACACGATGTCCCAAAATTGTGCTGCGGGTTTCCAGTGAAACGCCGGCTGCCCGTAGTCGCCCGCCACAAGTATGTCGAAGATTATGCACGCCCTTTCTGTAGATCCCATTGGTAGGCAGCCCAGCATTTCGCCATGCACGTCGCCAACTGCTATTGTTCATTCGTAAGAGAGGTCGCCCATCTCGAACGAACACAAAATCCTGATGGTCCCCTCGGCAGTCATCAACAATGCGCTTTGCGATATCGTTAAGAACCACCAGCCTATCGTCTCGATTTTTTATTCCAGTGTCATTGGGTAAAACAGCATCGCCGGGAATTAAGAAAATCCGGCCCTTAAACTGGGGTAAATCGCTGTGCCATTCCCATTCCCAGCGCAGTCCAGTGACTTCGGATTCACGGCAGCCGGTATTGACCTTAAAGGTCGTCATCTTTGCCAAGTGCACAGGCATATGGCTGACAAGGCGGTCCTGCTCATCCCAGTCGAGCGGGTAGGCCCGAAGAGAGTCAGAGCGCCCGGCAGGAGGCTTTTGCATTGAAATGCGAGGAGCGCTCGATAACAATGTTCGCCCGCTGTCCAAGCGCCAGTAATCTGCTGACAGATTCAAGATTCGACGGACAACGCTCAGGGCGTTATTGATAGTTTTAGTCCTCACTCCATCGGCGCGTCGCTGATCAATAAAAGGCTTAAGGGAGGCGTCGTGTACCTTGTCAATTGTTAAGTCGCCAATGTGTTTGTCCAACATGGCCAGGTGGTATGCATCTTTCTCAATGCTGGATTTGTGCAGATGCTCAACCAGGTATTTAGTAGCGGCTTGACGCCAGGTTACAATGCTCTGCCTATCAGATTGGGTCTGATGGATGTCGTGCATCCGCCTTGCTAGGTATTGCTCTGCTTCTTCGAGCGCGCAACACCCAGTGCTCTCACAAAGTCGTCCATAACCTTTGATTGATTTGTCGAGGTGCCAGACTCTCCCGCGCTTAACGAGGCCAGGTTTTCTACGTCGTCCCATTTCATTACTTCCTCTGTCTTTAATGGAGGGCGTCCATTTTTTGCTTTGTCCAAGTCTGCCCATCTGTCGAGGTCGCGTCGGTCGTACGCTCGACCTTGAGTACCTCGCGGGATAACAACCAAATATGGCTTAACAAGCTTATTGAACGCATTGCGATTCATGCCCAGATACTCTGGGGCGTGTTTAGCACGGATAATTCGCGGCGTTATCACCGATTGAACCTCTATTAATTATGAGCACTGAATGCTCAACGTTTTTCTCATAGAACCCAATAGCCGCGCACAGATGATCGTTACACCGCATGCTGATCGAATCGTTAGGCGAGATTTGATGCCGATTCAATACATGTGGCGTATCGCAATTTTATTATTATTGGTTGAGTCACCCGTAGATCACCAAGAGGCGATCTGCGTGAGGGCTTTAGGCTATGATTTTTTTGAGAGGTCCAACTTTATTTTTCTTATTGATTTGCCAATTTCAACATTTGGGGAAAGCTCAAGAACAGAGACGGATATTAGTGTTCTTGAGGAAAACCTCCACGTGATGGATTGACGGAATTTAAAACGGCGCTCGTCTAGCGACTTTTTTTTCTGGTATTGTCACTCCGGTAGTTTGTTTGTGTTCAAGCTCAACCATTTTCTTTGAAGCTCCTTGTAATACTGTTGAGCGCTCGACTTCATGCTTAAGATCCGAAAAATTGTCAGTATTAACAGCATTGTTAGTGGCTGAGGAATCAGGTTTATGTTGACGCCCCGTGAGTGATGCAGGTAGATGTACTGGTGTGTTAATAATACTAATGAGGTGAGTGTCAATAGCATTGGCCGTTTTTGACCTCAGCTTAGACTCAAGGGCGAATTTCAAAGACCTTGATGCCTTGCTGCCCAAATACAATATTAGATGGATACCGCTCTCCAGTAGTGACACTAGGTTAGCTATCAGTGCCTTTGCTGGGCGTCTAGTTATCTCCTTGCAGCCGATCGATACAGTAGGCATGCCTTTGATGTGCCGGATATGCAGGGCGGTTAAGGCATCTCCGCACACGGCGACAAACTTGGCGTTTTTGGGGATACGTGTGGGACTGTAAAAAAGACTCCCTCCAGCACTGCTTTCTACCTTCTGAATAGTATTCAAATCGTGCTTTGATTTCTCGGCACCGATTTCCTGGCCCCTGCGAATACAACTGAAAATTATCTCGTTTTCTCGACTGAGATATATAGTCCCGTCCTCATGGTGTTCCCGCAAAATGTCAGTGTTTATAGACGAAAGAATCGTCCGTTGATGAAGCATCGACAGGTCGGAAGGTCTATCAGGTATTCGTGGATATTCATATCCAATTTCTTTATCTGCCATGAAATCGGACGTCACATGATACATATGTATCATTTGTACGGCGATGGCCTTTTCTTCCCCGAAATTCTCCCTCAGCCATAAAAGAGGTGATATGCCGTCGTTACTTTTGAATAGGTGCTGTACCAAGCCATAAGTGGTCTCTCCGCGATCTTGGGTGTCAATATTAACCCACCCTCGCTTCGAGACATTTATACGGCCGAGAGTTGATTGATAACATGTGCCAGGCTCGTCTGATGTGCTTTCAGGTAGATTTATCGTTTCAATCACCTCAATGAGCGGTAATTCCCTAATATTCGCGAACTGCGAATCCTTGTGCTTTCTTAGATCGGAAATGCTCTTCTTGAGCCGTTTATTTTCGATCAAATGGGCGGCATTTTCCTTGTAGAGAGATTCCAGCGTGGCAACCTCCTTTTTGAGTCGTTCGAAAGTACCAGGCGATATTAATAGCTTTGCCCTGTCCTTCAGGAGTGAGTTTATCGCCTGGAAGGCTTCAATTTGACGGCCTTCATCGAACCCTTGATTCACGATCTTGTAAAAGTAGCTCAAGTCTTCATTCGAGGCTTTGCTGCCAATTAGACCCCGCTTTATACCTAGTGGACGAAATGCCTTTCCAATTTTATCTTGCCATCCGTGGTAGTGCCGCTTTGTGCTATAGGCAGCTGTTGCGTCGAAATAGCCATCAAAAATCGGTACCGTTATCGCATGTACATGTGGCGTTGACTCGTCAAGGTGGACTACCGCGTGTAAAAGATTGTCCCCATGAATCTCCCGTAACCAGTGCGTGACTACACGAATCCAATTGTCTCGCTTTTCCCTATCAAGAATGTCTTTTGAATCGTAGAAATATTCCCTCGATGTTGAAATCAAATGATCAATAAGAAGGACGCTATTCGCCCGAAATCCACTGATTGACTTGTGTGAATACAGGCGCTTCTTTTCGTCGAAAGTGGACAAAACGTTTTCTTTTGTATCACCAACGATAATTACATTATGGCCTACTTTATGAGGATCAACGTTCGAAGTTAGTTGCTCTCTCAAATTATGAGAAAGGCTCGTCTCCAAGAAACTGCCCGAATCCTTATTCCATATTTTTTCGAATCTATATACTGCCATGTGGCTCGTCGGTGAATCAGAATTCATACAGCTATCCATTAATTTAAATTCGTTCTCTAGTGAGTATTAGAGTTTGTATTAGAGTTTGAGCGTTAACGCTCGACTTATTAAAGGATATATGGCCGCGATTGCGTTTGCAAGCTAAATATATAATAAAAACAATAAGTTAAAACATATCGAAACTTTTCTTACGTGTCAAGTTTGTGCAGGCTGCACGAAAATATGCTCGACTGCCTCAACTTTCCAACGTGTATATTTATGCTTATGTGTGCGAAATATAAGATTATTTTATTGTGATCGAATACGAGTAACCAATGCGCTATAGATCTTCAAAAATTCCAATCAGTTCCTTGTTTCTACTGGATTGATGCCTGGCATTGGAATTCTATATCGGTAAAAGAAAGGTTCATCTACTCTGAAAATGTGAAGCAGAAAAATTGACATTGTAGAAAAATATAAATACATAGGGCGAAGATACAAACTCTATAGAGTAGAGTCTTCCTGTACGTCTTCTCTAAGTCACCTTTCTTTCATTATTGCCTGAGCACCCATGCTGCTGCGCTATAGACAACAAGGACTATAGAGTATCGACTTCCACCGTAGCTACTTACGGCGTTTTGCGGATCTCCAGGTTACTATTCTCCGGCTTAATCACATGGCACAACGTTTTCTTGAAATTGGGGTATAGCAGAAATCGCCGCCCCAAATAGCCCAATAGTGGTCAAAGATGGTCAAAGATGGTCAGAGATGGTCAGAGATGGTCAGAGATGGTCAGAGATGGTCAGGATTGGTCACAGATGGTCCTGGATGAACTAGCCCCCAATTAAACCGGACACTTCGTTTGGTGTTATGGACTGATCCCGGTTTCCTACTATGCGGTGGTCTTTGCCTCACCTGTTCTACCGAATTAATTCCCATTCTCTGCGTCGGGATGAAGGGACAAGATTGGCCAAGGGCGCCCCGAAGCGAGATCGGGATGGCGTGGCTCCGATTCTGGGGCACCGGACTCGTCCCGGAGCTCGTCTATAGTGTTGAGATAGCGTGCGGCGGGGGCATCCCTGCCGCCGCCCGTCATCGCCAGCAGCTTCCGGCGCAGCTCGACTGCCGGGACAGGCACGACATTGAAAGCACCCTCCCAGTCCTCTGACGGGACGTGCTCCGTGACAGCGCTTTGGATCGACTGCCATGTCATGAACGAATGCCCAGTTTCTATCTCAAAATTGATCAGCATTAATATGCCGTCCGTGCCGGGGTCTTCGGCAACTGCGTTGGCTAGCAAGGCAAGCTGCTTCGTTGTCGGCCCATCCTTCAGGAGGTCATAGACATAGGCGCGAATCTCAGAGAATTCCGAAATCAAACCAGCTAATTCGCGTTTCCAACGCCATTCGTCGTATGACCTGTCGTCAAGTGCGCCGCTGACGGTCAAGTCAATAAGGCGGCGTGCGGCGGATACGGTACCGAATTTCAACGCGGTCGCGCGCCACTTATGGTTCTGGTAGAGACGCGGGTCTTCTTCTGCTAGCGTGAAAGTCACGCCTTCTGCGTCGTCGGAGGACGAACTGCTGAGTCCACCGAGCATCTCTTCGAGCATCCGTGGATCGCGCTGCGCGTCCGGCATGCCGCGCACGATGGCGGACAGATCGGCGACCGGCGTGGCGAACGGCAAGAGGCGCAACCAAGCGCGTAGCTGATACGCGTCGCTCTGAGTCAGAATCCAAGTCTCCTTCTTGGCCGCCTCAAAGGTCTCAGCAATGCCGTCCGCCACGAGATTGATGTCGATGTCCTCGCCAGAGAGGATCAGCGACAACAGCAAGGCTGCGCGCGCCTGCCTCGGCGCGAGAGAAATG
>UEXM01000315.1_pt2 | contig 52503 bp, 86 predicted proteins | sample 1796661 | NCBI WGS metagenome assembly UEXM01 (sample SAMEA4772469, study PRJEB27181) | metagenome | reverse complement strand
AAACTATACGCAAGTAAGAAAGCGAAACCAAATTTCGCAAAGCAAGAAACAAAACAATTTAAACAAGCGAGTGAAATACCTAGTATGCCGATTGGAAAATATAAGACACCAACGGATAACTCGTATAAAAAAGAAGTATCAAAGCAATACACGGTATCGATTGCTTATAACAAAGGTGCATATCAAGTGATACCACAGAAAGAGGTAAAAGACATTGGCAAGTAAATACAATAGACACTATGCGATTGGTATGTTCGCAAACGGAAGTGTCATAAAAGAAATAAAGTACCCAGCAGATACTAAACAAGCATGGCAAGGTGAGTGTCCAGCAAGAAACACAGTACATATGTGGATTAAGTTAGAAAACGGAGACTTTCTGAGAGATGATGAGTTAGTGCTAGATAGAAAGAAGTGGGAAGCACTTCAAAAAGCAGAGAAGTTCATCTCTGAAATCAGTGGAGGTGTAGCGTGAGTAAGATAAATGATTATGCGAGGTTCGTAGACCAGTGCACATCCGAAACAAGTAAAGATACGACTAAAATGTGCGACAGACTAGACAAACTAATGGGAAACCACACTATGCAAAATGGAGTGATGATTGACTGTGAAATAGACATGGCAAGACTAATGACTGCATTGATAGGTATGATGGCAGAGTCTGGAGAGTTCGCTGAAGTAGTAAAGAAAAAAGTATTCCAAAACGATACACAGTTCACAAGTGATGAGATATTTCACATGAAAAGAGAATTAGGAGATGTGTTATGGTATTGGGTACAGGGATGCAAAGCCCTTGGCTTTACCCCCGAAGAAGTAATGGACGAGAACATTAACAAACTAGAAAAGCGTTATCCTAATGGCTTTGAAGTAATACGCTCAGAAGTTAGAGCAGAGGGAGATATATAATGGCAAATCATGTATATTTTAACATTACTGAGCATGAAGCTGAAGTAATGGAGAAGTTAGTAAAAACTGAGGAAAGAACCGTAACCACCAACTGGTCGGGAGAAACCATAGAAGAGCCTTATACAGTACGAGGAATCGTAGAACTAGATGAACAACCTTTTATGCCTAACGATTATACTGAAGATAACTCATGGGATTGGTATTGCAGTAATGTAGGAGCCAAGTGGTGTCATCTAGAAGACCTAGATAGTTGCTCAGTATCAGGTTACAGTGCTTGGAGTCCTCCAATTCCAATGTTTGAGTATTTATCAGTAGCAATAAGTAAGGAATGTGGTCATAGTGTCAATACTAGAATGACATATGAAGATGAGTTCAGAAACTTTGTAGGAGTTGCTACCTGTGAAACAGAGATGCATGATGGAGAGTGGATAGCATGTGTAGATTTTGAAGAAATTGAAGGTGAAGACATAAATATTCGCTTCAAAGAGAACTACCCCGAGATAGATATTGAAGTGGAAGACTTTGACTGGTATGGAGAGTACGAAACCGAAGATGGATTTATATATCCTAACGAAATATGTGACGATTATGTGTACGATTTCTTTGATAGAGGAGAGTGGTAATGAGTCAGTACTGGGAAAGAGTAGAAAGACAACGCTTATTGATTAGAGCAGAACAATGGGCAAGAAGTGTTAAGTGTATTCATGGGCATAGTTGCAATTCTATGTGGTATGATACAACAAACAATACTAGAAAAGTAGTAGATGTTGAGTACAATAACGGAACTATAAATAGAACTGACTGCGAAACTGGTGATAACACACAATGGTTCGGAGAAAGACTAGTAGGAGAGGAGTTGATAGATGCATACACAAGACTCAACTAGAGAAAGACAGTTCTGGGATTGGGAAAACAAGTACGGAACTGAAGAAGCTATTGAAGTAGCAGCAGAGGAGTGGGGAATATCCACTTATAGAGTAAAACAAAAGGTAAAAGAGTGGGAGGACTCATGGCATTAAATTATACAGAAGAACAAGTAGAGATGATGACTAATCAATACAGGTTAAACCCCAGTAGAGATACAGTTGAAAGACTAGCAGATGAACTAAATAAGAGTGTAAAATCTATTATTGGTAAGTTGTCTAGAGAAGGCGTGTACAAGAAAACAGAGTACGTCACAAAAACTGGAGAGAAACCAGTCACCAAGTCCCAGCTGGTGCTTAGCATTGCTGAGGAGTTAAACGAGGACTATGAGAGCTTGAGTGGACTAGAAAAGTCTCCTAAGGAAGCATTGAAAGTCCTACTTTATTCAATAGAAGAAATCAAACTAGGAGAAATATGAGAGTAGCAAAACTAACAAAAGATAGAAGAAATGATAAACTCTTAAAGCATGGAATGTATGCGGAAGCACTTGGTCTTATCGAAACCCCAACGGGGTTCCAAATGAGATTAAAGTTCGCTAACGGACATCGCGAGACAGTAGAGACACAACGTATCCGTATTTTACAAGATACTAACATTATAAGAAGTCCTAACGCATAGCTAGAAAAGGGAAAATCAGTACAAATTAGAACCGTCCTTGTGGCGGTTTTTTATTGCTTAAAAAATTTTGGTTGGTGGAAGTTCTTTGAATTGGAGAGAAGTTTGTAGTAAGTTATTGAAATGTTGTTAGTTGTTATGACTTGAATAAGTCATTTAGGATGTTTTAGATTATGCTTGGTTATCTTAGTTGATTTGTTTATACAATTAATGGATTGTTTTTCTTCCTAGTTAGGGACTCCATATATCCGCTTACGCTCCTATATGTCGATTCCCAGATTAGAAGCAACATCCATAATCGGTAGTTTGTATTGGCTTATAATCTAAATTATGTATTTATTATATCACAACTTTTATCATAAATCAAGAAGTGTTTTTCTGAGGGGTATGATTTTGTGTTTTGGGGTAGGTTCATCTGATAAGAAAATATATTAGTGTTGTAGATGGTAGTAGTGATTTTGGGGGTTGAACTACCTTCTTCTACTTCCTCGATTCTTCTTTTTTGGTGGAACTCTAAATTTTTTTCGAGATTCTTGAAGTTCTATCTCTTTCTGTAAGTCTCTAGCTCGTTTTCTTTGTGTGCTTTTGTTGTGTTCATATTTGATGGCAGATGGTTTTGAGTAATGCTGTCTTGCCCGACATTCTTCCTTGATTCCTGCGTTATCACACTTTCTACGGAATATGCGAATCGCCTTTTCAATAGGCATTTTAGAGGAATCAATACTTGGCATCGCTTCTCCTATACTTAGTTCTATCACGATGCACTTTTGTCGATGCATGTGGAGGAGTTTCTTTTCTTACTCGAATATCACTCTTAGCATTGAAAGTCCAACCTCTTTTTCTTAGATAGTATATCTGTGAGGCGATATTTGACGGATTGCGTCCCAGTTTGGATGCAATGTCTTCCGTTGACATATCATTATAGTGTCGTTTCAAAAATTGTTTTTCTTCATCTGTCCATTTCATAAGTATATTATAGACGAAATTTCTATTCGTGTCAAGAACTATTTTTGACTGGGTTATAGATTATTCTTGACATAAGGTGCGAAAATTGATATAATATTGACATGATAGAAAATATAGATATAAATTACATTATTATTTTAATTTGTGGCATGGGAATGTCATACACCATTGGAAAGCAATTTGGAATAGAGTCTACGATTGATTTTCTGGAGACAGAAGGTATAATCGAGTTTGACAACGAAAAATAGTTCTTGACATAAAGGTTAAATTTTGATATAATTATTTTGTAAGTGGAATAATCTGCTTACTTTTTGGCGTCTTGACCGTGAGGCAAGGCAAAGTAATACTGAAAAGATTATTTGGAGGAAAATATTATGAGTATTGATTTAACTAAATTTTGGCTTGGATTAGATAACAACTTTATGCCGACTTATACGGAGAGTAGTTATCCTAGATATAACTTAATTGAAAGTGGCAGTGGATTTCGAATAGATATCGCTGTGCCAGGTTGGAATAAAACGGAACTGGAGATAATCGCTGATGGCGAAGAACTCCATATCAAGGGCAACAAACAACACAAACTAGATGAGGGCGAACGATTCCTTCATCAAGGGCTAAGTTTAAAAAGCTTTGAGAGAAGATTTATTCTTAATCCTGATTTACAAGTAAAAGATGTGAATCTACAAGACGGATTATTAACGATACAACTAACTCGAACTCCAAACTCTAAAAGGAAAATATTGGAGATAAAATGAAAGCACTAGCTTTTAAGGTTCGAGATGGAATTAGACAAACAGATGTCGAAGCAACAGGAGAAGTACTAATACTATTAAGTATATGTGCGATTACCTTCTTAGCATTAGCACCACTTGTTTAGTAAGTTAACGAACATGGGGGAGTGTATTCTCCCCCAATTTATAAAAAGGAAAACTATGATAATATCAGAAGAAGGCAAAAATTTAATTAAGAAGTTCGAGGGATGTGAACTTGAAGCATATAAATGTGCTGCAGGAGTTCCAACAATCGGATATGGGCATATAAAAGATGTAAGTATGGGAATGACTATAACTCAGTCAGAAGCAGATGAGATGTTTAACCATGAGATTAAGGAGTATGAAACCTATGTGAACACAGCGGTAACGGTTCCACTTTCTCAGAATCAATTCGATGCAATTGTGTCTTGGGTGTTCAATCTCGGTAATGGAAATCTCAAAGCTTCAACAATGTTGAAAGTCATCAACTCTGGCGACCATGCTGGAGTACCTGCTCAAATCAAAAGGTGGAACAAAGCAGGTGGAAAGGTCTTAGAAGGACTAATCCGAAGAAGAGAAGCAGAGGCATTATTATACCAAGGAGCAATCTGGGAACATGTCTAAACAAGAGTTTTTAGAGAAACTAAATGATTGGTGGTTCTGGTTTAAGAACCTATTTCTATCTTATTACGAACTAACAGTAAGTTATAATTCAGTATATGGTGACGCAGATGACGAAGTATTCATAGTTGCAAAGTTTTATAAGAAGCAAGATAAATATCTTCAGTTCAAAACCGAAGATGGAGATGTAGTCGAGATACGAGGAGCTGAAGGGCTCAATTATAAAATTAAGGAGTTATAATGAACCAACTTTATATAGGAATTATATTAGTATTAGGTCTAGGTAGTTATTACCTGTACCAACAAAACCAAGTGCTAACAGCAAACAATATGGCACTTGAAGGAGCAGTTGCTACTCAGGAAGAAGCAATAAAGACAATGCAGAACGATTTTGCGTTGCAAACACAACAACTAGGAGAACTTCAAAAGAAGTCCCAAGAAGCTCAGTTAGAGATGAATAGATATCTAGACATCTTTAAGAGACACAATTTAACAAAACTAGCATCAGCAAAGCCTGGGTTGCTAGAACCAAAGATAAACAAAGGAACTAAACATGTATTTGAGTCAATCGAAGAACTTAGTCGCACCATTGATAGCCTTGATGATGGCGTCGAGTTGCAGTCTAATCCCAACTAAACAGATAGAAGTAACAGCAAAGCCCATGGACAGGATAATAACACAACCTGTTCTACCAAGAGAAATAGATTTAAAGCTACCTTTATGGTATGTAGTTAGTGATAAAAACATTGACGAGTTTCACGAAAGATTAACAGAAGAACATGGACAAGTAGTATTTGTAGCTATGTCCATACCAGATTATGAGTTGATGTCATATAATATGCAAGAATTAAAGCGTTATATAACCGAACTCAAAGAGGTCGTAGTTTACTATGAAAAAGTGACAGACCCAGAAGCACTAAAAAATGATACAAGCACTCAAAATTAGAAACAGAGAAGTAATTACTCGATTGGATTTAATGGCAAAGACTGTGTATAAACAGCCTGCAAGCTATAATCAAGCACCTAAACCTAACATAACTTTAGCAAAACTACGTACAGCTATGGCTGCGAACGATGGTAAGCACGAGTTGACAAACAATATTGATTATGTAGGTAGAGAATCTGTTGATGGTGGAGCAGACCTCGGCAGATTGAGAAATATATTTAGAAATATTATCTGTAGTAAAACTGGCACTCAGCAATGGTATTGGGACACCTATATGGCTCAGGTACCTTACTGGGGTTGGACTGGATGGAATAACAGTAAAGGAAAAGGTAAACTATTCCTTAGATTTATTCATAATTCAGGTCGTGGAGAAACTAGATATGTTTCAAAAGGTAGATACAAAAAGATACCTGACCAACATTCCAACTATAATGCTGACTGGACATTACTAATAGGAGAGCAGGACGGCATTGATGATTGGATGGCAGATAGGAACTACAATAAAAAACCAAGATGTGTAATAGAATTAGCGATACCTAGTACAAATAAAGTTGCATGGGAAGAAGCATGCGAGTTTGTAAATAGTGTTTAGAAAGTTACTGCAGAAGTGGAGAATCTTTCGCATCATGCAGCAAGGCAATGATATATTAGAAAGTAATCCTACTATACAGAACAGGTTTGAAGAACAAGAAGATTGGTGTGAGCATTTAGAAGATAGAGTAGGAGCTCTAGAGAATTGGGCTCATCCCAAGTGTGGTATCGAGGAGTTTGACGGCTACGATACTTTAGTAAAAAGAATTGAACAATTAGAAAGTAAGTGAAGCTACAAGTTAGTGTACATAAAAAACACGACATAGTAGGGCATATACCTAATTTTTTATCTGATGAAGAAATAACTCAGCTTTATGAGATAAACAAGGATAGGAAGTGGCCTTTAGCGGCAACACGATGGAGTGGTTATAACTCCAAAATACGCAAGTGTAAAAAGAGAAGTCGAATAGAGTTTCCATTCTACGATAAACTAAAGAAAGCCGTAGACTTATATAACAATAACACATATAAGTTTCACCTCTACGACGAAAGAAAGATGCACGAGATAAACATGGTTCGATATGATGAACCTGGGATGCACTTTAGAGCTCATAGAGATTACAGACCTGGGCTAAAAGAAATTCATACAGGAATGACTACTAGAAAGATAAGTCTTAGTATTCAACTAAGCCATAGTCATGAGTATAAAGGCGGTGATTTAGAGATAGTTGAGAGTTATACTACTCCTGATGTATTTATAGATAGTAATTGCCCACCTGAATTTTTAAAACAAAGAGAAACATTTAGACATTCTTTTCCTACAATTAGAGAGAAAGGCTCTCTTACAATATTTACATCAATACATGAACACGAATCTAGACCACTAGTATCAGGTAAAAGAGATATTATAGTAGGATTCTTTAGAGGTGCAGGAGCACCATATTAAAATGATAACACAGCTTAATAACGAAGTCAAAAATATTGCTCTTGATATACTAGACTTTCCTCTTGATATGAGAGATACAGCGTTTCCCTTTTGGCATGCAGTACCATTGCATCGCAAACACCCCAAACTAGAGGACTACACATTTACTTATCCTAAGTGGTATAATCACAAAAAATATTTTTTAGAGCAAATTAAACATCCAATTCAAGATATGACACCTACAAAGGTTGTTGCTTTGGAAGCAAATGAAAAATCAATACAGATAGCAGCTAAAGGTATAGTACAAATATTTTCTTTAAATAAAAAACATACTTCAGTAATAATTGGAAAAGATAGAAATAATATAGACCTAGCTCTAGATATACCAAACTATGAGCAATTTGATTGGAAAAAACATCATATAGATAATATTGCTTTGCATTGTGATACAGGTGTTATTATTGGCAATCTATTTTTTCATTCTATTCACGCAGTAAAAGGAGCAAAATTATTATATGTCAAATACGATTAGACTATTTATAGGCACAAGTGAGACAGAAGACTGGCTAGCCGAGCAAGTATATCTTTATTCTATTTATAAAAATTTACCACCTGAACAAGAAATAGAGATAACATTCTTACGACCATCAATGTTTCCAAATTGGGATAGAAGATACTGGGGAACGCCTTTCACTTGCTTTAGATATGCAGTTCCAGAGCTATGTAATTTTGAAGGCAGAGCTTTGTATACAGATGTAGACATGATAAACTTTAGAGATATTTCTCATTTATTTAATACTGACTTATCTGGTAAGCCTTTTGGATTTGTATGGGACTCTCAACAAGACAACGGAAAGAAGGGAGCAGACTTAGGTGTACCAAGAGGTTGGTGGTGTGATAGTGTAATGTTATTCGACTGCGAGAAAGCAAAACCATATATGGATACTATAAAAGATATGGAAGAATGGAGTGGAAAAACCAAAAAAAGTTATAAGTGGGAATTTGGTGAAAAATTAAATATGCCTTACAAAGAAGCATCAAAAGAATACATTCAACCATTAGATTCAAGATGGAACTGTTTTGATGGAGTAGACCCATCAATAAAAGTATCTGAAGAAGATATGAGAGACTTTTGGAAGAAACCTCAAATGTCATTAGAGTTTATGTGGCAACTACACTTAACAGGACTTAGCTATCAACCATGGCATCCTAGGTATAATTGTTTTGCTAAAGCTACTCATTGGAGACAAGATTTAATGGAAGTATGGTGGGACTACGCTAATATAGTAAGACAGATGAGAAAAAATGGATAGTAGTCTTAGTTTAGATAAATTACTACAGCCGATTGGACTTAAACGCTTTTTAGAAGAATATAAAGATAAGAAACATTTTGTGATTAAGTCTAAAGAAAACATTTTTGCAAATCATTTTAGTTGGGAAGAATTAGATAACTATCTAAACCAATACAACATACAATCATGGGACAGAACACCCCAGCTACAAGTAGTAATGCCAAGTGGTAACAAGTGGTGTAAAAAGAAATCACCAGAAAAGAAAACTAGAGAAGAATTACTAAGACTTTGGAGAGATGGAAGTAGTTTTATTATTACACTTTCTGAATTTTTAAACAAAACAATGTGGAATCAGACTAGAGAGTTTGAAAAATACTATGGTATTGGGCAGGCTAACATATACTGCTCTAATCAAAAAGATGCCAAGTGTTTTCCTATTCATGCTGACTCCACAGACAATTTTCTTTTCCATGTAAGTGGAAAGATAAGATGGTATATTTATGAAGATTTTGCTAAGGACAAAGATGATAGAGTTCAGCAAAATAAAAGACTTCGTGCTGACAAACATACTCCTAAATTATTAGAAGTTTTAGAGTTAGATGACGGGGATTTATTATATATACCTGCTAAGCAGTATCATAAAGTAGATACGCTAAGCCCAAGAATATCAATTAGTTTTCACTTCAGAGAACCTTATGATGGCTGGAAGTCACATTCGGAGACAGGAGCGAGAAAGAAATGGTACAATTGGGAGCCAGGAGAAATTTATGGCAGAAGCAAGTAATCAGTTCTCAGGAGATATGTCTAGGAATGAGGTAGAAATAGACCTTAATAAGTTTATGGAACTCGTCACCGAAAACAGTAATCTGAAAGCTGAAATATTAAAGTTAGAAAACGATAAAGAACCAGAAAATCCGTGGCAACGCTGGATTTGGCTATCTTCTATGATAGACGCTTGGAGAATCTTTCCTCGTTTATTTCTAACAGTATACATTGTATTACTTTATAAGTGTACAATATGGTTTATGGATTTACCAGAACCTTCAATGGAGCAGTCAGGTTTGATTAGTATCGTTGTAGGGGCAGGTGCAGCATGGTTTGGACTATACGCTGGAACAGCTAAAGATAAGATAAACTCAAAATAAATCTTGACAAGTGTTGAAACTTTCTGTATAATATATGTATGATTAAGATTACAGAAACAAAACATAAACCGACTAAATCAGATAAGCCATGCAAATACTGTGGAACTACAGAAAATGCAGATGGCTTATGTGGTGTCTACAAGTGTTGGAAATAGATGAATTTATTTTATTTAGACCAAGACCTAGACAAATGTGCCGAGTACCACGTCGACAAACACATCGTGAAAATGCCTCTCGAGGCAGCGCAACTTTTGTGTACCGCTATATGGGTTGATGAAGTACTAGGCTTTGTACCTCGTGCGCTTGACAAGGACGAACGAGAAGTACTAAACAGTAAGAAAGCCAAGATAAAGCATCTTCCTATGGAAGAGCGACCTCTTACCCCTTATCTGCCGATGATGTATAATCATCCCTGCACGATTTGGGTTAGGTCATCATTGGATAACTTTGAGTGGGCTCATTGTTACGCTAACGCGCTCAACGATGAGTACCACTATCGTTATGGAAAACAGCATAAATCTATCGTAGAAGTAGTAAACAAACTACCTGAACCAAAGAATATGCCTAGGTTAGGACAAACTCCTTTCCTCATGGCTATGCCTGATGAGTTGAAAAACGAAGATGATGTTATACAATCGTATCGAGATTATTACCACCTAGACAAAGCAACCTTTGCCGAGTGGAAATACAGAGATAAGCCTAGTTGGTGGAATGAAGATTACGCTGACTATGATAAGAGGATAACCAGAGTATGATAAAAGTTAAACTGGGCAAAGGAGCCCTTATGTTTAAAGAAGGAACATCAGACGAAGAAATCAATAAGAAATTATTAGAGTACTCGCAGTTTCAAGTACTAAAACGACCAATAGTGGTCAGAAAGAGCAATGGGGATGAATACCAAATGCTAAATGGAGTAAGATTAAATGGCAAAAAGCACTAAAACAAACTTTTTAGACCAACTAATAGGAGTAAAGGAACCAACAGTGGAAACAATGGAACATAGTCAAGTATTAAAACAAAACTTAGAAGCACAGATGGCAGGTGTCGAGAATGATATCGTCAATCTAAAAGCTCAACTTGCAAAGAAGAAAGAATATCTAGCTAAGTTAGAGGGCGGACTAGAAGTAATAGACGAACTCACGAAGCATGATTCACATAGTTGATAATTTCTATCCAAACCCAGACGAGGTAAGAGAACAGGCACTAAGAATGTACTTCTACCCAGGTCGCAGAGGGAAAAGGATGGCATTTCCTGGGGATAGAACTATATCTACTTTTTCAAGTGAGAATAGAACTTTCATTAGGAATAAGTTTGAGAAAACTATTGGGAAAAAGATAACTTACTTTCCAAATAAAAACTCTAATGGAGCGTTTACTCTTGGACTTAAAAAAGACAATGAGTTTCTCAACTGGATTCATCACGACCAGTCAGGATATTTAGAGAGAACAACAGAAAGCGTTGATGGACAAGCTTGGGCTGCTGTAATTTATTTACAACCCAAAGCCTCAATAGACACAGGCACCGCACTTTTTAGAAGTAAAGTAACAGGTTTAATTACAAAGTCAGAGAAACTAAAGATAGATAAAAATGCTGGCTTTAAAGGAGAGTGGAAAAGCAACCATGAAGATTGGGAGTTGCACACTTACGTTGGAAATGTATACAATAGATGTGTATTATATCCAGCAAACTATTGGCATGCACCACTAAACGCATCTTTCGGAACAAACAAAGAAAACGCACGATTAGTCCAAGTAGGATTTTTTGCAACAGAGAAGTAAATGACAGAATATAATAACAACAAGTTTAACGAAGATGTAGCAATGAACATGCTACAAAATCATATTATAAAGACTTATGATAGTCATTACAGTATGAATAAAATCCAGTCAACCGAGTTCATCTTCGATGCTGGTCATGGAGAAGGCTTCTGTTTAGGCAACATTATAAAGTATGCGCAGAGGTACGGAAAGAAAGATGGAAGAAACGAGCAGGACTTATTAAAGATTCTGCATTATGCAATAATTTTACTAGGGGTAGAAAATGAGAATAAAGAAGCACGAGAACTTATCGGAAGCGAATATAAGTAAAGTAATTAGTTTACTAGAAGGCGAGAAGCCTATAACTAAAAAAGAAGCGTGTGGTATATTAAACATAGCGTATAATACTACTAGGCTTAACAAAATAATAACAGAACACAAAGAAACCATGGACTTTAGAGCGAGACGAAAGTCTCAGAACAAAGGAAAAGGTGCTAATAAACAGGAAATAAAATCTACAGTACAGATGTATCTTGATGGATTTAACATGTCTGATATAGCGAAATCACTATATAGAAGTCCTGCGTTTATTAAAGGAATTGTAGAAAGACTAGGAGTGCCTCAGAAACTCTCCATGACTGACTATGAAGGAAGAAGAAATGCTATACTACCAGATCAGTGTGTAGCAGAGGAGTTTGAACCTAAAGAAAAAGTTTGGGCAATCAGACAAAACTATCCTGCAATAGTGGATAGAGAATTAAAACCTGAACTTGCAAAAGAAAGAGGTTTTAGAGTCTACTTAGTGTGTACCGTAGAATGTACACAAGATGACTTAAAAGATACATACTTTCCACATCTACCGTGGGCTGGTAAACAATACTGTTTAGCATCGTACGAAATGGGAAGTTTAAAACATTTACAACAATATTTGTAAAGCACTCAATAAAATGAGCATAAGGAAACAGCATGGATATATTAATAGCCTTTTGGTTATCTGGCTGGGCTATAGTTATTTGGAAGTTGGTATTCCCAGCATTTAGAATAGCTGTATTAACAGACAAGACCAATCCTGTCCTTAGGCATAAAGAATTAGTCATAGTGTCAGTGTCAGTAATGGCATTACCTTTGACTCCGTTATTAATGTTTGCCGCCTTAGATGTCGGTAGACACAGAGAAAGGTTCATTAGGAACTTTGTATTAGGATTATTAGGATGAGCAATTATAGAGAAAGACTAGTTAACGCACTTATAAAATTGTATGAAGGTTGCATAGAAGCACACAAAATGAATATAGAAGTGTTGCTAGGTTCACATGTTGGACTAGCAGAGCATGGAGATATCATGGAAACTTTAGACCAAGAAATAGGTAAATTAGCAGAACTTGAAGATAAATTAGAATCTTTAAAGAGAAACTTCAAATGACACACAATAGAATCGACTGTGCCATTAAATTAAAAGCTTTACTTGATAAGTTGGATGAGTTGGATAGTATGGAGCTATCTCCATCTAGGAAGAAACATACAATTGAAGATTGCAAAGCATTAGCGAGGGAATTAAGTTATGAGTCAGAGTTTATATCTGGTATCAAATAAAACTAAGATTGGGGTAATTAGAAACCCCTATGAAAGAGCTGTGACTGAATATCAGAACAGTTTGAACTATATTGGTTTTGATGAATGGCTTCAAGCTAACCCAATGCAATCACAAAAAGAGATGTATAAAGATATGGATGTCTTAATCCGATTAGAAGATTGGAAACATGAATTAGAGGAATTAGAATTACCTGTAAAAGATACTTCCATTTTGGACAAGCTATTTATAGCACCCATGTGGAACAATTGGTATACACTTAAGACTCGTACTAGTGTTGCTGACCTGTATAAGGAAGATATTCTCACATTCGGATATAGCTTATAAAATTTAGTTCTTGACTCTTGCTTAAATCTTTAGTATAATATATTTATAATAAGGAAATAAGCAATGAGCGATAGGTTTTATACACAAATGCTAGAAGCCACAGGTTGGGCTCCTGGCTACCGTAATACTTATACTCTTGCCGAATACAAAACAAAATATAATTTAACAAGGAAAAGAAAAATGGCTTGGACAGACGAACTAAAAGCTCAGGCAGTAGAGATGTATACTGCAGAGGAACCTACTCCTGAAACAAGTATGGAAATTGTAAAGATGATTGCTGACGACATAAACGAGAGTCCAAATGGAGTCAGAATGATTTTAACAAAAGCTGGAGTTTATGTAAAGAAAACTCCTGCGGCTGGTGGCAAATCAGGTGGAACTGGTGGTACTAGAGTTTCTGTTGCAGGTGCACAGGAAGAACTCACAGGTGCTATCCAAGACGCTGGAAAAGAGCCAGATGCGGCTATTATCAGTAAACTTACTGGTAAAGCAGCTCAGTATTTCGCACAGTTAATTAACGAACTGAACGACTAACTTTACCCCTTGAAGAACTCAGTCTGTTCGCAGGCTGGGTCTTCTTTTATCTTGTAGAATCACCTTGCAAGACGATACCATTGTTGGGACGCTAAAGGACTTTAACAACCCACAAGGAAACGCATGAAGAAAGATGACTTTATAAAGAATGTGAGTAATGCAGGCGATGCTATCATTACTTATCGTAGTCAAAACAGTCGCAGAATGAAGTATAATGTCTGCACCATGGACTTTGACAACAAGCATATTCAGACTAAAAGAAATAGGGCTAAACCAAATAACAACCAAGTATTATTATTTTGTTGGGATTGCGATAGCTACAGACTTCTAGTACCTGAGAATGTGACTTCTATTGTACCTTTAGCAGCGATATTAAAGAATGATAGAACTACATAATGCACCCCCAGTATATGAAAAACTAATACATTACAATGAAGAAAAACACGAGAGAGTTTACCTTACTGTAAATAGTTTTCGTAATACTGAGTACTTACACATTAGGAAATACTACCTAGACTTTGACGAAGAATGGAAGCCAACAAAGGACGGCATAGCTATACCAATAGACTTTAATAATAGCAAGGCATTATTTGAGGGATTAGTTGAGATATTATCTATCTCCGAAGTTAAGTCTGTTCTCGAAACTCATTTCAAAGATGTATTAGATAAGATATACCTATAGCCCACAAAAATAATACTTGACAAATCCTTAGAATTTCTGTATAATATATGTATGAATAAGACAGAATACCTAGAATATTGTAATCAAAAGTACGCTGAAGGCAATCCTATATTACCTGACGACGTATATGATAGACTTGCTGAGAATACTGAACTTGAGAATAAAGTCGGTCATACTCTGGAAGGCACAAGATACAAACATCCTTACCCAATGTATTCACTTCAAAAAGTCTTTATAGGCGAAGATGAAGAACCAAACTGGGACAACAATCAACCACACATAATGACTGCCAAGATGGACGGTGCAGCTGTGTCTATAACTTATGTAGACGGCGTATTGTCACAGGCTCTCACTCGTGGAGATGGTAAGGAAGGTCTAGATATTACTGATAAAATTAAGTCTTTAGTTCCAAATAGAATATGGAGTAAAGGTATCAAACAGATTACTGGAGAAGTCGTTGCTCCCAAAACAATACCAAATGCTAGAAATTATGCAAGTGGTGCTTTGAATCTAAAAGACTTAGAAGAATTTAAATCGCGTAGTCTTACATTTATATCTTATGGTATTCAACCAGCAATTTGTGCTGATTGGATTGGGGATATGACTATGGTAAAAGATATGGGATTTAATACTGTCACACAAAGTGATTGGAATGAATTTCCTCAGGACGGTAAAGTTGTACGAGTCGACTCTAATATATATTTTGAAAAATTAGGCTACACATCACATCATCCTAGAGGAGCTTTCGCTCTGAAGACAAGACAAGCTGGAGTAGTTACTCGACTCTTGGACGTTGAATGGAATGTCGGGAAGTCAGGTGCTGTTTCACCAGTCGCAATCTTAGAGCCCTGTGTGATTGGAGAAGCAACTATTTCTAGAGCAACTCTGCATAATATAGCTTATATAGATGCATTGGGGTTAGAGATAGGTTGTGATGTAGAAGTAATTAGAAGTGGAGAAATAATCCCGAGAATAGTAAAAAGAGTATGATTTGTGAAATTAAACATTATCAGCAGTTAACTGTTGATGAACTCTATCGCGTAATACAATTAAGAATTGAAGGATTCATTGTGCAAAACAAAGTATGCTATCAAGACTTAGAAGATAAATACGACAAGCATCAATATTATATGATGTGGTATGAGAATGGTGAAATGATTGGAGTCAATGCTTTATGCTATAAAAAGAAATTTAAAGGAGATGATGGAACTATATATGAATATCCTGCGTTCCGTAGACAGGCGTGGATGTCTGAATACAAAGGCGGATGTACTACTAGAGATTTGACTGAAGGCAAGAAGTTCTGTATGAAAAACTATGGAAGTCCTAGAATGATGTTAGAAATAACTTATGAAGGAGGCAAACAACCTTTCTTAGACTTTGGTTTCAAAGAAGTAGGCACAAACACAGACTCAGCAGGAAGAAAGAATTGGATATTTGTATATGAGCCCGATACTTATTAACATAGATGTCTCAGGCATCTGCAACGAAACATGTAACTACTGCCCTCGTAGTAGTGGATATCCTAATGCAAAGGAGTATATGTCTATTGACTTATTTAAACAGTTTGTATCAACACTACACAGTTTTAAAGGGACAATATGTTTCACAGGCAGAGGAGAAAACTCTCTGCATCCCGACTTTGGCACTCTCGCCTTAATATTACATCACGATAATAGAACATATAGAACAAGAATCTTAACTAATGGTTATAAATTAGAACAAAAGATGCAGTACTTTGACTTGTTTGATACATTAATAATTAATAGTTATAAATCTAAAGAACAAATGGAAGAACGTAAAAAGCTGATGCCTAGAGCAACACATAGATATTGGGACCAAAGTATGAAACCAGAAGAATGGGGAGAAACTCCAATCCAAGTATCTAACAGAAGTGATATTTACAATCGTATTGCTTCAGATAGGTCAGCTATAAATGAAGTATGTATTCTACCTAAAACCAAAGGTTGGATTCATTGGGACGGCAGCATACAAATGTGCTGTAATGATTGGACAGATACTAATGTATTTGGAAATATTAAAACAGATAACTTCTTTGATGTATGGAAACACAATCCTGAACTACAGAAGTTAAAACAAGAATTATGGGAAGGTAATCGTGCAGCAAATCCAATCTGTGCAACATGTAATAGATTACCTACCAACAGAGATAGGAATAAGATAAAATGGCTGAAAAGATTAGAGATGACATAGACGCAATAGTAAACCTTAGTGGTGGACTAGAGTGTGCTGCAGCTCTATGGTATGCAGTTGCCAAAGGATATAATCCAGTTGCGTTACATTTATACAACAAAGAAGGTTGGGGAAACGTAGCGGATGCACAGTTAGCAGCTGCCCAAGAACAAGCCGACCACATGGGTGTTAGACTTCTAGTAGACGAGGCTAATATGCCTCAACAAAATAGAAGAAACAACTACCCAGTTTTACAACATCTATCTGCTATCTCTACACTAATGGTTGGCAATCCCTTTGTCAGATTCAAAGCTATTATATGGGGAGCAAACTCTGATGATTCATTTAGACAGAGATTACAATTAAAGTTTCCATTTAGAGCAATAGCTTGTGGGTGGAGTCAGACGCTAGACCCACACGGGATTAAACCACACCACATAATTAAACTACCTACTAATGTATTTCCTTTTGAATGGATGCAGAAGTCCGAACTTGTGGCAATGTTGCTGAAAGCCGAGCCAAAGTTATTGGAAATGGTGTGGAGTTGTACTGGTGAATTAGATTTAATGAGTAATGGTAAGTACTTACCTTGTGGTAAATGTGACAAGTGTATTGAACTTACATATTCAAAGAAAGTTGCATGGAAGTCTGTACACAAAGTACAAGAAGGAAGTTTTAAAGAATGAAGTACATAAGTGATATCATAAGTAGATTCTTTGAGTGGTCTTTCAAAAGAAATGCACGAAAACAATTTGATAAATCTATGCTGAAATATAGAGATAGTGATAACACATGAGTGGAGGAGTTTATAACAAAACTTACTTCGACAATCATCCGTGGGAAAAGGATAAAGAAGGAGTGCTCTATGGAGTTATCCTTGTAAACAAGGCAACATGGGAACGAGAAACAATAAAGGTCGGCATCGCAAAAGGGCGAACATTCAAAGACGTAGTAAAAAGAGGGCGTGGTTTTACGAACTACGACATCAGAATACAGAGAATTTGGAGCGGGACGATATACGACTGCTGGAGATGGGAACAGAAACTACACAAGAAATATGAAATGGACAGACATAAGACACAGCATCACTTCGGTGGACACACCGAGTGCTTTGTCATGGACTCAAAAATACTGGAGGACTTCCCCAAGAAGCATGAAATATTTAGGGATTAGTGAAGGTTTTCACGATGCAGCTGTAGCTGTAGTAAACAATAATCAGATACTCTTTGCTACACACGCCGAGAGATATACAGGAGTAAAAAACGAAAGGTATGTTCCCGACTTTTTAAAAGCAAGACACGACCTTAGTATATTCTATGAAGATACAGACTTGAAGAATATGCGTAGATTAAAGAATGGTCAAAAAGCCACTATCAATGGCGAAGAATACGACACATTTGTAGGACATCATGAAAGTCATATGGCAGCAGGATACTATACTGCTCCTTTCAAAGATGATGTAGTATGCGTTGTAATAGATGCAATCGGTGAGTACGATACAGCAAGTATATGGAAAGATGGAGAGAAAGTATGGAGTCGAACATATCCAGACTCACTAGGATTATTTTATAGTGCTATCACGAAACGCATCGGATTAAAACCAAACGAAGATGAATACATAACAATGGGTATGGCAGCGTACGGAACGCCCTGTGTAGATATGGGAAACATAATGCACACAAATCTGCACAAAGGAATACCATTAAAGAAATGGTTTTGGAATACACCTGAAGATATAGCCGCTTCAGCACAGTTGTTTATAGAAAGCGAGATATTAGATATCATGCGTAAGGCTAGAGAGTACGGAAGTAAATTAGTTTATGGAGGTGGAGTAGCATTAAACTGCGTGGCAAATTCAAAAGTAAGACCACTCTTTGATGATATGTGGATATTTCCAAGCCCAGGAGATGCTGGGAGTTCGCTAGGAGCAATTCTAGCACATACAAAACAAAGAATCAAATATGATGACTGCTTTCTTGGATTCGATATAGAAAGAGAATTAAATCCAATAAAAGTAGTTGAAGAATTAATAAATAATAAAGTAGCAGGAGTAGCAAATGGAAAAGCAGAATTTGGACCTCGTGCACTTGGTAATAGGAGTTTGCTTGGTGATGTGCGTTACGACATTAAAGATACCGTTAATGCCATTAAACGCAGACAAAAGTTTCGTCCTTTCGCACCAGCGATTTTGGAGGAGTTCGTAGATGAATATTTTGAAGGATATACTAATGAGTATATGCAATTCGTGGCGACAGCAAAACATGACTACGCTTCAGTCACACATTGTGATGGAACAGCGAGAGTACAAGTTGTTAAAGCAAATAGTAAGTCAGCACTGCGACCCATACTAGAACAATACTACGAAGTTACTAAAGTGCCGATGTTGTTAAACACAAGTTTAAATATTAAAGGACAACCAATGGTAAATAATTGGGAACAAGCATTAGAGTTTGAAAATAAGTATGGAGTAAAAGTATTTTGATTTATTGGAATGGATGTAGCTTTGTACAGGGAATGGAAATAAAGAGAAGACAAGACCAGTTCGTTTCACTAGTATCTGAACACTTTGGACAGCCCTGGTTAAGACATTCTAAAGTAGGTGGAAGTAATGATAGAATATCAAGAGTAGTTATAGATGATATCTGCTCAGAAAAGGGCTTAGCAGGAGAGGTGAATCTAGACAAGGATACATATATTCAAAAAGAAAATGTTAAGATAAAGTTAGCTATTATACTATGGTCTGGAATAAATAGATTTGAGTATGTAAATCCAACTACTAATACTTGGAGACAAGCTGCATGGATGCACCATAGAATGGAGCCGAAGCATCCATTTAAACTTAGTCATGATTCACGAATGTTCTTTCACCAAGACATGGATAGACAAATGCATGCAGGAGTAGAGAACTATGGTAGGAATGTTAGGTACCCAGTATATAACTTAAGATGGAGTATGCAATATATGTTATCAGTAAAGTACATACTTAAAGCACATGGAATACCATATTTATTTTATAACTTAAGCGATGGACAAATAAAACCAGCGTTAAAATACATAGATAAACCACACTGGGAAGGTGCTAATGTAACATGGCAACAAAATACTATGAAGCTAGACGATTGGTATAGAGAATTACCGCACATGAAAGAAGAAGCTTTCTATGATATGTGCAAAAGACACAAGGTGCCATTTGGACCAAAAGACCATCCACTAGAGGAAGGAAACAGGTTAATGGCAGAGAGAATTATAAAGGATATATATGATAAAAAATTGGATAAAGTCTTTAGTTAAAAAAATTAAAGCATTATGGTTTCATTACCGAAATAAGGGAAAGTATATTGAAGACACTCACATCTATGAGGAGTAATCGATACTTTGAAGTGAAGTTTGGGTGTACCAAACAAAAAATAGTTCTTGACAGATGCCCAAACTTTTTGTATAATATATTATATATTTAGAAAGGAAACCGTAAGTGAAACAAATTATACCACCGACTAACTGCCCTTCGTGTGACAGTGTCTTAGAGTTCGTTAATGACCAGTTATTCTGTAAAAACGACCTTTGCGCATCACAGTGGGACAAGAAAGTGGTTAACTTCGCTTCCACACTAAAGATAAAAGGACTTGGACCTGCAGCTGTAAGTAAGCTGAACATCCAAGACTACGCTGAATTATATGAATTAACTGTAGAGGATTTACAGGCAAGACTAGGTTCAGTTAGATTAGGAGAGAAACTCTTTATAGAGATTCGTAATTCTGAATCGTTACCGTTGGTTAAATTACTACCAGCGTTTTCGATTCCGCTTATCGGGCGATCAGCTTCTCAAAAATTATGCAATAGTATATCTCATATTGAAGATATAAGCGAGAAGACTTGTGCAGAAGCGGGCATCGGACCGAAAGCAACTGCTAATCTAATTAACTGGTTAGAAACTGAATACTACCTAGACGATTACAACAACACACTACCTTTCAAATGGACAAATAAAATATTAGAAAAAACAAAGGTTTCAGGAGTTGTGTGTATTAGTGGTAGACTTAAAAGTTATAAAACTAAAGCTCATGCAGAGCAAGTGCTTAGTCAATATGGATTTGTCGTAAAATCAAGTCTGACAAAAGATGTGACTCATCTGGTTAATGAGTCTGGAATCGAGTCAGCAAAAACACAGACAGCTCGTGACCGAGGTGTTAATATTATAACTAACCTAAAACATTTATTAGAGGATTAATAAAATGGCATTACCAAAATGGACAGACGAAAGAACTTCAGAATTGACTTCTTTTGTCGGTGACGAAAGCCCTGTATCACAGGCAACTGTAGCTTCTGCTGCAGAACAGTTAGAAACTTCAGTAAGAAGTGTATCTAGCAAATTAAGAAAGATGGGTTTTGATGTTGAACTAGCTTCAGCTTCAGCTACTAAATCTTTCTCAGATGAGCAAGAAGCTACTTTAAGTAACTTCGTGACAGATAACTCTGGCTCATACACATACGCAGATATCGCTGCAAACTTTGAAAACGGACACTTTAGTGCTAAGTCAATTCAAGGTAAAATTCTTTCTATGCAGTTAACAGAACATGTTAAACCTGCTCCTAAAGTTGAGACTGTTAAGTCTTACAACGAGGAAGAAGAAAGCCAATTCGTTTCAATGGTAAACGACGGAGCTTTCATTGAAGATATAGCTGAAGGCTTAGGTAGAAGTGTAAACTCTATCAGAGGAAAAGCTTTATCACTTCTTAGAGCTGGGGAAATCAATGCGATTCCTAAGCAAAAAGAAACTAAAGGTTCAAGCAAAGCTGATCCTTTAGCAGACCTAGACATCGACGGTATGACTGTAGATGCTATTGCTGACACAATCGGCAAAACAGTAAGAGGCGTGAAAACAATGCTTACTAGAAGAGGTCTACAATGCAGCGACTACAATGGCGCAGCTAAAAAAGAAATAGGTTAATCTAACCTTTTCACCTTCGCGAGAGGCTCTACGGAGCCTTTCGTATCTTTTAACCACTAAATTGTCTTGGGAGATTCAATTTGACACTAGAAAGTGCATTACTGAAGCAAATCTTGTCGCTTGGCGATTTTGATACTTGGAACGGCTTAAAACAACATTACCTACCTGAAGGAGAGTACCGAAAGTTATGGAATATTGTAGATAAGCATGTAGCTAAATATAAAAATCTACCAACATTTGAAGAACTAAAACTAGAAGTTCGTTCTGCTGAATTACAAGAGAAAATATACGCTATCGAAACTGTGGAAACAGATGTCGAGGCAGACTTATTGCTAGACTATCTCAAGAACCAATTTACCCAATCAGAAATCTTAGGCTCAATCGAGTCATACATAGATAACCAAATCGCAATATCAGACGCAAGAGAAAACATTGATTTACTTCAAGAAATAGTCGTGTCTGTAGAAGATAAAGTAGATACTCAAGATGCAAATGAGAGTATGGAAACTATTGAGTTGTTTGATGATGATGAAACATACAAGAAACGAATAAGTCTAGGACTGAATCAAGACTTTGATTTAGAATATTCATTCAAGTCAGACGAACTTATCATGCTCGGTGCTACATCAGGTGGTGGTAAGTCTTTAGTATGCTGTAATATTGCAAGTACAGTAAGAAAACAAGGTCGTAGTGCTTTGTATTTCACAATAGAAATGAACAGTAAAGATATTCTGCAAAGAATAGTAGCGATTGAAACCGAAGTAAACGCTAACCGATTAATCCACCAAAACTTAGAGCCACATGAGTGGAATAAAGTAGGAGAATGGTGGGCAGGAAGATTCGTAGATGGAGAAGAAGTACTAGCAAAGTATGATAACTTAGAGAAAGCTAACTTCAAAGAGTTCCATAAAGAGTTAGTTAGAAATAAAATTGACTACTCTAAACCACAGATAGAAATTTATTATGACCCAGCCCTTACCACAGCAAAAATTGCTAGTGTTGTAAGACAGAACCTACAGAAATTACATAATCCAGGTGTAATTATTATCGATTATCTCAACCAAGTAAAAAGAAGTAATAATCAAAAGGCAGGTCAATACGACTGGACAGAACAGATAGAGATATCTAAATATTTTAAAACGTTGGCACAGGAGTATGATACTACTACTGTTACAGCAATCCAAACTAAAGCAGACGGTTCTGCTAAATTTTCAACCAATGTCGATAATGCTGTAGATGCTTTCTATAGTATAGACCATTTTGACCAATCAGATTGTATGAAGTTTTCTTGTAAGAAAAGAAGAAATGCAAAAGTTGCAGGCTTTACTTCTGTAATGGATTGGAACACACTAAAGGTTGGACCTCACACTGCGTTAGACCCAGACGAGAAAGCTGAGATGAAAGAAACCATGGGAACAGGAGAAAAGGTAGAGGACGTACCTTGGTAACAAAATGATACTATACACAGAAGACCAATTACTAATAGCTTACACTAGACATATAAGACAAGTAAGTAAACTAAAACATGTACCAATTCCTTCACTAGAAGAATTTAGATTAATCTATGAAGATGAATGGACACAAAGATACAAGGAGATGAACGATGGTTGAGAATTTAAAGGCTTACCATCAGACAGACGAAGAATTTTATGAAGGTTTTGAAGATGAAGATTGGGGTAAAAATGGGTATTATAAAGGAGTTGGCGAAGCCTGGTTTTACTTACTAAGAAAACCCAATGAAGAAGGAACTCACTGGATTTATAGATTTGGGCAAAGTGAACAAAAAAGAGCTGGTTCAAGAGTATCATCAAATAGAACTGCTGGATTTGAATTTACAGACTATATAATACTTAGATGTAAACAAGGGCGCAGTAAAGCATGCGAAGATTGGTTTAAAATGAATATAGAAGGACTTGCATGTGACTACACAGATGACACTACCTGGCACAAAGGATCTAATATGACGATAGACTGGTGGACTCATCTTCCTGAAATTGTCAAAATTAAATGGGGCAAAACTCACAGAAACTTTAGTTACTTTACGACTCCAATAGATGTCGATTTTGTAGCTGATGTAGATGGTCATCCTAATGCACTTCTACATAATTGCTCTCTTTTTCATCTTCAAAACGAACACAGAAGAAATCCAGAATGGATTCCTTATAAAAAAGGTGCTAAATATATAGAACAAGGGGGGACTTTCGATGGCTGATGATAGAGTAAGTAGAGAAACTGCTGAACTAATACCGTTACCCCCACATACATGGTATGTAAGAACAATAGGTTGGATGTTAGAGCAAGAGAAAGTAAAAGAGAACATAGCAAATGTTCCGCCTAACCAACCTTTAATAGACAGCTTGAGGCAGCATGGGGTCAAATCTCCCATCCTGTGCATGCCCAACTGGTACCCCATTGCCGGCTCTCAACGAATGAGAGCCGCATTGGACCTTCCAGAGATACACAACCAAGAAATAAGAGTCTGCCGCTTCGATCAAGAGTGGTGGCTTTTATATTACCTATGGGGAGACACAGATTTTAGAGACAAATCAATAGCAGTCTGGTTCCAGATGGCAGAACTAGTTTGGAAGTCTAGATACTACGAGCATGAGGTTGACCCAAGTGGTATGGATATGAGAGAGTTCGAACGCATTGGAGATAAACTAAAATGGAAACATAACAAAGATGACGCTAAGTGGAAATAATAAGTCACATAACAAAAATAATTCTTGACACGGGGTTAAAAATTTGATATAATATATATAATTATGACAGCAGAAGAACTTTTACAGGAAAAAGGAATACATTATCAACTTAGTGGCAAAGACGCTAAAGTTAAATGCCTTAACCCAGAACATGACGACACTAATCCAAGTATGAGAGTGGATAGAGTTACTGGCGTATTCAACTGTTTTTCCTGTGGTTTTAAAGGAAATTTGTTTACATACTTTGGAGCACCTTCTAGCCCTTTAGAAGTAAGGCTCCATCGTATTCGTGAAGGAATTACGAAAGTCAAGTCTCAAACAGTAGGTATTCAATTACCTAAGGAGAGAATAAGATGGGCAGGTGGACCGTTAAGAAATATCTCAGAGGAAACTCTACAGATATGGGACGCGTTTACTTGGAACACTCCTAAGTTTGAAGGCAGAATTGTCTTTCCAATCCGTAACATCACAGGAAAAACTGTTGCCTTAATCGGAAGATTAATCAGTGAAGCAGGTATGGGACAATCGAAGTACTATATCTATCCTGGCGGGGCAGAAATGCCCTTTTGTCCTGCCAAGGTGAAACCAATTCAGAACAGAGTTATTCTAGTAGAAGGCATATTCGATGCTCTCAACTTATGGGACAAAGGTCTAAAGAATACTGTTTGCTGTTTTGGAACGCAACAAGTGAATTGGGTAAAGCTATCTTTATTAAAAATGCAGGGAGTACAGGGAGTTGACATCATGTTTGATGGAGACGAAGCAGGAAGTAGAGCTGCAGAAGCTGCCAAAGGTTTAGCTGAGAAGCTAGATATGTCAGCAAGGATAGTAACTTTACCACTAAATACAGATCCTGGTAACTTAAATCGTGACCAGATAGAAAGACTTAAGAAGAAATTATATGGCGAATAACTATAAAAATTGTGCTACTAACAGGTCTACAAATGAATTGTGGACTGAGTATGATTATACTTTTTGTGAAGAACAAGAGTGGGATGTAGAGTTCTGCTCAGACACATTAGGAAGAACGCCAGTATCAATTAGAAAAGCTAAACAGAAATACAATTTAACTTTTCACAAGCCGTCCCTATGGGAGAAAGGTGGAAAGAGATGGCATCCACTAGCTAAGGCAATACTATTTGAGTATAAGAAAAAACACATAGAAGATAAAACTCCTATACTACAAGATGAATGGTTTGAGATACAAAGAAAGTTATATGATGTAGAAGGTTTCTACAGAAATTACAAGCAGTGCGATATGCAAACCGAAGCTAAGCGAATGGTTAATCATCGTCAGACTGAATATTCAAGAGCAGATATACATGACTCTTGGACAGTATTAAAAGAACCTACAGATGCTAAAGATATTATAAAAGTAGTATGCCCTGTAGGACATGAGTTTACTCATCATTTTCATGCGTGGACAGATAAAGACATAGGTTGTTTAGCCTGTGCAAGAAAAGAAGATTCAACATTGTACTTTTTAGATTTTGGCGAATTTATAAAGATAGGTATTACTGTCAAGACTCCAGAGAAACGATTTCCTGAGTATGAGTTTGATACAATACTAACAATAGACAAGATAGGCTGGGGGCATGCCCACTATATAGAACAACAAATTATTAAAAACAACAAAGAGTTTGCAACAGAACCTGAATTACTAGTAGGCAATGGCTCAACAGAGTGTTTCACTCCTGCTGCAAAACAATCAATTTTAGAGGAATTAAAACAATGGCAGTAGCAATAATAGAGACAAAGATGTCGTCTACCAACTGGGATAGATACTTCGATTTTGAGGTAGACCGATATGCTCTATGCTCAAATTCGAGTATCAAAAAAGTCTTGAAAAAAGATGTGGATATAGAAATCGATACTGATGCGTACGAATGGCTCATTCTTGTAGGTTCAGAGGCTTTCAAAATGTATACAAAAAAGACATCAGTAACAGAGTTCAATGGAAAAGTTTGCGATTCTAAGTTTTTAGGTTTAATTAATCCTGCAATGATTAAGTTCAAACCAGAAGCAAAGACAGAGTTCGAGCGTGCAGTCGAGAGTATATCGAAATACGTAAGCGGAGAACTTAAACAAGAAAGACTCGGAGAAGATAAATGTTATGGAATCACAGAAACAAGTGACTTAATGATTTATCTTAATAAAGCACTAGCAGATAAGAAAGATTATGTTGCACTAGATAGTGAGACTTCTGCTTTATATTGTAGAGATGGTTATATGTTAGGATTCTCTATGTCTTATGAAGCTAATCATGGAGTTTACGTTGACTGCGAGGCAATTGATGAAGAAGCTGAAGCTCTTATGCAGAAGATATTTGATACTAAGAGAATAGTATTTCATAATAGTAAGTTCGATTTACAATGGTTTGAGTACCATTTCAACTTTAAGTTTCCAAGATTTGAAGATACAATGTTAATGCACTATATGTTTGATGAACAACCAGGAAAGCATGGACTTAAACAGTTAGCAATCAAACACACACCATATGGAGACTACGAACAAGAGCTAGACCAGTGGAGAGAAAGTTATTGTAAGACTCATGGAATACTCAAAGGAGATTTCAGTTATGACTTGATACCATTTGAAGTAATGAAAACATATGCAGCAATGGATGCAGTAGTTACTTTATTATTGTTTGAGAAGTTTGAAGCTCCTCTTAGAAGTAACGACAAACTGTATTGGGTGTATAAGAATCTACTCATCGAAGGAGTAAGATTCCTTAAAGATGCAGAGTCTAACGGTGTACCTTTCGATAAGACTAGACTAGAGTTTGGGCAAAAGAGAATGAATGAAGATATTAATAAGGCAGTTGCAGAACTATACAAGTTTACCGAAGTAAAAGCTTACGAGAAAGCTAAAGGTTCTGACTTCAATCCTAACTCTACAGTACAACTTAGAGAGTTATTATTTGACTATTTAAATCTGACCCCAACGGGGAAGAAAACAGGCACAGGAGCCCACAGCACAGATGCGGAAGTTCTCGGACAACTCGCAGAGGAACATGAAGTACCTAAACATATTCTTGAAATAAGACAGAAAGTTAAGATTAAATCTACCTATCTTGATAAAATTATACCTAACCTTGATAGAGATTCAAGGCTTCGTACAAACTTTAACCTACACGGAACTACAAGCGGAAGGCTATCATCTAGTGGTAAACTAAATATGCAACAACTTCCAAGAGACAATCCGACTGTAAAAGGTTGTATCAAAGCAAAAGAAGGATACAAGATAGTTGCAATGGACTTAACAACAGCAGAAGTTTATTGTGCTGCGATACTCGCAAAGGATAGAGGACTACAGAATGTATTTAAGTCAGGTGGTAATTTCCACAGTACGATTGCTAAACAAGTATTCAGACTACCAGGAGAGGTAGAAGAAGTTGCAGAGTTCTATCCTGCCAAAAGACAACAGGCAAAAGCCGTTACCTTTGGTATTATGTATGGAGCAGGCCCGAAAAAGATTAGTGAGCAGGTCACGAAGGATAGTGGAGAATACTTTTCACCACTTCAAGCGAAAGAAGTTATTGATGATTACTTCGAGGCTTTTCCTAAACTCAAAGAATGGTTAGACAATACTCAAAAATTTATTCAAGCAAATGGATATGTATATTCTCACTTCGGAAGAAAGAGAAGATTGCCAAATGTCTTTAGTAAAGATAAAGGTATTGCGTCACACGAAGTTCGTAGTGGTGTAAATGCTCTCGTTCAATCTGTGTCTAGTGATATTAATTTATTAGGTGCAATTGATATGCAGAAACATATTGTTGCTACAGGCATGGATGCCAAGATATTTGCACTCGTTCACGATTCAGTTCTAGCAGAAGTAAAAGAAGAAATAGTAGAAGAATATAGTGCTAAACTGAAAGAAGTTATACAAAAAGATAGAGGACTTATGATACCAGGAGCTCCAGTTGGATGTGACTTTGATGTTGCTGATGACTACAGTTTAGGTAAGTTCGAGAAACTATATGGTATTTGAAGACTTACAGATATGTTTTATACATATTCCTAAATGTGGTGGGACAAGTGTTTCTACGCAATATTTAACAAGTAGAAATATAAGAAACTTTTTTGGGAAAACTTGGAGAACTGGATTAGAAGTACAATTCGATAGAGCTATAGGAAGAAAAGGAGATAGACAAGTACTTCATAATATGCACGCAGATGCAGACCAATATTATCCTGTATTTAGAGAATATGATATGATAACGCAAGTAAGGAATCCTCATCATAGATTTGCTAGTGCATACAAGCATTTATCTAGTATAGAATTAATAGATACTCCATTTGTAAAATGGGTTCCTCGTGCTATTGAAAGTTTATATACAGGAAACTGGTCAGCATCTTTAGATGCAGGTCATCAGTACATACAGCACTTGCACATTGTAAATCCAGGATTTGATGCAAGTATTTTATTTAAACATCAATACAGCTATATCAGACCTGAAGTAGAAGTACACAAGTTAGAGGAAGGAACAATTTGGAAAAGACTGGGAATAAAACCAGGTAAACATAATGTAAGTGAAAAAGAGTATAAGACACCTTGGACAGCACATAACAGTATGTTAGTTAGAGATTATTATGAAAGAGACTTTGAAGAATTCAAATATTGATAGTATTATACCATGTGGTGGTGGTATCGAAACTGCAGCTGCTGTTGCATGGGCAGTTGGTCAAGGATATAAACCTTTTTTATTTACAGAAATTTTAGATAAAAATTCTCCTGCACAAAAAGGAATGACTAGAGCAAGTGAATATATTGCAAAGTATTTTAACTTACAATTTTTTACTGCTTATAATGATATACCTATGGAGAATCAAAGCGTACCACCCACTGATTATGCGTTTACTAATCTTGTAAAAGTAATCCTAGGCAATCCTAGTCTTAGAATTAAAAGTATTATTTGTGGAGGTAACGCACAAGATAGTATGCAACAAAGAGTACAAATACGATATATACAGAAGATAGTAGCTGCAAGATGGAGTAATCAGTATGATATGCATGGACTAGAGTGGAACCATTTTTTAAATGTACCTCATGTACTGTGGCCGTTGGAGTATCTAACAAAGTCAGAAATCATAGGAATAATGATTAGAAAACACCCAGACCTTGTAAAAAATACTTGGACTTGTATACGTCCTGTAAAAGAAGAAAACAATTATAAACAATGCGGACAATGTCCGAAATGCAACGAATGGAGTTCAGCTTTAAGAGAAGCGAAACATTCTAACCTAAAAGTTATGGAAGGGAGAAATTATGAGTTTGATATGCGTAAGTAAAGAATGGCATGAATTAACAATACAAGAATTGTATAAAATTATACAGTTAAGAATCGAAGGATTCATAGTACAAAATAAAACTTGTTATCAAGATTTAGAAGCATACTATGACCACAATGGATGGTATAATATGTACTATGATACAGCATTAGGTATGCATCCACAATCAATGGTAGGACAAACACAGTTTTGTACTCTTAAGACTTTTTATGGTACTGATGGTACAGCTTATAATTATCCTGCATGGCGTAGACAAACATGGGTGCCAGGATATAGAGATGCTGAAGAAGAACAAGAACAGGCTACTGCAGCTTGTATGAAGTATACAGGAAAGCCCTATATGATGTGTGAAGTAATGGAATGGGGATTTGTAGAACATATAGTGAACAAACTAGGCTGGACTTGTGTTACAGATGAGCCTTACTATGATGATGCAGGTAGACCTAATTGGGTGCTTGTGAACCATGACATAGATTTTAAGGAGAAATATAATGCGGGCACAGTATAAAGTTGGGCCAAAAGTTATACCAAAAAATCTACTGAGAAAACAATTAGATAGTAACGTTCCTTGTAATCAAATAGAGTTTGATGTAGATAAAGACTGGTTATTAGATAAAGCTTTGAAGTGTGAAAGAAAACAGTTCTATCATCATGGAAGAAAGGAAGAAAAAGTTGAAGGCTACAAGTACGCACATATAAGCTATCCCGAGCTAGAAATAATGGCAGGTGCGAACGGTTTAAATTTAAACTGTAAGTATAATATGAAGTTTGTATTTATTGCTCCTAATGCTACTATTGGTTGGCATAAAGACTGGGGCACAAAGTGTGCATTTAATTGGGTAATAAATGGTAACACAGCAGCTATTAGATATAGGGACACACCTTATTCCTATAAGTCTGCACTAATAAATACGCAGGAAGAACATATGGTACAAAATAATGACAAAGAACGAATACTGTTTAAAATATCTATATTCGATAGAAGCTACGAGGAAATATGCAACAAGTTCAATTCCCGATTTATGTAATTCATAGTGATAATGTAGAAGAATTAGATGGTATACTTTGGCTAGATGACCAAGTATTAGATGACAAAAATATGCAAGGGGAAACTCTAGGAATGAGAAGAATACAAACCCCAATGAAAAGTATCTATCCTTTAAGATATATGATTGAAGATGAAATCAGTATGTTAAAGCATAGAGGAACAACCTTTATAGATAGTAAAGGAAAAATCATTGTTAAAGAAAAAAATAGAACAGCTAAACTTATGTATCATAAGATTAGAAAAAGAGAATTAAAAGAAGTAGCGACTGTAATATGGCTGACTGGAGTTCCTTTTCCTTTTATAGAGAAAAGACCACCACCAGCTAAATATACATGGGCAGGAGTATTACATTTATCAGGCTTTCCTTGGAAAGTGTGGGAATATTGTGAAGAAAAGAAAAAAGATAGTTGGAGAAAAGTTTGAACTTACGAACAAAAATTAATGAAAGAATGGATATACTACAGGGATGGATGGAACAAGATTACCATTTAGCTAGACCTGAAGTAGTATATGAGCATACATTAACTGTTAGTAAGTTTTGGTCAGTATTATCTGAAGAAGATAGGGACTATATACAGGCGGTACAGTCTGCAATAGATAGTGAATCAAAAATATCATGGAAAAAATGAATCATATAGGCAAAGAAGCCAGACGTAAAAAGAAAGAAAACTTCGCTTGGTGGATAAAGTGGGCATCTTCTGTGGCTATTTTAGGAGCAATGTCAATTAGATCTGCAGGCGTATTGCCTACAGCTGACCTGGTATTGTCGTTTATAGGAGTGTTCGGATGGACTTTAGTAGGATTACTATGGAAAGACCGAGCAATAATAGTATTAAATGCAGCAGGACTTACAATATTAGCAATAGGATTATTAAAAGTTGCTTTTGGATAAGTAAAAAGGAAAAATATATGAATACAAATGAAGCACAACAATTAATGATAGCACTAGAAACTCACATTTGCTATGTAGAATACACTAGTTTAAATAGTGGTACTCAAAAAGAAAGGGAAATGACATGTTGCCCTTACTTTATCCCTAGTGGAAATGGACTATCTTTTAATCAGAAAGCAGCTCAAATGGATAAGTGTTTAGCTTATGACATTGAGTTTGAAAGATGGGACGATATAGATTTAGAGACTATAACAGATTGGTATACTATACAAGAACAACCTTATGAAGAATAAGTATTTTGTTGTAAAAAATTATTTATCAGCAGATGAATGTGATGATTACATTGCACTTACTAGAGTACTTGACCCAAATCCTACTTTAGAAGTTGGACTAAAAACTAAAGATAAAGGACAGCATGCTGTAAATAGAACTTACTGGACTATACGTAGTATGGGCAAACATTTTAGACCTCTGAAAAAATTAGCAGAAGAAAAGTTTGAACTAGAGCCTGATTCATTAAACTTTAAATGGCAACACTTTGCACACATTATGTGTTATGATATTCCAGGTCAAGGATTAGAGTGGCATGCAGAACCTAATATTTCTACTGTGTCTGTATCTATTAATTTATCAAATGAGTGGGAATATGACGGTGCAGACTTTCAAATGAGAAACCTACCTAGATTAAAATTAAATAGAGGAGATGCAATATTATATAGTGGAAGCTGGGTACACAGAGTTTCTGACTTAGTAAGTGGAAGAAAATTAAGTTTTGTGATGTGGTTAAAATGATTACATACAGCAACTGGATTACTCCTGAAGAAGTAAAAGAAATAGAACAAACAATATTAGTAAAAGAAGAATATGTATTAGGTATTCCTCCAAAATGGCCAACTGCATTTAAAGGTTTAACAAGTAAGTTTTCTTGTTATAACTGGTTAGATGATTTTGAATTTTTAATACCTAGATTACAAACAATATTAAAGACTACCCATGTAGTGCAATGCTGGGCTAATGTTTTACGACACGGAGAAGGAGTTCCAAGACATCAACATGCAAGTGGTAAAGACAGAAATTTTAAATGTGGTAATTTATTTATAGCAGGAGACACCACTATAGGTACTGACTATGATTGGATAGGCAATATTCCTAGTACTCCTGGAGATTTACAATGGTTTGGTTGTCATTTATTTCATGAAGTAAAACCAAATATAAGTAAAAAAGAAAGAATTAGTTTGGCATTTGACTGTCATCCTATACAGGAAGATATGAGTGTATTTACAAAAGGAGAATATAGAAAAATATAATGTGCGGATTTATAGTAACACAAAATAAACATATGGCAGTAACAATGCTACAACGACAAGAGTTCCGTGGACCTGATGGTATGGATTTTTGGTCTGATAATACTTTAACTCTTGGACATGCTTTACTAGATATTAGTGGGCAGAATCAAAAACAACCATATAAAACTAAAAAAGGACATATAATTGTATTTAATGGAGAAATGTATGACACGACACAACCCAACGATACAAAGTTTTTAGCTAATGGATATGATATGTATGGTCTAAGTTTTTTAGAATTTACAAATTGGCATGGGTCTATAGCAATATATCAACCTAAAGAAAAGAAAGTAACTTTAATTAGAGATCAATTTGGTGCAAAACCATTATGGTATTATAAAAAAGGAAAAGCTTTTGCAGCTGCTACAAGTCTTAGAAGTTTTATAAGCAAAACAAAAAATGATAGTAAAGATAAACAATTTATTTTTAATCCTTTATGGTCTGGTAATGCTTCGCCTTATCATAACATTCATAAAGTAGGCCCAGGACAAGTTATAGACCATAATTTAGAAACTGGTGTAACCGTTCAACGTAATCTATGGCAAAATTATCAAATAAGGTCATGGAAATTTGACAAGCAAGAATTTAGAAAAAGAACAATAGAGTCAGTAAGAAAAATTGCTAAGAATAAACAGAAGACAGCAATATTTCTTAGTGGAGGCTTAGATAGTACATTTGCCTTATCTTGTATAAAAGACATGGGATTAGACTTAACAGCATATATTTGTCAGTATGATAAGAGTAGGGCGGAACATCAGAATCATGATGGTTTTAGAGGCGAAGGAGTTCTGGCAGAACGAACATGTAAAGAGTGGGGAATTCCATATAAAATTATTGTACTAAAGCAAGAAGATATGGCACATTTATCAAGAAAATGGATAGCAAACACTCACTTTCCTTGGGTTGACAGGAATAGACAAGCCCCGAGATACCTACTAGCCCAAGCAGCTAGTAGAGATGGTTGTAAAGTTGTAATTACAGGAGATAGTGCTGATGAACTATACACAGGATATAGACACCACTCCAAAAGAATAACAGACCCCAACTGGGATAAAGAAACAGTAAATAGATGTAGAAAAATGGGATGGTTTCCAAGTCAAGTTTTTTCTAAAACTGATAAATTTAATAATGGATTATTCTTTGATTTACTAGCTACATCAGAACAAAATATACTAGCAACTGACCAAACTTGTGGAATGTTTGGAATGGAATCAAGACCTGTATTTTTAGGTCAAAACTATGTACAGTACATATACTCTTTTAATGGAGCAGTGAAGTTTAAACAACAGGAAGGTTGGTACCCAGGAACATACAAATATTTACTCAGAGAGGTGTTTGGAGATATGTTACCCAAACATGTTAGAGAAAGAAAAACAAAAATAGGTTGGTCTAGCCCTTGGAACAACAACTATGAGCCTATGACAGATAAATGGCACAGAGAAGATTTGGATTATCTAACAGTATTATGATAGGTTTTACATGCGGAGCATTTGATTTATTACACGCAGGACATATAGTAATGTTAAAGGAAGCGAAAGATAACTGCGATTATTTAATAGTAGGATTACAAACTGACCCAAGCATAGACAGGCAAGACAAGAATCAACCTGTACAGTCTGTATACGAAAGGTATATACAACTTAGAGCAGTTAAATATATTGATGAGATTATACCTTATGATACAGAACAAAGTTTACTTGATTTGTTAGAAGCTACCCAAATACAACTTCGTTTTGTGGGGGAAGATTGGACAGATAAACATTTTACAGGAAAAGGATTGCACGAAGTATATTATACTAGTAGAGCACATTCTTTCTCAACAACACAACTAAGGAACAGAATAAATGATAGATGAGTTAAAATCTTGGGGAGCCAAACCTACCTACAGTGGATTAGGATTTATATTCGTACACGAATCTAACAAGCAAATTAGATGGAACTTCTATTGCCCTGACCTTACACCTGTTGAAGTAAATGATTTTCATACTCATAGGATTAAATTTGAGTCCCAAATAGTAAGAGGGCGACTAATCAATGAAGTATGCAAGTGGCAGAAGTCAGAAAACAGTCTACTACAGATAGTAGAAACCAACTGTATACATCCACATTTTGAACCGAGCGTAACTGAAGAAAATATAAAAATACGACTAGATGGAAAATACTCACTTCCAGCAGGTGCATGGTATATTAGCGAAGCAGATACCTTTCATAGAGTTGTGTGTCCCGAAAAAACAATAACAAGACTACACATACTTGATAAGGAAACAAAAAATAACTTGACAATAAAGAGAAAAGATAAGCCATTTGTTTGTCCTTTACAGGACTTTAAAAAGCCTGAAAAAGAATGTTGGGAAATACTTAGGACATTCTTTTGAAAGCAGTAATAAAAAATAGAATACAGATAATGGGTACACCTGATGTATTTAATAAAATAGAAAAAGAGTTGACTTATACGTTACCTCCTCGTATGCCACAAGACCCACCTATGGTGCTCAAAACAATTAGGTATATTAGAAAAGGTTTAATCTCTATTCCTGTTGGAAGACTAGATTTAATCCCAGATGATTACGAAGTTTTCGATAAGAGGATTAGTGTGGAAGCAGACTTTCCTAAGTTTAAGTTTGATTTACGACCAAGTCAAAAAGCAGTTTATGACGAAGTAGATGACTGTGCTATAATTAACGCTTGGGTAAGTTGGGGAAAGACTTTTACAGGTTTAGCTATAGCAGCTAAGCTTGGACAGAAAACATTAGTTGTTACTCATACAACTACATTAAGAGCGCAGTGGGAAAAAGAAGTAAAAAAAGTATTTGGAATTGACGCAGGAGTAATTGGTGGTGGTAAGTTTAATGTAGAGCCTCCTATAGTAATTGGTAATATACAGTCATTATACAGACGAGTAGACGATATAAAAGAAGTATTCGGAACAGTTATTTTAGATGAGATGCACCACGTATCAAGTCCAACTTTTACGCGTATAGTAGACGAAATGCCTGCTAGATTTAAAGTAGGACTGACAGGAACACTAGAACGAAAAGATGGAAGACATGTAGTGTTTAGAGATTACTTTGGGCATAATGTATTTAAACCACCAAAAGAAAATTATCTAATACCCAAAATAGATATTTACAAAACAGATATAAGATTTATAGATGGTTCGTTTACGCCTTGGGCAGAACGAATCAACGACCTTACTCATAACGAAGAATATGTCCATAGTGTGAGTATGATAGCGGCAAAGTATGCTGCAGAAGGACATAAGGTATTGGTTGTTTCGGATAGAGTACACTTTCTAAAAAGATGTGCTAATCTTGTAGGAGACAAAGCAGTATCAATAACAGGCGATATGAATTTTGAAGAAAGAGAAGAAGCTATGCAAGAAGTAAGAACAAGTAAAAATATTTTATTTGGAACACAATCTATATTTTCAGAAGGTATATCATTAAATGAATTAAGTTGTTTAGTACTAGGTACACCAGTTAATAATGAACCATTACTTACACAGCTTATAGGTAGAGTAGTACGAAAACTAGATGGCAAAAGACAACCAGTTATCGTAGACATAAACTTAAAAGGCAAAACAGCATCTCGTCAAGCAAACGCTAGAATGGGATATTATATTAGAGAAGGTTATGAGGTAACCGTATTATGACAGAAAAAACAAAAGAAATCCAATTAAATTTGGAAGAGATGAGAAAGATGAAAATCTTTGTAGCTACTCCAATGTATGGTGGTCAATGCTATGGACTATATACTAAATCACTGATGGACACTACAAGTATGTTTATGCATTATGGAATTGAAATGCAGATTTATTATTTATTTAATGAATCGTTAGTAACTAGAGCAAGAAATTATTGTGTTGCTAACTTTTTAAAATCTGAATCAACTCACATGTTATTTATAGATAGTGATGTTGCATGGCAAGCCAAAGACTTAATGTATATGACTCACTTAGTTGCAGAAGACCCAGAGAAATATAGAGTTATGACAGCACTATATCCTAAGAAAACTATAGCTTGGGAGAAAGTATTGAAAGCTGCTCAGTCAGGAACATTTGACGATAATCCAGTAGCACTAGAAAAGGTTGCAGGAGACATGGTTTTTAATCCAGACCATGGAGCATACCCAGACGGTAGAGCACCTATATATGAGCCAGTAAAAGTTAAAGAAGCAGGTACTGGATTTATGATGATACATAGAAGTGTATTTGAAGAATATGCAGAAGCGCATCCCGAGTTAGAGTATACTCCTGACCATTTAAGAGAAGGAGAGTTTAAACTAGGAGAGAAAATTCATGCTTATTTTGACTGTATAATTAATGAAGAAAACAGATATCTAAGTGAAGATTACATGTTTTGTGAAAATCTCAGAAAGCAGAATATAGATATATGGACATTGCCAATGGTTGAACTTATGCATTGTGGTAGTTACATCTACCAAGGTAAACTAGTAGATATGGCATTGAATGACGTTCATGCAACAATGTCTCCAGAAGATATTGGAAAAATTCGATCTAGTCGTCCGTATGAAGATGACAAAAATAGTTCTTGACAACATCTATAAAATTTGATATAATATGTTATTATTTAATTGGAATGAGATTTTAAAAAGAAGCAAAGGAAATGTTTTGGACACCATTACAATCCTGCGAATTATTACTTTTAAACTTACACCCAAAAATTACAACGACCGAGTGTTTAAATTTTATGAACACTACTATGGCGGACAGTCGTTTCTCTTGAATCCTGAGAAATTACTTGATGTTGGTCGCAGCTACTCAGATAAAGAGGTAGTGGAATATGCAGGAGTCGCATCGTTCCGCAATTACTTCGAGTATGTGCAAACCAAAGACTCCACACTTGACCTTCTGATGTTACCAATATCAGAAGATATTATTACTAAAAACAGACTGCTTGACATAAAAAACGGCAGGATTCATTTTATGTTCGAGGAGACACAATAGGAGAATTATTATGGCAATAGGCTTTAATGTAACCAAGGGCTCAGCCCAAAAAGATAAAATATCAACTTATAACTACGCGGATAAGGAAGACCACAAGGTAAGACTAGTGGGCGACTTACTCCCTAGATATGTCTACTGGATTAAAGGAGAGAACAACAAAAACATCCCTATGGAATGTTTGTCTTTCGACAGAAACTCTGAAACCTTTAATAACATCGAACACGACCACGTAAGAGACTTTTACCCAGACTTAAAGTGTGGATGGTCTTATGCGGTTCAATGTATTGATTATTCAGACAATTCAGTTAAAGTATTGAATCTTAAAAGAAAACTGTTTGACCAAATTATTGTAGCTATGGAAGACTTAGGTGATCCAACAGACCCAGTAACTGGTTATGACATTCATTTTAAAAGAAAGAAAACTGGACCTCAAGTATTTAACGTTGAGTATCAGTTAGCTGTCTTAAAATGTAAAAATAGAGAACTAACCGACGAAGAAAAAGAGCTTATCAAAGATCTTAAATCCATGGATGATGTACTTCCTAGACCTACTGCTGACGCACAGTTGGAATTGCTAAGAAGAATCAATAATCAGGATGGCGGAGAAGAGCAAGTAGATTCGGAGTTCGACGTATCATGATTGGAGTAGGAAGTATCTTTCCTAATTTCCACATGGTTGGAGTAGATGAAAGCAATAGTTTTTTAGATTTAGATGTATTAGCACCCAATAGTTGGACTGTTATGTATTTTTATCCTAAAGATTTTACTTTTATCTGCCCTACTGAAATTGCAGGAATGGATATGCTAGTATCAGAAGCAGATGTTATCGGCGTTAGCGGTGACAATGAGTTCTGTAAACTAATGTGGAAACAAACAAATGACACAATTAGAAATATTAATCATATTTTAGCTGCAGATTGTGGACTTAAGTTATCTACTAAACTAGGAATAGTTGATGAAGATAATGGAGTCTGCTTTAGAGCTACATATATTGTAGACCCAGAAGGGGTTGTTCAACATGTATCAGTCAATGCACTTGATACAGGCAGAAATGCAAACGAAGTACTAAGAACACTACAAGGCTTAAAAGCTGGTGGACTTACAGGTTGTGAATGGCAACCAGGAGAAGACTTCGTAGCATGAAGCAATTAAAAAAATTACTATTATGGATAGTAGATACCTGGCGTATAATCATGGATGCAAAATATAATCCATTAAGAGTTATTCCTGACCCAAGTTTACAAACTTACTTTATGTTAGTATTGTTTACTATGTGGTCAGTATACTTTGGATTTGTTGCCTCTTACTATATGGGATGGCTTGGCTATTCAGTAGTAACAAGTATCATTGTTCATATTGCAGTTCTTTTACCTATAAGTTTCACTAATGCGATATTTTTAGACGCAGAAAGAGATGGAGCAAGATGGGTAAAAGATTGGAGAAATGAAAAATGATATTGTTCACCGCAGACTGGCATATTAAATTAGGACAAAAGAATGTACCTGTAGCGTGGGCTTGCTCTCGTTATGAGATGTTCTTTGAACAAATACAGAATGTAATTGCGGAAAATAATTGTGATTTACACATCATTGGTGGGGACTTGTTTGACCGAGTTCCCAGCATGGATGAACTTACTCTTTACTTTGATTTTATAAAGAGAGTAAATGTAAGAACTATTATCTATGACGGCAATCATGAAGCCACAAGAAAAAATAAAACTTTCTTTACTAACCTTAAGAAAGTTACCAGTAGTATCAATCCTCTAGTAGAAGTAATTGATACAACATATTACGAAGATAACTGGGCAATATTACCTTATGCAGACTTACATAGAAAAGATGCAATAGAAAATATTGATGCAGAAATCTTATATACTCATGTTCGTGGAGAGATACCACCGCATGTAGTACCAGAAGTAGATTTAGAAAGATTTGATAAGTTCAAAGTTGTTTTTGCTGGAGATTTACATGCTCACGAGAATACTCAAAGAAACATTGTATATCCAGGCAGTCCTATGACTACATCATTTCATAGAAATCAAGTCCAAACGGGGTATTTACTAATAGACGGCTTAGAATGGAAGTGGGGGAGTTTTAAACTACCTCAACTTATTCGTACTAGTGTGACTAACCCAGATGATATGATTCAGACCGACTTTCACCATACTATATATGAGTTGGAAGGAGATGTTCAAGATTTAGCTAAAGTTAAAAACACTGAGCTACTTGATAAGAAAGTAGTAAAACGAGAAATGGAAGCAACTCTTAAGTTGAGTCAAGACATGACAATATCAGAAGAACTAATAATGTATCTATCTGAAATCTTAAGTCTGGAAGAAACTAAAATACCAAATATTATAGGAGTGTTTAATGATTATTCTAAAGAAGCTGAAGTGGGATAATTGCTTTTCTTATGGAGAAGGAAACGAGTTAGACTTAGATAAGTCAACTCTTACACAGCTTGTAGGCACAAATGGAGTGGGAAAATCCTCTATTCCCTTGATTTTAGAGGAAGTATTATTTAATAAAAACAGTAAAAATGTTAAGAAGGCAGATATCGCAAACCGCTATATCAATAGTGGTTATAATATCTCTCTATCTTTTACAGTGGATAATGATGAGTACTGTATTAGCGTTATAAGACGTGCAGCACTTAAGTGTAAACTTACAAAAAATGGAGAAGATATAAGTTCACACACCGCGTCAAATACGTACAAGACGCTTGGGGAAGTATTGGGCATTGATTTTAAAACCTTTTCTCAATTAGTTTACCAAAACACCAATGCATCATTACAATTCTTAACAGCGACTGACACGAACCGTAAAAAGTTCTTAATTGACCTCTTGAAGCTAGACGAATATGTGTCTTACTTTGAGATTTTTAAAGAAGCTGTAAGAGTAAAAGCAAACGAAATCACAGGAAGCAATGCGAAAATTGCAACAATCGAGAAATGGTTGGCAGATAATATTCTTGAAGATAGTGTCATACTCGAAAAGATGATTTTACCAAAAATTAATGAAGAAGATGAAGAATCTTTACGTTCTTTACAATTAGAATTTGAAAATATCTCCGAAAAGAATAAAAAAATAAATCTTAATGAAATGCTGAAACAGCAGGTAAAAAACATACCACTAGAACAGTACAAAGCAGATTTACAAACTTATCCTGAGTTGCAAGATACTTCTGATATAGAACAAGATATAGGAAAAGTAAACCATAATCTTGCATATCATGAGAGACTCTTAAATGAGTATGAAAGTCAAACAGGTAAGTGTCCTACATGCGGTCAGGACATAGAAGTAGACTTCACAGAAGAAAAACTAGAACTTCATAGAGAAGGAATAAAGACAGCAAAGATAAATTACTTAGAGAAGAAAGCAGATTTAACCGAGATACAACATGGAAATAAAATACATAGGGCAGCAACCAAAGGAGTCCAAGACTGGGAACAAACCTACAGGTCTATTGACCATGAGCTCCCGTCAGAAGCAATGGATGGAGAAAGAATCTCCGAGCAAATTCAAGACCTTCGTAAAACGATTGCCGATAGTAGGTCGAATCTTCAAGAGGTTATAGATGAAAACGAAAGAAGAGAAAGACATAACACCAGAATTAGCATCATCTTGGAACAAACTGATGGATTTCAAAGGGAGCTTGATGCAAGTAAATCTAGTCTTGAGAGTTCAGAAAGCAAATTGGCGATTCTTGAAACACTCAAAAAAGCATTTAGTACGAACGGACTTTTAGCTTATAAAATAGAATCTCTAGTAAAAGAACTAGAAGTTCTAACAAACGACTACCTTGCTGAATTTAGTGATGGTAGATTTAGTATTAATTTTGTAGTGGAGAACGATAAATTAAATGTGGAAGTCTCAGATAATGGCAATATTATTGACATTCTTGCTCTTTCTAGCGGCGAGTTAGCTAGAGTAAACATAGCAACCTTAGTAGCAATACGAAAACTAATGGCTTCTATAAGTCGTAGTCAAATCAATGTGCTATTTTTAGATGAGGTAAACCAAGCCTTAGATGAAGTTGGTAAAGAAAAAGTAGTGGAAGTATTACTTAAAGAAGAAAACCTTAATACATATATGGTATCACATGGTTGGACTCACCCATTACTAGAAAAAATAGAGATAACTAAAATAGATAATATTAGTTATTTAGAAGGATAATTTATATCTTGACAACATCTCATAAATTTGATATAATATAATATAAAAAGGAATAACATGCAAGTAGTAATTTACAGTATACCAAATTGTACATATTGTGTACAAGCAAAAAATTTAGCAGAAAATCATCCAAAAGTCGAGGAGACTATATATAAGATGATGGGCGATGGTTTTAAACCAACAGAAGTTAGGGAACTGTTTCCGACAGCAAGAACATTTCCTCAGATTATAGTAGACGGAGAAAAGATAGGCGGATTCACAGAACTCAAGGCTTTACTGGATGGTTAATTCTAGAAGGAAAGGTCATGACGCTGAGATACGCGTAGCAGATATGCTTAAAAGAATCACAGGCGAGGAGTTCGTACAGACTCCTGGCTCAGGTTCTGGCAAGATAAAAGGTGATTTAATGGTACCTCACAAACATAACCTCTTTACCATAGAGGTTAAGTTCTATCGTGATATGGCATTTAATCATAAAATATTTACTCAAAAGAGTAATACCTTTGTGGGTTGGTGGTCTAAGTTGTGCAAACAGGCACAGGATATGGAGCAGGAACCTCTGCTTATATTTAAAGAGAATCACTCACAGTGGTACGTGGCAACGACAAGAAAGCCATGTTACAAAAAACATATGTACATAAACTGGTTGGGGTGCTATGTCACCTTTGCTGAACAATTTTTAGAAACAGAGGAGTTAAAGTTTACAAATGGCGATAAAATTTACGAGCCATGGAGAGTCGATCCCGAATGGGAACTTACTAATAGTTGATGGACTCAACTTGGCGTTCAGATGGAAACATCAGGGCAAGAATGACTTTGAACATGATTACGTACGAACAGTACAATCATTAGCAAAGTCTTATGACTGCGGAGAAATCGTAGTCTTAGGGGATGGCGGTAGTAATTACCGTAAGGAAATATATCCCGAATACAAAGCAAACAGAAAAGAAAGATATGCAGAACAGACTGAGAAAGAAGAACAAGAGTTCCAAGAATTCTTAGCCGAGTTCCAAGTTACTATGAATACTTTAAAGTATAAGGGACACCTTACGCTTAAATATGCAGGAGTAGAAGCTGATGACATAGCTGCTCTTATCTGTCAAAACAGAGAGAATCTAGGTATACAAAATATTTGGATGATTTCATCAGATAGAGACTGGGATTTACTTATTGATGAGAATATAAGTAGATTCTCTACAGTCACTAGAAAAGAAACAACGCTTCATAATTGGGACGAGCATTATGATTTTGACCCAGAGTACTTCTTAACATATAAGTGCCTAACAGGGGATAAAGGAGATAACGTTCCAGGAGTTGATGGTATCGGTCCAAAGAGAGCGACACAGATTATTCAACAATATGGAGATATTTTTGATATTATGGCGAGTTTACCAATAGACGGAAAGTATAAATTTATACAGAACTTAAATGAGTTCGGAAGTGACGGACTTGAAATTGGTATTAAACTCATGGATTTAACATATGACGTAGATGGAGCAGTACTCGGTCACGCCAAAGAGATTATAGGATTAGTGGAGAATTATGTCAGTGAAAATAGACTTTAGTAAAGATAGTCTTTTAGATGATTTTGCTTTAGCAACTCTAAAAGATAGATATATGGTAGGTGATGAAACTTCACCCCAAGAAGCTTTTGCGCGTGCCGCAACAGCTTTTGCAGATGATGAGGCTCATGCACAAAGACTATATGATTATGTAAGTAAACTATGGTTTATGTTTGCTACGCCAGTATTATCAAACGGAGGCACTAAAAGAGGATTACCTATTAGTTGCTTTTTAAATTATGTAGATGACAGCAGAGAAGGGATAACAGACCACTTCACAGAAAATGCTTTCTTATCTTCTTTTGGAGGAGGTATTGGAGGTAGCTGGAGTGATGTTCGTGCGTCTGGCTCTAAGACTTCTAAAGGAAGTGAGAGTACAGGAGTAATACCTTTTATGAAGGTAGTAGACGCAGAAATGTTAGCTTTCTCACAAGGAGTAACTAGACGGGGCAGTTACGCAAGTTATATACATATGAGTCACCCCGAGATTGAGGAATTTTTAGATGTACGGAAGCCAACTGGTGGCGATACTAACCGTAAGTGTACTAATATCCATCACGCTGTGGTTGTTCCTGACGCTTTTATGGAGCTTATTCACTCCGCTTCAAAGTATCCTGATTTTGACGACAGCTGGGATCTTACAGATCCTCATTCCCTTGAAGTAAAGAAAACTGTATCTGCGAGAGCGTTATGGGTTAAAATACTTCAGAATAGAATGGAAACTGGAGAGCCTTACTTAATGTTTGAAGATGCGGTAAACAAAGATTTGCCCGAGTTTCAAAAGAAGAAAGGAATGAAAGTACATCACAGTAATCTGTGTTCAGAAATAACACTCGCCACAAACGAAGAAAGAACGGCAGTTTGTTGTCTCTCTAGTGTTAATCTAGAGTATTATGATGAATGGAAAAAAGTACCTGCATTTATACCTGACTTAGTCAGAATGTTAGATAATGTACTTGAATACTTTATTAATAATGCTCCTGACCAATTAGAGAAAGCTAAGTTTAGTGCTCAGAGGGAGAGGAGTATTGGACTTGGTGCTATGGGTTTTCATGCGTATTTACAAAAAAATGGAATACCTTTTGATAACCCAATGGCAACAGGCGCTAATTCTGAAATGTTCCAACATATCAAAACACAAGCGGAAAACACAACTAGACAACTAGCTGTTGAAAGAGGGGCTTGCCCAGACGATGATACTTGTTCTGTGAGGAACGCTCATCTATTGGCAATCGCTCCTAACGCTTCATCTAGTATTATCTGTGGAAACACAAGTCCAAGTATTGAACCATATAGAGCAAATGCCTATACTCAAAAGACAAAGTCTGGTAGTAACTTAGTTAAGAATAAATTTTTAGATAGGTTGCTAATGAGTAAAATAGGACATGCTGAAATATATGATAACACTTGGAAAAGTATTGTTGCAAACAGAGGTAGTGTACAACATCTTGACGTACTTGACGAGTGGGAAAAAGATGTATTCAAAACAGCCGTAGAAATTAATCAAGCATGGATTGTAGAACACGCAAGTACTAGACAAGAATATATTTGTCAGTCACAGAGCGTAAACCTATTTTTCCCACCTGATGTAAATAAAGGCGATTTACACAATGTCCATATGTTAGCATGGGCAAAGAATTTAAAAACATTGTATTACTTGAGAAGTGAAGCTATCAGTAGAGCTGATAATGTATCTAATCAAGCTAAGCGAGAAATAATATTTGAACAGTCAGACTGTTTAAGTTGCGAGGGATAAATGAGTTTATTAAAAGAAAGAGAATACTATAAACCTTTTCAATATCCTTGGGCATTTGAGAACTATAAGAAACAACAACAAATGCATTGGCTACCTGAAGAAGTACCATTACAAGATGATATAAAGGATTATAAAGAAAAACTAAGTGAAGGCGAAAGGACATTGCTAGACAATATCTTTAAGTTTTTCACACAAGCAGATGTAGACGTATGTGGAGGTTATGCCCACCATTACTTGCCTACATTTAAACAACCAGAAGTAAGAATGATGTTAGTTAGTTATGCTGCTATGGAAGCAGTACATCAAGAAGCATATTCCCTTCTACTAGAAACTTTAGGTAAGTCGGAAGATATGTACCAAGAGTTTTTTGATATCAATGCTATGATGGAGAAACATGAATATCTACAAGATTTCGGTATGAACACTCCATACGATATGGCAAAGACAATGGCAGTATATAGTGCATTTACAGAAGGAGTACAGTTATTTAGTAGCTTTGCGATTCTTCTAAACTACCCACGACATAACTTGATGAAAGGAATGGGACAGATTGTTACATGGAGTATTCGTGATGAATCATTACATGTAGAAGGTTTGTCAAAACTATTTAGAACTTTTATTTCAGAGAATCCTGAGTTATGGACTGATAAGTTAAAGTACGAAATATACTGTGCTGCAGAAAAGACAGTAGAGTTAGAAGATAACTTTATTGATATTTGTTTTGATAAAGCAGATATACCAGATTTGACAGCAAAAGAAGTCAAGGAATATATTAGATATATTGCTGACAGAAGGTTATTAGGTATCGGTATGAAGAAAATATTTCATAGTACAGATAATCCTTTACCTTGGATTGACATGCAAGTCAATGCAGTTGAGCATACCAACTTTTTTGAAAACCGTGCTACCGAGTATGCTAAGGCTAGTACACAAGGCAATTGGCAGGATGTATTTAAATGAGTTCAGAATTACCTACACAAACAATCACTATCGATGAAACCTCGTATGATGTATCAGCATTATCTAAAGAACAACAAAGTATTGTTAATGCAATAAACAAGTGCGATATCGATTTAGAAGATTATAAGCACAAGATGGCTATTACACAAACGGCTAGACAGGCGTATGTTAATGATCTTGGCGAACAATTAAAGGAAGACTAATGAAGATATTCGTAGGATATGAAAGTGAATATCCCGAAATGTTTGAAGTGTGTAAGGCATCAATCTTACGATTTAATCCTACACATGAAGTTATACCTTTAATTACATCAGAGTTGGAGGAACAAGGAATCTACACTAGAGAAGAAAAAGGAAATACTGAATTTGCTTTTACTAGATTTCTTGTACCACTTCTCTCTAATTATATGGGATATTCTTTATTCTGTGATGGTGACTTTCTATGGAGATGTGATCCGCAAGAAATAACTCATTTTAAAAAGAATAATGATTCTGTTATGTGTGTACAACACGCAGACTTAATGTTTGACCAGTACACAAAAATGCACGATAAACTAAACAAGCCTTATAAGAAAAAATATTGGTCATCTTTAATGTATTTTAATAATGCAGAATGTACAATGCTAAATAAGTGGTATGTAAACAATGCTGCTGCTAGACATTTGCATGGATTTACTTGGGCAGATGGAATAGGTTCTTTACCTGCTTCCTATAATGCTTTGGTAAATTATTATGACTTTGGTGAGAGAGCTAAAGGAGTACATTTTACAGACGGCGGACCATGGATGGGTATAAACGACCATGAGCAATATTGTAAAGAATGGACAGACATATATAATTCATTATAATGAGAAACATACCTGTAGTAGCAGTAGACCAGTATGACTTTCTAGCACACAGACGAGAGCAGGAAAAGAAACATTGGGCAAAAAAGAATAACCTAACAGAGTTAGATTCGATTCTTACTGTTGAAATAAATACTACAGAGTTATGTAATAGAACTTGTGTCTTTTGTCCGAGACACGACCCAAAAGTATTTCCAAATAGAAACTTGCATCTTACCATAAAAGGAGCCGAGACAATAGGTCTTGAACTAGGTAAGGCAGGTTTTAGTGGAAAAATATCATTGAGTGGATTTGGAGAAAATTTACTCAACCCAAATTTCAGAGAGATAGTTCATATCTTTCGACACACAGTTCCATTAGCAACTTTAGAGTGTAACACTAATGGCGACAAACTTACCCAAACATATGCAGAAGAACTATTTGAATATAGTGGATTAGATTTAATTTACATAAATCTTTATGATGGCGTAGAGCAAATGACTCATTTCGATAAAGTTATGAAAAATATACCTGAAGAAAAATACAAGTATCGTATGCACTGGGGAGATTTTGAGAACCATGGATTATTACTTAACAACCGTAGCGGGGTCATCGATTGGGTAGGTATAGAAGAATCTAACGTGGCTTCTTTAAAAGGTAAACCATGTCATTATCCTTTCTATAAAATGTTCGTAGACTGGAATGGAGATGTTCTATTTTGTTCAAACGACTGGGGAAGGGAACATGTTGTGGGAAATTTACTACAAGATACATTACATAATGTATGGTTTGGTAAACCTATGACAAAAATTCGTAAAAAATTAATAAAAGGAGATAGGTCACACAGCCCTTGCAATAAGTGTAGTGTTGATGGTTCTCTATTTGGAAAAGAATCTTTTAATCTAGTAAAGGAGTACTATGAAAATCGCAGTAACAGGTAGCAGTAAATTAGCAAATTGTATACAAGGTAATAAAATAAGAGTAGAGTTTGGGGCAGATTGGTCACAGTATGATGTATTTGTAAACAATGCTCATGTAGAGTGGGAACAGTGCAGACTTCTCGAAGAAGTGTACGAGGTATGGAAAGATGATGAAACTAAAACAATAGTTAATATTTCGTCAAGAGCCCATCAACCTAATATATCTAAAGGATATAAGTACGCTGCACAAAAGGCCGCTCTAAATCATATGGCAACTAACTTAAATTATAACAGTGATGCCAAGTGTAGAATTGCTACAATCAACTTTGGGTTATTAGAGTCTTCAATGCATTCAAGTATCTCATATGAGAGAGCAGGTGAGTGGGTAGATTGGGTGATAAAAAACTCAGACATTACTGAAATAACAATTGAAAATCCTGCAAATTATATCCAAATTCAAAATGAAAAAGAAATCGCTAGAAGTTTAGGATTGAAGTCATGATGGGACGAGTAATATTAGTAGGAAATTCAGTAGAATTACTTCAACACGAGTATGGCTCATATATTGACAGTTTTGACACAATTGTTAGATTCGGAAAAGGCATACCTACAGATGAAAATTTTGAACAGATAGGTAAAAAAACTGATGTATGGATTACAGGTTTCTTAAGGCAGAAGCATTATACTAGGTTTAAAAATGTTAAAATATTATTTAATCGCTGTAGAATACACATGAACATAGAGCCAAATTCTCCTATGCTACTTCCAGAGTATGAAGTTATGTTCACAGATAAAGAAATACTAGAAATATTTGATTTAGTAGGAGCTACTAATGATAAGGCATTAGGTGACCGTCCTTCTGCAGGTTTTCTTGGTATATTGTATTTTTTAAATAAGTGTGAATATGAGAGTATAGAAATCATAGGATTTGATTTTTTCTCTAAAAAGTTGCCTTTCTCTACAGGAGCAGACTATCCCGCTAGTTGGCATTTGCCAGTTAATAGTAAGGAGAGGAGTCCTCACAATCCAAATGAAAAACAAATAGTAAAAGAGTTAGCCGATAGAGGCAAAATTAAATGGAAAGTTCTTTCAGATTTGAAAGAAGAATTTTTAGATTTTTCCTAGTCTAAATCCTACTTTTACTAGTGACCCAGCTACGCGTTTCTGCTTAGTTGATTTTAACATCAAAAGCTCATTATTTCGTGCATTTCGCATATTTATAGGTATACTAGGAATTAAGTTGGTATACATATCCCAAGGAAGCGAGAGCTGTATAGTTGTAGGTAACATTGTATAAGTTTTAAGTAACCACTTATGATTTATGTTTAATTGAAAACATTTTCTTAGCATTACATTATAATTAACACTATCAAGTGGTCCAAGAGCCTCTAGTTCTACTAAAATATCATTTTTACCATTCATGTATAGTGGCATAAATTTATGTTGATAACCTAATAATCTTGTCATAAACCATTCTGTACTTGCTTGGTAAAGAAGTCTATCAATCTTAGGCATATTAGGAGATCTTGATTCTAAGCCATCCTTTTCTGTAGGACAGAATAATTCTTCTAGTGAAAAAGTTTTTAACATGTCATAGTTAAATATCATAAACTCTGGATCAATATTATGTAGTTTAGTTGGTGAAATAGGTATTTGTAAAATTCTGTAAAAGTCTTTGAATCTTGGATGTTTTCTAAAGACTCTTTTATGAGATAAGAAAGAAACAGACCCCGCAAAGAATTCTTCATTAGGAAAATTATTAGACCATTTACCGTTTATTATATTGTTGCCACCTAGCCAAACTATTCTTTTATGTAGTCCACCTTTATCTTTCCAATGATCCATTAAGTGACACATACATTTAGCTAAGTCTGATTTTCTCCAGAAAGACTCATATATTTTAACATTTGGAAAGTTATCTACTATCCATTCAATCGGAGCTTCATCCCAGTCTTTATTATTTACATATAGATGTATTCTAACTTCTTCTTTGTCGGGCAGGAGTGACGCTAAAGTAAACATACTCCATACTTTTTTATAGGGGTGTACTATTTCAATCATTTTTTATCTTTTTAAATTCCCAAAAGTTATCTACAAATGCCTGTAGTCTTTCTTCCGCATCTTCATCAAAATCAAATATTATCCCAGAATTTCTTGCTGAGAGTATTTTGCAAAGTGCAAGGTACGATTGTCTGTTTGATACTGTATCATAAAAACTTTCGTAAGTTAATAAATTTTTCTCTCGTGCTTCTTTAGGAAAGCTAACAAGAGAAAGTCTTTTTCTGAGAAGGAGTGCAATTAATCCCATCTCACTATTTGGAGCAGTCGCTACTTCTTTACAATTAAGTAGTAGTTCATACCCACCTTCTTTTTTGTTTAGTACATTTTCTGCACCAAATCTTCTTTTTAAATCGGCAATATAAACATGAGCAGTAATTGGATGAGGTTTTATTACATATCCTTCATCTACTAATTTCTTTACTCGTCTATAATCAATTACAGTTCCTTTACATAATAAATTACTACCTGGTAAGAAAATTACTTTATCATAAAATTCTGTATTCCATTGTAAATTATATTTATTCTGTAGTCCATTTACTATTTTTTCGATTCTTTCTTCATCAATCTTTATGTCTGAATTAGCAATCGCTTTAAATAATTTGGTGTTAATTTTTATAGAATTAACTCTACAGTATATTCCTTTACCTAAAAAATCTGTATATAACCATTTTCTAATACTATGTAGTTCATTAGTATTAAACCATAAATCATATTCCCAGGCAACTCCTTCACTAGTGTCAAGAACAAGTTTCTCTTTCAATCTAGCTAATCCATCTAAGTCATCTTTAGGTCTTGTACAAGAGCCTGACTTCATGAAGTGAGTTGGTATATCTCCTAATGACTCATTTATAGTCATTGCTACCAGTTTATTTTTCTTAACTGGCTTCTGCTTTGTTCTCATTTCTTAGCTTGAAAATTTCTTTTTCTAGGTTTTTTATTCTTTCTTCTGTTTCACCAATATGGTCAAAGACGGCTGCCATCATTGACTCTAATTTTTTATTAAGATAGTTTGGTGTAATAGCTTCTTGTTCTGCTTTTATCATATTAAGAATCGCTCCATTGTGAGCCATCCCAATAAGATAATCCAAAGTCTGCTAGACTCGCAACTTCGGTATCAAAAATTGTACCTGCTTGGGAGGCGGTTATTCTTTCAAATACTGTTGTTGTCGTATCGAAAGTTGTTGTTGTTAAGTGGTCAGTTGTTCTGTTTGTTTCTGTTGCTCTAGTTGTGGAGATAGTAGTTGTTGTTGTTCTATCTGTTCCAAAAGTAGTAGTCTTAGTTGTTTCAAAAGTGGTTGTAGTTCCAAATGTAGTTGTTCTACTTGTTTGAGTAGATTGACTTGTTTCAAAAGTACTTGTTGTTGTTCTGCTTGAACCAGTTGTTCTACTAGAGGCTGTGCTTCTATCTGTATCAAATGCTGTTGTTGTTTCTCTGCTTGAAGCTGTTGATCTAGTTGTAACTGTTCCCTGTGAAGTCTCAAACGTTGTGGTTGTAGCTCTACTTGAAGCTGTTGACCTAGCTGTATTAAATGTTGTTGTTGTAGAGTGAGATGTTCCAGTAGTTCTAGAAGATGCTCTCGAAGTAATATAAGCAGTTTCGTACGCTGTAGATTGAGTAGTATTTGTACTTCTACTTGTGTTTGTAGTTTGTGCAGTATTCGTACTTCTTGCAGTATTCGTACTTCTTGCAGTAATATATGAACTAATAGTAGCGAATGTTGTATTATCAATATATGCTGTTGTTGTTGCAAATGTAGTTGCTGTATTTGTAGCCTGAGTAGTATTAGTACTTCTTGATGTGTTTGTAGCTTGAGTAGTATTCGTACTTCTGCTTGTTCCAAATGATGTATTATTTGTAAACGCTGTATTGTTTGTAAAGCCAGTACTTCTACTTGTGTTTGTGGCTTGAGAAGTATTTGTACTTCTACTTGTACCAAATGCTGTATTATCAATATAGGCTGTTACTGTATTAGTATTTCTAGCAGTATTTGTAGCCTGAGTAGTATTAGTACTTCTACTTGTGTTTGTAGCTTGAGTAGTATTTGTACTTCTGCTTGTACCAAACGCTGTATTATCAATGTATGCTGTAGTTCTAGAAGTGTTTGTATTTCTACTTGTGGCAAAATGCGTAGTATCTATATAGCCAGTAATTCTAGAAGTGCCTGTTCCTCTAGAGGTATTAGTATTTCTGCTTGTGTTTGTATTTACCGAAGTAGCAGTGGCTCTGCCTGTATTAGTACTATAAGTAGTAGTTCTACTTGTATTTGTTGCATTTGAAAACGCTGTATTGTTTGTAAAGCCAGTACTTCTACTTGTATTATTTGTAAATCCTGTAGAGTTTGTAAA
>UEXM01000334.1_pt1 | contig 52642 bp, 67 predicted proteins | sample 1796661 | NCBI WGS metagenome assembly UEXM01 (sample SAMEA4772469, study PRJEB27181) | metagenome | reverse complement strand
GAGTATAGACTCAGAAAATTTAAAAATTAAAAAAAATTAGGCTATTTAAGTGTTGCAACAGTGATGGTCACGCGTTACTATTAGACTTGGTTTTTTAACTATGTGAGTGTTGATATGACGTTTTTAGATTTAAGGCTGACAGGTAAACAGAAGCGTATACGTGTGACCGAATGTGTACATTGCACATGGTGGAGCCCTGTGACTAGGAAGCCTAGGGGGATGCACGTGACCTTTCATGTGAGTACGTGTCACAACTGTATGACTCCGATGAACGTCAGTGACCAAGGTACAAAGCTTTTCAGTATTGATGAGATTGAGAGGTTGAACAAATGCTGATGTTCATAAGTAGCTGGGCGTTGTTCGCAGTGATGTTGATGCCATTCACAATACTGATAGTGATTGGTGACTGCTACTTCTCGTATCATAGACAGTGGTACATCGACAACGCGTTTTCTAATTTCTGTGTCACAGGTGGGTTGCTAAGTGGTCTCGGTGGGTTATTCGCCACAATTGTACATCACTTATAAAATAACTGTTGCAACAGTCATCAAGTTAATATACTATTACAACAGTCAACTAAATCAATAAGGAGTTTCACAGTGTTCGGATTCTTTTCTAAGCGTAAACCAAGTGTCAAGGCTGTACCTGTCAAGGTTGTACCTGTGACGTACATCAAACTCAAGACGAATAGTCATGGTGAGTTTAAATATGCGTTGAACATTAAGCGCTGTCCTAGCGACCATTGGTTTGTCATTATAGAGTTTGACGACAGAGTTGCACGTGTACCAGCATCAGGTGTGACAGTACAGTGTGTACATGATGTACCTCGCCCCGTACAGTATCGCGAAGCACACATGTTGCACTATCATCCGTACAACAAACACGATGAGAGTGGGTTCAGAATGTGTGACGTGGGTGGTGTGCTATCACACTATTCGACTGTGCGTAGAGCACGAAACCTAGGGTAATATGAAATGAAAGAATTAACGAATGGTGTCAATGAAGAATTTCAGAACAAACGTATTATCATAGTAGCCCCTTCCCGAATGGGTAAGACAGCGCAAATGATACGTGACTTACACAAGGAAGTCATTTTGTGTGGTATTGAGATTTGGGGTCTGACTGATGTATTCAAATACTTGTCGACAGCGAGTCTAGATGTTACACGCGCATTCCATGAGTTCCATAAAATTCATGACAATGGTAGACTTGCACATAATACTGAAATGTATGGTCAAGAATCGTGGAGGAAGACACATGGTAACTACATGCAGGGAAAGACGGGAGCAGGACGAAATGGTATGCGACAATTGTCCTCTAAGGTGGGACGTAAAAGAAAGTAAACCACCTTGCCCTAACCAGAAGTCAGGTCGTGAACGATTCGTTGAGATGCACGATGCACTGAGGAGGGCTAACAGTGGCTCAGTTAAACGCTCTCGCACTTAGGCGACTATTCGGTATTCCGAACCCGACATTGCAGTCATGGCTCTCTGAGGGGCTACCTCATGACAATACTGAGTACGGTGTGAGGTTTACACCTGCCGATGTGTTCCACTGGCGTGAGAGTCAGCTACTCAAGGCTGCTGCGAAGTCACAGGTTGAGAATGAGGACACAGCGAGTCTGACTATGGTGGAGGCCAAACGACGCGGTGAAATCGCTAAGATGACTCTCGGTGAGCTTGATGTTGCAATCAAACGTGACGAGTTGACACCGATTGCTGAAATCATTGAAGAACTCGGCAACGCACTGATGACGGTCAGGACAGCACTTGTGCCACTACCTACCAAAATGGGTGGGTTGCTATCATATCAGGATGAGGATACTATAATTGAAAAACTAGGTGGTGAAATTCAACGAATATTGGATGACCTGTCTGAATACGAACATAGACTGAGGGGTGACTCAGATGACGACTGATAGGCTACCACGTACAATAATAGAGGGACGTGAGGGTGACAAGTTCCTAAAGTTACTCGACCTTAGTGGGATAAGTGACAACCATAAGACCGCAATGAGAATGCATTTTGTAACAGGTGTGACCAAGCAGACCCTCATCAATGCTGACCTGATTAAACGTTCTAATTGGGAAAGGGTGATACAGACAATCGAGCGAAAGAAAATTCAGATACAGGAGTACGTTGACACACCTGAGTGATAACAAAATGAGTATCAGACAGAATAATGTAAACGTCCACGACCTTACAAGTGGAGCAAAAGCGGCAATACGTGACGGTATTAGCCGCGCTTTTCGTGAGAACCTTAAGCCACCACCTAAGCTAGACTTGGTTGAGTGGGCTGATAAATACCGCAAATTGCCTGACAACTCTGCCGAGGGTGGTCAATGGCACACATCACGGGTACCGTCGGCACGTAAGCCGATGTTGTCAATATCTGACCCGAAAGTGCAAGAAATCACAGTAATGTCATGCATCCAGTTGATGAAAACTGAGTTAATGCTCAATACTGCACTCTATTTCATACACCAAGAACCTTCCCCGTTGATGTATGTTGCCCCGAAAAAAGAGATTGCTGAGGCTTGGTCAAAAGAACGATTCATGAAGTCGGTCAAAGCAACCCCTGTTGTAGCTAAGGCGTTCAGCGGCAACCGTCGAGGTGAAGGTAACACCATCCTTCAAAAGCAATACGCAGGTGGTCAGATTTCAATCGTATCTGCCCGTAACCCTGATGACCTTGCGATGCGTGCTGTACGTATCATGATGTTCGATGAGTGTGACAAGTACCCTGTTAACACGGGTGCAGGTTCTGAGGGCTCTGGCGGTGAGGGTGACCCGATTGCTATTGCTTGGGGTCGTGCTACAACATACGGCAAACGAGCCAAGAAGATAACAGCATGTTCACCAACCGTTCAAGGCAAGTCACGAATTGAGGCTGAGTACCTGAAAGGTTCGCAAGAGGTCTATAAACAGCGTTGTAAACATTGTGGTGAGTTGCATGAGCTGTCGTGGTCTGATGTCGATATCCCTGTCGATAAAGAAACGGGTGAGCTGTTGCACTCAGAGGCGTGTATCGTATGTCCTAGTGAGGAATGTGGCGCAAGATGGTCAGAGGGTGACCGTCGATGGAGTATTGATAACGGTGAGTGGTATGCTAAGAAACCCTTGGTTACGTGGCACCATAGTTACAAGGTCACGTCCCTTGCCTCACCATTCACACCAGTTGTCGTTTTAGCCAAGGAGTTCATGGATGCTGGGTCTAGCCCTCAGTTGCTGAAAGCGTTCTACAACACTCGAATGGCTGAGACATGGAAAGAAGTCGGTGAGCAACCTGATTGGCTTGAGATGTACAATCGTCGTGAGAATTATGAGGTCGGTACACTACCTGAAGGTGTGCTGATGGTCACGTGTGGTATCGACGTACAGGGTGACGGTGTGTTCTACGAGTACGTGGGTTACGGTCGCAATCGTGAATCGTGGTCTATTGACAGAGGGTTCTTGGCTGGTGACATCAGGACAGACACGTTCAAGGCTGAGATTTGCAACACATTGTTTGACCGTGAATTTCACTATCCAAACATGCCACTGAAAGCGGAACGTGTTTGTGTGGATTCAGGTGCGTATACACAGCATGTCTATAACCTTGTTCGTGATTACAATAATACGCGTGTTGTTGCTGTGAAGGGTATGCCATCAGAGACACAAACGTCGATAATCAGCACACCGACACCTGTTGACGTGTTCAGTGACGGTACAAGACACTCACGCGGTCTCAAGCTATGGAAAGTCGGTTCATCGACCCTCAAGCAAATGCATTACGGGTTCTTTAACCATGTGCCACCGACAGACGAGCAGCTTTCGAAGGGTGCTAAGTATATTGCTGGATATTGTCACTTCCCTGAGTACGAGGAAGAGTTCTTTAAACAGATTACCGCTGAGCAATACGTTGAGATTGAGGATAAGAAGGGGTTCGTATCATACCAGTGGGAAAAGACAAGAAAAGATAACCATTATCTCGATTGTCGCTCATACGCCCGTGCTGGGGCTTCAATGTTGCAGGTTGATAGAATGACAGAGGAGTCGTGGGATGTCCGTGAGAGGGCTTACTACCATCCAGAGGAACGTGTAACCGAGAGTGCGGTTGACTACTCAGGTGACATCACTGATAATAATGAATCAGAGTCACGTGTAAACAACCGTACGAGTAAGTCCAATTGGTTACGTAACAGGAAAAAACACTAATGGTCACACAAGCTGATATTGAAAACCTCGAACTTGCACTCGTGTCAGGCGTGTCCGAGGTTCGAGAGGGTAATACATGGGTTAAATACGCATCACAAGCAGAGATGCGAAAGACTATCGCCAAGTACAAGGATGAGTTGGACAACCGTCGACCGTCAGGTGTACGTGCGATACGCGTAACAAAGGGGCGATAATCAATGAACATCTTTGAGAAAATGATTGCTGCTGTATCACCTGAACGTGGGTTAGCTCGTGCTCGTGCTCGACATGCGACAGCACTCGTTGAACGTGGGTACGATGCAATAAAAGACGGTCGTAGAGGTAGTGATATATTCCGTCGCAAGACGTCAGCAGCAAGTGAGGTGAGTGCGGCTGCTAACACGCTTGCTGATGTGGCTCAGGAGGCATGTCGAAACAACCCTCTTGCATATCGTATCAAAAAACAGTGGGCGGGTAACATTGTCGGTTCTGGCATCAAGGCTGACTTTGTGACCACACGTGACGTCAAAAGCAAACGTGATACCAAGCGACACGTTAAGACGCTCGAAAAGGTCGGTGACCAGTGGGACACATGGGCTGAAAGTACTAACTGTGATTTTGACGGTGTGTATGACCTATATGGGCTGCAATGGTTGTGGGCTGCAATTGTTGTCGAAACTGGTGGTGTCATTGTCAGAAAGCACGTTGAACCGATGGGTGCCTCATTCGAGTTTTCATTACAAACCATTGAGCAGACCTACCTAGACAGGACTAAGGATACACAGTCTGTCGAGGGTGGAGTGTACATTCAGGATGGTATCCAGTTCAACGCAAGTGGTCGCAAGGAAGGTTACTGGATTCGCTCTGATAAATCAGGTCTGAACGTCCGAGGTGAGCAGACATCAGTTTACCTTGAGGATGGTGTTGATGCGTTCCATATGTTCAGGAAGGAACGAGGTGGTCAACACTTAGGTGTGACATGGCTTGCTCAATCACTCGCTGCACTTGACAACTACGATGTCCTTGTTGATGCGAAGGTGATGCAACAGCAGGTTGCGTCTTGTCTCGCCCTTGTCATATCTGAGGCAGATGAGAACGTTGATAATGGTGACAAGCATGAGCGTTACGACACCCTCGAATCAGGGATGGTGATGTACACCAAGCAGGGGCAGGAGGTGAACACAGTCAACCCGCCTAGTACGAACGACAGTGGGCTACTTGAGGAAGTCAAGACGGACGCTGCTGCTGGGTCAGGACTCGGTTATTCACACCTGACAGGTGATTACAGCAAGTTCAACTTTGCATCTGGTAGAATGTCTAAACTGGACTTCTACATTGAGTTAGATTTCGCACAGAAACTCATGTTTAAACCTCACCTGAACACAGTGTACTCTTGGTTTTCTCAGACCAACTCGCTCGTTAATAGAATCAACATGAGCAAAGTGAGACCTGTATGGACGTTCCCGCAACGCTCAGCAGTCAACCCTACCGAAGAATTGGACATCATAGTCAAGAAGATACGTGCTGGTCTAATGTCACCGTCACAGGGTGCACAGGCATTCGGTGAGAAACTTGCTGACATATGTGAGAAATGGACTCAGGACAGAGAGATGTGGGGTGACCTTGTGTTTGATATCGACCCTTCTAAGTTCAGTAACGCTGGTAATCAACTTGATGATAACGACGCGGCCAGTAGTAATAATGACAAGTCTGACAGCAAGGAGAAGGACAAGGGGAAGACTGATGAGTGATTCAACAGATAAGTTGCTGAGTAGACTTGTGGAGATGCAGCGTGACCAGATGGAGAATCACGACCGTGACCGTCGGGAAGACCGTGAAACACTCCACAAGATGCAAGAGTCAGTAGGGTCACTAGCACTGTCGGTTAAGGTTCTGACGGTCAACAACGACAATGCTGAGGCGAGAATCAAGGAGATTGACGCCAAGCATGATGAGAAGTACGCATACATAAAGTCAAAGGTGACAACGATTGAGACCAAGGTTACAGACCTTGACAAATATCAGTATAGTAGCTACCGTATGCGTTCCATGATAAACAATAACTGGTTCAAGGTTGTGGGGCTAATTACCATATTGACCCCTGTAATCGGTTCGTTATACTGGGTATACTCATCAACACCCAAGGGAGGGTAAACAATGTTACAATTTGCATCTGTATTGAAATCAAAGACAGTACTCATGGTACTCGCGATTGTCGCGACCATCGGTGTACTGTCAATGGCTGCTCACAGCATCTCGACAAACGCATACAACTCAGGTCATTTCGCTGCAACGGAAGCGGCTGAGGTTGTATACAACGAGAAACTTGCTGACGTCACACGTGACCATCAGGATGTTGTCAACTCATTCACAGCGAGTGCTCAAGATGCAGTTGGTCATCTCAGTGCTTACTATGAATCCAAGCTTGACAACACTGTTGTAACTGTCGATAATACCGCTTTAATCGCAACTAAAGTGAGTGGTATATATGAAAAAACAACGACCTTGGAGAATGAACTGGTCACGACTTGTGTGCAGCACGGTCACGGCCTTGGTGGTGACAGTGGTGGTGCCACAATTGTCGGGATGTTCAACGACACGTACAATATCATTGAACGACCCCGAAATTACAGTTTCTGACGTATCGGATGTTGTAAAGCTACCACCAATCGACAGGGCTCTCATGACGCCCTGTTTTTTTGATTTAATGCCCTCCGAAGTAGACCCTCTGCTGACCGACAACATCATTGAAACACTAATCAAGGTTAACGCTGATAACTTCGCGAAAGTGCAGACGTGTTACCTTCGACAATACGACTTGATACAGGAGCTAATTAGACGTGAAGACTTTGACGACAATGTTGGGGTTCATGTGGAGCCAACCGATACACAAGACACTGATTCAGATGCGTGTAATCCACCTGATGACACTTGTGGCACTTTACCTGTGGTTGGACACCCTGATGGATAAAACACTTGCGTTAACCGCTCAGGATGCTAGTGTCGAGCTTGTAGCACTATACCTGACCAACTTTGTTACACTCGTGACTGTGTTTATGAAATCTGTAACTGAACTGAGGAAAGATTATGACTAGCTATTTATTGTTTGCATTATTGTTCTACGTGGGTGGCGGTATCGGGTTCTCAACAGCAATGTTGAGCATCACAACGCAATACACCAAAATCAGACGTGAGGACATCATTAAGACTTTGAAATTTGCGTGCACATGGCCTTGGGACTTGTTCCAGCTATCTCGTCAAAAACGGGTGTGGTCAGCGAAACGTAACAACTCGATACAGGAGGTTCACAGGTACGGTAGAAATCATCACAGGCAGATGAAAAAGAAAGCTAAATAGAGGGTGGGGCGTCCATGCCCCGTTTCTCATTACAGACCTAGTGCAGCCTCAATCCTGTCAAGCCTCCTTCTCTGATATGCATTCTCAATTGACTGAATCTCCTGATAACACACGTTATATCGACTTGGTTTGTCATCGTACTCCTCAAGTTTCAAGATGTGTGTCTCACTCTCAATGTCGACACCGATTGACTCGAACGCCTTAATGATATCCTGAGCAATGATACCGCCTACGTACTTATCCTCAAACACCTCGTCATCGTTCATCTTAAATCGCGTCCAGTTCACATGTGACCAAGCATCAAGCCACTCATCAGGGTAACCGTACTTAAGACCCTCACGAATACCTATATCGTGCTTCAAACGCTCATCAGACTCACTAATGTTGAATACAAAGTAACCTTTTCGCCAGCGGTATGACGAGTCACCTAGGTATAACTGTCCGTCATGCTTAGGTGTGAATCGGTCGTACTTGCCACCGAACACTTGAAAACGTGAACCATATTCCTTGAATCCAAACTTACGAGATGAACCTACTACAATGTCCTTCGTGTACGTAGTGCCTTTTGTATCGGTACTGCCGTATGACGTCCAACCCTGACGGAATGTGGATGCGTTTATGCTGTTGACACCCAAGCAGTTCACCTGCGCCCAAGGTCGGGCTGAACTACCCAGTGATGACGAACCGTTTGACTCAGGTGTGAGTCCATGCCCTCTGAAACGTATGTCACCACGTGCCGAGAAGAAACCTTGGCCGAATGGTCGCTCAGGGTCGTTGCCGCTTCCGACATGTGCAAATAGACTCCACTGGCCGTCTTCCAGCTTCAACCCTTCATACTCACCGTTACCTAACCAGCCTTTCGCATACAGTGATGTGAATGAACCTGTGTGTAAGGCACGGGTGCCATCTGGATTGTACACGCGTGTGTAGAGTGTGTTCTGTCCCAGTACAGGGATACCCTTGCGTATAATACTCACGAGCGTATCGGTCAGTATAACCTTGCTCTTGTTGGCGTCCGTTGGGTTGTTGTCAACAATGGTTACGGTATTACTGCCGCCCGATGTGAGAATGTTAGGGTGATTCACAACATCGGTGCTTGCGCCACCTCGCCAGTCGATTATCTGACCTTTCTCTGTCATCTGGATTGTGCCGTCAGACTTAAGGAAAATCTGAGCATGTGCTGCACCAGCCTCACCGTTGTCACAGAACATACCCGCAGAACCGCCCGCAAGCTTTGCGTTGCCGTCCTTGTCCGACAGTGACCAACCGTTTATACCAAAATCAAGCGTCGCTGTAATGCCAGTTCGACCGAAACGATAGTAACCGTTATTAGGTAGTTGTTCTGCGTACACCTTACCGTCAGAGACAAGCTGTGACGCCTGACCACCCAGTAGCGAATCAAGCATGGTTTCGGTGTGACCCTGACGGAATGCTACTTTACCGTCATCGTAAAGCTTAATCGCAGCGTGTGCACCGTCGTTGAAACCCCATCGTCCACTCATGTATGAGAACGACTCAGGGTTAGTTGCACCTTCAACACGACCCACATATGAGTAACCCTCATTTGCACTTCGCTTGAGCCCGAATTGCTCACCTTTGCTCAGGTCGACACGCTGACCCTTGCTGTACATTACAATTTCGTCATTGACAAGGCTTATTGAACCCCCGTTTACAAGCTGTAGTGTGAGAGTGTGTATTCCGTTACCGTTATCCCAAGCCTGACTAATAACTTTCTCAACGGTGTTTTTCACACTACCGAGTTCGCTAGGTCGAAGTAGATTGGTTTCGTTGCTGAATTTGTCGGTGTATGTGACCGTATCATCACCAACAGCAACATTTGCAAGTGACGTGTTACTTGTCAGGCTGTCCATGATAAACGGGTTTGTAGGGTTACCATTTATGATGTAACTGATTGTACCGTCGTCGTTGCATATTACTTGGGCGGTGTTCGCGTCGTTACTGATTGCGTTCCCTTCAGGTACAGCCACTGATGGTGTGCCATCCAGTAATACTAGTAACTGGTCGAGTGTGATTCGCTTTACACCTGACACCAGCGTCAGCTCACCAGCAACATCTAACTCGACACGTGCGTCACCCTGTGCGGCAAGTATCGTTGTACCTGAATCACCTGTTAACATTGGGTATTCAGCGTCACCAGACGCACCGTAAACGACAACGCTTGTCGGTGTTGTCTCAAGTGCTTTCTTGTCACCAACCGAGGTGCCTCGTACAACTTGGTCGGGTATTATTGTCACTGGTGTACCGCCAGATAACGACGCCATCTCACTACGCAGGGTCGCGACGTCCTGAGTATGTTTCAACTCAATATCAACACGAGCAACACGAGCAGCCTCGACCTCTCTTGCCAAGGCCGCTGAGTCACCACCACCGTCAGCACCACCTATCAATTGATACACGTCGTCGAACGTAAATGCATCGCTACCTGATTCAAACGTCATGCCACCTAGGTCATGCATCGTTATGCGTGATAAACTCGCGGCTGTACCGCTACCCTCAAGTATTGTGGTACCAGACTCACCGCGTAACATGGTGTAGTTGACATCACCCTCAGCACCGTATACGTGTACACTGTTAAGGTCGCCCGTGATTAGAGCAACACTTGAGTCATCACTCAACAGGCGTCGTGCACCAAGGCTAGTTAGGTCAAGCACCTTCCCATATTCAACAATGTCAAGGCGACCCGAATGATGCATGAACAATTTAGCCTGTTCAGCACCAGTCTTACCGTTAGATAGTTCGACATTACCCGACCATGAGTCGAGCATCTTCATCGCATGACCCGTACCAGAGACACCGTGCATCGTCACATTGGTTTCGTTACCCACAAGCATCATGTGGTCTGTATCGGTGAGTGAGTTGGGTCTGTTCAGACGTGTCATACCCGTTGACCAGAACACCGACACACCATTAACGTCATACCCAAGCTGACCACTCTCAGCATCACCGTCAAGCAGTACAAACGAGCCTCTGTTCGGTGATGCAAGCTCAACGGTGCTGTCTTGTGACTTCAGCATCTCAAACCTGTCACTGAACGTTGATAGCGGGTCAGTGTAGTCGTGACCATATATCGTGAACGACAGGTCAGTTGTCTCCATGATTTTGCGACTACGTGCTGTAATTGCAACATCACCGTTGTTCTTCACCTCAACACCCGCAGAACTTCGTCTGTCGTTAATCGGTATGCTACGGTTGAGGAATTCAGCGTTAGCGAACGTTGTTGTACCGTCAACGCTTCGCACAGCAGTGTAATGCGTGTCGTTAACTGCACCACCAAGTTCGACGGTGCTTGTACTGGCGTGCACGAGCGATTTACTATCACCGTGTCTGTTAAGTCTACGTAGGTTGACTTCGAGCCCACCAATCCACAACATGTCATGACCGTTGTAATTGACCGCTGTCTTAGTTGAGTCAGCCCTGAATACATTGACGTTGCTATACTTCATCTCAGTACAGTCGTCATCAGCCCTGAACACGTTGTGTAATACACCACCTGTCGGCTTGTACGATATCGCAATATGGTCAGGTGTGATGTTGAGTAGGTTCACACCGTGTGACAACTGTGTCGCCACTGCTGATGTGAATAGTCTTTGGTCACCACTAACGGTGAGTACTGCGTGATGGTCGTGTACACCCCACCTCACAGTATTGTCCTTGTTGTGCATGTATGTGGATGTATTGTTGAACCCGAACATACCGATACCATGCATGTTGTTAACGTGCCATGACGCGTCAGGTATGTTCAGAGGTTTGTTGTGCTCGTCAGGTGTTATCACCTTCGGTATATGTTTTAGTGTCATTTGTTAAATCTCCAAGTATTCTTTGTAAACACCATTCTCATAGACATTGAAAACAGCACCAGACCTAATGAAAACATAGGTGTTATTCGAATTGTCCTCATTCAGTGTCAGACCATCTTTGCCGACAAGCACACTGATGTGACCGTTGTGTACGGCTGCCGTTTTCACGATGATTGTGAACGTCAGTATTGACGGGTCACTTGATGCTGTCACAGACACGGTGTTATTCGTTGAGTCAACAATGTAGGTACCGTTGTTAACGACAGTGAAGTCGACTGACATTTCAGCGGGTTGTGGAGGTAATAGTAGCTCGTCAATGTATGCTTTCGAGTGAGGATGTGCGATGAAATCTAAGTAAATACCGTTGATACCAACCATCTTGTCACCAGCCTGAGCAACACCGCCAGCAAGGTCGATACCTTGAAACACAGCGTACAGAGTTTTATTTGGTTTGCTAATCCAAGGACTGTGGACACCTAGGCTCATTGGTGCGTTCAGGTCAGATGTTTTCACATCAATGTAATGTTGGTATAACACATCACCTGTCGTCAATGCATCCTCGTAGATTGTCACATGTAATGTACCAGCCGTTAGAGGCCAAACAAACATATCCCACACAAGTAGTTCTAGGGTTGTTGTGTAGCTGAAATCAATGTACTGACTGATTGTCATGTCGTAACTTGAGTTCAACGGGACAAACACCTGAGCACCAAGCTTAGGGTAGTATGGGCGACCAGTACCATTAGCGTCATAGTCAACCAGTACCGCCATCGACTCCCTACCGTTAGGTAACCTATACCCCACACCACCGTGTGCATCGTACATTACAAAGTCATCACCAAGTTGCAGTACGTTATCACCTGTACGCAGTTCACCCTCAACAATCATGTCGTGTGAATCAGCCTCAATTCGAGTACCAGAGTCAACAAGCTGTCCAGCTCTCACCTGTAACAATGCACCCTCTGGCATCCCTCCAAACAACAAAGCGTCAATCTGTGCCTTTGTCATCGTCTGTGGTGTACCACCAGTGCCACCGCTACTACCACCACCACCTATTCGTGTTACGCCCATTTGCTACCTCTCATAACTGTCAATTGTGATTCTGAATTTCAGGTCAGGTGTGACCATCAATGTTTGTATGCCTATCTGTTCGAACCCACCTATGAACGCGATTCGAGAGTACGTCAGGTCAGCGGGTTGAACAGTGCCATTGGGGTTGGCTGTGAATGTCACACCATTTTCTACAATATTTGTGAACTCAACACCTGTTTCAGATGCCATGAAATAGCACGTACCGTCAACAAGGTTTGAGTGAATGTGCACAGGTTCCTCATCAGGGTCATTGGGGTTGTACGTGTAGAACAAAATAGACACATAATGTATCTGGTAATAAGGTTCGACTTTGACCAGTTGCAAAAACTGATTGTCGTCGCATTTACCTTCCAGATAGTGACGCCTGTGTTTAGGCCAGTTCGACATATTGATATACTCCTGTATAGTTGGTCGAGGGTCATTATGTCATATTATTGGCACTGGTCAAAATAAAGACACATGCTGTTTACTAGACAGGTGTTTGCAAACTCAGTTGGTTTTGTATATCATGCAATCTGTCTGTCACGGGAACTAAATCAAAGGAGGTCTTTCGACATGACTACAAACAAGACACCGTTTAGAATGTCTCGCTCGGCTAACGCTGTAGGGATGTCGATGTCTATGTCTCGCAACAATGACGACACTCGTGTCAACGGCACCATCGGTGAAATTGACTCTGAGGAACGCACTGTTGAAATTGTGTTCACGACGGGTGAGTCGGGCAAACGGTACCATTGGGATATTGGTGCGTTCATGGAGGAACTTGAAGTAACACCGAGTGCTGTTCGCACAGCAAGGTTAGATAAAGGTTTATCCGTGATGGACAATCACCGCACATACCGCGGTGTTGAGGACATCCACGGGGTGACAACCAGTTACGAGATTGTGAATGGTGAAATAAAAGGTCGTGCTAAGTTTTCAGAAGGTGCGATATGGGATAAGGTTGAGGCTGGTATCATTCGTCATTTCTCATTGGGTTATGATGTACATGAGTATCAGGTCACAGTTGGTGACAAAATCGACACTTACCGCGCTATTGACTGGGAACCACTTGAATTATCAATGGTGCCTGTATCTTTCGAAACAACAAACGGTATTCGTCACCGACCTGACGACACACACGTACACGATGTCAAAATCACAGGAGAATCTGACATGTTGAAAGCTTTACGTATGAAACACCGCTCACTATTTGAGCCGCAAAATCCCGAAGGTGGTAACGGTGGTGGTGCACCTGCTGCAAACCCATTACCAACAGCACAGGAGATTGCCGACGCACAAGCAATCATTGCACGTAGTATGCCTGCACCTGCACCTGTTGTCGCACCTGTTGCCGCACCTGTTGCCGCACCTGTTGCTGCACCTGTTGCCGCACCTGTTGCCGAACCTGTTGTACGTACAATGGGTTCGTTCATGGATGCTGGTGCGCTCGTTGGTATGGAGTCTGCCGACATTGCTCGTCACTTTGACAATAACTTGTCGCTTGCTGACTTCCAGACGGAATGTATGAGCGCACTTGCTGCACGTTCGGCAGGTAACAACCCGTTAATCATGGGTGAACAAGAGTCAGGTGTGACCGCGAAGCGTACTGCACTTGAGGAATACTTTTATCACATCCAAGACCCAGCTAAGAACGAGTTGAAAGACGGTTCGCGTCAATATACTGGTATGACGATGTCTGAGATGTTCCGCCAGTACAATAGTGGTGTGAACGGTAAGTCACTAGCAGGTCTCAGTAAGATGGCGCTCGCTGGTCGTGCATTCCAATCTGATTCGGACTTCCCGTTAATCTTCGAGAACGTGATGAATAAGACATTACGTGGTTCGTACGAAGAAGAAGGGCAGACATTCCGTGACCTCTGTCATCGCACAACAGTGAACGATTTCCGTGAGAACAACACGTACACGCTTGGTGATGCACCTGACCTCAAGTTACTTGGGCAAAACGGTGAGTACCAAGCAGGTACGTTCTCTGAAAGTAAAGAGAAGTATCGTATTCATACGTTCGCACGTAAAATCGGTGTCTCACGTCAAATGTTCATCAATGACGACATGTCTGCATTGAACATCATCCCTAGAATGTGGGGTGCGGCAGGTTCACGCATGGAGTCAGATGTAATGTGGGCGCTGATTACTGGTCACGACCCTAAGAAATACGGTGTTACTAACAATGTGATGAACGATGGTAAAACACTTTATCACGCTGAGCATAGTAACCTTATCTCTGGTGCAGGTTCTGAGTTCGGTGATGTCGCATTAGACGCCTTACGTCTACTTGGTCGTAAGCAGAAGACATTGGATGGTCAGCACATGAATATTCAATGGAACAAGTTAGCATTACCACCTGAGCTTGAGTCAAAGGCACGTAAATTGTTCTCTGACCTTGGGTACTTCCCGACCACCGTCGATGGTGTGAGTGCAAACCGCAAGACGTTTGATTATGTAATCGAGCCTCGCTTGTCTGATGTACCATCAATCGGTACAAAGGCGTTCTACGCGTTCGCACGCAACATGTTCGCATTTGAATATGCGTACCTAGCTGGAAACGAAGGTATGGCGACCGAGACAATCAACTCAATGGATGTTGACGGTATGAGTATGCTAGTTCGTCAAGACTTCGGTGGCGGTATGGTTGACCACCGTTACTCAGCAAAGTCTGACGGTCAGTAATTGACAACGGGGCATGGACGCCCCACCTACTAATTTTGTTTGGAGATTTAGAGAATGGCTAATAATTTTGTAAGTGACGGTAATAACGTCCGAGTCAAGTTGACTGACGTATCTGTGTCAGGTCTACCATACCTTAAGGGTCTGTTACCATATATTGCATCGGAAACGGCATCTGCTGGTGAGACCATCACGGGTCACACCACAGGTATGTGGCGGTTACCATGTGCGTCAGCGGTCACGTTCGGTGACGGGGCAACTGTACATTGGAACCCAGCGACAGAACTTGCTGTGTCCACTGCCGTGTCAGGTTGCTTTCGACTCGGTGTTGCAGAGGTACAGGTAGTAAGTGGTGAAACCGAGGTGATTGTACGTCTGTATAACACATCAACGGTAATCAAAGCCTAGTGTCACGAGTTAGCGACGTACTCAAAAGGGCTTCCAGAGTTGTTCAGTCAACATTCGGAAGCCCTTTTTTGTATGCAGAGCGTGGGGGTGGTAACCCTGTGAACTGCATCGCATACATTAACGAGACAGCCGACCTGAAGGATGAACGTGACATCGTCATAGGTACACATCCTGTTGTAAAACTACTAAAGGATGATTTCACATATGCACCTCGCGACCGTGACACACTGACAGACAGTGACACAGGCAAGGTGTGGCGAATTGGACTGCTCACAGAGGAGTCATCAACAGCTTGGTACTACGAGGTTGAGGTGGTATAGACAATGGCCGTATATGACAGTAAGTCACTCGACTCCTTGGTTTCTAAGCTCAAGGACAAGGATGACGCGATAAACAAGGCGAGCGCACTTGCTGTCAACAAGACAGCCACGTATGTGCGTGGTGAGGCGATAGATGCCCTGAACGCTGATGTCACACTCGATAAGGGATACATCAGCAAGCACATCAAAGTCGTTGCTAGGGCTTCGTCACGCAACCTCAGAGCCATAATAAGAGCCAACGCAAGGGGTACTCACTTATCTCGATTCTCACACAGGGTGTCGAAAAAGGGTGTTGCTGTTAAGATTAACAGGGATGGTGGATACAAGATGCTTGAAAAGGCGTTCGTTGTGACAAACTTGAGAGGTTCCGCATCAAAAGGTATCGCGATGAAGAACAGGGAGGCTGTGAAGCATTTCGCTAGGGCTAGCAGTGGTGATTCGTCACCGAACATGCGTAGGAAGCTGTACAAGCAACGACGGAAGGCTCAGGACAAGCCCAACGGTATCACTGTGTTACACTCACGAAGCATCAACCAGATGTTTGTGTCACAACGCGAGATGCTACGACCGCGTGTTGAGACCTTCATGCGTAGTGAGTTCCTGAAAGACTTTAAGAGGTTATCTAAATGAATACTGAAAACGGGTACAGCACGTTCAAGAGACTTGTTGTAGATAAGCTGAAAGTGTTGGAGGTAGGTGGCACCTACTCAATAAAAGAGGGCTGGCTGGCAACGTATGTTGATGATGTCAGGGACGGTCGAGGTGTGACGTTCCCCTTGGTTTGTGCGTCGTATCTAAGTGATTCATACGAGACCAAGGCGCAGAATGTTGATGCAATTGCAACCCGCTCAATACAGGTTGAGGCCGCAATCGAAATCGGTGACGATGTTGAGACAGTAAATCATCGAATGGACACTGTTAGGTTCGACCTGATGAATGCGTTATCACACCCTAATTTGACAGTGACATCATGTGCCTTTAAAATGGCCAAGGGCGGTGAGAGATTCGCTGGTGTACAAATTAATTTAAATATAACGTTCAATGAGAAATGGGGTGAGTATGACTATTAAACCACTTGGTCAGAATGTACTGATTGAAGTCGATGAGATGAGCACTATGTCCGCTGGCGGTATCGACTTGAGTCACACTGCAATGAGCACAGGTAAGAATGAATTGCATGTCGGTCGCGTTGTCGGTGTACCTGAGTTTGAGTATCACCCTGACGGTACGCTCAAGTCGAACCGTTCAATTAAACATGGTATGACCGTGTGTTTCATGAAAGGCGGGGGGTCAACTGTTCCCAACGCACCCGAAGGTAAGGACTGGCGTTGTGTCCCTGCCGATTGTATTAACTATGTGTTAGAGGATTAAATATCAATGACTATTCCGAAAGCAAAAAAGGTCGAGTTGACAAATGATGAACGGTCACGCGAACTCGTTGACCGTGCACTCAATTGTGACAAAGACCCCGAAGTTGAGGTCAAACCTCTAACTCGGTTCCAGTATCGCAACATCAATGTCATTCCTGAAGTGATGGGGGCAATTAAGATGTTCGAGTCAACAGCTTTGATTTTTGCCAAACAGGGCAAGGTTGAATATCCAATCAAAGACAAGAAGGGTGACGAAGATGTCAAAAAGTAAAGTGGGTAACATTACAATCGTGGTCACGTCTGACCGTGTCAGAATCAACGCCAGACCTGTCGATGCTGGCTCAAAGCACAGTGTTGATAAACGCCTCGCGGATTACCTGATAGGCTGTGGTGTCGCAAAGGAGAGTAAATAAATGAGTGATTCATTACGTAACGTATCGTTCAAGGGTGGAGGTGAGATTTTCATCCGCCCATTGGTGACTGGTGACGGTCACAAACCGTTCGTGTCATTCGGCAATGCTGATGACTTCACATTTGCCATATCGGAAGACAAGAAGACACAGGTTGATTACACGAGTGAGGGTGGTGGTGCGGCTGCAATTTCGTCTGCAATTTCCGCTGTGACGGGTACAATCAATGGCCTCTCTTATCAGGCCGACTCGCTAGCAATCGGACTACGTGGTTTCGTTAAGACCACACTTGCAACTGGTTCGACAATCGAAACACACACGCTGTCTGAGTCAGGGTTCATCATGCTCACGTCAATTGTGAACGTGGTGTCGTCAATCAGTGTGAAGAATACTGCAAACGCAACCGAAACGGCACTGACTGAGGGTACAGACTTCGTTATTGAAGGTAATGCGATTGACATCCAAGATAGTGCGTTCGCTGGGTACACTGTTGATGCAAACGACCCGTTGCAAATCAAGGTGACTCTGAGCACACACCGTGAGCACACCATCAACGCGATGTCACGTACTGGACTGTCATATGAGTTGTTCTTTAACGGTTTCAACGAGGCTGACAGTGATAATGCTGTGACGGTTCGTTGTCACAAGATTCAGTTCTCACCAACACAGGCGCTGGCGTTGATTAACGATGACTATGGCTCTAATGGTGTGACATTCGAAGTGTTGACCAAGGACGACGAAACGATAATCAGCGATTCGTCATATTTTGAAATGCGTATGCGTCAGGATGCAGGAAGTGATGATGCAGACCTTGACCAAAGTGAGGGATAATTAAATGCCTAGTAATAGAAATATTGCGTTTCAGGGTGGCGGTCTAATCATGTTCCGTGTTGCAGGTACAAACGATGAGTTCAGGTCGTTTGGTAATGCTGATGATTTCGTGTTCGCCATATCTGAAGACAAGAAGAATTTGCCCGACAACCGTAAACCTCAAGGTGGTAATGCGGCATCATCTTCAAAAATCAAAGATGTTACGTTGACAATCAACGGTCTGTCATATCAACCTGACGTACTCGCAATTGGTTTGCGTGCACTGATTGACCACATCCCTGCTTCTGTAAACGCGGCTGAACCGCTCGTATACACGGCTGAGGTCGGGTCGTTTAACAAGACTCTTGAGCCTATCGACCGCACCAAGACCGTGACTGTGAACGAGGTTTCAGTCGGTGTGCTCACAGAGGGTGTCGACTACAAGGTTCGTGCAACAGGTATCCGAATGCTGACAGCCCGTTCAAACGCGTGTGACGTGTCGTACACATCTCAATCACGCAGTAAGATAAAGGCGCTACGTGGTCAGGCACTTGAGTATGAAATCCTGTTCGACGGTTTCAACAAGACCGATAACGGTAAGTCAGTAATCGTCGAGGCATGGAAAGCCAAGTTCTCACCGACGACAGCACTGGCCTTGATTAGTGATGACTTCGGCTCTGTACCCATGACGATTGACCTCGTGTCAGATAACACTCGTGGTAACGGTGATTCCCGATTCTTCAATATCGAGATGGAAGACTAAACAGGTCGACTGTAAACATTAACGTAAAAGGGGTACACTTCGGTTGTATCCCTTTTTTATTGGAGCTTATGAAATGTCAGGTAACAATGACCAAGAAATCGTAGAACTGGTGATTGACGCGAAGAACCTCGCTAGTGATGAAATCAACAGTGTTGCTAAACATGTGACGGGGTTGGGTAATGCCGCAACTGCTGCCGCGAAAGACCTTGAAAATCTCAAAATCAAGGATGACACGATAACGTCGTACAAGGAGATTAAGGCTTCTGTGCGCGACTTGCGCAAAAGTGTCGTCAAGGCAACTGATAACTACAACGAGCTGAGTAAGTCCGTAAAGGACTCAGACAATGCGACAGCGGCTCAACGTAAGTCTGTGATATCAGCAAAGCAAGAACTCACGTTGATGAACAAGGAGTTGCAAAAACAAGAGAAACTGTACACCAAATCAGCTAGCGAGATGAAGCAATATGGTTTGCACAGTCGTAACGCAACCGTCACACAGAAGAAACTCAAGGTTGAAATGGCTGAGACCGCTACAGAGGCGGCACGTCTGACCACACTGTACAACAAACAGGTTGACGGTTTACGTGAGAAGGTTCGTGTTGAGAAGGAGGCTCGCGCTGTTGCCGATGGTCTTGCGAAAAAGCGTGAGGAGGAGGCAGTCGCAATTGAGAAGTCTGTGAGAGCTGCTGAGAAAGAAGCTCACCAGATGAACGAGACCCGTGACGAAATCAAACGTGTGACCGTAGCACTCGATAAGTACGAGAAAGGGTTGCGTGACCTCAATGTAGAACGAGGTAAAGGTGAAATCAAATCATCTGACTTCATACGTAGGGAAGCTGAGTTAAGACGCTCCCTGAAACTCACAGAGGCTCAGGTGAAGACGTCAAAGGCTGCAATCAAGGCTGAGACTGCTGAGAAGGCAAAGGCTGTTAAATCAACAGACGCGTTGACTCAGGTCACACGACGACTCGCACAAGCCTACACTGTGCTTATCGCGGCACAGAAAGCGGCTCAGGCTGTCGGTGCAGGTGTGACCGAGTACGGTGCACTTGAAGCGGCAATCACCAAGGTTGAAAAAACAACAGGTGATGCTCGTAAAGAAATCATAGAACTGACAGACCAGTTGCAATACATGTCTGAGAACGTCACACCGACCGCCACAAACGAATTGTTGAGATATGGTGAGGTAGCGGGTCAACTTGGTGTGAAAGGTTCTGAGGGGCTGTTACAGGTCGTTGCTGCTGCTGATGCGCTGAACGTGTCGACAGACCTTGCTGGTGACACCGCTGTTGAGATGCTTGCTCGAATCCTAGCGATGACGGGTGAGGGTGTACCAGCGATTGACTCATTAGCGTCTGCCGTTGTTGCGATGGGTAACGACATCGAAGCCAGTGAGTCAGAAATCACACACATGACCAGTGAGATTGTGTCAGCGACACGTGTGATGGATTTATCGTCACATGCTGCTGTCGGCCTCGGTGGTACATTACGTGCACTTGGACAACCCGCTGAGCGTTCACGGTCAGCTATCGGTGAGTTAGGTGAGGCAATAGTCAAGGCATCACGTGAAGGTGGTGACAGTCTCACGAAACTTACTGACATCACTGGGCTGACTGCTGAACAAATTGAGAAAGACTTGGGTGAGGCACCTGAAAAAGTTCTAGTTGGTTTCCTTGAGGGGTTGAGTCGTGTCAAGGATGAGGGCGGACTTGTATCTGAGTCACTAGCATCAATGGGTATAAATAGTCGTCTAACATCGTCTGTCGTTGAGACACTATCGGGCGCTACCGACAAGCTAAAAACCAGTCTCGCACTGACGAACAAGGAGTACGAAAACGCTGATGCACACTTCAAGGAGGCAGCGAAGTCATATGCCAACCAAGAGGCGGCAGTCAGTAGACTATCGAACCAATTCTCACACCTCAAGAAGTCAATCGGTGAGGCGTTCAGTGATGAGACCGACGCTACAATCAGGCTGATATCTGACGGCATGAATGAGTTCGGTGATGACATTGTGTCGCTGATGGAACTGTTACCTGAAATGGTCAGCGGCTTTGGTGACCTACATACAACCGTGGACGACCTTGTTGAATCATTCGGTAGTGATGAGTTTAATGTTATCACTGCGGTGTTCAACACAATCAAACTTGCTGTCAACGGTGTCACACTTGCCCTCAACATGGTGGTCGAAAGTGCACAAGAAACAGCGATTGAAGTTGCCGAGCTGTACAACTCATTTCAGGTATTCGACAACCTGAAAATCGACACTGTGTTCATGGACGAGTTCACCGAGTCACTTGCGAACACACGTGACCGCATCAATGTTGATTTGAAGGATATCGAGGACGCACACAATCGAATGAGCGGTGAGAGTTCAATCGCATTCGAAGGTCTAACCAAAGCCGCTGACAAATATGCCGATGGTTTGTCATCACTTGACGAAGCCGAAAGGGCATCAATCAAGGCCGCTCTTACCAAGAATTCTGTGATGAAATTGACCGATGAAGAATATCGGAAGATGACAGCATCAATCGTCAGGGCTAACCGTGTACTTGAGATTGAGGCCGAACGGAAGAAGCTAGCGGTTGAGTCTCAGCAGCAAATGAACGTTGTCAATGAGGTTGCCGCTGAGATACAGAAAACCGTCAATGACGGTACGTTCAAGGGTATCGATGCAACTGCTCAAATGACTGCCGAACAGGGTAAGTTGCAGGTCAAAATTAACAAGTTGAATGAGGACGTTCGTAACTACAAGCAGTCGTTGAAGACAATCGTTGAGGGTACTGATGAGTATGTCATAGTGACAACGAAACTCGCCCGTGCGTATGCTGACCTCAAGGTTGCAAAGGATGAGGCTGTTGCACTTGCTGAGCGTGAGGCAATGACATACACAGAGTCATTGATTGCACAGCGACAGCTCACGAACGAGCTTGCACTCGCAAAAGTCCAATGGCAGTCGGGCAAGTTAACACAAGCTGAGTATGCTGCTGAGGTTGAACGAATCAACGATGCACTTCGTGAACTAAACGGGTTGCTTGGGGATAATACAGATAACGTTGAGGAAAACACTAGTGTTGTCAGGGAGCAGGTTCAGGAGAAAGATAACCTTGTCGATAAGACCGAGAAGGTAACACAGGCAACCTCTCTTGAGTTACAGGTGCAACAGCTCCTAGGGAAGCAATACGACAAGTCGAAAGACTCAATGAGTGACCTCAATGCACGGTATGACGAACTCACATATTTAATGGTCAAGAACGAGGCTGTCGCAAGTGGATGGGTTGAGAACCTTGTCAAAGTCTCTAACGCTGTGTTCGACCAAGAACGTGCGGCAATCTCTGCCGAACAGGGTCTGCGTAAATATCAGAAGCAAGTTGACAGTGGCAACCTCTCTCTTGCAGAACTCGACAAGATTGCAGGACACGCAAAACGTAGTCTGACCGCTGTCGGTGATACAAAGCTGGATGGTTTGCTTGATAGTATTGACGAGGCTCGTGAGAAGTTCAATGACCTTAACGATGACATCAACGACGCTCTTACCGATACTCAAGACAGACTCGATGCCGCAATGGGTAACTTTGCCGATATAGCCCGACGCAAGCAGGAGGCTGAAATTAAGGAGATGGAGGCACTGTTAGACAAGGCGCGAATATATGGTGACCAAGCACTGATTGATAAAATCAACAGGGCAATTGCTGACCTCAAGAAAGCGCAACGGATTGAGTTCAAGAATGAGTTCGGTAATGAGTCAGGTGGTACATCGACAACATCATCACCGTCATCACCGTCATCACCGTCATCACCGTCATCACCGAAGAGTGTCGAACTCATTCTAAACGTTGGTGGTAACAAGTATGTTACGTCGACAGATGAGTCAACATATGATAATCTCATGCACGATGTTGACAGAATGAAAGGAGTGAGAGACTAATGCAACAAATTGACACCATAACACCTGAGATTCAACAGCTAATCTGGTTTGACCGTGATGAACAGGTGCATGTTGTCGCTGAGAGTAGACGTGCGTCTGATGGGGCTCTGCATATAGAGCAAACCCTGATTGACGTGGGTCTACCCGTCACCATCGGTACACACGACGGTTGGATGAAGCGTAGTGATTTCAACCTACTCGTCGCTCACAATAAAGCGAACCTTGATGATACTGGGTTCATGTTGACACTAGGTGTCGACTCAATGCGTGTAATGTGGGATAACTCCGACGGTGCAGCGATAAGCGGTCGTAACCTCAGAATGAGTTCGAAAGGTAGCGACTTACTGACGAACGTTGTGATGAAATTTATAACGGTAATATAAGGGACAATCAATGACTATCACACGTGATAATTTAAAAATCATGAAACCCGCACAGTTGGGTACAAGTGATGACGCAGGTGGTCTCAGGACTAAAAACCCTGTGACATCAGGTATGATTAACGACATACTACAACCCATAGCAGATATCGACCACGCTCAGTCTGCAATTGACATCGTGAAGTTTTTCCCCAGTGTGGACACCGCTGATACATCAACACTGCTCAAAGGTCACGTGTTCGTTGGTTCACCACCAACCGACCCGCTCGTATCGATGATGCTCGTTGAGGCGGACGCACTCACTGACGCCTCTGTGATGACCGACATGCGTGAGATTCTTGAGTCCTCGGTCACCGCTGGTGTTCTGATTAATGAGGGTGTTCGCGGATTCCTTCCCAATCAAAACAGTTTTGACCGTGCGTACCTTGAGTCGACATACATGTTCAACGGTAAGGAATACCGTAAAATCACACGACTGACAGTGGGTCAGGTAATCTGTATCAATACTGAGTACACAGGTGTTGAGTCCGTACTGTGGCCTCGTATCAATCATTTCTGTAAAGTCACAAGTGTTGATGGTGACATTATATTCGAACCGCCCCTACCTATTGCAACACCTGACTACGATGTTGACGTCAACGGTCAGACACGATGTACAACAATTCGTCGAGCAACAGAGGTCTCGCCACTGACGTTCCACGGTGTGACTAAACTCACGGCAATTGCTGACGGTGTCCAACTCAACGTAGGTGCAACAGAGCAATCATTGATACCTACACTAGAAGGTGTTAAGCGACACATTGGTTTGACCACGAACTCAGGTGGTGAGTCTGACGGTACCGAAATCACACTCAAGTCACTGTCACAATTGTCAACCTCATCACAGTCATACAGCTTTACCGTTAATGATTATCTTGACCCTCTTGAGGGTGTTCTCGGTAATACAGTCAAGGTCACGTATACATCAAACGGTACCGCAATGAACGAGTCGGACGCAGTGGTAACGGTGACGAGCGGTGACATCACAGTCATACTGTCGAATAAGGCTGACGTGGGTACAAACGTGACAATAGGTTATGTATCAAACATTGAATATGGACACTATGACAGTGCGTCAACTGTACTTGGTGCAGGTGAATCAGTAGTCAAGGGTTCACTATACGGTGAATACCATGTTGTTGCGGGTAATGCATGGTTGAAGCTATATGAGCAAAATGGTGTGTTGTACAAATCATACAGGTATGACCTTGACAACCGATTCGGGATATTGAATTACGATACAGGTGTGACCACATTTACAAATGCAGCCGAAATCGACGATGTCAGGTTCACAGCGCTCTACAGGAAGTCAATACAGACAACAAGTGCGACCTTCTCAATCGCGATTAGTGAGCCAATACTTGATTCATTTTACGTGCAGGTTGAGACCACACAGGGCAGTCTCATCAGTGGTAGTGCGGACAGTAACGGTGCTGTGACAGGTACAGGTGTCAGCGGCACAGTGTCAGGAACTCTGGTTTCATTGACGTTCACATCCGATGTAAACCTGTCGACCCTGTTGTACAACGTTGATGAAATCATACGTTTGACACCACCTGCCGATATCTACAAGCTTAACCCTTTGCGCATACCTAACAACGGTCGTGTTGCAATCTTCCGTGAGTGGGGTACGGTGATGATTCAACACAGTCAGTTTCAGGCTGTAACGACACCGACAGCAGGTGATAAAATGAACGTCCGTGCGAACACATCGTTTGTACAGATTACAGATAAGGATGGTAAATCATTATGGACACCCACTGACGACCATTACGAAGTCAACCTTGAAACAGGTGTTGTCACAATAAAGAGTGATTTCACAGGTTTTACCGCGCCTTTCGTACTGACCGACACCGTCGGTGAACTGGCGTTAACAGCATCGGTCGATAGCAATACATCAATGACCGTGGCATCAGCGTTGACACGCGCGTACCCTATCGGCTCAACAGTATCCAGTGTGCAGAACTTGGGCGATATGCAAGCAAGAGCCGCAAATGTCCGCGACATGTCATCTTGGTCGGACAACTGGGATGTTGACGGCACACCTGTTGATGCCAACCTGAATGTGATTGACTTCCCGATTGAGGTCAGCAATGCAGATGCAATCAATGAGGAATGGGTGCTTGTGTTCACATCAGCAACAGCGTTTAGGTTTGTTGGTAGGAATGTAGGTCAGGTCGCAACGGGTGACACCCTGAATGACTTCTCACCGTTAAACTCGACAACACAACGACCGTTCCTTACAATACGAGCGGGTGCATTCGGTAGCGGTGGTTTCAACGCGGGTGAGGCTGTCAGGTTCAACACTGTTGCAGCATCGAGCCCAGTGATGGCCGTTCGCAGTGTGCAGACGGGACACAGTCAAATTACAACAGATAAGACAACTATCGCATTCCGTGGTAACGGCATGTAAGGAGGACGTACAATGAAATTACCAGTTACAGTTTACAGGTGGGATGACGCAGGTGCACCGCAAATTGTCGGTCGGAAGCCCAGTGAGATAATCGACATACTAAGGAAATGTTTAGTTGACGGGTACGGTACAAAACAACCTCTTGGGTGGACAATTGAACATGAGGATGCAGCCGCATTCAAAATCATGTTCAGAAACAGTGTGACGGATGGTGGTTCGGGGCATCTAGTCAGGTATCATGCCGCGACAGGTGACACCAATGGTGCGATGATGAGGGTTCAGTCGTGCGTATCTGCTACTGACATCGACACACTTGTTAACGCTGGCTATGACTCGGCAATGCAGTTATATGATGGTACGATGACCAAATGGTACGTGATAGGCACATCTCGCGGTTACATTATGGGTATCCCTAGGACTAACTCAAAAATGGGTTTGCGTCGCGGTGCACCTGAGTCTGTACACATAGCAGGTGACGTGAATGTGTACTCACCCGTAGATAAGGCGTTTATTGCCACAGGTACGCCCACATATACAGGTGATTTCGACCGCACATCACTTGCTAGTTATTCATACGCGTTTGCAAAAATCACGGCTCGACGCGGGGTTACTGGTGGTGTCGCTGCGGTCAAGCTACCGTCAGTACACGGTGACGGGTTACTACAGAATTATGGTTTCGCTGACAACTATCACACCTACGAGGAGTATGACCGCAACGTACCATTAGACAAAAAAGGGTTATATGTACCTATAACGGTGGCCTGTAGTACATCGTTCACCAGTTACGGAACACTTGACCCCGATGGTGCAAGCCTCATATACAGTAGTCGATACCCTTGGGCGCGTGGTGAAGTCGCAGGTATCGTTACAGAGGTCATGCACAGATATGAGTCTCTACCTCACTCGTCTTGGCCTCTCATTGAGGAGCATGGTGGACAACTTCATTGGGCGTTGTGTAGCGCGGGTGTTAATATATCAACGTGGGTCAACATGGTTGAATGGGAGTACAATGCATAACTTAGGGTATAGATACAGCAGGTTGAGCATGGCACAAGAGACGCTGGGTAAGGTTGTGCTGGACGTTGACGTTGATGCTGAGAGGTATGTGCTGATGGACAGGTACACGTGTTCAGTGTTTCACAACGGGCGTACTGATACTAATGTAAGGTATGTACCGTTGAAGTATACTGAGGCCGCAAACCTACTTGCGTTCATAATTGACGATGACCGTCAATTCAACGCTGTCTGTGCAGATGGTATCACAGCCGAACTCGTCGCGATGAAGGACGTCACATGATGGTGTCCATCAGGTTCGACAAACCATCGGTTGTCACATCTAACCCTGTTGTTATCAGGTTTGTCGACGATGGTGGTACACCACAACCACAACCGTTAGCTCAAATCATCGGTGATTGTGGGTTCTCGTGGGCTCATGACGGTGATGTAGTGGGTGACGTGACGGTTGTAATGGACAGCGGTGAGGTGTCGAGGAGTGACACAGTGTTCGTCGATGAGGCAAACAGTACACATGTTGTAATATCACTACCTTGGGAAATCGGTGACATCATCACAATACATCTTGACGCAAAGGTTGTGTTGCCTGACGAGCTGATGTCACTGACAGATTTATCGTGGGGTAGTGGCACCATCATCAACACACAGGTCGACGCCTCTTGGTTGGGTAGTGAGATTACAAATGTTGACACACTGGTCGTCACACGTATGACAGATACAATCACAACGACTGTCGACATGGTGTTCACAGACGTGGTGATGAACATCGGTGATATTGCGATTCAGTACTCACAACAGGGTGCGAATGCCGCAACGTCATGTTGTGATTTCGCGTACGGCATCAGGGTTGGCCAGTGGGTTTGTACAACCACATATAGACCGAGTGTCAAAGGCGCATCGATATCGTTCAGTGATGCATTGAACGGGTCACGCGTGTTGAGATTCAAGCAACACACAGAGTGGTGTGAGTATGACAATGGTGGGGGTGGTGTGATTGACCCTAACCCAACACTACCTGACATTGATGTTGACATACCAATTGAACCAGAACTAAAGCGAGTGTATTCAATGAAACCTGTTTTGAAATGTGTACGAATGTCCGACCAATTACAGATTGCAATCGTGAGTGTCAGTATTAGTGACAGTCGTGGACAACACACTAAGACCGTGTCGATAGAGTTTGCAAGTAGAATCGACCAACTGAACTCAATGAATGAGCAATTGTTGATTAACATAAACGGGTATGAGTTCTATGCGATAGCAGAGAAAGGTAGTCGTACAACGTCGTTTGGGTCGTCCCGATATGGTGCGACAGGGCGTAGCAGAACTGCATTAATGTCCGACCCTTGGTCAGCTCGAATCAGTTATAGCAACACACGTGACCGTAGTTTTGCGGGTATCGTGGGTGACATTGCTGAGGGTAGCGGATGGACTGTGTCATTACACCCTGATGTTGTTGATTACAATGTACCAGAAGGTGCGTTCAGTATATCAGGTAAGACAGTAATCGGTTCAATACACGATGCGGCTGCTCAGATTGGTTGTATGCTCCTGTGTGACGAGTTCGCATCCACGGTGACGATTGTACCGCAATTCCCTACAGCACCTTGGAGAATGGCGACTGCGACACCTGACGTCACGCTGAGTGATACGTTCATATTCAGTTGTGACGAAGTTGATGAGCATAACCAACTTAGTGACTCTGTGTTTGTACGTGGTGAGCAACATGGTGTGAGTTGTCAGATAAAACGTGCAGGTACAGCAGGTGCGAAAATAGCGGGTGATGTATCAGCACAACTGATAACCCATGCACAGGCTGCAAGGCTTGCTGGTACAAAGGTACTTGCTGAGTCAGGGAACAAGAAGAGGGTTACATTAAGTCTGCCTGTATCTGGTCAGGTGGCACCATTAACCAAGGGTAGTCTAGTCGGTGTGACGTACAGAGGTGATGTGTACAAAGCAACCCTCGATAGTGTTACAATCACGGCAAGTGTGATGCAATCAGGTGGTATCACAGCGGGGCAAACAGTAACACTCATCAGACACATGGAGTAAATTAAAATGCTCACGATACATAAGGAAATATTACAGGCGAGGACTATACAGAAAATTGTTAATGTGAACACTGACGGTACAGTCAGTACTGAGGATGGTGGCGGTCATGTGACACGAGCCATCGGTAGTGGTACTGTCGGTGCTCACGTTTACGTGCAAGGTGGATTGGTTGTCGGTTCGGCACCAAGTCTACCCCATTCAATAATAGAGGTGTAATAAAATGATAAGACATTACTACGGGTTAGAAACACGTACACACGCATGGAACATCGCACAACGAGTCGCACAGGCGTTCGGTGGACGAGTGTCGATGGTCACTGTGATGATAGTGGAGACAGGTTGTGCTGAAACACACCTCGGTAGACTCAAGGATAGACACCCTGACAGGCTCGGAGTTGGTTGGTTACAATGTGATGAGATAGCACTTGTCGACGTTAAGCAACGCACACGTGAGCGAGACCGTGAGATAATGCATGGTAAGTTCGGTTATGACCTCGACAAAGTTGAACTTGCTGACCTGTCGCACGACCCATTACTCGCTGCACTAATCTGTCGACTACATTACAAGCTGGTACCTGAGCGTTTCCCTGACGATTTACTTGACCGTGGCTCATACTGGAAACGTCACTATAATAAGTCGGGTGCAGGTAGTGCTCGTGAGTATGTGGAGAGAGTAGAAGCGTTTTTGGAAGACTAAAAAAAAACCCGCGATACTCAGTATGTCAGAGTAGTATCGCGGGTAGGTCGTTAATTACCAAGTACGACCAGTTCGGGGGGTATTACTTTCAGCGGTAGGTATTGAATCCTTTTTTACCACAACATCAGGATGGTTTGCAAGTTCTTCATCCGTCATCTTCACAATTTTATATCCGTGCTCAGCCTTTCTGTTCTGACCCATGTGTAATATCTGAACCTCACCACCGTGTTTAGCGTGGTCAAACATCTCTGTGAACTTCTTACGTACGTTCAACAGACCCTTGATGTACATTGTTTCAGTTGTTGGAGCACCCTTCACATCATGGAGGGTTGAATTACTGTAGTACAGCCATTCACTCACGGTACACTTGCACCAGTCACTTTCACCAATCTCTCTAAACATCAACTGGTCATCCATCATCATTCCCTCATTCAATTTCAAGTTAAGTGTTGCAACAGTATCACGACTGTTGCAGTGGTGCAATAAGTTTAATCGCTTCGTCAATGTAATACTGATAGTTCAGGTCAAGCCAATCGAAGTTTGACGCTGTTGAACAGTCAGTACAGAGGTAGCGTGTTGTGATACCCATGCTACGGTCAACAGGCAACGGAGCTATGTCACAACGAGGGATTTCAGTGTATGTCTTTGCAGGTCTGCGACCACCCGCCTTAACAACCTTGTAATCATCATCGTAGTCGCGAATGTAGTGTGTACCTGTCGACCAGTTCTCAATCATCTTCGGGGTTGGGGGCATGACCTTGAACAACTTGCCACCATTGTTGCTAACAAAGTATCTGGTGACGTTCTGCACCTTCTTTCGTTGTGACTCATGGAAACGTGTGACCAGACCCTCAAACGTCTTTCTCCAACCATTAGCACGTTGGGCGTCGACCATATACAGTGAACTAGAACGAGGAACCTTGGTTTTCAACATGAACTTGAACGCATCCTTGCAGCCCATGATTGTCTCAGCGACAGGTGTACCATTCACCAAGAACTCATATGCAGCCTCGGCAATGATTGTTGACGAGTGATTCTTGTGCCAAGGTATTTTATCATAGACGTAAGCACCCTTACATTTACGTTTACCCGCATCACCACCATTGCGAGGGTCGTCTGAGTACTCAGCAATGTAGTTGTTCACATCGCGAATGTGCATCGCATCGTAGTACGCACACTCAAGCTCAAGACCTGTGTGTTGCTCCCACATCTTCCAAACAGTATTCATTGATTCCTCATACTGCTCCTCAAGACTGAATGTAATACCATCGGTGTTGGCCTGAATCATTTCGAGTGTTGGGATTGTAGACATCCATTCACCAAGCATACACAGGAGTAGCTGACCATTTAACGTGATTGTCATCGTGAACAGAGGGTCATAGAAACAACTGAACTCGCTGTTAGACTTACCGTACGCACCGTTCAACGCAAGCTTGAATGCAAGGTTCTCCATTGTGCCTTTTTTGTGCAACTTACGCATGTCGAATACACCTTGGTAAATCTCACAGAACACTTTTGTCAGGTGTAACGGGAACAGCTTGTTGACGATTGCAAGCATCGGGTAATAACTGGTCACGTCTAAGTCATATATCTTACGACGACCTGATGACCTGACAGTTTGTGACTTAATTGAACCGTGGATACCACCCTTACCGAAATCCCACTGAAAACCATTTAGTACAGGTGATGGATACTTCCGACCTTTGTCTGACTTGGTGTCACGTATGACCTGACCTCTAAGGAAGTCAAGCGCCTCGTTGAAAACAGGCTGTCGGAATGACACATAGTCAAAGATGATGTCTTTGATGTGAATATCTTCGCGGTGAGTACGACCACGGACGTCGACACCAGCATTCTTGAGTTGCAATTCGAAATACTTCTCACCGAGCTTAGTGTCATTGTGGTTTATGAAACGGATGCCGTATTTCTCAGTCATCTCCATACGTAACTTAATCTCACTGACAGAGAAGCGTGCAAAGTCTGCGGTATTCTTCACGTCACGGTGGTTGTATGGACGTATGAGACACGATTGCTCCCACGTCAATACTGTACCAGCAGGAACAGGTAGTTCCTCAACCTCGTCAGCCCTCATGTTAATCTCGATAACCTTGAGTGATGTCATCTTTGCGACGTTATCAAAGTGATGAATCTTGAACAGGTCTAGCTGCTCAATCAGGTGGTCAGATTCCCATATCATCAGGTCGAACTGCTTATCGCGAGGTGTATCGAAATACGCCTTACTGTGATTGTACAGGTAACCCGCTTTCGTCCACCCTGACTGACCATCCCACGACCTGACGTTGTTGAAGAAAAAATGCTCCATGTAGTAATCATACGCAAGGTTATTGAAACCAATTTGTCGACAGTCGTTTTGCATCAACCACCACATCCACTCAGCAAGCTCGTTAGACATGTCGTACCACTCACTAATTTCGAAGTAGTATATCTCCCCCGTTGACATGTGTGTCGCAGCAAGCGAGAAGAAATTAGGATAACATTCGATGTCATATGCGTAGTCTTTCACCCAAGGCCAATCTGTTGCGTACTTACTCGGATATGTCGGACTTTTCATAAATAGACCCCCACTCGTAAATGCGAACATGGCTGAGCACCCGTTTGCGTGCATCGACAATCTTATTGAACAGTTTCGTGTCAAGCATGTGATGGAATAACTCATCATCGTCCATCAGCAACAGTAGGTCGTGAGTTGCAATCTCACCCAGTATCTCAGGCTCACATGACGCGTTCATAATGTCGTCGTCCATCTGAGCAAGCTGGTTGTTCAATTTAGTAATTGCTTCGTTTCGTTTAAAGCTCATGAGTCGTACCCCTCGTTTTTATCAATTAATTCGCGTAGTGCATCAGCATCTTTCGCACTCAAGCATTGCGCACTTAGTGTGTCTATCCCGAACGTCACCTCAAACGCATCATGCATCTGGTCACGTGTGAAATTCTCATTGAATACTGTAACGTTGCACCAATCGACAATAGACCGCCTGAGCCTACTCTGTGCGTTACAGCGTATAATTTGCTGTTTGACGGTACTGTTGACGACAATGTCAGACATACCAGCCTGAATCAGCCTGTTTTTCTTCGACTGCGGATTCTCATCAACCTTGGTTTTCTCCACATGTAACATCGACTGTTTCTCGAATGTCATCTCGACAAGCTTGCCTTTCTTCTCTGCAAACTTTTTCTCAGCCGCCTCAGCCTCAACCTTAGTCTCAACGTGAGTACAATCAGGACATTCCTGAACACTCATCACCTTCGGTATGTAGTAAGCAAAACACTTAGGGCATACACGAATAGGCTTTGGTTTGGTGTTATCCTTACTCTTACGTACCCTGTTGTCTAGTGACCATACTGGGTCTTCATGAGGCATTGTCAGACCTTGTTCTAGCATGTGGTAAGCAACGTTACCAACATGGTCAAGTAATATGCCAAACTCTTTACCCTTGATGACACGAAGACAGCGACCGAACTGTTGCTTGAACAGCGAGAAAGACAGGGTCTTACGTAACATGATGCATACCTCCACGGCAGGCACATCAAACCCTTCACCAAATAAATCACAATTTATTAACACTTTTGTAACACCAGCTTTAAACAAGCTAATCTGACGGTTACGGACAGCGATAGTATCGTTTGACGACAGTGCAACCGCTTCTATACCAGCCTTTCTGAACTTGTCGGCAACATGGCGACTGTGGTCTATGTTCACACAGAAACAAATCGCTTGTTTACCTGCTGCATGTTCAAGATAGTGTTCAATAGCATCACCAGTGATACCATCGTTGTCGGTACGTTTCGCTAACTCCTTCTGGTTATAATCACCCCCAGCAGTGGCACGCATCCCCTCAACATCCAACTTGACAGGTGGTGTGTAAACTTTGTACTTAGATAGACGACCACGTTTAATCAGGGTCGCCATGTCGGTACCGACAACAAGAGCATCGTTGACACCCGACGCATGTCTACCAAGACCAGCTTTATCACCACGCCAAGGTGTAGCCGTCACACTCAGACCACGTGCGTTAGGTAACTTCTCAACACACTGATGCCACTTGCTGTCTTGTTTCAGGTGATGTGCCTCATCCAGCATCCACATTTTATACATGGGTGCAACGTGGGTTACATCTGACGCTCTGAACTTATCAACACTTGCGACCACTACAGATGATGTCGCCTCATAGAAACTGTTACCATTGTAGTTTGCAGCGTTCGTATCTGTGATGTTTCTCATCATTGGTGTCGATGCAATGAATGAGTGATACACACCCATCATGCACAATGCGTCTGATATCTGCCCTAGCAGTACGTCACGGTGAGCGAAGATAATACATGGTTCACCAGTATCCCTGCACCGCTTGGCGTAATACGCCTTGACTAATGTCTTACCCGCACCTGTCGGTAAAACCAAGCACACATTGGGTCTTCGTGCGACCCCATCGACCATGACGTCACCCAACCTTTCGAACTCAGCATCTGTTGCTGCTACTGCGTCGACTTGGTGGGGAAATAACGTAATACCCATTTTTCAACCTCCTATATAAGTAGGTGAATAATACACTGTTGAAATACTTTGTAAATAGGGGTTGTAATTTAAAATTACACATGTCACTATTCGTTTCGTCGTCATCGGGGCGACTTTCAAATCAATCAATAATAGGAACTACAAATGCAAACATTAGCATTAGCAACACTGGCACGAGCAATCGCATCTGCACTTTCAACATTCGCTCTTACACTTGAGGGTGAAGGTGAGGGAGGTGCGGCAAACAGCCCTTTAAACACTGCCGTGACTGCAACGGGTGCGGCACCATCAGACTCCTCAGCGAACGTTGTTGGTGCACCACAAGCAGAATCAACTACTGGTGCAACCAGTGGGGACGTCGTAATGCTGAAAGATGTCGCGAACGTTGAAGGTTACAAGGTGACAGGTGCTGAAATCGACGAGAATGGTTGCCCGTGGATTGATGGCATTAACACCAAGAACAAAGGTTTTAAGGTTAACTTCGTGTGGAAACGTACAACAGGTATCACTGATGATGCATATCAGGCCGCAATTGAGACGGCTCGTGTGACGGTCACACCTACTGCACCTGCTGCACCTACTGCACCTACTGCACCTACTGCACCTACTGCACCTACTGCAACCGCTGGTATCCCTGCTGCTGGTGCTGGTATCCCTGCTGCTGGTGCTGGCATCCCTACCCCTGCTGCTCCTGCTGCTGCTCCTGCTGCTGCTCCTGCTGCCGACCCGTTCGCTGAGAAGCGTGCTGAGGTGCAGGAGTTATGCAACACTGCGTACCATGAGTATGCGTTAAACGGTGACGCAATCACTGACCTGATGGTTGCACACGGTGCGCAACCTGTGGGTAATGGTGAGGGTGGATTGAAGACACTGCCTGATGCGAATCTACGTGGGTTTGAAACATCACTCACATCGTGGATGGAACTGTCACGTGTCATCTCAGGGCTGGTTACAACAATCCTTGGTTGCGGTTGTGATAAGAGTCACATTGACGGTGTGTACACGTCTAATAATTTCGGTACTACCGACATGGCCGATGTACCAGCAAACGAAATGTGGCGTCTGTATGAGGCGATGCATAGCTACTGCAACACGATTGAGACACATTTCAGTAAGCCTGTGACAATCGTGATGCCACGCCCAGCAGGTATCTAAACAGAAAGTAGAGGTAACCTATGTTACATAGTAATTTTGGTGCATCAAGCATGGCTATAGTCATGGGTTGTGCTGGTGCATACCACGCACAGCTTGAGTTACCAGATTCTACAAACCCTGCTGCTGAGGAGGGTACGGGTGCACACATGGCATCTGAGTTCTCAATGGCAATGGGTGTTGACTTAGGCGAAATGGTAGGCATGGTTTTCAATGGCATCACTGTCACAGAGGACATGATTACATACCTCGAAATCTATGTCGGTGAAGTCACACGTATACTCAAAATGCACCCTGATGCGGTGTTCATGCTTGAGAAACGTGTGACCATGTCATCAGTCGCTGAGGATGTGTTCGGTACGGGTGATTGTATGATTTACGTACCTAGTGCACGAACACTCTATAACATTGACCTTAAGTACGGGTACAACGTTGTCGATGTGAACCAGAATGTGCAATTAGCACACTATGGTGTAGCGGCACTTGACACGTTCGGTCTTTGGACTGAGGTCGACGTTGTAGAGGGTGTCATAGTACAGCCACGTAAGGAAACGATTGACGGTGTTGTCCGTCGTGAGAGACAGACTGTGCATGATATGCTTCGCTGGCAGAAGACATTTGCGAATCAAATCGCAATCGCACGTGACCCTAATGCACCTCGCACCGCTGGTGAATGGTGCACATACTGCAAGGCTCGTGCGACGTGTCGCAAACGTCTTGAGCGGACATTCAGCCTAGTTGGTTTGGATGCGTCACTTGAACAGTTGGATACTGAGGAACTTATTGCCCTGTACAATGAGAGCAAAACCATTAAGAGTCATTTAGATGCTGTTGCTGAGGAGGTAATACGTCGAGGTAGAGCGGGTGAGAATTTCCATCACCACGGGTTGAAAATGGTAAAGGCGATTGCGCGACACTCGTGTGAGAAACCTGACGAACTTGCTACTAAAATCAAGGCTAGTCACCCTGACATAACAGATGCAATGTTGTTCAATCAGAAAGTAAAAAGCAAGACTGACTTGAAGAAAATCAAGGATGCGGAGGGCAATAAGATTGACCCTAAGTTGATAGATGGTTTCTTCACAGCACCACCAACATCACTAACCGTTGCACCCATGCACGACAAGCGCATATCTCAGGGTAGAGGTGCAGCACTCGGTTTATTTAGCCCTGTAACTAAAACTGTTAATTAAGGATACATTATGTCAACATCACAAATTATCATTACACCTTATTTCCGCATGAAGTTCCCACACCTTGACAAGCCGTATGCGTCAGCACAGGCGATTGCAACAGGTGCACAACCTAAGTACAGCGTGGGTATGATGTTCCCTAAGACGGGCATCACAACACCCAGCATGACCCCTGAGTCGGACATCACCGTAATACTGACAGCACTACATGAAGTGTGTATGACTGAGTTCGGTATCAGCTATGAGGACATACGTGCTAACCCTGCATACGGTATTGCCAACCCACCGCAGTACAAAGATGGTGACCAAGATTGGATGAAGAAGCCTGATACAGATATACCTGACGTTGGTGGTGCTGTGTACCCTGAGTCTGCTGGCATGTGGATGATGAACGCCAAAAACAAAGACCCGATTGACCTTGTTGACAACACAGGTGGTGCCAACATCTCTGCCGCTGAGTTGTATGCTGGATGTTGGGCGCGTGCACAGATTGAAGTTAGTGCATACACTGGTAAGTTCGGCAAGGTTGTTGCGCTGAAACTGCTCAATGTACAGAAAGCATTTGACGCTGAGCGATTGGCAACAGGTGGCACACCTAAGCAAGCAGGTACAACAGCGTTCGCTAACATGGCTGTTGCTGGTTCAAACTGTGTTGCTGGTCAAGGTGTTGTTAATGGTGCTGTAGCGGCTCCTGTGGCAACCGCTGGTGTACCTGCACCTGTGGCGGCTCCTGTAGCGGCTCCTGTTGCAACCGCTGGTGTACCTACACCTGTAGCAGCACCTGTAGCAGCACCTGTAGCAGCTCCTGTAGCAGCTCCTGTAGCAGCACCTGTAGCAGCACCTGTAGCAGCTCCTGTAGCAGCTCCTGTAGCAGCAGCACCTGTAGCAGCTCCTGTAGTAGCGGCTCCTGTAGCGGCTCCTGTGGCGGCTCCTGTAGCAGCTCCTGTAGCAGCTCCTGTAGCAGCTCCTGTAGCAGCAGCACCTGTAGCAGCTCCTGTAGCAGCTCCTGTAGCAGCAGCACCTGTAGCAGCTCCTGTAGTAGCGACAGGGACAGTTGTGATGAACGCTGGTCTTGACTATGCTGCACACATTGCGGTAGGTCACACTGACGATACATTAGTTACGGCTGGTTTGGCTGTATATAACCCACTATTGGCGCGTTAATTGACGCCCGAAGCAAAAGCGACAGAGGATGTGGAATTAGCCACGTCCTCAGCGGGTTGCACACTACTGAGGAATAACAGTGGTGCTCAAACGATTAAAGGTCGGTTGGTACGTTGGGGGCTTGGTAACAGGTCTAAGGAGTTCAACGCACAAACCAAGTCGTCAGACCTCATCGGATGGACACCAGTTGTCATCACTCAGGACATGGTAGGCAAGACTGTCGCTGTATTCACCGCTATGGAAGTGAAGCCAGTTGGTTTCATAATTAAAACACAGTACAATGAAGGTACAAGGGAATGGGCGCAGGAGAATTTCTGTCAGACTGTTAGGGATGCAGGGGGGTTCGCAGGATTCGTCACCAGTGGTGATGACCTTCGTTGGCAAATAAATTATAACTATCAGAGGTTGTTAGTATGAGCAACAATAAACAGTTCCAATTGGACTTAATCAGAGAGGTTGTCGGTGAGATTAATCACCCGACAATACACAAGTCTCGTCAGGCAAGACTGCAAGAATACGTCGACATGTTCGGCATCAAGATTGTAGCCGCAGCAGGTGGGCTGAAAGAGTCATCTTTGAAAACATATCTACGACAACACAAACCTCGCATTGATGCTGGGATGCTCACTCAGGTTCAACTAGTACTCACGGATGAGCGTGTCATGGAAGTCTTAGAAGTTAACGAAACCTAGGATTGCACATGACACACCCGACATTCGATATCGCACAGACTAGATACCATATACAGCTACTGACTGGTGATGCAAAATCACCTGTTACGTGGCAGGTGTTCTACGACGTCAAAGGTGCAGCACAACGACCTGAGCTTGCGAAACACTTTGTCTCTACACTAGACCAAGCGCTACCAATGCTACAACAGGCCGAAGCCAACCATTGCGGTGTATACATCGGTGTGAATGAAACCGATGGTTTAGGACGTAAGATTGAGAATGTCGTCAAGTATCGTGCTGTCTTTGCTGATTATGATGACTGTGATGCACCAGTGTGGCCAATAGCGCCTCACTTCATAACATCACGTGATTCAACGCATGGTCACGCGTATTGGCTATGTGACGAGATTGCAGGAGTTGACGACTTCCGTGCACTTCAACGTCGAATCGCAATATACTTGGGTACAGATACACAAGTCACAGACCCTTGTCGTGTTTTACGTGCGGCAGGGTCTTTGCACTTCAAGGTACCTACCGACCCTAAACAGTATGTCGTTACAGGTGACAATGTACAGGTTGTAGGGAAAGACCATAGATACACGCTGGCTGAGATTGAGGCAGCATTCCCACTTGATGACAAACAACAGGAGGAACTTGACAAGTGGGTGAAGGGTAGGGAGTCGCTTGATGTCGGAGCTGGTTTCAACGACACACAGATTGCACGTGACCGATTCATCACGTGGTTGACTGATAAAGCTGAACCCGCTGTACAAGGCTCAGGTTCAATGACACTGATTAAGGTGACGTCACTAGGTCGAGACTTAGGGTTGCCGTTAAACGTTGCTCAGGAACTAGCTTGGGTGCATTACGACCCCCGCTGCATACCTAGTTGGGCGAGCACAGGTGAAAAGGCTGATTTCTACGCAACAGTAGCCCGTGCATATCAATACGCTAACAACGAGGTTGGTTGTCGAACAGCATCAGCGGCATTCAGTGCACCAGACTTACCCCCAGTACCACCAATGATTCAACCTAAGACTGACATCGAGACACTACGCTCAGGCGATAGACTTGAGGTTAATCACGCCAAGGCACTTACACCAATGCTCAACGCCAAGTCATCACACTACGAGCTTGCTCAGTGTTTCGACGGTATTGTGTATGACGGTGCTCACATCGTGAGGTGTCGCAAGGTGTTCTATGAGTACAACGGCAAGTCGTGGCGCATTGTTGATGACGAGATTGTAAAGTCGAAGATTCAGCGATTCTATGCGCGATTTAAACCTGCTGACTCGTTGACCGCTGGCGTACTGAAATGCTTGGGTGACATGGTTGCTGTTGAATCAATAGAAAATGGAACGTGGTTACACACGGGCGAAATTGCACACGGTGTGGTGTGCTTCCGTAACGGACTAGTTGACCTGAGTAAAGACACACCAGAAGTGATGACCCACACACCGAACTACTTCACGTTTAATGAGCTTGATTATGACTATGACCCCTCGGCCACGTGTGACCAGTGGATAGGGTTTCTTGAGTCAATATGGAGCCATGACCGTGACCTGATACTGCAACTACAGGAATGGTTCGGGTACTGCCTGATTTCAGATGTATCAATGGAGAAGTTTGCAACACTGGTAGGGAAACCAAGGGCGGGTAAAGGTACAATCACAACAGTACTCACAAAGATGGTCGGTGAAGGTAACATATCGTCACCAGCATTGAGTAATCTGCACAAGGACTCCACGTTACATCGGATGAGCACATCAAGCGTTTCGATTATACCTGACGCACATAGTGTGAACGGTGCATCACGAGACGCTGTGTTAGCCAACCTTAAGGCCATTACTGGTGGTGATTCAATCGACTACCACGTGATGTACAAGGGTACGCAAAACAGCGTGTTCAAGTGTAAAATGATTATGAGTACGAACAACGTCCCTGAGTTCAACGACCCGTCTGGTGCATTGGCGGCACGTATGTTGGTTTTTCCGTTCCTTCGTTCGTTTGCCAAGAAGCCAGACATAGGACTAAAGGGTAGGTTACTCTCAGAGTGCGCAGGTGTGGCGCAGTGGGCTTTAAAAGGACTTGAGAGGCTACGGAAGGCTCAGAAGTTCACAGAGGCTCAGAGCGGCCTCTTAGAGCTTGAGTGTATACGTGATGATATGTCACCACTGGCTGACTTTATCAGTGACATGATTGTTGAGGACAAAACAGCGTTCTCATCTACCGTGGAAATATTCAATGCGTACAACGCTTGGTGTAAGTACAACGGGACTAACAGCCCGTTCAGCAAACGCAAGATGTCACAGTTGATGTGTAGTAGTAACTTGAACATCATGCAGTTTCGACATGGGGGTCACCGAGGATTGTTGGGTATCAGGATTCAAATGATGCCCTCCATAACATCTCAGTGATAACAAATTCAGTATCACAAGGACGTGATTAAACTTAACGAGGTGATGAGTACGATAGTAACAGTAAAGCCCGTATGCCAATAGTGTTAGGCAGTGACGGGCTTTTTTGTGGGTCAGTCTTGACCAGTTGGTTTGATGTTACTCCTCAGAATCCCACTTTGCAACAAAGTCATTAAGTTTTTTACGAGCCTTTTTCTGCTCAGCCTCAACCTTTTCCCATTGTCGCTGGTCAATATGACCTTTAATCTCGGTCTGAATCATGTCGACCAATACCTGTGGTCGCAATGCATCAAGCTCCCATGATGTATGACCGAACTGACTAATGTAATCACGAGCCCTTGAGTCAGTGGTTTTGGTCGGGTTAGGTGGCGGTGAAAACTCCTCTATCTGGTTCATGTTCAACGCCAAACGTGTGACCATGACATCATCATAGTCCATTGCATTGCTGAACAGGTTCACACGCTCACTGTTATCACGTGTCATGTCAATTCCACTAGGGTCATGGTCACCAAGGTGGATGATGTGACAAGTCTTACCTTCGTACCTAGCGCGTTCGAATCGCTTACCAGCACGATACGCCTCACTAGCCGACAGATAGCCTTTGCATGATAGGTGAGGAACCATGAAGGGCGTACAGGCACGCTCTATGACACCACCTAGCGCCTCTTTCTCAACCCACACCTCAACATAACTCTCTTGCCATCCCCATTGGTCATGAGTCAGTAGGTCGGGTACACGTGACAGTAGGCGACCAGCGTTCTCCTCAGTATGAAAGCATTCTAGACCTCTGTTACGGTCTTCGATTGCAGACCAATCAATGCGACCTGACTCACGAGCACGCGTGATGAGGTTACCTAGATTCTTGTAGGAGCGTTCTGAGTTCTCAATAAGGTCAGCCGCAACAAACTGGTAGTACAACTGGCGTAGTGTCAGGGTGTACCCGTCACTACGGTACTCATCAATGATGTCCTGTGCCTGACTAAGCCTTGTCCACCCCTCACGCGTTGGGTTCCAGTTCTTAAATTTCTCTTTCATTTCATCTCTCCTTTTTTCTCATCTGGTACAAATAGAAGTGCACCTATCACCCACCATGCAATGTAAAATACAACAAGGATTAACCTTGACGTGTCCCGCCATGTTGTCACGTCAAACACGTTGACATCCATTGTAATGAACGCACCAAGTGACAACATTACTGACATCACCACAGTGAACGACAGGTGTATTTTAACAACGAGCTGTATAACCCTGTCCCACCTAACCAGTTTAATCATGCCGAGCACCCAATGAACCGTGTTAAGTTAGCTGGTTTGTAAGCGACAGACTTAAGCACCTTACCAGCCTTAATTTCAGTACCGTCGTCCAGTGTCACATCACTCCTTACGAACACCACAATCCTAGAATTAACTGCACGACGATGGTCACACTTAATACCTTTCGATGCGTAGTGCTCGTATGTCGCATGTACATGGTATGGATTCTCACATGTCTTGCTCATGTTGGATGAATGAATCTCATCCCACGCGCCCGTGAAGTCATATCCTTTCGCCATAGCAACACTGTGCATGTATGAGATGATGATTGCCTGAGTACCGTACTTCATGTCAATTTGACCGCGATATTCTCTACCGAATATATGAGCAATGCGACCACAAAGCACATAGCATGTGTCGATGATTGCATCAAGACGCTCAATGTCAGAATCAGCATCACACAACTCTGTCAACTCCTCAATTGCAAGTGAGTCATGTAACTCTCGGTCGGACATTGTTATATGTCCTCGACACAACGGTAAACCCATCATCTCGCGGAAGTCACATACATCACTCATCATTTTGTGAATCTGACTAGTATCAATCATTTTCTCTCTCCTTTCGTTATAGTGAACCTAGACCATAACCCACTGTTGCAACAGTGTCAACACGTGACCAAAAAAAAGACCCCTTTCGGAGTCTATTTATTAGTTTTTGTGTACCATGATTGGCACCTGCAAGGCTCACTTGACGGATTCCTCAAGCCAGTAACCCCAAGGTGACTTGACTAGGACTCGGTTACGCTTCTGACGTGACGTCGTTGTACCACCCACATGACTGAGGTGCTTGCCGCCCCAACACTTGATGTTAAGTGTCTCGCGACGTTTCCTGCGAGTACTGTAATACCTACTCATTATCATCACCCTTGTCACGACTCAAGTGTGAGTAAGCCATCGATATTGCTAACCTAGACACTTCTGAACGTATTATAAACTCACGAAAGTCATGACACTCGTCCTGTAACATGCCTCCTGTCACATCAAACCTCTGCTTATAATTGACACCTGACACATTCACACTACTCCTGACTTCTATCTTATCATCGTTGTGAATGACTTCTACATCTGCCTGTAGTACAACACGCAATGTCGATGCCATTTCTTCCGCAAACTCAATCATGGTTTTCATATCAATTCCACCCTTGCTCTGTTGCATCGTCACCTTTCGCTGTACGCTGATTAACGACCTCTTGATACAAGCGTTCATTCTTGAGGTTGTGGTACTTGACCAGCTCATCCTCAAGCGTGTTGATTAATTCCTCAATCCTGTCACTCTTGGCAGGTTTGCACTCAGGCATCGGTACACCTGATGATATCTCAGGTAAACCGAAATCACCCATCGGTGTGTCAGTACGACTGCGACCTGTGAACGTTGCGAACGCAACTAGTCCCACTATGAAAAGGAAAATTACAACCATTATTATATCAATCATCCTGAACCTCACCTGCTGTTGTTAAAATACCATTAGGGTAGTCACGTGTGAACTTGATTACCCCTGTGTACTCGGTGTTCAATTTCAACCTGTTGACGCTGTCGTGAACTCTACACGAGAACTCACCGACATTTGTACCAACGACATCAACACACCGAGGAGAATAGTGGTTTGTCACCACTGTGAACATCACTATTTTATTAAGCATTTCGCGGTGACTCCTGTACGTTCTGTATGTACCTACCGTGCATAGGGCTGGTGCGTATGCAAGCACGATACCATTCACCGACATCCAGTGTTACGCAAGGTATGGCGGTGATACCGTTAGCACCGACAAGCATTGCGTACTTACTGATAGCCATTGTCTCAACACTACGGTCGTGAAAGTACCTGATGTCAATGTGTTGGAGACCATCACGACCACTACTGCTCGGTGTGACACGTAATACCCTGAACCAACCTGTGAGCGTGATTGGAGTAGCCATGTGATTTACCCCTTAAGTTCCAAGTGCTTTGCGTACGAGCTGATGAGGTCAGCTTTCTCAGCCTTAATACCATTGTCATCATGATTGACGTCAGGGTCATACGTGAGCTGACACAGGCGCTTAGACATTGTGTTAGTCCATCGTCCAAGGTCAGCCGCGCTCACCTTTGCTTTCTTGGGCTTAGTTGGTTTCTTGGTAGTCTCGGTGGCTTGCGGAATGTCACCCAGTATGTCTTGTGCGATGGTCTTAGCTGGTGCCACCTTCTCCTTGGCATTCTCAACAGCAGTCTTAATGATTGCGTTACCTTTGAGCGGGTTAGCACGTGTGACCTCATTAACCTCATTCATCGTAATGATGCCATCGGCAACAGCCTGAATGGTGTCCTTGTCCTGCTCCATCATGTTCAGGTGATTAACGACGTCAGCTTTCGAGCGACTACATTTCTTCGCAATCTCATCCATTGTGTAACCAAACGCACGTAGTCGGATGTATGCCTCACCACGCTCAACAGCACTGAGTTGACGACCTTGTGAAGATGTGACCATGAACGCAATAGCATCCTCAAGTGAACCCTTGAAGTCATCAACAGATAGACGTGCAACACCAGCCTTGAGCGCACCCATGTAGCGGTGATGACCATCGATGATTTGAAATTGGTCACGGTCAGCGTTGTACTTAACAACAAGTGGTGGTACGTACTCACATGCCGCATATGCATCTGCGAAGTATGCAACTGACTCCTGACCCTTTTCGTCGGTGACGTCACGGACATTGAAACCATCCTCGATGAACAGTTTCTCGACCGCTACCATGTAACCCTTAGACGTAGTGATTGACGTATCACCCTTTTCCTTACTCTTGTATGCCTGACCTAATGTACTCATGAAACACCCCACTTGGTTTGATTAAAACGGGAAAATCCCCTAACTGTTGGAACAGTGTAGAGGACTTGATTAACTATTGCAACAGTTATTTTGCGTTAAATGTACTTGTGAACGAATCGGCCTCACTGACAGCACAATCATGGTCAGCTATTGTCTCGAAGACAGTACGATAAACCTTTGACCACTCTGACCCGATTGTCTCTTGTGAGCTGACTTGACCCGCTGCACGCTGGTCTTGACCATACTCAACAATTATATCGTTAAGTGTGACCGTACAAGCCTCATCATAGTCACTATTTCTGAGGTCGTATCGACGCATCAACTCCAACACCTCAACCTGATACTCATTAGCTAGTTGATGGGACAGGGTGAGGTTAGTAATGTGACGAATCGCCTCACTGATTGTTGTGGCACTATCACACCCGTTAACAGCGAACTCACCTTTAAAGTGAGGGTCAGTACTGAGTAACAAATGTAGTTGGGATGTGACCTCTACTATACGCTCAGCCGACTCCTTCCAATGACGTGTCATTACAGCATTCGATAACGCCTGTAATAAATCGCCCTTAGACGTTGAATTGGAAGCATAGCCATTCGATACAAGTAGTGAGTTAATCTGGTGTACTGGAATCGAGATGGGCTGAGGTTTCGCAATAATTTGACCATTACACCAGTTATCAACTTGACCAAGTGCGTTGATTATCAGCTCATATCGAGACATCACCGAATGTCTGGATACATGTTCAATACACGCAGTATCGTGAGGCATGTTCACATGCTCCAACATTTTATTGAGTGTCACCCACATTGACGATATTGCCTTGTCGCAGAACTCAACACCTGATGGTACTGGCAATGCTGCTGCTGGCGCTGCTGGTGCTGCTGGCGTTGGTTCATCTGACTTCGGTGCACGAATATTGAGGGTGAACTCTTTTCGGAAATTGTACAATTTACGCGAACTTTTGAGTCCATTACCAATGTGTGCGAAATTGATGATTGTTGCTTCCTCGGCATCATCAACGTGGTGTATGACCACATGGGTACCAGTCTCAATATGTTGGAATATTGCACCACCCTGCACACTGTTGTCGTCAAATGCTGGTACTGGTGATGGTATTACTGGTGCCACATGTGATGATGGTACAAGCATCGTTGTGTCGACAGATACAATCTCACCTGTGTGGTCATCTGCATCGGTAACAGTCATGTAACCGCAGCAGCCGTCGTCCATGTCGAAACCCGTGACATAACCGTGCTTACCTGACGCGGGGTCAAAGTACAAGTTGTCAAGACCGTACTTGGACTGCTTGGTTACTGGTGCATCTGACTTCGGTGCTAACAGACAATGCGCTTTCCACAGGTCAATGAGTGAGTCCTCCTGACGCGGGTTAACAATGACCCCCTGTTCAGTTAGAAAGCTGACGAACTCAGCGTGTTCCTGTTCAACGGGTGATAGATTTCTGGCACGATTCACAATTGACTCATAGTAATTCACAATCTCAACCATGTCACCAGCACAGAACACGTGCTTATCACTACATACGTGTCGGGCTTGGGCTGATACGAGCGTTAGACCCTGAGCAAGATGTTGAGATTCAAGTCCCATCGGTATTTTTATTTCTCTGTAATCATTTGACATTTCTATTTCCCCTTCGCTTGTTGATTTATGTGGCATACCTTCTGCCCCTTCGTTAGTTGATTTATGTAATGGCGACGTTGTGTCACAACATTCGTGGTCTTACTTCGTGACGCTCTACCCGCATTGTAACCTGCTGTAAAGCCGTCATACGCACAATCTATCTGAGGGGCAGTAAGTGCCTTGTAGTCTTGGTTGACATCGAAACCACTCTCTTGAGCAATCGCCAAGTCAGCCTTTAATCTCTTGACTAGGCTCGCCAGTTCGTCACGCTCCTTGTTGGCAATGCGTACCCGTTGGTTCAAAGCAATCATTTCAATTGAAGACATCTTACTACCCCTCTACTCTCTTACCTTTACTTACCGTCTTGAATTAGTGGTACGAGTGAAACATTACCAGCACCGTCAGTTTTAACTACATGATACTTGAGTATTTCGTTAATAACGTCGCAAGTATCAGCCCAAGCTCTCACACACTCCGTGCGACCGTTCCACGCCTCAGACGCTTGTTTGAATATTGCAATGTCTGTCTGATAATCAACATTACCCTCACGCATCACCCTAAGCCACTTGTAACGCTCGAACTCATCTTTTGTGAAATCATGACCGCCATAGGTGACGAACTTCACGTGAACATTCATCACGCTTGGGTGTGGTCGCATACCTGTGGTTGCACATTGATACGCTGCACCCCATGTCGGGTAGGCCGTAACGAGTAGTGCACCAGCATCATCACGACTGAGACTTTTATCGCCCTCTGCACTCTCTTCCTTTACGGGCGGGATTGGTGCGACATCACCGAACTCGATGTTAGATGGGTTGTAGACTGTATGAGCCCACTCATTTACATCCATTGTAAGAACAGGTTTAGGTTTCTTGAATGCATCTTTGACACGCATTGATGATATGCTCGATACGTCCACACGTCTGGTGCCTACAATATTCTTCGTGACTGTCACAAACCCGTCACTGAATTCGACCGAGTATGTGCACTCATCACTGGCAAAGTTTATCTTCGTGACGGTGTCGTGTGCGGAACTATAACTATAGAACTTCATATTATATTGGTTGTACAGTTCGAACGGATGGATACCGATATCACCAGCAGCATGCTCTATAATATCACGTAGTGTAACCTTCACATCAAGTGGTAGAATCTTAACTGCACGTCTAGTCTTTGTACGATACTTATCGTGTGCAATATACTCCGCCTTGTTGAACGTTATACCTCTGTGATAGTGGGTGTCTCCTGTGTGTGAGAAACGTGGACACATGGACAAAACACCCCGCCAGTTACCTAGTGTTGCCTTACATACCTCAATAATGGTGTCATGTCGCTGACCTATCTTAGAGGATACCCCCGCCTCCTCGTTAGTATTAGGCGTCGCCTCGAATACCCCCTCCTGCTTGGTTTGTCCGACCCCAAGTGCTAATTGTGCTACAACTTGCTTAGAGATAGCCGTGTTATAGTTTGTTGCTGACACTATTGTCTCTAACTCACACTCATGCAGTAGTTCATAATACAACTTGCAACCCTTTACAGTATCAGACTCAACTAATGTGCATTTCGACAACCTGAAGCCACAGAACACCGCGATTAAACCCTTAGCATCTGCTGGCACAGTCTTTAGTTCTTTACTCATCTTAATTCCCCGTTGGTTAGTAAGTGTTGTAACAGTGAGTGGACTATAGCAGTGTTATAACAGTAGTGTCAACAGTGTCTGATAAATTAATCGTGACACAATGAATATCGCGTAAGTCATTGATACCGAACCAAATAAAATCAAACTTGACACAACGTGACACAACGATGACACTAAAATGACGCTGTAAGTGCTTGAAAACCAAGGGGAATGACGCAAATGACACAAATATCGCGTTTCAACAGTTTTGGGTTTTATTCTCTGTGTATGGTGATGTGGGCTGTATGGGCTGTATGGGCTGTGTATATATTATTACTATTATCTTAAACTCTTTTAAAAATTATAGAAGTGTCACTTTACAGTAAAGAATATAGTAATATCAATGACTTACGCTAGAAACGTTGTGTCATATTTGTGTCACCCTTGTGTCACGCCCTTTAAAATCAAGCACTTACAAACGTCGTTGTGTCATTTTTGTGTCACGGGATTAAAAAAGCATGGCGAATCGAACCTTACCCATTAAAGATGGCGAATCTACACAGTCCCATTAAAGCAAGAGAGTTGGTTCAGCTATTTTATTTCACAGGTACTCAGTCAACCAATTATTGCGGAAAACCAATTATACAACTGTCTACACAACCAGAGCACTACACAACTGTACACACAGCCAGAGCACTACACAGGTGTCTATGCAACCAGAGCACTACACAGGTGTACACACATTCAGAGCACTACACAACTGTACACACAACCAGAGCACTACACAGGTGTACAGTGAATAAGTATGCACTACTATTTGAACAGTCACATTACGGTGATGTTGTCAACACTGTTATAATAGTGGGGGTGATAGCTAAAACGCTCTGTATGGCTCTGTGTGGTGTTAAACATCGGTGGTGTCATCGTACTATGTCAGGGTATGCGTTTGTCGAATACCGCGATTTAGTCAACTATTTGAATAGTAATAATGGCATGGTGTTTGCTACGTGTGTGCACGCGTTCCTTTACATGTGACATTAGCGTGTGTACTATTTGAACAGTTAAATAAATGTGAAATAAATATAGATATTTGTTGCACTGTTTAAACAGTGTTGCTATAGTTAACGCATCGGTTAGTTAAACACTTTGTTAAGGGGTTGGGTATGTTGTTAGTCAGAAACTTGTTAGTGCTTGTAGGTATGTTTTGTTTCCTTGGTTTCGCGTTAGGTATGGGCAACAATGATATATCACTAATGTTAGACGCGGGTGGTCTAGGTATGTTATCGCTAGTTGCTGCAACTCTTATCACTTATGCAAAGGCGGGCTAGATTATGTACAAGGCAATTAACCCAAAGTATCAGGCCATGATTAACCGCTTGATAAAGCACGACCGTTATTATGTGACAAACTATGTCGACAGTGAAACTGAGCACAAAGCCGCTGCTATCAATCGTTATGATGCAATGTGTGATGTATGGGCTGATTTACCAAAGCGTGAACAGGCCAACTTCGACAAGCAATATAAAATTGAGTTTGGTTACACATGTCAAATGAGTATCGACTAATGGTGCGCAAACTAGCGTACACAACAATCTATTTATTACTATTAGCAATAGGTGGCGCGGCACTAGGTCACGCGCTACCACTATAAGAAAGGAATTATCATGTCTAAATTCACAGAACGTCGCAGAGCATCAGTTCAGGGTATGCGTGACCTTATGGCGCAACAGGGTATGAGTGCGCTAGAAATGATTGACCATTTGACAACTAACACTTTCTCCGTGGGTAAAACTATTAGAGAGGACGACACAATACGCATGTTGTCAGATTTGCGTTTGATTGCTGTTCATGATGGTGAATTCTGTCAATATGAGAACAGAGCGAAGGCAATTACATATGCCGCTGGTGTGTACGACGCAGCATACCCACTACTGGTTGAGTTCTTTACATCGGGCGTAAAAATCAAAGACGACGGGCGTCTATATAAGCGTGACCAATTAAAGCTGAATGATATTATTGACAAATTGCGTAGGTTGTGGGGGCGCTCTGCTGTGTCGTGTTATTACAATGAGCGTAATTACTATGTGCTTAAAATAAGCAAATCATATGAGCGCGGTATCGTTGACAATGCAGGTGATATACCACACGCGGCATGGCGTACAGAGTGTTACGTTTATAACGTTGGTGATGATGTAATCGTACCAGAGAACAACCAACCACCGCGTGTGACGGGTGCTGAAATCAAACAGGCAGCTAAAGACATTATTAGAATCGAACGTGAAATTGTTGACATGAACCGTGAACTATCAACAGCCAAAACATTAGTAGAAGGATAATATATTATGAATGGTACAACTTCAACGGTATTCACAGAGATAGCACAGGTACAAGGTAACAAGGCCGCTAAAAGGTATATAGAGTCGTCATCGATGTTTAATGCTGTGATTACCTCCGTACTTGGGCGGTGTAGTGACGACGGTTCATTACTGTTCATTGAATCGAGTGTGTTCGAAGATTCCAAAGGTAAACGTGAACCGAAAGAATTCACCATCAAGAAAGTGTGCAAAGTAGATAAGCGTGTAATTACAATCAAACGCGGTTTTACAGGCAGGGTGGCGATTAACAGATTTTTGGCGACGTTCGACGGGAAGGCCGTTCTTGCTGGTGCACAGTACAAGTGTACAAAACGAGTGTTACATAATGGTCACTGGGTTATATGGGGCGTTGAGTTCTACAAGCATATTTGCCCAGTGAATAACATGCGTACAGAGTGCGGCTATGTTATTGAGGATATGGATACATTCACACCTATTAACCGCCAAGTACCAATGGAATATTTTAATGATGACGGCGGTGAAATGCGCGTTCTACCACTAGTTAAAATCGGGGAATAACATATTATGAAAATATCAAATGGAATCGCTACCATGTCCCAAGCTGAATTTGATGATTTGAAAGAGAGGAACATGATTGTGTATAGCTCAAATACACCTATGTTTTTATACCACGGTTATGCTAATAAAATAAAGATTGTGGATATAGATAGTTAATATCAGCCTAGCGCATTTTAATAAGTGTGCTATCTAATATTAATTAGTCATTCAGTATAAGGAAATAATATATTATGCAAATCAATCAAATTGCTAATTTAATCAAGTCACAGTGGTGTGAAATGCTTGAACAACACATCATACCTTACTACACGTTCGAACTTAACAATAAGGAATATACCGTTAATATTAGACTTGTGGCAAAAGGTGTTGAGTTCAGTTTCAACAGTGGCGGTCAACGTGTCGCGTTTGATGGTGACGTAATCAAAACAGGTCATGACAGGTACTTGATAAAATATAGCCAACACTGTGAAGACCTAGACGGTTACCTACAGCATATTATCGTTAATATAGAAGATGGTTTCATATCCCCCAACACACAGGCAGATGGTCACACATTATGAGCTATCAGATAAGGCATGTTAAGCAACCGTCTAACACAGGTGTGCAACTGTGGGGTTGTATCGTAATAGGTGAAGGTTTAGACGCTGTCACAGGACACAAAACGCCACTTGTAGAGGCGTGTAGTATAAGACACGCTAAGCGTCAATTGGCGGGTGAAATAAGCAGGTTATCACGCATGTATCACAGAGCATTAGGTCACAATGTGATTGTGAGGGCTGCTAAGTGTCAAGGATATGAGGGTAATATATTATGAGTAACTTAGTGAGGGTTGTATTTAAGAATCCTATATATAACTACAGTACTTATGTTAACCCTGATATGAGTACAACAGATGTAATTAGTTATTTCGTAGGTAACGAATTTAATTTCGATGGTGTGCTGTGTGAGTGTATTGCTGTTGACGTTGACTCACATATAAGCAAGCATTCACCTAACTGGTACGCTAGGGAGTGTAACCTAAGCATTGAGCGTGGTGTAGGGTACAGGCGCTACATGGCTGGTATATACAGCGTGGTTGCTGTAGGTACTGTTGCCATGTGTGACGGTACTAACCGCGATGCACATCAGGTGTGTACGGATGCATTGCGCATGTGGTATGCAAACGCTGTTAACGGGGATGTGTAGATATGGAAGACTACATATTTATACCATGTGTGGGTGTAGTGGTAATGTATCCAAACACATTAGCGTTAGTGGTATGTGGGTATGCAATAGCTAAGCTGTATCAGCACACACACAAGGGGAAGAAGAAGAAGTAACACACATGCACACATAATCAAGCATCTAATACAGGTGCTTTTTTTATGCCTGTCATATACAGATGTATATCAACATGTCTATCCATAATCATATATTAAGAACTATTTAAACAGTTGTATAGACATGTGTGTACTGTTTACACAGTTGTATAGTCATACGCGTATGCATGGGTATGTGCCCCTATGTAGGTTCTTTGCTATACACCCCAC
>UEXM01000329.1_pt1 | contig 52928 bp, 79 predicted proteins | sample 1796661 | NCBI WGS metagenome assembly UEXM01 (sample SAMEA4772469, study PRJEB27181) | metagenome | reverse complement strand
CGATGCTGCCACCGATAAGTGGGATGTCTACGCGAACTATGTGTACTTGGATACCGAAGAGCGCGAGTTCTTCGCCTCCAAGCCACAAAACATGATCATCACCCAAGTCCAAAAGGCGACCGCCTCCGCGACCAAGATCCAAGAGCTCAACTTCAATCACCCAGTCAAGTACCTCGCTGCGGGTAAGGCTTCGGCGCTCGAGATCCTCAATGACGACAACAAGCTCAAGCTCCAAATCAACGGGACCGATGTCGCGGACTTCAAGTTTGCGGATCCAAACTTCTCCCACGTCCCACTCTACTTCCACACCACGAATGCGGCCAAGCCAGCGACCCTCAAGACACTCTTTGTGTACCCATTCTGCTTGGATGCCGGTAAGTTGCAACCAACTGGTACCCTCAACTTCTCCCGCCTTGATTCGGCTCGCATCGTGAATGACACCCGGGACTGCGATGATGACATCTACGCGGTCAACTACAACATTCTCCGCATTGAGAACGGTATGGGTGGACTTTTATATTCTAACTAATTAATAAAACACATGTGGAACCTAGTTTTCCTTCTCGCCATCGTTTTTGTATTGACGTACGATCCCAAATCCAGGACACTTGAAAAGTTTGTCGGTCAACCCACACCACCAACTCAAAAGTCTTGTGAACCTACGCATTACGAAGCCGTGCAGTTTGCCCAGAGTCCCTATGAATGCCCTCCCTCAGGCAGGACACACATGGGTGCTCTTACTTAAAAAGAAGAATCGCGTATAGACTATAATGATTCCAATGGACCGTGAAACCCTTATGATGATCGCCACAATTGTGGCGATTGCCGGTGTTGTCTTCCTATTTAAGGAGATGAACAAGGCTAAACAAGATGTTGAAAATCTTAAGAATTTCTCAGCCCACCTCGTGCATCGTCTCAGTGCACCCGAAGCGAAAGCCACACCCGAAGCTGAACCAGAAACTGAAAAGGAAGATACCGAAGAAAATGTGGAAGAATAAACATATTCAGTTATTATAACTTGCGAATGCGCAATGAAAAAATACAAAGCTATAGCGATACCGGTCAGTTTTGCCGATGAAAAGCCTAAATTCCTCACTGTGAGGGATCGGCGTTTTAAGGATTGGATTTTTGTCACAGGGGGGTGCAGACGGCGGGAGATTTTCAACCCCCTTCGCTGCGCTCTTCGTGAACTCGAGGAAGAGACCCGTGGTGTGGTTGCCCTCAAAAACGGTGAGTATACGGAGTTTAAATTTACAGTCAAAGAGAGTCCAACGGTGGATTTGGAATATAATGTTTTCGTCTTTTTTGTAGACTATACCAAACCACAACAACAAACACTCGTAAAGAAGTTTTATGAAGAAAAACAAAAGACAAATCTTAAGAAGATTAATAAACAACCAATAAAGAAAACTTTTGATGAAAATGACTACATGAGTTTTGATACCCTCGAGGAGTTCAATACCCGCAAGCGATGGAAACTCATCGTGGACAATGTCCTCAGAAATCCAGAGTTTTACTCGTGTGTGAGTTCTCTCAATAGAAAAACATTCTCTATTAAGTAGAATGAAGTCAAAGTCTTACATTTTAATGCAGATTGGAGAGCTCCTCAAATCAAACAGAGGTCTCTGTGAAGAAGAAATAGAGGAATGGATTAAGGAGAATGAGGAAAAGAAAGTCTATGAACTCCTTGTCATCAAGAAAGAACTTTCTGAAAGTAGGGAATATAGAGATGTTTCTGTGATGAGGTGGTTTAGAGGTTAGACGCGATACAAAGGTATGTTTAAAAGGTGGTGCAAAGAACAAAAATTTAATAATGCAACCAATCTATCACATGTGCTCATGGACGGAGGAGTCCTTTCCGTGCCATTTGATAAATTGAACGAGTTCCACGAAAAGTATATTCAGGCTATCAAGGCTGGTGAAGAGCTCTTTGTCGTTGAACAAAAGAGTCCCATATACAACTTCTTTGTGGACATTGACTACAAAGATGAAAAAGCGCTCACGATGAATGAGATTCAAGATATCTGTAAAATCATTTGTGATAAAGTCAAACGACACGGTGGTAAGGAGTGTCTCATTTGTGTATCACCTCCCAAAACAGCTGGTGAATATATAAAAACTGGGATACATCTTAACTGGTGTGGATTTCCAGTAAATCAAGAATCGGCACTGGCACTTCGGGAACACATTCTCGTCGCTTTGTCTAAAGCAAAGGGATCTATAGATTGGAATGAAATCATTGATTCTTCTGTATATGGATCCATACAGAGAAAAACGAAGGGAAGTGGTCTTCGTATGCCGTGGTCTCACAAAATGGCAAAACATATGCCGTGTGGTGGTCAGGGATGTGAAGGGTGTGGTGACAAAGGTAAAATCGTACAAGTCGCATACCTACCCGTATTTATATATAAATGTGGTCCACTGAGTACACTTTTAAAAATTAGTCACGACCCAGACCCAGAAATACTTAAAATGTCTTCTGTGAGAACTAATTCTATAGAATACAATACAGTTGAACCACCATCCTCCGTTATTAAGGAAGGTTCATTTACGAGCACACAGACTAAGGATGAAGTTCACGATGACGAGGTTCGGGGTCTCATTGAGGACTTTGTACAAACACACATGGATGGGCAGAGTGGTGCTACGATTACAAAACTCTTCAAACACAATGAGACATACCTCGTTTCAACAAACTCCAAATATTGTGAAAATCTCAAGAGACCACATAGTTCTAATCACATCTGGTTTCATATTAGTGGGTCTGTGATAGCTCAAAAGTGTTTCTGTCGTTGTGAAACAATTCGGGGTCGGCGTGATGGTTTCTGTAAAGACTTCTACGGTCGCAAACACAATCTTCCACAGAAAGTTATTGAAAAGTTGTATCCCAAAAAGGAAGACTTGAAGAAGTGTCCAGAAATCAAAAAGTTTGAGGAGAAGCCTCAGATTAAACAGAGTGATGTGAAGCCACATCTGGAATCATTCATACAAAGATTTATGGCATGTCCCGAAGATACACATGTTGTGAAAATTACCAGATTGAAAAACGACTTTACAGTGTTAACAACATCTTCATATTGTGAGATAATTAGAGGTGATCATGAAGGAGCTGCGATGTCGTATGTTATCAAGAGTGGTAAGATATCCCAAAAATGTCCAGTTTGTAAAAGGACTCCAAAGGGAAGTGTGAGAGTTCACGAACTTAGTGGTAGTGTGAAGCAAGCACTCAAACCACCCGAAAAAAAATAAAGCGCAACAGTAGAAGAATGGCTCTCATTCTCGTTGGTGTGACTGTGTATCTCGCAGTAAAACTCATCAACGATATTGAAATTCCCAAAATAGTACCAGAAACAGATGAATTTCACATGTATTCCGGTGTTCATCCAGAACTATATAAAGAGTATCTTAAGTATAAAAGTGAAGGGCGTCATATAGACGCACAAAACGCTCTTGAAGAGCTCGCATTGTACGCGGATTTTGACTTTAGAGAAGAAATACAAGAAAAGATACTTAAAAGGCAAGAGTCTTTATTTATTTAAATGGTTCAGACCAGAACACGCTCAGGGAGACAAATAAAGAGGCCAGAACTCTATGAACCAGAAGAAACTGTTCTTGAAGACGATTACGCCCCCGAAGACCACGATTCCGACATTGGGTCGGATATCGATACAGAAGACGAGTACTATTCTGAAGACGACAGCGAAGACGACGACGACGAGGGTAGTTTGAAAGATTTTTTAGTGGACGATGATGAAGAGAGTGAGGAAGAAGACGCTTAAAAAAAACAAGGGATATATTAAAAAATGGAAACTGATATAGGAAATCCAATTGATTATAATCCAACGACTGATCCATTTAAAGATCAAGAAAAGGATGAAGATAGTACACCAATAAACGATCAAAGTTTACAACAAAATGATCAATACTATTTTCAACCTTCAGAGATGATGTATCCACAACAACAATTTCAGTCATATCCGGAAAGAGTAGATTTTCTAACGGGTGTAGACAAATCCACATGGATTATAGCTTTTGCTGTCTTCTTATTAGGCTTTTTCATGGGGAAAACCATGCAACCAGTGATCCTCAGGTACGCTTGAGTATGGAACAAAGTCACCAATGTCCCCATAAATTGGGATAACCTTCCCTGTAATATCACGATTCATAACCTGTGTTGGATACACTGGCACAATAAACGCATCGCGAGTATCCTCAATAAATCCATGAGCTGTGCTCACCTTCTCATCTCTCCTACTTTTGTTTTTTGAAGACATACCCTGTTCAAAAAACAAAATAAAGAACGCACTTGTCAAAAGTATGGTCATAAGAATTTTCCACATTTTGCTTTAAAATTAACGAATATTATATTTAGGCTGATGAAACTTCTGGTTCACCCTCATCTTTAGCTTCTTCAATCTTAGCTTCGGTAGAAGAAGCCTGCTCTTCGCGCCATTTGCGTCGCTCTTCCATCTCAGCGGCGACAACGGCATCAGCCTCCTTAACAAGATCTTCCATAGAGGCGTCTGGCTTTTCTTTCTTGAGGCGCTCAAGAACTTCGGCTGGGTGGCTCACGGGTGGTTCATCTGGCTTGGTGTAGAAGAGTGAGTTTTCGTCACCAGGTTTCGCGTATGACTTCGCCTCCATCATGTCACGCTTACGCTCGTTGAACATCCGCGCAGCTTCAGATTGGTTCTCCTTGTAACCACTCATGATTTCTTCCAACTTCTCATTTTGGTAGTGAACATCCTCAATCTTGAGAGGATCTGGGGGGATGAGAAGCCACTTGTACATGTCAACAACATAGATGTCAAAGGTGTTATCTTCTTTTTGAAGACGCTTCGCGTGCGCGGCAGCTTCGTCGCGAGAGGCGAAGGCACCACGAATCTTGATACCGAACTTATCGTTCTTTTGTGGCGCTTCTGGACCAACGACAGAAAGGCATGCGTATAGCTGACCAGGAACAGTGGTATAATCTTGCTCGAGAGACATTTTATGTGTTATACTACCATTAAAACTTTAAGCCAGCTTAAAAGTATTATGTGATTATAAGTCAATGAGAACATTTTGGGATAAACAACCTGTTCCTCATGAGGGTGTGACATACGAGGCTGGTAAAGAAATTGAAAAAGAGAGAAAGATGGTCAATGAACCCATTGAACTCCCCGATGGATTTTCGTGGACAGAGCCATCTCTTCAAGAAGCACATAAACTTTTGAGTGAACACTATGTGTGTGATGAAACATTTAAACTGAGCTATTCCCCTAATACTCTCAAATGGGCGACTGAATTACCTGGTAAGGGTATTCGCCACACCGAAAGTGGAGAACTCATTGGTTACATCTCGAGCGCACCCATGAAAGTGAGGGTGTGCGACGATATTCTTGACATGGTTCAGATCAATTTTCTTTGTATCCATCCCAAGTATAGGGACAAGGGATTTGCTCCAATACTTATCAGTGAAATCAAAAGAATTGCGAACACAAACAATATTTGGCAAGCAGTGTATACAGCGGTAACTAAAATACCAACACCCATAGTTAAGAGTACATATTGGCATAGATTCCTAAATATCAAGAGACTTGTCAAGACTGGATTCTACCAAACAGATCGTTTGAGGGAAAAATACTTTGAACTTCGTGGAACTTCACAATTTAGAAAGATGACTTCTAAAGATATTCCAAAAGTTACAATAATATTGAAAAAGTATTTTGAACAATTTAAAATTGCTCCAGTCATAAATAAAGATTGGGTAAAAAGATGGATACTTCCTATTAATTCTTATGTAAATGATGAGACCGAAGACTTTATCTCTTTCTATGAGATTCCATATGACCGAGTAGATAATGTGGACTCTGTGAAACAAGCATATGCGTTTTACATGGTCGGTGATGTTTACAATGACGCGTTTTTGATTGCTAGGAATTTGGGATATGATGTATTTAATACTCTAGACATTGGTCAATTGCGAACCGATCTCGAGAGACTTAAATTCCTAAAGGGGAGTGGTCATGTTTATTATTACCTATTCAATTGGCTTCCATCTTCTTCAATTGGTTCTGAAGATGTACAGCTCAAATTACCTTGAAGATTGAGTCGTTCGTTAATAAGTTTTACATACTCTTCATTGAGTTCAACACCAACAAATGGGAGACCGAGGTCTCTCGCCGCCACACATTCACTCCCAGATCCCGCAAATGGTACAAAGACAAAACCATTATCTGGATCTTGTCTACACGATCTCAACAATTTATCACATAATACAAGTGGTTTTTGAGTTGGGTGGTTTACTCTCTCATTTTTACCAGCACCACCCGCGAGTGCTGGAATCTTAATTACATCTCTTGGTAAAGCTCCACCTGGATGAGCTGTATAAGTTGTACTCTTTTCACCATTTGAAAATCTACCCTTGGTCGCTTTTCTCTCTTTTCCAGCCGCTCCTTTTATAAATCCATCGGTATATGGTTCTCTGACATCGTCTCGGTGAAATACTCTGTCTTCCTTCCAGAGAACGATTATACTTTCATGTGAACGTTGCCAAAAGTTGAGAGAAGGGACATTCTTATTTGTATAATGCCACACGAGCCAACGCCGATTTATATTTTGTGGAATACGAGTGAGAATGAGTGCAAGAATTTCACTAAAACCGTAAATAAACATTGTACCATCTCGTCTTAGTATACGCAAACAACCCTCAATCCACTCATCGCACCACTTTAGGTATTCATCCATTGGTTGTTTATCACTTTTGTTTCCAAAGTCTTTACCAATATTATATGGTGGATCCGCAATAACAATCTGCGCACTTTCGTCATTTAGTGTCCTAAGTGTATCCAATACATCACCGTGGATAACTGTCATATCACATAAGCGAATTAAAGTTTTAAGTCGCTTGAGAAATATGTCATGTGTTATGATTAATCTCGTTGTCACACCTGATGAAAATGTTAAAGTATATCTACAGGTTAAACCAAGTCTTCACGACTTTCTCGTGAATGTCGGGGGTTTGATTGGGGTGATTGAAAAAAATATTAAATCGTTTCATAATTTACTCTCTCAACCTATTACTGGAACTATATGGGAAGAGATCTTATCCAAATCTTTTACGGAAATTGGACACAATACGACATGGAAACCTGACAACTCTCATAAAGTTGGTGAAGATATGCGAATTATTTCACTTGAAAATTCAAGAATATCCTGTAAGTCTGGTGTCATCACACATAATAGAACTCACAAATTGGGTGAATGTGTACAGTTCAGTTCATCAAGAACTACAAGTTTCAAAACTTTGGAAGAAAAGTTACAACACTTGAGTAAAAGTCATTATGATTATCATTTCATGTTGTCAAAAAAAGATAAATTTGATGGAACCTACAAATTACTTATTATTAAGGCTGACAATTGTAATGTCGGTGATTTAGAGTGGGAGCCGAATAAAAACGGTAAACCTGATGATTATGTAACTAAAGTAGGTGGCCCATTCAAAGCTACTATAACTGGATCTATGAGTGGGCAACTATGGGTAACCTTACCCCTCACACGTGTAGAGTATATTTTTGACATTGAAGTTCCTAAGTAAAAGAAAAGACTCAAAATATTCATAAGATGGAAGAGATCCGCAAAAACCATAATAATGCCAAAAGGGAACTCATACAGTCTGTGACCCAAGAAGGTAATCAGATTTTGGATGTTGGTTGTGGTTTTGGTGGTGACCTTCAGAAATGGCACAAGTGTGGCGCAAATATGAGTATGTGCGATCCAGAGCCAGCAGCCCTCGTGGAGGCTAAGTCTCGTGCAAAGAATATGCACATGCGGGTAAACTTCTATGAGGGAGACATACACGACTGTCCGAATAGGAAGTATGACATTGTGTGTTACAACTTTTCACTTCATTATATTTTTGCGTCACGAGACAAATTCTTTAGTTCAATTCGTGAAATCAAAAAGAGAATGAAACCTGGTGGGAGACTTGTGGGTATTATACCAGATTCAGAGAAAGTGACATTTAGAGTGCCCCTCAAAGATGATATGGGAAACTTCTTTCTCATGAAGACCCATGGTAATGGTGGCTACGGTGAAAAACTATTTGTAAACTTAGTGGACACCCCCTTCTACGCAGATGGACCCAGGTCTGAACCTATAGCCTACAAAGACCTTCTCATCACACACTTGGAAGCGATAGGATTTAGACTAGAACTTTGGGAAGGTCTCACGGGCAACCCAATCTCAGAACTTTATAGTAAATTTATCTTTGTATATAAGAGATGATCACATTCATTATATTAATTCTCATCAACTTGTTGATACTTTCTCAGACCAAGGAACCTCAACAACTCACCGAGGTGAAGGAAAAATATCGCGTTCTTCGTGAACACCTAACTTCCAATGGTCATGAGAAGTTTCGCATGTTGTCACACTGTATACCCATAACAGGTTACATTTCTATGAATGGCACTGTGGGTTATAACACAAACAAGGGTCAAGAAATTGCGATATGTCTTGATGGAACACCCAATGAAATCTTCCATGTTCTCATCCATGAGTTAGCCCATTGTACCGTTGACGAATATTCACATTCGGATGCATTTTGGAGTAATTATATTGAACTCCGTGATATGTGCGTAGAATTAGGTATATATGACAAGATTCCAGAGAGAACTAAGTTTTGTGGACAGCACATTCAGGATAAATAATCTTCTTCGTCCATATTAAATGAAAACACCATTAACTGTTTTGATTATGGTCATTGCCTATTGGCTCGCTGTGTATGGTACGACACTCGTTCCACACATGAGCGAAAACTACAATCTTAACCTCGTGTGGTTGACTGTAGTGGTGCCAAATGTGCTTCGTCTCATTGTTGGAAGTATTCCACGACTTGCCGTGGATCGTCTCTTTTTCGTATCTACGAGTATTATCGCCTTAATTATTACATTCGCGATCAATACATTTTCAACAGATACACGAGAGGCGGTTGAAAAATATGGAAGTGACAGGGGCAAGACACTTAAGTTGAGTGCCTTGCTCATGACGGCATTTGCAGCAGGAGCTTTAATCACCTATTATACAGGTATTGATAATTCAATCTATTCTAATATGGGTTGGGAATCAAGTAATCAGGGCTTCACGATGTAGTCCTTCGCCACATAGAATGCAAGCGCCGCAACCAAACCTGTTGAAGCCAAGCCAATCATGCTTCGGCTCCCTTGTTCGTTAAGAAACTTGGGGACTGAAGTCACGAGCTTGTCTTGAACTGGCTTAGACACCGCGAGAGCAGCCGCAGCACCCGCAACGAGAGCAATCATTTGATCGTCCGTGAGGTTGAATGGGTTCTTGCTTTCTGGCTTCGCTTCTTGTTGTGGCATCGCATAACTACCCTGGGGTTGTGGGGCAGTCATTTGTGGCATCATTCCTTGCATCCTGGGCTCTTCCATCATCATTGGTGGCTCCATCATAATGTCATTGATTGGCGTAGAGTCCATCGTCTGTTTACTTTGACTCACATTTTTTTCGGGTTGTGAAAACACGGGCTCACGATTCACGAAAGTTGTAGTGGGGTTATCATTCAAAGGTACCATTCCATCTCCATTATCAGACAAATTGAGAGTATTAATATCCGTGGACATTTAGTATATTCACATGTTTTTGAGAGTAGTGAGTGACGCAGCCTGTATTAGAGAAATCGTTTCATTAAATTCTAAGAATGACAGACTTTATTCAACAGCCAATGATAACATATATTGGAAACAAAAGGAAACTTGTTGATAAAATCCAAGATGTCGTGGAGAAACTCCGACCGTCAACATGCGCCGATGCGTTCTCCGGTTCTGGAGTAGTTTCACGAATGTTGCTGGGTCATTCTGAAAAAATGTATGTAAACGATCTTGAACAATATTGTGAAGTTCTTTCAAAATGTTTTTTGAAGACACCTTCTTGGGCCGATCAAGATGATGTTTGTAAACATATTGAGAATATGAACATGTGTCCAGATAAAGTTGGGTTTATTACGGAACTCTACGCTTCAAATGAAAGACAATTTTATACTCCGGAAAATGGAAGAAGAATTGATGGTATGTTGGACTATATTGAGAGGTGTGTCCCCGAGAATCTTAAACCGTACTGTTTAGGACCTCTCATAGTAAGGGCGAGTATTCACACAAATACATCTGGTGTTTTTAAAGGTTTCCATAAGGGTGGTTGGGGTGGTAAAGGTGGACACGCACAAGATAGAATTACAAAGAGGATTGAAGTTGATTGTCCTGTGTGGCTTGAACCACATAGGGATGTTGAAGTTCATCGCCAAGATGCGTGTGATTTTCTGAGGGATCTCCCGAAAGTTGATCTTATCTACCTGGATCCACCCTATAATCAACACCCATATGGGTCAAACTATTTCATGTTAAATCTCATTTGTACCAATGAGAGACCTCATACACTTTCAAAAGTATCAGGTATCCCTGGGGATTGGAATAAGAGTCAGTACAATTATAAAAACAAAATTAGAGAAGCTATGGAACGTACCTTAAAGTTGGCTACTGAGAAAGCTAAACATACCTTGGTGTCATATAACAATGAAGGTTTCATCAAACCCGATGAATGGGAGGAAATCCTTAGGCCCTACAAATATGAAAAAATTGAGATTGATTATACTTGCTACAAAGGTAGTCGTAATCTAAAGAATCGTTCTACTAAAGTTACAGAATATCTATTTGTTATTTCGTCTTTGTAATCTTTAGAGAAGTCTTCTTAGTCGCCTTCTTCGCATCATCCTCCCGCTGCTGCATATGTTTGGGATTATACATCTTATTATGAAGTCTCCACAAGTCTGGACTTCCAACTCGGAAGTTTTTGCGTATAGATGCCTTGTACCAAAACACACAATCTTGTATCCTGTTTGATTTTACTGTATTATCTAACACGAGACATTCATAGTTTTCTGTACAAGCGTCCATGACCTTGTTAAACATGTCAAAGCTTGGAAAGATACCAAAAAAGGATTTATAGAGTTTCTCCCTATTTTGAAGTATATTTTCCCTAAGAAGAAACACATAATCAACATTAGCTCTGAGAGCTGGTGGGAGATCCATACAATATTGCATAGTGAGCATGAAGAAGATCTTCCAGTGTCTTCCGTTCATGAAGCACTGCCTGATGCATGTATCCTTGAGGAACTTGTTATCATACATACAATCGTCAAGAAGCATGAAGGCTCCACAATTTTGTTTACCGTCACCCACCAACTTCCTCTGTCTCGCCATGACTCTCTCTATCGCATCTCTATCGTAATCGCCATACACAAAGAGATCTGGAATAAATTCTGAATAGAAATGATTCCCCTCCTCTGTTCCTGAGAGAACTATACCAGCTGGAAGATGTTTCTTATGGTACATAATATCCTTGACGAGGGTTGATTTACCTGTGTTTCGTTTACCTATAAAAACACACACCCTGTCGTCCGATATCGTCTCAGGTTTGAATTTCCTCAATTGAAGATTCATTCTACAGTAGTGTCCCGTTTTATTTAGTAAAATTTTACTCACATAGAGTAGGAATGTCTGGTCGTTTAAGACTTGCAGCCACTGGAGTCCAAGACCAATGGCTCACAGGAGATCCACAATTTTCATATTTCCTGATGAATTTTAGAAGACATACAAAGTTTGCGATAGATTATGTTGAAAGTCAGTTTGATGGAGACATTGACTTTGGAAAGACAATCATCTCTCGTGTACCCAACGATAAAGGGGATCTTGTGAGTAATATGACTATTAAAGTTACCCTGGACGATCCAGTCCCAAACGATGATAACTGGTCTCCATCCATCATCTCACACTTGGTGGAGAGTGCCGAGCTTCTCATAGGTGGTCAAACTGTTGAGAAAATCACAGGTGAGTACATTTACATGCATCAACAACTCCATAACACAGACGATGACATCAATCAAACGCTGTACTTCTTGAATGGACACAGTAATGTTTTAACATACGCAGCTGGCACCGAATATACTTACTTTATGGATTTACCATTCTACTTTTACCGAAATCCAAGTTTAGCTATACCAACATGTGCTCTCACGAAACAATTGGTTGAGGTGAAGATAAAATTGAGATCACTCCCCGAATTGATAAACGGTGGTGCTTCTGCAGGTGTTACCGCTAACATTAAAAAGTTTTCACTTGATAATGAATTTGTATTTCTCACAGACAATGAAAGAAACTTTATGATGTCTAGACCACTTGATTATGTAATCACACAAGTTCAAATGTCAAAGTTTGTGATGAATGCGGGTGAAAATACAAAGTCTGTCATGCTCAACTTTTCACATCCAGTGAGGGAACTTTTCTTTGTTTCGCAATCAGAAGAGGCGGTTCGTGATAATCATCCACACCGCTACAATACAATTTCAAATATAAAACTTCAATTTAATAATACAATTGTTTTTGATAGAGATAACGACTTTCTTGTATATGAACAAGCTTTTAAACATCATGTAAATTCGCCATATAACTACAGTGCATCTTACAATTATCTGAAATCAGATTTTGCTATGTATAGTTTCGCTCTTCAACCAGAAGTATATTATCCAACTGGACAAGTCAATATGAGTCGTATCGCTCATAAACTTCTTACAATTGAGATAGATCCAATTAATTCAGTTGATAATAACAACACCAGGATTTATGCTGTAAATTACAACTTACTTCGTGTCAGTGGTGGATTAGCTGGTTTAAAATTTTAGAGTCTTATAATAGTAATGGCTGGGCGTATTCAGCTTGAAGCATCTGGTCTCCAAGACAGGTTTTTCACTGTAGACCCAGACTACACATACTTTTTGCAAAGTTTTAAGAAACATTCAAACTTTGCAAGAGAATATGTAAACATAGATCCAGAGACAGCGGTTGACTTTGGTGGAAAGGCGATATTTAGAATAGGTCAAAATGTGGGTGATCTTCTCACAACTCTCAGTTTGAAAATTGAACTTCCAGAAATACAGACTGGTTTATTGGGGTACATAGATTCAGTTGGTCACGCTCTCATTGAATCTGTTGATCTTATCATTGGGGGTAAGATTATACAAAGATTAACGAGTGATTATCTTCAGATATACTCAGAACACAATGTGACTCAAACAAAGCAACGAGCACTTGAATATTTGATTGGTAAGTATCCAGAGAGATCGGTGTCAACCCGAGTTTCAGATAGTGCCATTTTATCTCATCTTGGAACATCAGACAGTATTCAGACATGTTTTGTTGATTTGCCATTTTACTTTTTGAATAATCCAGAACTCGCAATCCCCCTTTGTGCCATTAAAAAACAGGAAGTTGAAGTTGAAGTAAAACTTAGAAACTATAAAGACCTCGTGGTAAAGGTTGATGGTACGAAACAGGATTTTAGTGAAGTTCTCAAAATTGTAGAATTCACACTCTGCTCGGAAGTCATTTTTATTGATCCATGTGAGAGACTCAAGATTGAGAATGAGAAGAGAGACTACACAATCACACAGGTGCAACAAAACATTTTTGATATCGCACAGGGTGGACAATCTGGACGCTTCAAGTTGGATTTTTACAATCCCGTAAAGGAACTTTACTTTGTCATTCAAAGACAAGGTGACATTGGAACTGGTGAGGGTGAATTCATAACACCATTTGACTACGATAATACTTTAGATCAAACAAGTAACAAGTACATTCTCTACGAAAACCTGGATTATCTCACTCTTGACCTAGATGGTCAACCAATAATTACTCAAGAAACAGGCAATGTTATATTTCTCAAAGCTGTACAGGCGGCGATTCATCACTCCAAGACACAACTTTTGAGAAGATTTTACTCATATAGTTTTGCCCTTGAACCCGAAAAGTGGTATCCCACGGGTCAGGTGAACTTTAGTCTCGTAAAGGAGCAAATCATCAACCTAAGTCTCACACCTTGTGCCGATTATGAAAGACAAGTTCGCGTCTACGCATTAAGTCACAACATCCTTCGTGTGGGTGAGGGAACTGCCCGAACTCTTTTTGATTTAAAATACTAAGAAAGATGATGAAAACGGGTTTTGGTGAAACTTCGGGTGCCTATGAACAATCTCAGCAAGATGCGCTCATGGGTATTCTCCTCCCAGTTCTTGAGAGAAGTATGATACTCGCAGCAGAATATTCCAAAGCTTGTGGTCGTGATACGGTGCTTTCAGAAGATATGGAATACGCAATCAAGTATTGTGTTATGTATACGGTTGGGCAGGATATCGGTTCTCTCTTTCCAGAGATTTACAACGAAGAATCCTCAGACGAGGAGGACATTGAAGAGGTTGAACCGGATGAGTGTCCACCATTTGTGAGATACTCGGGGGAAGATCCCACATTCAGGCAGATGAATGAAGCCTGTGATCGCTGGGATACTTGGATTCCTCAAAGTCCGGTGGAAGAGATGTTAAAAAATGCTATTAATAGTAATGAGTACATCGGAGCCGGAGGGTTGGACAATTTCTGAATATAAATCGTTCAGAGTTACAGCTGACGAGGATAGTAGCACTGATGGAGATTCCGACGACGAGGAGGAGCAAATATTTGCTAAATCTCAAATTGTCAGGAGACCAAAGTACAAGAAGATTGTTGAGAAGGAAGAGTTGTTACCAGAGTAGATAATTTTCTGAATATACAGTATAAAAACTCCACCATGGCTGACATGACCGCCCAAGCTCTCAAGACTGTTAACCTCGTTACCCAAGAATTGGAAACCCAATCCCTCAACGCGATCGTCGCGGGCTTCTCCTTTGCGGCCGCGATGAGCTGGATGGACTTGGTCCGCTGGATCATCCAACAAGTGATTAAGGTGCCAAAGAACGGTGGTACCCAGTACACCCTCACTGCGATCCTCACCACCTTGTTGTCCATTGCGGTCTACATGGTTGTTTCGGGCATCTCCACTCGCGTCTCCAAGCCAGCGCAACCAGTCTTCGCGATTACTCGCTAAGTTTTGGGCGTCGCTTCATCAGGGACAACAAAAGAATACCAACGAAAACAATCACTCCAATGGAGAGATACTCTTTCCATCTATAAGTATCCACTACAAGTTCAGGGATACTTATTGGTGGCGGCAAAGCCTTCTTGACATCTTCTAGGGGAACTTTTGGTAATCCTTCAAGTTTATCTGTAGAACCTGTAATTTCAAACTTCAATATATGATCCTGCCCCCTAAAATCATATGGAATGTGACGCCCGTGACTCACATAGAAAAATTCAATATTGACATCACGAATAAACTTTTGAGGACCTTTATAGAACTCATGTGTTAGTGGATCATCCGCATGGCTATAGTTTATGGAATCTGTACCATTTAATAAGATGTGTCCAGTGTAAAACGGTGTCGCAGAATAAATAGTTTTCGTAAACTCGTCAGAACCACTCGTCAATTTCATAACGAGAGAGTTTGGGCCATCCAAGTTGATTGAACCTGAAATAACACTACTTCCCAAAGTTGTATTTTTAGATGAAAACCCTAAAACTTGATGGGGTGTTGTAACGACAGCATTACTGAGATAACCGTTTGTACCATCAAAAAATTCAAGAGAAAATGTATTACTTGTTGTTGTATTTGAAAATGTAAGTGCATTTGTATCCGAGTCAAACACAACTTGATCAATGCATGAGAGAGGGGGTTGCATTTTGAGATCTAAATCACTCGCCAAAGCGTCACCATCCGCGTAGTTCGTTTCATCAAGGGTAATTTCAATGGTATCATTGGGAGCACCTGAATCATAAACACTAAAAGTCTTATTTGTTGCACATGTCGTCAATTGGGGTGTTGGAATGCGAGCAGACACTAGTTTAATCTGGGTGACATCATAAATTGGTTCCTTAAGTGTCACAACATAGTTGTTCGCATAAGGATACACATTAGTATCTCTTTCGCTACTATCTATGTCAAGGGTATGGACCTTCATTAAAATATAGGCACAATATTTTAATGATTGTTTTTGTCTAAATTGGGCTGGAATAAATCTAATAAATGTGATGTGACAATGGGTTGTTCTGGAGTTGTCTCTTCGCGATGTCCAAACATCTTGAGTTGGGATTCTCGTTGCCCTTGTAGGCATTGAATTGGTGGAAAGGTTTCTGTTGATAGTTTTGAGTCCAACCACCATTCGCGGCGGCGAAGCGTCCGTCAGTTCGGCTTGTATCCACGCGCACAGCAGTGAGAGCACCACCTTGCTTGAGTGCGGACTCTCTGACATTCATACGCCCCGCATTACCCATACGGTTCGCCTTACCCCGTCTGTCCTCTGGCCTGAAACCATACTTCATGAGTTCTTCATTGTTCTTTGTCGTCACCTGAGCAGCAGCACTCGTCATGTAAGCACCAGTGAAGTTGGTAATACCTGGAGCTGCGTGGCTGTAGTGAGCAAACTGTTGATCATTGCGATCGCTCTTGAAACGAGTTGGATCTTGTGGCATCGTCTGGGCTGAAACAAAACGCTTCGCCCCATTGAAACCCAAACCATCCGCGCGATGTCCAGTTTCGGAACGGTTGGTGGTTCTCTTTGTCTTTTCATGTTCTTGGCGTGGGATCATACCAGACATACCCTGCGCACGACCAAACATCGTTGGAAGGCGAGAAGGCAAAAATGCGGTGGTTTCTGGCTTATTGTGAGTCAATTGACCCACGACAGCTGCGCGACCACCAGTGATGTCGGCGGCTGGACCTGAACGCCCTGGGAGAGTTGTGAGCTTGTATTCGCCAACATTGATTGGGTTCACCCTGAACATTTGTTGATAACCACCAGTCGCGGGTGTATCAGCACTGACACCCAAACCTGGACCAACCAATTGCTTTTCAATTGGTGAAAGGTTATTCATACGACCCGTGTCATACATGCGGTTTCTCATGTTGAGAATCTCCTGTCCACCACTTCTTTGTTGGCGACCAATATCAGCGAAACTCTCCATTTCTCTCTTATTTGGTATTTCTACACGAGGTTCAAACTCCTGTTCAATAAATTCTGGGACCATGTCGTCATTGTAAACAACGGGCTGTGTAGTCTCGGGGACTTGTTGAACAACAGGCGCGGGTTCGGACTTGTTACTCAAAGCACGACCAGCATAAATTAGACCAGCAACGGCTGCAAGTGAAATAGGATCGGCCATTCTTATTTTCTAGTAACATTTTTATTAGCGTATCTTTGTTGGAAGAGTCCGTTCTGGAGTTCCGCACGAGTACTTTCTGGCTCATAACTCAATGTGCGAAGGGGGACCTTGCACTCCATGTTGGAGAGTGGGAATAGGTTACGCTCATATGTTGGAACGACAACCTTGTTAAATCTAGAGGTTGTTTGGGGACGAAGTTGATCACTCACATCAATGTATTGCGCTGGAGAACCTTTACCCGCCATGTATGGGGCTGTCCCCCACAACATGGTATTTGGCCGACATCCACCACAATTGATGGAACTGGGCTGGGGGTACACAAAGATTTCCTCAGTCGCTTTCACCGCTGGGAGCGCACCTGCATTTTGAACGATCGCAAGACCAGGTTGAAGTTGGTATGCCATTTATTATTACATAAGAATATTTATAATCTAAGAAGGGCCAACACCATGTCCCCGATGAGAAACCCGACTATCACCCGCGGCGTCAAGTCCCGCAAACGCCTCAAGTTGAACACCACGAGCATTTGGATTGCACATTTCTGGGTTAGAACGGCACATTTTACCATTTTTAGATCCATAACACCACTCGGCGAAAGAAGTTTGGTCGCCTGGAATCTTAGAAACTGGTGAAGTCACAAACTGACGAGCAGCGGCGTTGCGCTGATACATTGGATGCGCCGAACGAGAACGCCCCGCATCATATGGAATACGGTCGTCCAACAAACTCTTCACAATTGGCTTCACAGTTGGATAATAACAGGCTTCAAGGCGGTTAGGCGCATCTGTATAATCCGTAATGAGAACATTGCCCATTGGGTTATCTAATGTTGGCATCTGACACCCATTTATGTCGCCACTTGAAGCCATACCATATGTCTCTTTAACCATTTTTGACTTATACAACACATAAAGAACACCCAAAACAGTGCCACCAAGAACAAAAATTCTTGGGTCACGGCGAATGAGATAAATGGTACAGCATGCATAGATGACAAAACGGGAAGCTGCGTTAATTCTGTCTTCTGGAGTTTGATCACGGTTTGGCCAGAACTGGGAAATTCTATCAGCCCGAATGAGTTGCTGAGGATCGTCAAACCAAGCCTTCATTTAGTATAGCTTGAGGTTTATTTTTTAGCCATGCCCCCAAGCATGCTGCCCATCATCTTCATCAGTGCGTCTTGATCAATCTCACCACCTTCAGTCTGCATCTTGTCAGCACAATCCTTGGCGATACCTTCAATGAGATTGAGGGTTTCGGCTGGAATGGCAGTAATCGTAGTACCGAGCATATAGAGTGTTTGGAGATATTGCCATGTCGCAGCCTTAGTATTGGCACTCATACGAGACCAATAACTCTTGATGTTGAGATCCTTAAGGAATTCAATCTTTTCAATTTCCTCGAGAAGGAAAGATTCATCCTTCGCAGAGATCTTATCGGCGTAAGGCGTCACACCCTTCATGAATCCATCAACAATGAGTCGTGGGTTTGTTGTCTTGAGTAACTCGAAAGAGGTAGTCATCTTCTTAATTCCGGTTTCATCTGGAAAAGTCTTGTGCAATTCCACAAGAAATTGGGAGAGCATGTCGTTAAACGCAGTGACAGACGCCATTTTCTTAATTTTAGGGCTAAATCTTTAAGTTTAGAAAGGTTCGCTAGAGATGGTCTCTCTTTGTCCAAGACCATTCGCGACAATAAAGTAGACAAGGATCGCGTTGAGCACAGCTGGCTTGGTATATTTGTTCAATTCCAACTTGCCTTCGTTGTTGAGTTGAGCCTTTACATGAATGTAACCAGCAGTTATGACTCCTGCGATAAGGGCGGCACTCACGGGATCTCGGAGATATTCGGATAGATCTTCCATTTAATTATACGCAGTTTTTTTTACACGCTGTTCTGGGGCATCTCCAAAAAAGACACCCTCATCTTCAGGTTCTTCCATGGGTTCATCTTCTGGTTCTGGAGCTTGAACACCTGGAACTGTCTTGAATTCATTTTCAAGACCCGTGGGTTGTAGAGGTTCTTCCTCCGCGCCCATCATTGGTTCATCTTCTGGAAGTGGTTCAGGCTCTGGTTCAGGTTCTGGGAAGTCCTCTGGACCATCAAAAACATCGGGATCTTCACTATCGTGGACTTGACCATCAAGATCAATATCACGAGAATCTTGTGACATGTAAGTTTGAAGAATCTCCTGGACTGGGATGAGCTCCTTCACAGTGACTTCAATACATTGGGAGAATCTTCGGGTTAATTGTTCATCTCTCACATATTCACTTTGTTCTTCGTGGAAAACATATGGATCTTTGTAGAGATCCTTCGCCACATTATTGTAACAGGTTTGAATGAAAACCTCGTTGGTTGGAAGCTTGAGGCTGATCTTCTTGTTATCCGCCTTGAGACGAACCGCTGAGAGAATCTTGGTACACGCAACAAACACAGCTGCCAAAAGATCATTAAACCAAGCACAACGGTTCGCGATGTTATCACTGTGTTGCTTGGACATGGCGTTGGACCAATTTGGAACTTCCTTGAGAAGTTTTTGGAACATAATGAGAGTCTTTCGCCCCTTTGAGATTTTAGTCGCTTCGTCGTACATATCCTGGAAAACTTCAATCATAGGTGGACACATAATATTGTATAACTGCCCAAGGTACTCCTTGCGAGCCTCGACCAATATATTGAGATTGTCCATTTATCATTGAGAGTGTTTTTAATAACCACCTTCCTACGCACCTCTCCTGTACCTATCCGCCATCTTCTTAAGGTTCATCAAATCTGGAAACTCCGTTTCATCATGTTCTTCAACCTTCTGTTTTACCTTTTTGGGTATAACCCATGAGACATACATATCGTAGTCGCCCACGAGCCTCACATCAAAACCACCCAATTTGAATTGTCGCGCGACATACCTCGCAGCCGCACCCCTATCAAATGTGGGATACCCAATCACAAATGTTGGAACTGTGAGAAATACCTGCTTATGTCCCAACTCCACAGACTGTTTAATCTTACGAGAAAACTGTTCATATACTCGTGTGTATATTTCCTTTCTGATCTGTTTTCTCTTCTCATCAATTTTCGTTACATCATTGATGCTGATCATTATAATTGCTTCAATTTATTTTTAGCCATTTCTAACTCACCTTGTGTTGGTACGGCCTTTTCCTTCACAAGTTCATACTTCACAAAGTCTTGACCACCCCGACTCTCAACAAATGGTGAGACATCGGAGACTGTCTGAACATCAAGTGGTTGCGAACGAAGGGACAACAATTTAACTGTGCCGTTCACAACTTCAAATGTCGCAACAACGGAGAAACCAAATGCGAAACCGTTATTTTTCACAGTCATGAACATGCATTCGTAAATACTCTTGCCATCTCCGACAAATTTCTTAACCGCGGTTGTTTCAATAATGTATGTACAAAGACCTGTACGCTTTGAAATTTCCTGATTCGCTTGAAGAACGAACTCTTCCATCATATTGTTATCAATATCAGCCTCCGCCTGACTGTAACCACTGAGGTCTGGACTGGCGTCATCAAAGCGGACGGATCCCACTGGCTTCTTGTATCCTGAGAAACCAAAAACTTCGGTGAATGGTTCACGGTTGGTTGTGAGCAACAGGACAATCACAAGAAGGATGACTGTCAAAAGTAACTTCATCTTTACTACTATGCGTTAATTTTTTTTTACAAAATACCCTATAGATATTAGATGTCGCTGCTGATATATAGCCCCAGATGCAAACATTCAATGGAAGTCATTGACTATGTAAACAAACACCCACAATTGAAACAGCTTGTGCATTATCACAATATTAATACCCAGGGTATTCCACCGGCATACCGTAACAAGATTACTCGCGTTCCAACTATGTTAACAAAGAATGGTAAAATTTTAGTTGGGAATGAAATTAAAAATTGGTTGGATTCACTTCTTCCAAACAAAGAAGTCACGAACTGTGGATTTGGTGGAGGGTGTTCAATGACGACACTTGATGGTGAGGATAACGAGGCTGATATGTTTTCATTAGATAACTATGGACAATCTCTTCAACCCGCGATGAGCCGAGAGCTTGAAGAAAAGATTAATCGTGATGTGAGTAAGGGTGTCGCATATTCCGAACAGATTTAAAGATATAACGCAGTATTTTTAGTAATATGAGACTGGTTACTATTCAAGCCTCAGCCATCAAATCAACATTTGAGGTGCTCAAGGATATCCTCAATGATGTGAATATCTACTTCCGTCCACAGGGTATGTATATCGTTACCCTAGATACCGCGAGAACATCCCTCATTGATATGTTTTTATCGGCCGACAATTTTGAAGAATATCACTGTGAACAAGAGGAAGTCATCGCTGGAATTAACATTTCAAATACTTTCAAACTATTGAAGACAATTACAAATAATGATGTTCTCACAATTGAAATTAATTCAAAAGAATTTATGGATATTGAAATTACAAGTGAATCTAAGAAGACAAGTACAAAGTTTCAATTAAAACTTCTTGATATCAACGAGAGTAGAATTGAAGTCCCAAGTGTCACGATGACGAGTGTGACCACCCTCCCATCTGCAGACTTTCAGCGTCTCTGTAGAGACATGTCAAACATTGGTCAAGATATTGAAATTACCCGCGTCGGTAACGAACTTCGTTTACGATGTGAAGGAGACTTTGCCAATCAGGAAACCTCTATTGAGACCCCCGAGGAAAGTCCAGAAATCACAGGTCTCTATTCTTTGCGATACCTGAATATATTTACAAAGGCGACGAGTATGTGTGCGTCTGTGCAAATTATGCAGGAAGAGGGAAATAGATTCTTGATCCTCAAGTACAACGTGGCAAACTTGGGGGAGCTAAAGTTTTACCTCGCAACTAAGGTATCCGAAGATCAGTCGTAGAATCTTCCAATGTGAGTAGTACCTTTTTCATACCTAATGTATTTGAAAGTATTATCTTTGGAAGCTTTTTATTCAATGTTTTAGATGTGTAATATAAAAAATCCTTGAGTGGAACATCTTGGTCATGAAAGTCATTTCTTGGTCCTGCGTATCTTTTCACCTTTTCAGTAATGTTTACTTGTGGTTTATCGTCATGATCCACAATCCATACACTACTCAAAGGAATACTAAAGTTCATACCCTCTTTCTCATCCTGCCCTGGAATGAAATTGATATCTTTAGAGATAGCCTTGTACACCTTGCCTCCGTACCAGTATTTTACACGAAGAACGAGGTTCTTAACATTTTGTGGAACAACTGTGTACCTGAATGGTCTACCCATCGCAGACACATAGAACTCATCAAGAGTGCCATCCCAGTCCTTACTTTCCTCCTCCCAGAATTGATCCTCTATGTGATACTTCATCCTGTAGTCAACCCTATACTCCAATTCTTCTGAAATTATTGTATAGTCCCTGGGTGTTGTTAACCTTTTGTAAAAATATAAAACATTACTTAAAAGTTTGAACAACATTCTTAATTATAATGGAGGGAAACTTTTTAAGTAGGTATAAAAATAAGGTTGAATATTGGACCAACCTCATTGAAACCGATCCCGCCAATAAAAGGAGGTACGAGGATGAAATGTCCGACTATATGATTAGATGTATGCCTTATATGAACCAATACGCAGATGATATGGAGGAGTCAATAAATACTGATAATGTTTTTAATGTCAAAGAAACTGTTGGTATTCAAAGAAAAGATATCTTCACGGACTATTTAGTGGAAGTAGAAAATCAGAATATAAATAGACCTAAGCAACGGAAGGTGGAACAATGTGAATCTTGTTCATCTAGTAATGTAATCCACATTCAAGACACGAGTGAATTGGTGTGTGACTCCTGTGGTTTAGTATTAGCATGTCTCATCAGCGAAGAGTTAACCTATAGGGAAGAGCAGGAAACATCGGAAAAGGTTGTCAATTATAGTTACAAAAGGGAGAACCACTTCAATGAATGGTTGAGTCAGTTTCAAGCACAGGAAATGACTACAATACCAGACGAGGTCATGGAACAATTGAGGTCTGAACTCAAAAAGATGAAAATTAAGAATCTTGATGAGATTACCCACGCCAAGATTCGTGGACTTCTCAAAAAGTTGAGACTCAACAAGTACTATGAGCATGTGCCGTATATAACGAATATTCTTAATGGTATAAAAGCACCAAATATGCCACAAGAATTAGAAGAGAGATTGAGGATCATGTTCAAAGATATCCAGAAGCCATTTGACGACAATTGCCCCTCAGAGAGAAAGAACTTTCTTAGTTATTCCTATGTTCTCTACAAATTCTGCGAACTTTTAGGGGAGGATGAGTACTTGCAATACTTTCCCCTACTCAAATCCAAGAGCAAACTTTACGCGCAGGATCAGATATGGCAGAAAGTTTGCCGCGATTTACAATGGGAATTCATCCCCACGATATAGTAATGATGAAAGAAAATTGTCCTAACTTTGATGTATGTGGTAAAACCATGTACTTGGGATTGAAAGTATGTAATTCATGCTTTTGGAGATTTGAAAATCAAGTTCTTGATTTTAAGGATGACACAGAGTGTCTACTCTGTCTTAACATCAAGAAATGTGTAAAGTTTAGGAAATGTCCTCACTACGCATGTCTAACATGCTTCCCAAAGTACCATAAATGTCCAACATGTTTCATACTTAAAGAAGCTGACACACAAGTGAATAATGAATGAACATCAAAAGTTCTGTATAGAGGAAGCCAAATATCATCTAAATAGAGCCAACGAACTTCTCACAGATGGTCTTCAAGATCCAAAAAAATACCACGATGAAGCTCGAGAATTTTATGGAATATTGGCTAAGATGTTTCCTCTAATGATCCTAATGCAACAATGTGGCGGACCTCAACCTCTCGGTTCGGAAACGGGGGATAATTTATCAGATACGCTCTCTTCAACCCAGTCAGATGAAGATAGTTTTGTGCCTGTAAGTCCGCCGCATCGTTCAGAGTCTTAATCGCTTTGAACTCCAAGATTGTCTCATTGTTAATAATAATGTCAGCTCTCAAGTTACCAATCACATGACCCTCAAATGGGATTGGAACGATGCGCTCACTCTCATATTGAACACCATATTTTCGTAGAAGTACCTCCATAGCATTGTGGTATACTCTCTCACTGTAACCAGCACCCAGTTGAGAATATATTTGTTTGGCGAGTGACTCCACGTCTAACATATTTTACTTTTTACTTTTCGCTTTAACAACCTTATTCCTCAAATTGGGTGTCAAATTGTACCCAGTCATATTCTTGAAGGCTCTCGTATTACCAGCCAAAGCTGCCGCCCTCGCCATTGTGGCCGAAGGTGCATTTGGTGTTCGCGAAACAGCAACCTTCTTAAAGTTGAGAAACTTGAAACTGTTTTGACGATTGGCACCCACCACCATGATTGAGTTCTTATTGAAGTTTTGAGCAATCTTGGCTATACTCCTGTCCTTCGCAGAAGTCAATATGGTGACACCTGGAAACCAACGACGCAAAATACGCACTTTGTTCTCCACTGGAAGGGGGTTCTTGGCGTTTCCATATGAGTGTGACACAACAACCACAGGTGTCTTGTTTGTACGCCTCGCGGTCTCAATGACTTGTTCAATCATGAGGCGGTGTCCCTTGTGTGGAGGATTGAAGCGTCCATAGGTGAATACAACTGACTTCATTAATAATGTCGGAGAATATAAATGTGGACCTGGTGGCCATTCAAAAATATCAGAATATCTACATCAAAATCTATGAGCTACTTGTGGGGAGAATAAAAACCTAAGTCGCGGAACTATGCAAGAATTTTACAGTCAAGTCAAATATGAATGAATTGATTAAACGCATCCACATTTTAGTTTTACTAAAAGATAAGGCCCGTTACGAAAGAGGCATGAACTCTCTATATAAAATAGTCGCGAAAAAACTAACAGCGACAACAAGCAAGGAACAGGTGGCTGAAATCAATAAGATTTTTAAGACTAAAAATAAACCCTGGCAAAAACATTTTATCAAAGTTGGTTGTTATATATTCGATAGACTGATCCACGAAGTTGACAAATCTCACCTAACTATGTATGAGGTAAGAGAACCAAACACAAAACAGTCTGTCATTTTGACATACTGCAGACACCCAATCAACAGCGTTCGGAAAAATGGGCGTTGTTACGCACCAAACTGTTCGTGCCCCCTTCATTTTTCAGTTAATGTCCATCGACTTTTTTACGAGTTTCTCCGCACAAAGCGACAACTATCTATTAAGAAACAAATGTCAGACGATTTTAGTACTCTTGTTCTTGGATGTACAAGCCATGATGAGTATGGTGTGTACATGAAAAATAAGTGCTATAACATGTTTGGTGAAGTTCCGTTCGAAGATATGAGTATCGATGAGATCAAGCCATGCTCGGCGTTTGACATATTCGACGAAGTACAAGCACTCCAGTGTTTCAACCACAAAAACAATCAGCTGCTGTTCAAAGACTATCCACAAGCTCGTCAGTATGGATTTGCGGAGCGTCATTTCGTGAATTCAGCAAAGAGGAACGACCCCTGCTCTTTAGAACACGAACACATGCTTGAAAATATTGAGTTTACTCAATCACAGAAGAATTTTATGCGTAGTCTGATTAGCGATTTCTTAGAAAAAAGATTGAAGTAATATGTATTGATCATATCAATAAGGATACTTATGTACCCATAAATTACAAACCCACTTTTCCCCAGACTTTACAGGTTTCCCACCATGTAAAGCCTTGGATGTCATGAGTTCATAATTGTCAAGGGTGTGAAAAAGGAGAGCATCACCCGCTTTCAGCTTGTACTTCTTGTTTAGATTGGGGAACTCCGTTTCACCCTCTTCATAGTCGTCATTGAGAGCCAATATCACCGTGTACATTCTCTTATTACCTTTGGTGTCACTGAATGTATCTTGGTGGGGTCTATAATGACCACCCGGTTTGTAACGAAGAACTTGGAGATGTTCGCAGTTCATAATGGGTCTATCTGTGAGGGACGCACATCTACGAGCGACACGCATCACCACTGGATCCGTAAAATCAAGCCACGCAGTTTCACTGTCTCGCACCTTTTTATCAACTACCCGATTTTCGGCGATAGTAGAGACATCTAACTTTGTTTTAGCCTTTTCCATGATATGTTTCCTTTCATCTTCTGTCAGAAAGTTTGGAATGACACGAGGCTCTCGGTATGTTGGTAATAGGTATAAGACTAAAAGTGTGAGAGCCAATACAAGTAGTATCATCTTAATTATTACATAGGAATTAATTTAGACAAGTCGTTAACCTTGTGCACTATATTGAAAAACTCATCTCTTGACTTGACATCTTGAGGATTGATAATTTCAAATTCAATTTGATATGAACATTCTTCTTCTGAATCCATATCAACATTATCTCCGGAAGAAATGGTCATGTCAATACTGAGATTTTTGCGAATGAACGAGTGTCTAGTTTTCGTTCTCTTACGGTCCATTTCATATTCACCCCAAGTTGGAATTTCACGAGCAACACTAAATCTCAAGTCCGTGGGTGTACCTGTGAAATCCTCTTTGACGACATTAATTTTCTGAATCATCTTTTGTTCGCCGGTATCATGGTTAGATGTAATTCGGATTCCATTCTTGTCGCTATAGAAAATATCACATGTTGATGTTTGGATGTTTTCCCACGCTACGAATTTACGAAGACCCTCAAGAACTTTCTCAAAGGTTTCTTTGCCAACATTCGTATCAAAGAAACTTCCATTATACTTTCCGAGACGCATCTCTACCTCTATGTGTTCTTCATCCTTATGGGAATCAAACACGGGCAAAAGTTTTTCAACGATAGCTTTGATGTCGTGCATTTTTTGCTTACATTAATGATACGCGGCATTTTCTTAAGTGTTTTTTATACACAAAATGTAATGAGAGGTTTTTTAAACCTCGGAAATACATGTTATTTTAACACAGCCATACAATGTCTCCTACACATACCAGTTCTCTCAAACTACTTTTTACAGAAAGGGTATGAGGGTGAGTGCGAGTTTACAAAATTATATTTCACACTCGTTCAATTTTATTGGACTTCTAAAGAAAAGGGTCTTGTTAATCCACGACCAATATTACAACAATTTTATAAACATTTTCCAAGATTTGAAAATAAAGACCCCCACGATGTTCAAGAAGCTATTCTTTGTATCATAGATATATTGGAAAGATCGTGCCCAGAAATCAAGCAATGGTTTTATGGAAAAAAGACACAAGAAACAATTTGGCCAGGTGGTAAGTCCACTTCAACGGAGGATTTTAGTATTCATTTAGTCACATCCCACGGTAATGATTTGGGTGAGATGCTCATAAAGAGTGCTGATTGGAATGTGATTGAAAATTTTGAAGACACAGAGGGTAAAGTACACAATGTTGCGACGACCCGAATGGTATTTTCAAAACTTCCACAAGTTCTAATGATTTCATTTGATAGAAAAAGTAACATAAACATTATTGAAAAAATATTAATAGAAAAATACGAATATGATCTAATAGCGAGTGCGGTTCATATAGGTATTCAACAAGATGGTCACTATGTGAGTTTTGTGAAGCACACCGATAAATGGTATTACATAAATGATGATTTTGTAAATGAAGCCAATCTTCCTAATTCTGGGGGGCATTATGTTCTGGTCTACAATCTAAGAACTCCTTCATCTGAATGTCCTCCTTAATGTTGACGATCGTCCTATAGAATGTTCTTCTATTGTTTGGGTGCGTCTTATCTCTTCGTCTTTTGAGAGGCTTCCACCAAAGGGGTCCATCTTCCCATGTAATGTACATACACTCAACTATGGCATCCTCTTCAAACCATGGTTCGTTCATACGGCTGAGAGGAAACTCACTTTCGTAAAACAATTTTCCCTTTTCTTGGACATATAGTTTCCAAACTGGTTCTCCCTTTAGACCAACACCTTTGAAACTTTCTCCCCTCTTCATTTGGAAATCAACCGTATTCTTCTCTCTCGGTTTCCATTTGAACATCGTCTCATGTGTACCCATTTTCATCATTTCGTATACAGGTGTAAACACAAGACCGTCCACCTTTTGTGTGACTTTGGGAAGATACTGATACATGAAGTGATCAAACTCTTTCATTGCCCAAAATGTTTTCATTTGAAGACGATGTTTATCATACTTCATATAAATGATAAACTTCAATAACTTTTCAGCTTCGGCAAGTCTTTGATATAAGTTGAGATGACCCACAGGTATTCCATTAATGAGAAGGGCGTCATATACCATGAGTGTATTATCATAGAGTTCTCCGTCTAAAATTGTACCCTCATAAGCTTTCTTGTTAAGATTTATCTTAACCTCAATCATATTGAAAGCTCTATTTACAAACACACACTTTGGCTTCCCTTCAAATGTAGTGGCAACCATCATGTGCCTCTCACCATCCGTCTTTTCACAAACAACATATTCACCACCTTTGAGAATTGGAAAGTGTTTATACTCAATGGATATGGGTTGTGGGCCAGGGAAATAATCCTTGCTTCCCCAAACACGATGAATGAATTCTACAACGTGTTTGTGAAGTGGAGACGACATACACTTAATATTGGTTTAAACTTTAATTGGTTTTAACACCTGCGGCACCTAATATATTGCTAATACATTCGTGTGGATAAGTCATGGTTAACTTAGATGCTGTAAATGCATAAATCTTCACACCTTGCTCCTTCAATTTATCAAACATCTTCACATGAAGATTGAAGTTACCCTTTTTATCTTTCGCATTTTTCATGACATTCTTAGAAAACATGACCCAAGATTTCGCTTCAGTACTTGTGACCGAATAAATATCAGTTGAAATCTTTTTTCCTACTTGTGTATCAAAGTTAAGACCCATTTGTGATACAGGTTCAGACGAACCCTCCCGGACTTTGTGTTTGAAGAGACCCCAATCAATACCTTCCTTAACACCCGGAAAAACGAGAACACCGAGACCCTCGTGACTCTCAAAAATTTGCTTGACAGACGCATCGTCAACACCAATTCCAAAGTCAATGAAGAATAAACGATCACACTTTGACAAACACTTTTGAATCATTTCAATTTTTTCAAATGGGTCGTCATTTACATAGACAATCTCATTCTGAACATTATTTTGAAGACAATGAATGTTAAGTTTGAGAATTGTGTGAAGTGTCTTTACCGAACAGGATTTTGAACGAGTTGTTACAACTGTACAAATCTTCATATTACAAGTATGTGTGGTCTAAGCCTTAAGCCTGTCATTGAGACAGCCCGTAAATGGAAGATTTCCTACATGTCCTAGGGTTGTGTTGATATCTGCATAGATCTTACCGTCACATTGTTGCCACCGGCGACAGAATGCATAATCTTCCGAGAGATACCGCTTTGACCCAGGGTCAATCATACAGTCAAAACATGCGTGGTAGTCATCAAAGTCCCTATTTTGATGATCATTTTTACACCATAGTTCAGGGAACTTTTCCTCTATCTTTTTGAAAACTTCTCTCTTAATACACATAAACCCCGTTGGTCCATCAAGAATTGGAATGAACCCATTCTCAACAGCAATACGCTGAGCCCCAAAATTGACAACAAGACTTGAGGAAAGCATCGCCATATTACGATCGTCCCCTTTCTTAACAGCTTCAGCTGCTTGATCCCACATCACAACCTTTTTGGGGTAACAAGCAACACTGATATCATGCCCCGAACGCACGAGACGAACAACGGAGTCTGCCTCAAAATCCACATCTGCATCAATAAACATGAAATAGTCGCATTCCGTTTTTTGCATGAAGCGACCAACCGCGACATTTCTTGCGCGGTGTACAAGTGATTCATTTTCAGTAGTATCAAGGTACAATTGAATTCCTTCTTTTATAAGCAAAAGTTGAAGCTTGATAATACTAGACATATATCTTTCTAGGCAAAGACCCCCATAACATGGCGTTGATAGGAACAACTTCATTTATTACAATAAACCCTTAACCTCTAAGTGTTTTTTAATAATGTTTTCTATTTTGTTTAGTGTTGGTACAGACACCGAACACTTTTCACACACCTGCGCCTTTGTGATGCTAGAACCTAGTACTATGTAAATAATCGCGGACGCTACACTGTTGGGGGTCTTGCTCATGAGTTCCACACAATCATCGGTCGCCCCACACATTTTGTTACACTTATACCTCTCCTCCCTAGATATATCAAAACCATTGAGAAGTCTTTGCATAACATCATATGCCTTCGTCACATAGTTCTTTTCTGTAACACCCATTATCGTATCCTTGAATATCTGTGTGGTTCGGCTAATATCTTTGGATTGAATACCAAACATATCTGCAACCTCTTTGGTAGTTCTAGGAAACTGTGCCAAACGGCATGCGTACAAAACACAATTCGCTTTGATACCGAGTCTCACCGCACCGCGTGTCAACTTCTCGTCGTTGAACTTTCTATACATCATTTTTGCATCCTTGAGCACTGTATCTGGAAGAGTGTGACATGCTTCATCTATATCTTTGTACGCATGGAACAACGACCGATCCTTGTGGTTCATGGACATGTGGAAATTAATCTTTGCCATCCTCTTGTTTTCATAAGTTGAAGAGCGTTGTGTTGAAATAATAGTACCCTTGCCCCAATTTTGGGAAAAGAGTTCGGGGTTTGCGTTTGGGTTGCCGCATCTAGATGGATCATTCACTCGCCCATCGTCAGTGATCCCACTTGTCCACTCCGCACTGTCGTCAACAAAGTTATCCTCGATGAGACCACACTCCGAGCAAGTGGGGAGACCCTCGGGTGAAATAATCTTCACACCCGAGCACTCACGGCAAAAATTGGTATTCACTGGCTTTTGTTCGTTATTTTTTGGTAATAATTGGTCCAAATCGGACCAGATAGCTGCCAGCATCATGGTATGAAACTGGGCTATCTTTTTTAGTTTTCATTATTACGCACCAAAACTTAGGTTATCAGCGTGCGCTTTCGCGAGTGCTTCAATAGCATCAACCGTTTCTTTAAAACTTCTCGCGCCTGGAGATCTTGGCTCCCACGCATTCCATTCCTTGTCTATGGTTTTATAGTCAGATGGAGGAATGACTTCCCCGTCTATATGATCATCGGGTACAATGAAGTCGTTCATTTCTGAATCACTCTCATCCTCGTCATAAATTTCAGAGTCAGAATCTTCGATATCAATTTCGGAATAAAACGCAAACATGTTTTCACCGAGGGACTTCATCTCGAGATCTTCAAATGTAGTACCACTTGGGTAATGTTCCATCACACTTTCATATGGAGCTGGACTCATCTCACCGTCATCCAACTTATAGACACACGCGGACTTATATATGAGCTCAGTAGGGTTTAGATACCGAACTCCAAGAACCAGGCCAGTATTCATTCCCACAACACTGAACATTTCATCTTCTACATCATCTTCGTTTACTAACAGCTTTACTATGTCATTCTCGATTATTTCTGATGGCACAATCATGCTTAGAGTTTTCGCTCAAAAAATTATCAACGATAATACTACAGATGAAAATCACAATTTATTCGAAGGAAGGATGTCAATACTGCGAACACGCCGTCACACTGTGTGAATCCGAGGGGATGGATTATGAAAAAGTTATGATTGAGAAAGAGGATCTCAAAAAGTTGTGTGACGGTAGACTTGACTCTTACCCTCAAATATTTAGTGACGGACGTCGCATCGGAAACTATTTTGAATTTCAAGAGTGGGTTGAGGAGGAGTACGAACCTCTCCTAGCCCCCACACTAAACAGATTTACTGTGTTCCCCCTGAAGTATCCACACCTCTGGGAACTCTATAAGAAGGCTCAAATGAGTAATTGGACTGCTGAAGAGGTAGATCTCTCAAAGGATTTGGACGATTGGAAGACTCTAAATGAAAATGAAAAGAAATTCATAAAATACATCCTGGCATTCTTTGCTGGATCCGATGGAATTGTTTTTGAGAATATCAATAACAACTTTGCTGATGAGGTGCAATCCTCTGAAGCGAGATCCTTCTATGCGTATCAGTGTCATAATGAAATGGTGCATGGGGAGACATACAGTAAACTCATAGACAAGTATATTAAGGATGGTGCTGAGAAGAAGCAGCTCTTTGAAGCCATCCAAACAGTTCCGTGTATTCAAAAGAAAGCGGATTGGGCTATGAAGTGGTTTGATACAAAGTCGCGTTCCTTTGCTGAGCGACTCTTCGCATTTGCATGTGTTGAGGGTATCTTCTTCTCTGGTTCCTTCTGCGCTATTTATTGGCTCAAGAAGCGAGGTCTCATGCCAGGTCTCTGCTTCTCCAACGAGCTTATCTCTCGTGACGAGGGACTCCACCAAGAGTTTGCGGTGGAACTTTTCAAATTATTGCGTATTAAACCAACGACTGAGACTATTCATTCTATTGTTAAGGAAGCTGTTGAGATTGAGAAGGGATTCATATTGGATGCCCTTCCATGCGCTCTCATCGGTATGAATTCTGAAAAAATGTCTGAATATATTGAGTATGTATCTGATAGATTGTTGAAGCAGATCGGGGTGCCTCCAATTTGGAACTCCAAGAATCCATTTGACTTCATGGAGAACATTAGCCTCGACGGGAAGACAAACTTCTTCGAAAAGAGGGTTGGGGACTATGGCAAGATGGACGACACTTCAGATGAAATTGGTTTTGATGAAGACTTTTAAAGATTAGACACAAATATCTAGTAAGCACGCATGCACGCAATTCTACAATCAGTGGTTGGCGGACCCGGACCTCTCATTGTCGAATATAATGGTCAAATGTTTATTGAAAATTGTTGGACTATCACCAATAAACACGTGGAAAACATTCACAATAAATTGAAAATGTTAAATTTTTCTAAAATTGAACAAACTACCGATCGTTCATTTATTCTTACATAGAGGACCCTTGTTCCCCACAACCCATAATCTTTTAAGTAAAAAAAATATTACATCATATTAAATAATGGATCCTAAAGTGATCGCAGTCTTAGTTCTAATGATGATGTGTTGTTCGTCTTCGGTGGGTGCATTTTTCCTGATACCATCAGAGGCTACCACCGGTCCCACCGGACCCACCGGTCGCACCGGACCGGCACCACAAACCTTTGGTGCTTCCACCTTACCATCTACGACCGATGCTACTATCGTGGAAACCGGGTATGTGTGGGATATAGGTGAACCACTCGATGCCCCAGATGGATCATACAGTATGGTTCTCCAGGGTGATAATAACTTATGTATCAATGAACCAGGAAAGGCTCGTGGGTGTCTGATGTCTCACAACGTTGGTGGAACCGCCAAAGCGTATTTCGAAGGTAATGGAAATATATGCGTTCGTAATCAAGCTAATATGGGGGGTGATGCCAAGTGCTACATGTCCCACAATAACGATGTCCCAGATGGTCAACACCGTTTAGTTTTACATAAAGATGGTAGTGTGTATGTTGACCACGGAACCGGTGTGGCTGGTAGATTTGTTATTCCAACAGATTGATAAAAATATGTATATTTAGATGGATGTAATTCTACAATAAAACCATAATCTCTTATTGTAGAATACATGGAAAAATTAAAGTAAATTTTTCTAAAATTGAACAAACTACCGATCGTTCATTTATTCTTACATAGAGGAGTTGAGATCCAACGACTCGAGTTCGAGACCGGTATCTTGGAATGGGGTATCAACCATACCAGGCTTCATCACAACGTCCACTTGACGAATTGGTGGGACTGGTTCAGTTGTTTCCGTTGTTTCTTTAACTTGGCGCACGACTGGTAAATCCTTCTTGACATTCATCATACCCCACACGACGAGGATGAACACAAGGGAGTGTACAAGGAGACCCATGGTTGATGGACAACCGTTGGGAGTCGCGATGCGTGGACCGAGAACTCGCCTGACGAGACGGAAAGTTTCTGGATTCGCGATGATGAAAAAGGTGAGACCAGAAATGAGGGAAGTCACAAACTTCTCCTGTTGCTTCTGACCATTGCACCCACAGCCGCAGTCTTTAAAAAGACCCATGATTATGTTTACTTTAGTCACACAAAAAAAATGACTTAAAGTCTAGCATCCCAGTAGATATATAATACCCACTACAAATGTCGCTTGCTATCCAACGATCCTCTGAATTTTCTGCCTCTTCTGTAGGCTTTTCAAAACTCCGTAAGAATAAGAATGGCGGTAAGACCGTCTACTTGAACGGTGGCGACAACAAAAAACTCTACCTTCAACTCCCATTCATGCGTTCCCCATATGGACTCAGTGCGTTCACTGACGAAGGCACTGGACGTACTACTTATTCTCTCGACCTCAGCTTTGACTCTGATAATGCTGAAGCGATGGACCTTCATGACAAGTTGAAGGAACTTGATGAAATCATCGTCAACACTGTCGCCGAGAACTCCAAGGAATGGCTCGGTAAGGAGTTCAATGTCGCGGTTCTCCGTGAAGCTCTCTACAAGCCAATTGTGCGCCCAGGTAAGGAGCCATATCCATCTACCCTCAAGCTTAAGATTGCCACTAAGCCGGATGGTACTTTCGTCCCAGAAGCTTACAGTATGCAAAAGGAGGCTGTCCCCCTTGACAGTGTTGAGAAGGGACAAAAGGCTATGGCTATTGTTGATGTCAGTTCCATTTGGTTCATCGACAACAAGTTTGGTGTGACGATCCGTCTTCAACAAGCTCTCCTTGAGCAATCCACCAAGCTCCCATCCTTTGCTTTCCAAGGTCTTGACCTCCCAGAAGAGGATGAGGTTGATGAAGAAGAAGAGGAAGTTGAAGTAGACGAAGAATAAATAATTAAATTGTAATCAAATAATTCCTCAAATTTGATATGAAACTTATGAATCAAGTTACATATGAAGTTATTCTCTCAAGAAGAATTAAGATAGATGTTGTCACACCTAAGTAATCTATATTTCAGTAGATATCGTAACAGAATGAATTTCATTGAGAATCAAAAGGATCTTACAGAAGTTATCAGGGATGGAGATGCTATCACTCTCATGAAAATGGAATGTGAGATTGTAGAATATGTGGATTATGTGATGCTTAATGAAGGGGATGAGGAAGAATACCTAACTTTTCTGATTGCACAACATCCAGACCATAATGAAGCGTATCATATGTACCAAGCTTTTAGAAAGGTGTGTAGAAAAGAGTCACAATATCACTGGCATGAAATTATGAAAGTTATGGGTCGTTCAGTCATGTGTGGTGCTGTCATGAGTCAGAACTTAAAAGTGCTTGAACAAGCCATGTTTCATATGGATGAGAAAGAATTAGAAGATCTACTTTATGATATAGATGCTCCAGAAGTTTCAAAGTGGTATGATGAAAAATTTGTTAGTATGTAATAAGTATGGTGAAACTCGCGGACCTCGTCCACATCGCCAACAACGCCAAGACCAGTTCTCAGAAGAACGCGGTCGGTGAAGAAGTTAAGAAATTGATAAGGGGGCAAAAGGCGTGCTACCCAGAACAACAATTTTTTACAAAGATTCAAATGACACCACTCAAGATTAACAAGGCTACCCGACTCAGAGTAATCGGCAAAGGTACGTACGGTACTGTCTTCTATGGATGTCTCGATGACGAGTGTAAAACACAAGTCGCCATCAAAGTCACGACAGAACCAAGTGCCCGAATGGAGTATCGCATCGCGGAAAAGTTGAGAGGTATGGGGGTGCCTCGCATGTATCACTTCAAATCGTGTGATCGCGATGATGTTCTTTATTTTGAATACATTGAGGGTGAACCCCTCGAAAAATGGATCAAAAGGAGTCAATCACCCGAAGATTATCGTCAAGTGATTTCTCAACTCATCACAAACTTGAAAGCAATTCACGAAAAGTATCCAAAGTTTAGACACCATGATCTTCATTGGAACAACATTCTCGTATTGAAGGGTAACAAACCCATTATGATTGATTTTGGTATGTCCACGATCGAAGGTATTAGAAACCCAAATGTCGTGAGTGGTGAGTTTAAGAAATCTGGTATTTACTCTGGATCGCATCAAATGTATGACGCACACTACATTCTTAACATCATATACAATTACACAAAATCTGTGCCAGTGCGTCATTTCATGGAAGACCTCTTTTCACGACAATATCTTCTTAGATCATCACCTGTTACCAAAGATTTCCGTCTCCGCCCTCTAAAACATACGGGTCTTCCAACCCACGACCAAATCTTGAAACACCCATTCCTTCAAGCTAAGAAGAAGATCGCCATTCTCAGAAAGATTATCCCAAAAAAGACGGTGGCACTCAAACCCAAAACACCCGCGAAACCTGCCACTATGAGCGCCATTCGTCGTGCGAGAGCTGTTCTTCAAAAAGAAGCTGAAAAGAAGAAGCTTCCACCAAAGAGACCTGGTATTGCCAAACGCAAACCATCCGTGATGTCACAAGTTCGTGAAATTGAAAAGAAGATTGCGGTTAACAAACCAAAAATATTCATCAACAAGAATGGTGATCTCAAAATTGATCGGCGTAAGTGTCGTCTCTACAAGAAGGAAGAATTAGTCAAAATGTTCAAATTAGATTCAAACTTAACCAAAGAACAAATGTGTAAATTCATAAAAAATATGTAATCGTATAGTATAAAATATGTGGCTTCTTGCTCTCCTCATCCTCATTGATCTTTTGATTCTCTCCCAAACAGGAAAGCGACGCCTTGATGTTACCGTCAGTGCGTCAGTTTCAAATGGAGAACAGTGGACTATTTACGGGACCATGGGCTGTGGTTGGACTCGTAAACAGTTGGAGTACATGAAAAAGGCTGATAAGCCATTCAAGTTCGTTGACTGTGAAAAAGAAGGTTGTTCAGGCATGGAAGCCTTCCCAACTCTTGTTAGCCCCAATGGGGAAAAGATCGTGGGTTACAGTGAGATTTAAGCACGGATAATGCTCAAAGAGAGAGCAAGGATGAAGGCATCAAGCATGGTAGAAATTGGCTTGAGAACGGTAATGTGCTTCACAAGGGATCGGTTCCACGCGAAACGGAGAACGAAGGTCGCGATAAGAACGTTAAGAATGAAGAGGAGAAGCTCAGTGAGCATGTCTGACTTGGTTTGAGACTTGGCGACACGGTCGAGGACTTGCATTTTACTTATTAATGATATTTTTTTCTACATACACTACAAATGAAGGACCTCCCTCTCAGTGGGTCTGAAAGAAAATTCACCAACAAACGTTGGGGAACTTCTACTGGTATAGGCAATAACAATTGTTATGCATATGCCGTGGGCGACTATGAAGCGTATAGATTTCAAAAATCTATTCCAGGTGATCGCTCAGGTCTTTCCAATAGAAACCACAACTATACACACTGTACGGGTCTCCCAAAGCGCGTTATTTCGGATAACCCCGCAAAGATATATCGTGTCAAACCCAACGAAAAGTGTAAAAAGGGGTACTATAAGGTGATGATGTTTGTGTGTCCTGGAAGACCAACAAACTATATTCGTCAAGGAGACTTCCACTTCTATGTTCAACACGGTGTCGTGGAATACCGTGTTAAGCCAGGTGATACACAGGAATCTGTCGCCAAATTCTTCAAAATACCTTTGTCAAGAGTCAAGCGTGCTGGTAAGTTTATGCCAAATAAGAGAATCGTTTTTAGAGCCAATGTCTTCAGCCACAAGCGGGGGTGGGCCACGGGTCCACTTCTGGTTGATGCATCTGGTAAATCCATTAAGGATCCTCGTAAAGCGGATAGGAACTACCCTGGACTAAACTATGAGACGTATTGTAGCTCATTCTGCGTCAAGGACAAGGGAATCAAGGTCGGAAAGACTCATCCCAAGGTCAGACAGAAGACTGTCTAAATCTACTGTATTTTCAACATCAAAAGACATATCAAATATATCCATTATATTGAAAATGGCTTCACTCTGCAATGACACAGCGTTCGACTGCGCTGTGTAATTGTTCTGAACCGTCACCGTCACCTTAAACTGCGAAACGTCAAATACTTTTCTACATAGGGGACACGTATTCTTACCTTTACCTTTCCACTCCTCTAGACAGTGGGAATGAAACATATGTCCACATCTGATCGGAGAATTGGTCCTCGTTGATCTGACTTCATTGAGACATATGGCACATTGTGACATTCTAGAGTATGGGTTTAAAGTTTTTTTCGTGATTTAGCTCAGTTAGTAAATCTTGGACATATCGGTGTATCGATCGCATGGGTCACAGGTAGTTCGTGATTGTTCTTGAACTTTGTTAAGAAGTTCTGGACCTTGCTTTTGAAGAAGTTGACGGTAGCTGTAGTTATCTTCAAATGTAATACCATTTTGTTTCATCAAATAGTTGTTTGTAAGTTGGGCTGAGGAATTGATGGTGAAGCATCGACCATCGGCCATACCAAGTCGTTGAGACATCTTATATTAAAATACATCTAGAAATTAATTTGCCTGTTGACAATCGTTTGAAGCCAGGAATTAAATCCCTTACTTCTGAGATGTTGGATCATTGGTTCACACTTGTGTCCCAAGAATACATCAAAGACATCTTTCTCTACGGTGGGTGAGACACGAATCTGGGGATCATCGTTGATATGTTGATTGATGATATTGTAAGCAAAAGCAATCTCTTTGAGAGTTTCTGCACCTGTGATGATAATTTTGCCAGTTGAAAAGATACTTGTCGTAATTTCTTTCATATCTTGAGCGGGTTTGAACTTGATTTTGACGGCACTGTATCTGTCTGGTTCAAAAGAAACTTTGAAAATGTCCGAGTGATTCTCAAAGTGTTGGGCCACTCGCATGAGATTGATGTTGTAGTTGAGACTGAAGTTTGAGTTGATCATGACAACTCTGAAAGAATCAACTGGAACCTGCATCTCCATTCCCAAAAAAGTCTTGAAAATGTAGGTCAACTGGGTAATGATACGCTTGCAGTCAAAGAGATCACAGCATCCAGCCACTTGAATAGAACCATTTGGGAACACCTTGACAGACTTGGTACTGTAACTGTCGTGATATGTCAGAGTCACTTGGTTATAGAAGGTTGTGGGCTTCAATTTCCACTCAAAACCACAATCTCCCTTAGTACCCGATCGTCTCAACTTGAATGTTTCCAAATTCTCAAAGATGTGGCGAAGTTTTTTAATATCAATGTCTTGGATAAAGCTTGAGACCATAGTGATTGTTGTAATCTTTATCCAAGAAGGTCTCGTTTCATCGGGAAGTTCTTTCCTAAACTCATCAAGAGTGAGAAGATAGGAAAAACTGTTGTTGGCTATTGCCGAATACATTGTGCTCCTTTATATGTCGTTCCTCGTCTTTATCTACTTTTAACTGGGTTGAAGTTGACTTAGGTTTGCTTAGAGAAATAACCACATTTGTAGTAAATGACATCATTCATTAAGACGGCTAAAGCTGTCTATGATGTTGAGTCTGAACTTGATTATGTTGAAATTGTTCACGAGCGGTTTGTGAGAGGCAAAGGTTATATGACCTACATTGATTACATAAATACAAAACCCCTCGCCGATTGGGTTGTTCTCACATCTAAAACACAATCAATTCCATATGAAAAGTTCCTAGACACCATGTGTGAAAAGACCCTCGAAGTTCGCCAAAAGAGGGCAGAACTTGCCGTCGAGAACATTATCGCGGATAGACAAAACATTCATACATATATTCGGGTAGCGCACGCGAGCAAAATTCTAGATCCCACATTCCAGCCACCTTGGATTAACATTAAGAGTGCTTGGCAGAGGGAGTTTATTAAAAAGTTTTGTGAAGATACCCTATTGGATCTTGTTCAAAGAACACAGGATGAATCTCGTCTCGAGTACTTCTTTAGCGTCGTATATAGTATACAATTAGGAGAATAGCCAAAAGGAGAATCGACGCACCGATAATAGAAAACTTTGGATTCTTGGCGACACCGACAACAACCTTTTGAATAAAAGTTCTATCATTCTTTGTAAACCCAGTGTCAATGTTTCGGCGGGGGTGAAGTGGTCTAGATAAAGAACATTCACTTGTAGATTCCTTACAAAGACCATAGTCGCAATAGACACTACGTTCCTGTTCTGGAATCCCGGGTTCACTTCTCATTTCAGAAAAATCCTCAAAGTCCCCAGTCTGTCTCACACCCCCTGGAAGGGAGAAATCGTGTGTCACAAATGGATTCACATCATTGATAGCATCTTCATCATTGAGCATGTACTTACTCATAGTTAATGTTACTTCAGATTATATTTTTTCGTCTTCATTTTACAACGATGTTCTTCCCACATCTTATCCAAATCAACATCTAACATGTGAGCGAGTTGAAAGAGATAACTGAAGACATCACCCATCTCCATCATGACATCTGTACCCCTCTCCTTCTTGAGTCCCGTCTTCTTGTAAGTCCTCTTATATTGACGAATCGCAGACGCCAATTCCCCAACTTCCTCCGTCAGTAGAAGCCACACTGTATCTACCGCGGCACGATCCCATCCCTTTGATTTACACACTTTTTCTGTTTCTGATTTATAATAATTCAGACTCATCTTATCTTGTTAACAACTCAAAACTTTAATTGATACCAATCTTGTTATTGTATCCAATCTTTTTACCAACAGTACTGGTATTGATTGGTTGATCAAGAGGTGTAGAGATGGTGTCAATGTCTTTAACATATGCCATATATTGTGAGACACCGGTCTGTATTTGAGAGAGTGCAGTTTCAATGACGCGTCCGTTCATCGTTCGCACTTGTTCGTTTACACGAGAGTAGTGATCACCAGAGTTGTTAATGAAGACAACACGCATGATGCTGTACAAGTCATCTGGGTTTTGACGGTCAATGGCAATGCCCGTTTTATTCTTGAACGCCTGACGGATTCCACGCTGGAGGATATTTTGGTTGAACTCGGAAAAAAATAGGGTGTTGAGTGGAGTCTCACACTGCTTGAGAGAGTCGAGGTGGAGGTTGTCACACATTTAATATACCCTCGGAAAAAAAACTTTGTAAATACTAAATGTTGAACATCGCTGACTTCGATGAGGCATACAACGGAAAACCCACAAATGTTGAACAAATCCCATGCCAACCCCCAGCCTGCTTCGTTGGGTCATACGCCCCAGTGAGTAAACCAGGTGAAGAAGGTCGCTTTTTCAATAACACCTATCTTCTCCAGAAGGATCGTAAGTTTGAAACCTTTGGTACTGTCAAGGTTACAAGCGGTGATCTTGAAAAGTGCCGCAAGTAAGTTAAAAATAAAACAAGTAATAAAACTAAATGAGGGTTGTTAAGCGCTCAGGTCGTATTGAGGATATGAAATTTGATAACATCACCAATAGGATCAAGAATCTAACGTATGGACTCTCAGAAAAATGCGACTCTTCTAAAGTTGCCCAACAAGTCGCCTCTTCCCTCTATGATGGTATCACCGCTCAGGAGATTGATACTCTCTCTGCCGAAATATGCGTTGGGATGATTACATCAGACCCCGATTATGAAACTCTCGCAACTCGTATAACTGCCAGTAACATCCAGAAGGTGTGTCCCAATAACTTCCACATCGCTATGAAGAAGTTGGCAAAAGCGGGTATTGTGACTGAAGAAGTCGCACGCATCGCGGGTCGCGTGAGGGATGACATTGACACGAAGAGAGACTACGACTTTGGTTATTTTGGTCTCAAGACCCTCGAGAAAAGCTACCTCCAAAGACTGGATGGTGTCTTGATGGAAACCCCACAGTACATGTTCATGCGGGTCGCGATCGGTATCCATGGGGAAGATATTGATTCTGTTTTGGAGACATACGACAAGATGTCCCGTGGTATGTTCATCCACGCAACACCAACCCTCTTCAACGCTGGTACACCAAGACCCCAAATGTCCAGTTGTTTCCTTATTGCAAACAAGGAGGATTCAATCAATGGCATTTACGGCACTCTCACTGAATGTGCCCAAATCTCAAAGTGGGCTGGTGGTATCGGGATGCACATCCATGATGTCAGAGCCAACAAGTCTCGTATTAGAGGTACAAATGGTCAATCAGATGGTATTATTCCAATGCTTCGCGTATTTAACGCCACAGCGCGCTATGTAAATCAAGCTGGGCGTCGAAAGGGATCTATCGCAGTCTATCTTGAGCCATGGCACGCGGATATCATGGAGTTCCTTGAGTTGCGTCTCAATCAAGGTGACGAGGAGGCGCGGTGCCGCGATCTCTTCTCCGCTCTCTGGATTCCAGATCTCTTCATGAAGAGAGTTGAGGAGAGTGGCAATTGGTCTCTCTTTTGTCCAGACAAGGCACCTGGTCTCTCCGATGCCGTGGGTGAGGAGTTTGAAGCCCTCTACACAAAGTACGAGGAAGAGGGTCGGGCGACTGCGACGGTGCCAGCTGCCGATGTGTGGAAAGCTATTCTCAAGTCTCAAACCGAGACTGGTACACCATACATGCTTTACAAAGACGCCTGTAACCAAAAGAGTAACCAAAAGAACTTGGGTGTGATCAAGAGTTCCAATCTCTGTACAGAAATCTTGGAATTTACAGACAAAGATGAGACGGCTGTGTGTAACCTCGCATCAATCGCTCTCCCCAAGTATGTGGATCCAGAGACAAAGACATTTGATTATGAAAAACTCCACGAAGTTACGAAAACTGTCACCAAAAACCTAAACAGAGTTATTGATAGAAATTTTTACCCCGTTGAGACTGCTCGTAAATCTAATATGAGACACCGTCCAATTGGTCTCGGTGTCCAAGGTCTCGCGGATGTATTCATTCTTTGTCGCCACGCATTTGATTCCGACGAAGCGAAGGAAATCAATGCGCGCATATTTGAGACCATGTATCACGCCGCTCTTGAGGCGAGTTCAGAGTTGGCAGAGGTTGATGGTCCATATGAAACCTTTGAGGGTTCTCCAGCTTCACAAGGGGTGCTTCAATTTGATATGTGGGAAGGTGAGACCAAGCTTCACTACGACTGGGACGCTCTCAAGGAACGCATCAAGGAGAAGGGTCTCCGTAACAGTCTCCTCATGGCTCCAATGCCAACAGCCTCCACCGCACAAATCTTGGGTAATAATGAATGCTTTGAACCCTACACGACGAACATCTATCTGAGAAGAACCCTCGCGGGAGAGTTTGTGATTGTCAACAAGCATCTCGTGGATGACCTCAAAGAGATTGGTCTCTGGTCCAAGGATATGAAGGATCTCATGGTGAAAGCGGGTGGTTCCATTCAAAATATTGTGGATATTCCAGATGAAATTAAGAAGTTGTACCGCACAGTTTGGGAAATCAAGATGAAGGATGTCATTGACATGGCCGCAGATCGTGGTCGCTTCATTGATCAAAGTCAAAGTATGAATCTATTCATGGAAAGTCCAACGATGTCCAAGCTCTCTTCTATGCACATGTACAGTTGGAAGAAGGGTCTCAAAACGGGGATGTATTACCTCCGATCTAAGGCAAAGGCGCGCCCAATTCAGTTCAGTCTTGAACCAGAATGTGTGGCATGTTCAGCTTAAAGTTTTAATTGGATAATCAATTAGCATAATGTCTAAAATTAACGACGCTATTGAAAATTTAGAAATCGCCGAGTTTAACAACCGAAAGATTGTTCTTTCCACCAAGCAGGGTACCCCACTGAGGATTCAATTCCCGCGGTTATACATGCCTTTCGGTGTCTCGGGTTTCACACCTGAAGTCGGACCAACTAAATACAATGTAGATTTGGCTCTCAAGGGTCATGATGAAGAGGGGAGTTACATCAAAAAGTTTTATGAATCCCTAAGACAAATTGAAAGTAAAATCATTGATGCTGTCGTTGAACAAAGTGAAAAGATCTTTGGGAAGAAGATGACACTTGATGAAATCCAACCAATGTTTAATTCAAATGTAAAGGAAAGCCCCGATCGCGAACCTAAATTTCGTGTGAAGGTTGATACCGATCACAATAGTATGATCAAAGCGGCTGTCTATGACGCAAACAAAAACCCAATCAAGACGGAGGTTTCAAATGGTCTCTATGCAAGAAACAGTGGACATTCTATTGTTGAACTCAATAGTGTGTATTTCTTGAACAGAAAGTTCGGTTGTACTTGGAAACTTAATCAGTTGGTTGTTTATGAACCACAAAATCTCAAGGGATTTCAATTTCAAATCTAATAGAGTGGTCTGTAAGTCCCAGAACCCGGTCTGTTGTAGTACGCAGGCACGGGGCTATAGTTGCGTCCCCGACCGCCAGTCCTTGTATAGAATGCATTACCGGCGGTTTGGTAGATACGGTTCTTCCGAGCATCAACATAGTTTGTTGCGGCAGCTTTGGCTTGGTTACGGTAGTCATACGCCAGACCTCTCGCGTTTCTTTTGAGGTCTTTAGCCATACCATACGCCTCCCTCTTAACCTGACGCGCAGTTGACCTGGCCATACCCTTGGCCATACTTCTAGCTAATAGACCCGCGAGGGCTGCCATTTATCTTTATTTACTATTGCTATTTTTATTCAAAAGGAGAAGGTGATATATGATCTGAGCTTCCTTAAGAAGTTTACCTTGAATCTTGGTAAAGCTCTTAGGGTCCAAACCTAACTTGATCTTAGCCAATCGTACAGACTCATCCCACTTTGCAAGAGTCATTCTTGTAATACGCCTACAAATTTTTACGCCATCTTCTTCACCTTCTTCTTGTAAGCGGCAGTACCTTCCTTGGGCTGGAGCGCAAACTTACCCTTCTTTGGCTTGAACACCTTTGTTAAGTGCTTCTTACCCTCCTTCTTCATGCGGTCAAGGGCGGCTTGGTGAGCAGCGACCGACTTGATTTGCCCATCCTTGGCATCCAACATGAGATCCTTCGCGCGGAGACCACCCGAGGTCTTTTCGGCTGTTCCGTGGAAAACTTCGGCACGACTTCCAATTGGTTTCATAGACATCTTTTTATATATTAGGCTTTGAAAATTTTCTTGATGTCCAAAATTGAAATCCTCTCTGTAGTTCTCTTGACTGGTATTTGATTTTCAATTCTCTCATCATTAAGAACTTTTGAACACACGATAGATTTGTGACCTTGAAGTGCCATCATTTCTTCCTCAACACTCACAAATGTATCGGTCTCTTTGTATATGAGTTTCTTGACATAAACCTGTTTCGTTTGTCCTGTGCGATGACTGCGACCCACAGCTTGAAGTTCTGTCGCGGGGTTCCACGAAGGACCTGTGATATACACACGAGTCGCTTCTTGTAAGTTGAGTCCTTGCCCTCCCGATTTGATTTGAATGATGAAAACAGCACCCGCTGGTGCTTTTTTAAACGCGTTGACTTGATTGTCTCTCTCATCCTTGGGAACGGAACCATCAATACGGAAAGTTGGGCATTCCATGTTCTGTTGGATGTAGTCCATTTCACCTCGGAACTGACAGAAGACGAGGGTCTTTTCGTCTGGATGAGACTTAATCATACGAAAGAGGGTCTCCATCTTGTTAGATCGCCCCACCCACTGTTCGGGTTGTGTGCCATTCTGCTTTGCGATACCATCTAAGTACATCTGTGGAAGGATACAGCATTGTCGCGCTCTCAATAAACACTCAAGAATAACCATATTCTTTGCATTGAGGCTGATGGCATGTTTGAACGCATCCTTGATTGTATCTTGGGCATCTTTGAAAACAAATTCATAGAGCTGTCTCTCATCTGGGAACATATCAAGTTCAACATTTTCAAAGTGACACAGGGGAAGTTCCAATCTACTGTTGATTTTTGCCAAGTCATCTTTGGTACGACGAAGGATGTAAATGTCTTGAATTTTCGAAGTCATACCTTGAACGAGTGACTTCTCAATACCAAGGAAAGCACAGAGAGACACAAAGTCGTTCATAGAGTTGAACACAGGAGTGCCAGTCACAATCCACTTAATATCAGTCTTGAGACGACACACACTCTTGAAGAGTCTTGATGACTTGTTCCGAATTTCGTGGGCTTCATCAAGTATAACCCGATCCCATGTATGTGTATGGATTGGTGTATCTTCAGGAGTTGAGAGAAGTGAGTAGGGTGCGATGACGATGTCCGCCTCTTTGAGGTGTCTCTTTGGTCCATCAAAGAGGTGGACGGAAAGTTGCGGAGCAAACTTTTTGATTTCATTTGCCCACTGCGTAATAATGCTCTTGGGTACGACGATGAGAGTACTCTTTTTGGGGTTTCCAAGCATCGTAGCAATCAATTGCGCACTTTTGCCAAGCCCCATTTCATCACAGAGGAAACCTCCCTTCGGTCCAGATGTTTGGTTCTCCATTGTAAGCATCCAAAGGACACCTTCGCGTTGGTAGGGGGCGAATAGCCTACCATTGAAATTGTCCTTTGCACGGTTATAGTGTTCCTCAATAGTCATGGTTTTCGTTTGATTTTTACATAGGGGTGGTACACTTAGGTGGTTAAGAATCTGTCACAGTTGTCTGAAATTTTAAAAATACAATATTAGAGAAGAGGAAGTCATTACATTTATGGGTCGTAAAGGCATTATCTACAAGATCACAAGCCCTTCGGGGAAGGTCTATGTTGGGCAGACCGTGCGCTCCTTTGAAAAAAGAATGCAAGAACACAAAGATTCAAAATCAAAATGTAGTGCGGTGAAGAACGCTATAGATAAGTATAAAGATCAAATGAAATATGAAATCGTCGAGGATAACGTTCCACAAGAACAACTTGATGAGAGAGAAATACACTGGATAAAGGAGTTAAATTCTCTCACACCAAATGGATATAACCTTAATACTGGTGGTCAGTTTTTTCAGATGACACAGGAAGCAAAAGACAATATGAGAGATGCTAAACATAGATCAAAAATTGAAAAAGATGGATATGTAGGTTATGCTTGTCGTTGGGGTAATACATTTTATCCAGCAATTAGGATTGATAATAATAATGTCGGAATCTCAAACGGTGGATTTCGAACAGAAAAAGAAGCTATAGAAGTCCTAAAAGAATATACGAACGATCCAGAGAATTTTACAATTGTTGATGGACCACTCAAGAAACCAGTTGGTTGTGTAACTATAGAAAATAATAGTTGGAGAGTGTCGTGTAAGGGAAAAAAGTTGGGATCTTACAAAACCGAAGAAGAAGCTCGAGAAGCCCTTGAAAGGTATCTAAAAGATCCCGAAAATTTTACAAAACCAGAACAGAAAGTTGGTTCTATACATAAATCGGGTAATAAATGGTCACTATATTGTTGTCATAAGTATTTAGGAACTTACAATACACAAGAAGAAGCTCAAGAAGCTCTTGAAAGGTATCTAAAAGATCCCGAACATTTTCCAACATTCCAGAGAAATATTGGTTCTATACGTCGTAAAGGTAATAGATGGCAACTTAGATACAAAGAGAAACATATAGGATCTTACGCAACCGAAGAAGAAGCCGAAGAGGTTCGTAAAACCCTTGTTTAATCATCAACATACATATCCTCGTCGGAAATTGGTTGAATTTCACATACGGGTGGGGGCACCTCTTTCTTCTTGCGGGTCTTCTTCTCCTTGGGTTTTGGGAGCTCGTCCAGGTGTTCCCTATAGTAGAGAACCTTATCCCAGAACTCTTTCATGACTGGTAAGTAGGTCTTGAACCACTCACGATCTCTTTTAACAACGGTAACGTCAAATACGGCTTCTCTCGGCCAAGAAATTTGAATTGGCTGATACTGAACAAAAAAACAGCTTTCTAAGTCCATAATTTCCATACACAGTTGCAGCTGTGGCATATAGTGTTCAGGTACTTGACCTGGAATAATCTTACGCATCATGGGGCACTTAATTTCAACTAAACAGTTTGTATCTGTAAGTCCATCGGGTGATCCACCCAACCATGGATATTTTTCATGTGGGATTAACCCCAATTCATTCACTTTCTCACCATATTCCTCTTCAAACATTTTGATTGCGATTGGTTCTTGTTGGGTGCCCCATTCAGTCGCAGCGTTCCCAGTGAATTTCTCACCAAGTCCACATTTTTTGAGGAGAAGGTCCTCGGGGGTTTGATATTTATTCACACCAATGGCAGAAGCACAGTCACTGGCTGTAAGCATATTGCCACGCAATTTTAACCACGCTTCTGATCGCTGCTCATCGTATTCCCTATCAAGCAGCCTTTTGACATTGGGATGCATATTAATTTATTGTTGTGGATAGTTTTTAAGTTGTTCAAAGAATGCTCGAGCTGCCAATTGTTCGGCTTGCTTTTTACTCTTGGCTTCCCCCCTACCCCCAAATTGACCATTAATATACGCATCAATGTAAAAAACACCTTCGTGATGACCCACAACACGGTATTCTGGCAAAGGTACATTCATAATTTGGCAATACTTCATAAGGTGATCCTTAAAGTTATCATCAATCATGATCTTATTGAGATCAATAAAATTGGGATTATTATAGATTCTAAGAACGAACTCTTTTGCGTGAAGGAGACCGAGGTCTAGGTAAATCGCACCCACAAGGGCTTCAAAGACATCTTCCAAGATCTTTGGGTTATTATTCCACCCATTTCTCATGCCCTTCTCATCCATGAGAACCATGTTATTGAGACCCATTTTGAGAGCTATATCAGCTAGGGTCTCCGAGCGAACGAGTTTTGTACGAGCTTTGGTGAGAAATCCTTCTTGTCTCTCTTCATATCTATCAAAGAGGAACTTGGTAATGATAAAACCTAACACGGAATCACCCATAAACTCAAGGGTCTCAAATGACTCATTGAATTGTTCATATTCTTTGAGGGCGGATTTGTGGGTAAAAGCACGTTGGTAGAAAGATAGATTTTTTATCTTTGTGCCAACAAGTTGTTCAATATCTTGTTGATTGAAGTTCATATTGTTAAAATGTGTTAATTTTTTAAGCTCGCTTCACGTAGTGAGGGCTGAGGTACTTTTGGAGGTTGAGATAAGTAACAACAACGTCCGCAGGTGGTTGCAACAAATCCTTCAACTTTTCGTCCAAGATGAGTTGGCGACCGTTATCGGGATGTTTCAAGCCCTTTTCAGTGATGTACTTGTTGATGAATTTAGTAACCTCAGAGCGAGAGATGAGTTCACCTTCGGCAAGACCCAAGAACTCACGCAACTTAGGTGTTACTTCTTGCTTTCGGTTGAAGCCGTTGTTGGCGGCACGCTCCTTGGCTTTCTCACCCGTTGGGTCCTCTTGGGTGCTCTTAACCTTACGGACAAGCTTGGTGAGGGCCTTGACATCGGCGCGGAGGGCAGTAATTTCAGCTTGGATAGTTTCAAAAGACATCTTATACCTTGTATTGCGTCTTAATCTTTAAGTCACAGCATACAACAAAATTACGAGAGAAATTGCTATCAAAATTAAAAGAGCTTGTGTTTTGGAATCTCTAATTTCATACGTTGGACGGTCTATAATTCTAAAGGGTTCCTTGGGGAAATCACCGGGGCATCCTCCAGAGCAACAACCAGAGGGACAGGGAAGAACTTTTGGTCCTTTACGCACTCCACAAAACTGGTACTTCTTGGTGTCAGTCACGTCTGAGTACGCGAAACACCTACATTCTTCGATCACGTTGCAGACCATATTATTATGTGGCAATATAATAATGGACACTGAAATTTATTCAGAAGCTGTGATCAATAGGTTCATGAAGAAAAATTTATTCTTCAACGATCCACTTCTTGAAAAGTACTACAAGACGGATAACCTTGCTGCGTTCAGGAAGAGAGTGCACAGAGTTCATGGTAAGGAAAATTTTGAAAAGATGATCTACGCTGTTGTTACAGACTCTGTGCGTGACATTGTTCTTAGAACGGCGGCTGAACTCGCAGAATTCCTCAAGCCCATGGGTGACCTCGTTGTCTCCGGGGGTGAAGCTTTCAATATGTATCTGGACAGAGCCGATCGCCTCGTTACGAGTGACATAGACACAAAGTTCATCCCCAGTATTGCATATGACGACAAATACTTTGGTAAACTTCAGGGTATCAAGCTCCTTTTGTGGAACAAATTGGGTGAAATCGCAAGGCGCGTCAACATGAAAATCAAACAGCGTCTTTCCCAAAAGACAAAGTTGGGGCGATTCCTTGGTTTGGGTTTCTCTGAAAATGGTCCATATGTGACACGGCGCTACCTTCTCATCAAGAAGAAGAAGTCTCAGCGTGGCGCTGAACCAGGTAAAGGTGACATTTTCATTGATGTAGAACTTTTCGCCCTTGACCTCAACCTTAGATATTTCTCAATTGAGAAGGGAAGAATCACACAAGAAGTTCTCGGTGGTATATTGGACATTCCCTTCATGAGACCCAAAGAGTTTGGCTACGAAGCCATCCAATCAAAAAAGCGGGGTGTCACCTACAAAAACAAGGATACAGGTGCTATGGTCCACGATAAGCGTCTCTATGTCGCTGGAAAGCGTTTCCTCCTTGACGATGTCTACCTGATGCAAAAGTTGGGTCTTCGCCCGGAGAAAAAGGAGAAAGATCGTCAGCGTATGTACAAACTTGCCAAGATGATTACCAAGACTGCGAAGATCAGTCCATCTGACAGCATCAACGCTATATATAACCAAACCCAAAACAAGATAAGAAGTCTCCGATTCGTGTCACGAAGAAAGGGTGATGTTAATATGTCCCTCGCAGCCAAGGTGGATCCAACGCGTTACACAGAGTTTACAACAAAGCCCGGGGAGGAGCGTCTCTCCAAACAACTCGTATATGGCGTGAAAACATCTGTACCAAACCTAAACATCCCAGGCTATGCAAAGACTCACGGAAACCAGCGGTTCAACTTAAACAAGCAAGAATGGGTCAAGAACACCTCAAAGTCATATGTCAAAAATGAATATAATTACAGACCAACTACAGGTAAGAGTATTCCAAATTACATTGACTACACAAAGTTATTGTATGGGTACAAACCAGTACGCGACAAGTGGGTTCCACGGATGATTATAAAGAAGGCCTCACAGATCCCATTTGTTGGTTTAAAGAATTGAGACGCAAACCATATATAATATGTTGTACAACGCTCCAGCTAAAGGTGATGATGGACTCTATTTCGTGAAAGCTCTCAATGATAGCAAGCGAAAATGCCTAGTTCAATTGAATAAAGTAAAGGTTGCTGATGTCTCAGGTGACATCGTTTTTGAACTTGCGAGTGAAGCTAATGTTCAGAAGATTGGGGCGATTGATACCCTCAACCTTGAAGCGGCTCGTGAAAATTGTGAAACTTGGTTCGGAAAGCAACTTTCCGAAAAAGTGATTGAAGGTGCATACACTTCCAGTGTCGCCGACGGTCAAGTCACAGGCGAACGCATTGAAGTCACCAAGGCATTCAACGCGCAACAAGAATCTGTTGACATTGAAAATGTTCAAGCGGGTAAAGTTTGTGATGTGATTTTGGAATTTGCCGGTCTCTGGTTTGCCAAAAAATCTTTCGGTTCCTCATGGAATGTTGTCCAGGTCAGAGTTCATCCAGACCCAATTTTGGACACATACCCAGAAGAGTATGCCTTTGTTGATGAGGTTGAGGAATAAAAAAATTGTTGATCATATATAAAAGATGATGAAGAAGGGTCGTGCTCAAAACCTCATGATGTTGGCCGCGGTCGCCGTGTTGGTCTACTTGCTCTTCACTATGAACAACAAATCTGCTTATTCAATTCGTGAACGCGAATACTCCATGCTCGAGATGGCGCCAGCCGCGGGTCCAGCCGCGGCTCCAGTCCAAAATGGTTGCGGTATGGACAAGGGTGTTGGTTTGGCGTCCTCCCTCCTCCCACGCGAGGTTGCGTCTGCCGAAGACTTTGGTGAATTTGCCCCAGAAGACATCCTCGCGGGCCAAAACTTCCTCGAGCCACGCAAGCAAATCGGTTTCCCAGAATCAGTTGGCGGTGCTCTTCGCAACGCGAACCAGCAAATTCGCGCGGAACCACCAAATACCAAAGAGCCATTTGTTTGGAACAACTCTACCATCGTTCCAGATACCATGATGCGCTCCTTGTGCTAAATTTCGCTTAAAGATTAGACCTTAGCTTTATGTAAATAATGTCAGTGCCCAATGAACTTTCCGAGAGCGTCTCCAAGCTTGTGGAGCTCTCAAAACAACTTTCTGAAGCAAAATCTGATATCAAAATCCTTAATCAAGAAGAGAAGAGACTCAAGGAGTCTGTGAAGCGACACATGATTGACCAGGGCATTGATACCATTAACCTCAGGAAAGGCAAGATCAGCCTTCGTAAATCTGTCCGCAAGGGATCTATGAATAAAGATGCAATCCGTGAAGGTCTTCTCACATTTTTTGGTGGTGATGAAGCCAAATTGGAAGGGGCTCTTAATGCCATCCAGGACACTATTAAAGTAAAAGAATCAACCTCACTCTCATTAACTGGGATAAAAGAGAAGCTCGAGAAAGAAGATAAGTAATAACCATGGTTTGGAGTCAATACGTTTACGAAGCTACGGCGGGATATGATGTTCTCCCAAGCGATGAAGAAGATTTTGAAGATGACATTCATCTCAGTGTTGAAGATTGGCAAATCAAATACTCAGATGAACTATGGGAATTGTGGAGACGCGTTGAACAACTTATTCATGACGCATTCCTTGAACATACACTGATGACGGAATGTACATTTTCCGATTTCGCGGAGTTTTGTTACAATGAACACCATGGTGATTGTGACTTTGTTTGGATTCCGTATGAATCAAATTTGTCGTATATCTGGAGACATATCCAAGAATACT